>Ga0080013_1000048_pt1 | contig 160688 bp, 173 predicted proteins | sample ETNvirenome_6_85_FD_69236 | JGI IMG/M metagenome (GOLD analysis project Ga0080013, IMG submission 69236) | Marine viral communities from the Pacific Ocean - ETNP_6_85 (SPADES assembly) (version 2) | ecosystem: Environmental > Aquatic > Marine > Oceanic | place: Pacific Ocean | collected...
AATTGCGAGGACGATGGAATCATAATGAGGAATACCATTTTCTTCTGAGGTTCCACAATACTGGTCTGATAAATGTATTGTTAATTCGTTTCTGTCTCCATCGAAGGCTTCCAACCAAGAGACTTCTGGGAATATCTCACTATATAATAGACTATTTGAAGACTCCGGATAATAACAGGGCTCTGGTTCTGGTAGAAGTGAATCTAGTTCATCTCCTGCGTCAAACTCAAAGGCGAGATCGTCGCTGAAGACAGGTTCTTCGTCGATCACCTCGCAAGAAGTTGAGAACAGTATAAAAAATAAAAAAATCAGTATTTTCATGAATTACTCCTTGAGTAAATATTTTTTCCATATATTAATAAGGTGGGACATATAAAATCTTCTTGTATAAGTATTGTACATATTATAATTAGTATTCAACATACCTCGAAGGAATAATATAATTTCTTTGGAAAATACTTTACTTTTCATTCAGAATATGTTATTTTAGTTGAGGTGGTTGGGATTCGGACGCTGGAAAACACTAGTCTTCAATACATAATTCCTGAAATATCAAGTCTAAACCAATTCCTACCATGCTATCAGAAGCTGTACCAATATCATAAGTTCTAAGTGAATCACCGAAGAGAAAATCAGTATAAAGATAGAAGAATCCGGGTTGAGTAATAATAAATAATTCTAACGGGTCGTAGTCTGTCCAATATTCATTGGTAAAAGAATTACAACCGGGGAGAATACATTCTTCTGTAAATTCGGCGATATCTTCTTGAGTGGTGCCGATCTGAGTTTGTGGTATTTCATCTCCAATTGATACTACAACTGGTGTAGCATAATCTCTCCAAGCAATTCCTAATGGATTCGATGGATCTGAAATAAAATAAAGTGAATCGTAAACAGGTTCATAATATCCTCCTGTACATGTAATCCCCCTCAATATATCTACGAATGATACTATATCTGTAAGTTGAATATATAAATGCGGCGACCCGGCTGTACCGGGAAATGAATATCCATCAACCCAATTACTCCATCCAATAAGAACTAATCCAAATAAATGATTATCTCCCTCAAGTGTATATACATAACTGCTAATAGAGTAAAGTAAATCACTCATATAGTCACACATACTTCCAGAGACATCTAAATTAAAAACTATGTCAGCTTCTTGAAAAAACTGTTCAGAATTATCTACTATACCGTCACAGTCATCATCTAAATCATTACATTCTTCGTCTTCAGGTAATACTTGTCCTAAGCATTCAGACCAAACACCCTCATTACAAATAGACTCACCAGCTAGGCAGATACCAACGTCAGCAGTATCTGGTGGACCTTCATAGCAGCCTATAGATAAATGTTCATCGACTAGTCCGTTACAGTTATCATCATGATTATTACAAATTTCAGGAAGAGGTGCTTCGCCGACACACTCGCCCCAGTGTCCATTTATACAAACTTGTACCCCCCAGCCACAAGGATTGGACATACAAGGTCTGGTTTCATCATTACTACATTCACAGTCAATACCATCATCTATCTCACCGTTGCAGTCATTATCGAGACCATCGCAGATTTCACTAGTTGGCTGTGGAGCATCACAGTCCCTCCAGTAACCATACTCACAGGTTTCCATCCCTATACCGCATATACTGGTACAAAGACGTTCTATTTCTTCATCTATCTCGCCATCACAGTCATTATCTATATTATCGCAAGCTTCAATTTGAGGGTAAATGGAATCAACACAATAAAGTTCAGAATCTAAACAAATATTTATTCCCATTGTGCAGGCACCTTCTTCTGTTATACCACACTCGCCGTAGTTACCATCCATATCAACTGTGCCATCACAGTCATTGTCCAGTCCATCGCATATTTCTTCTGTTGGGGGAGTAAATTCTAGACATTCTCCCCAATCTCCGTCATTACAATAGCGCCAGCCTAATGTGCAGGAAGAAAGTTCATCAACGTGATTATATACCAAATTCATTCCCAGAGCACCGGGAGGTTCGCACTCTACTGGCTTGACTTCATCAATTTCGCCATTGCAATCATTATCATAACCATCGCACATTTCTTCTGAAGGGAAAATAGTTTGTTCACACTCTCCCCAGATTAAACCATAGCAAGTTGATACACCCCAAGAGCAGATACCTTCCAGTCCATCGATTGTACAGTTTTTAAGCTCATCGGGAATACAAATATAAGAATCTTCTATATCAAATAAAGGTATGTCAGGTGTGGAGACAGAGGGGTCTGGATCGCAAGCAAAGAATATACAGACTAATAAAAGAAAAATATTTCTATATTTTTTCACTTTTCTCCCTCAAATTAAATGTTTGTCATATAAAAAAAATAAAAATAGTACATCAACGCTAGGTAAAAAACAAAAGCAATATATGCTCCCCATTGCGCTACTAATTTATCCCTGTACCTCCATAAAATTGTACATCCTCCGCCCACCAGAATCGACTTTACCAGAATGAATGGCATAATACCAAAACCGAGGAACGTCTCCATTACTGGGTTGGCTTCTTCGAAGTTTCCGTAATAGATAATAGACGTGCTAACGGCTGCATCGATGACGTTAAAAACCAATACAAAAAAAAGTAAAAACTTTACAATGCTAACCGAAAACATTTTTAAGGCTCTCCTATTAGTAACTAGGGGCTTGTTCCTGAACAGCGTACTATTTATATAAGAAAACTTATTTAGGGGGGGTGATTTCTTGAAAATTACATTAGAAAAATTAAAAGAACTAGTTGCAGAACAATTGGGAACTTGGGGCACTGCAGGTACTGGTGCTGATAACCACGCCTTTGTAAAAAAAGGTACTCCCTCCAAATCGGACAAAACAGAGCCTTCTGTTAATGTTGGCGAATTGGGAGATTTAATTCGCGCATTGATTGGTGGAGATGCAGATTTTCCAATTGGAGAATGGGGAGATGAAGCCTTAAATGATGCCGCCCATGCCGCTGCTGCAGCTCTTGTATACTCAACTTCTAAAGATGGTATTCAAGGAAATGTGAGGATGTATGAAGAATATATTTTAGAAGAAATTGAAAAGATCGCCGAAGAAAATGAATTAGATTTTAGTGAACTAAGTATGCTTATGAAAAAAATGATTGAAAAACTTGACAGCATTGACATGAGTTTGGATTTAGTCTACGGATCACTGGCTGGTATTTCTTCTCCAATTTCGGGCATTCGACTTAAACAAAAATATTTTGGAAGAGCAGTTGGCGCGAAACAGCCCAAGGAATAAATTAATGGATATGTCCACACTTGAGTATATTATTCGCGAAGAATTAAATATTATCCTCAAACAAGAGCAGCAAAAAAGAAAAAAAATAATATCTTTTAAAGATGATCATTTAACAGAAGATGCGGCTGAAGAGTTTCGTGCATATGAAAAACGAAAAAAAGTAACTGACAAAGAAATAGAAGATATCCTTAAAGATCTAGAGGGTACGGATGAGCATGGAAAGTTTCTAGCTAGCTTAGCTAGAGGGGAAATATATGAACCACCCGAAGAAGAAGAGACAGAAGCGGAAAAAGAAAGGGATGAAGAACCAGAAGAGAAATTTTCCCTTAAAAAAATAAACAAAGCAAATATTAACGTAGCGATCAATCAACTTAAAAGTAGAGGAATCAGTGCCGAAAAGTTAGCTGAAAAATTTGATGAAATTATAACAAAGCTATCAGTTGCCCCCGGCGGTTTTGGAAAAAAATTTATAGAAGAAGATGCCCCTGTGCTTATTAAAATCAGAGATGAAATAACAAAAATTCTCTCTGGAAACTTCAGTAATCTTATAAAAGAATCAGAAAGTAAAAATTTTTATATAAATTCGTTTATATATGCTATAATTACTGAAGTTGCAAATTTAAAGTAGAGTTATGATTAAGGAAAAATATAATGAAATGTAAGATATACAATAATGCAAAATATGAAGGTTTAGATAATTTAGCAAAGGATCTTCACAATTTTGCTCATGAACGTTTTGGATTTACTAAACCAACTATGATTGTTTTCGAATCTAATATTGAAAATGCTAAAAAAATGTTTGCTTCGACCGGACATTACAATCCTCAATCTAACAAAATCGTTATTTATACCGACCATAGGCATCCAAAAGATATTTTACGCTCTCTGGCTCATGAATTAGTACACCACAAACAAAACTGTGACGGCTATTTTGACGGAATGGGTAGTACTGATCCGGGATATGCCCAAAGAGATCAACATATGAGAGAAATGGAGGGTGATGCGTATAGAACGGGCAATATAATGCTTTTTAGAGATTGGGCAGATAATTATGAAAAGAGGAACAGAACAATGTATGAAAGTCAAGAAAAAGTTGATATTGCTGAGCCAAAAGACAAGCTTGTGAAAGCCAATGTTAGTAATATAGAAAAAGAAGAAAAGCTTGAAGCACAAAAAACACCAGTAAACACTTGGTACAACAATAAACTTTATAATTCATTGATGAAAAAATTTATCAAATCATGAAACCAAACTATGATAAAATAACTCGCCAATTTCTAATGGGGGAAGCTTATGAGCCCCCCACAACAGACAGTTATATCCAATCACTTGAGGAAATTATATCTAATGTTAAAACCAATATTAGTGGTCAAAAAAGACTGGATATAGCCAAATCCCACCTAAGAGAATTACGAAGAAACTTCCGTAGAATAAATAATAAAGTTCACAAGCTTGAAGAACAATTGAGAGTATTAGAAGAAGAAAGGAGCAAGTAATTGGGCGGTTTTTATGGCCATATGCCTCATCTCTACGACAATAGAGAATTAACTTTTAATGATGTTAAGAGTATTTTTACACAAGCATCAAAAGGCAAACTGATAGGTACAGAAAAAAGCGATGGCTTTGCTATCTATCTAGGTTTTGTGGATGGCTCTCCTCGCTCTGCAAGAAATGCATCAGACATCAAAAACGGCGGCATGGACTATGAGGCTCTTTTGGCAAGAGACTTTAAAGGCGGTCCAGAAATTAGAGATGTTTATATAAAAGCATTTGAATCATATGAAAAAGCAACAAGAAGTCTTACTGATGATGAAATAAGTAAAATATTTGGAAAACAGGGGGAGTTATTTTATCTTGCTGACTTAATTTCAGTGAAAAAAGGTAATGTTGTAAATTATAGCAAAAATATTATTACCATTCATCATACAGGTTATAGCAAATATAATTCAGACACAGGTGAAATCGAAAAAATATCTTCCCCAGAGAACGCCAAATATTTAGATCAAGTTATCGATAAATTTGAAGCTTCATTAACAGATGATGATTTTAAAATTGAAAGAACTGCCTTGTTACAACTAGGTGACTTAAGTGATGGAAAGGACAGGGATATTGCTTTAGCAAAAATGCAAAAAGCAGGCTTTTCCGGTGGTATGACCATTGACCAGTATCTTGAAAACCAAATCCGACCCCTTGTCGGGGCTCAACTTGCGAACTTTCCAGAAGAAACACAACAAGGTATTTTAGATAGAATTTTAGGTAGAAGCGGTGCAAATCTAACTCAAATTAGTAAAGGAATGCCAAGAGAACAAAAAAAATATCTTAGTGATTATGTAAAGACGAATGTAAAACAATTTTTAGATGACGCGATATTCCCGATTGAAGAAGCAGTTCATGAATTTGCTGTCGAAGCGCTCAAGGGATTGCACAGTGCTTACATCTTAGATAACGAAAACGCTACAGAAAAATTAAAAAATCAAGTCGAAGAGGCAATCAGACAAGTTCAGGCTTATCGAGGAGAAGGTTGGGAAAGAGCACACGACATTCTGGGCAAACAACTTCAGAAACTGAAACATCACGACAAGATCACAACCGCTGTCGAAGGGTTTGTATTTCAGTACGGAGATCAAACCTACAAATTTACAGGAAACTTCGCTCCAGTCAATCAGATTTTAGGTCTTTTTAGGTATGGAAGGGGCAAAACTGTTCCCCCAATTTCTGCTGAATTGCAAGAACAAGAAAGTGAAAATGAGATAGCCCGACAAAGAATAGTTGCTCTTATTCCCGGCGCATATAAGCCACCTCATCGTGGTCACTTTGAAATGGTGAAACATTATAGCAGTGAAGTTGGACCAAATGGTGTTGTTTATGTAATAATCTCTCCTCTCTCACGCGGCGCAACCGGCGAAGAAGCAGAAATAGACTTCAAAGCTTCATATAAAATTTGGCAATTATATATTCAAAGTTCTGGATTGGGTAATGTTGCAATATACGACAAGCCATCTGAATCAAACTCTCCAGTTGGAATGGCTTTTGAGTTTCTTCAAAATCCAGAGCATGCTAAGCCGGGAGATCATATTATTCTTGGTTGCAGTGACAAATTGGATAAAAGAGGCGTAAGTGATTGCCAAAGATTCCAAAATGCAGAATATGTACAAAAATATGCTGCCCCCGGAGTTAAGATTTTAGATTTCTATCAACATGAATACCAAACAGTCCCCGGCGAGGCTCTGAGCGCAACAGACTTCCGAAAAGCACTTGCTACAGGTGATGAAAGCGAAATTTCGAAATATATACCAGAAGAAGCATCTGATAGGATAGATTCAATTCTAAATATTTTAGGATACCAAGTGATGAAAGAGGAAAAAAAAACGAATATGTCCCTCTTATTTTCTTTGGTTGAAGAAGCTCTTGATGAGAAGGTATCTAAGAAAAGGCAAAGAATCGACAAAAAAACACGATACTATATTAAAAAAGGTATGAACCCCGCTCAAGCTGCAGCAATTGCTAATAGCATGGAAGAACGCGGCGAATTGAAGAAGGGCGGGAAACATTCTGTTGAAGAAACATCTTCAATGGCTACCAGCTCAGTTGGAGTACATGCTGGTCCTTTGGGTCCTTTGCCAAACAAAAAAAAGAAGAAGAAAAATGAAAATGAAGAAATCATTGAGTGTGTTGTAAACTATTTATTAGGCAAAGAAAAAAAAACCGAAGCTAGGAGACCACAAATGGAAATTGATCGAAATGAATATATAAAAGAACTCTCTTTAAGGGAATCTATTCGAAAAATTATTAAGATTACCTATGAAAAGAAGGAAAAAAAACAGCAAGCCACTCTCAAAGAGGAGCAGGAACTTCGTTCGGTTATTAGAAAGCTTATTTTAACAGAAGCATCGGAAATTTCTGATGAAGTTCCACACAAAAGTACTGGAATTAACGTTCTTGAAGATTTATTAAAGAGGATTATTACAACTCTCGAAGATGGCTATAAGGCATTGGCTACAGATGCAGAACAAAGAAATTCTTTTAGAGCGCATGTTCTTAAAGGCATTCAGAACGCCCTTGCTCCTTCAAAAGCAATTCTTAAAATTGATGAGCAAGAAACAATTGGTATCGACATTGCAGGCGAAGAAGGTCCGGATGAAGAAGCTTTTATTGATATTGAAGATGTGCCTGAACCAGACGAACGAGAGGAATTCGGTATCCCCGGCGAGGAAGAAACAGGAAGAAATGCAGCTTTTGATACAATGAAAAAAATTGAAAAAAATATTTTAGATTCTTTTGAAATGCTAGCAAATCCTGAAGATAGAGAAACTTTTTATGATTACCTGATTACTAACATAAAACTTTATTTTGATAAGTTCGAAGATGAAATGACTTCTTCCTTAGAAGAACCTACAACACCAGAATACGAAGAAGCAGAAGCTTCCGCCGCCGAAGAAGCCGCCCCAGAAGATTTAGAACCAGAAGAAGAATTCGAAATTTAATATGACTTGGGAACGGAAACTCACTAGTAGGAAGAAAAAAACTACTAGAAGCCATAGTATTATAAGAAAGTTACGGAAAGAGGGAAAGATTACGGAAGAGTTTGAAGTAATGCTCAATAACTTACCTCTTGAAGAAGTAATTGCTTTGAAATTGGAACTTGCAAATCGTGCCGCTGGCGGATATTTATATGGATTACCCATCTGGCAGACACTTCCAGATATAATCAGAGAATCAATCCTAAAATTTGCCGCAACAGCCACAAGATCAAAAAAAGAAGCGATGCGCTTCTTGGGATTAAGCGAATTCTGGTACAAAAAACTTAACAGAAAGTATAAAATAGATTATTATTTTAAAGAAGAAGAAAAAACTTGATTAAACTAAATTTACTTGATATAATGATTGCTGGAATAATGGAGATGATTTATAAATTTTTTGATGCGTTGCTGAGCATAATGTTTCAATTCTTACATACACTAGGTCCTATCGGAACTCATGAAGCGCTTGGCAAAGCATAAAACACCAACCTCAATGTCTACAACGAGAAATGAAGGTAGGCTAGTATGGCTGTGGGGCGAGAGACCAGCCCTTCATGAGTTTACTATTTATATAAGGGGGTGAAAGGTTTCGACTAGGTGAAAGAAATTAATTCATGCAAGGATGTGGGGAGCGCGGCACATACAAAACGCTCAAAAAAACAATTGCCAATGACGGCATATATGAAAATTCTTTAGCACTCGCAGCATAAAAGTGTTAAAGAACAGGGTTTTGGACTTGACACCCTGTTAATCAAAGTCAAGTTTGTTGAAATGGTCCCTACAGGCTGTAGGTGGAACAAAAAAGAGAAGGCGGATCTCTTATTTAATAAAAAATGCTATGTTAGAGGCTAAAATCTGACTAACCTTGTGAACGACGGATTAATTGAAGCATTTAGGACGCGAGTTCGATTCTCGCCACCTCCACTTTTTGATTATAGGAGAAAAATAGAAAAATGAGTGAAAACATATTTGATTTAGGGATCCCAACTTTAGATATTGAAGATCTGGATCCAGATTTAGCAGAGCAAACACAAAAGAATGGCGTTGAGGACGAATCCGGAGGCGCTTTGACCTATGCGATCATCGGATCTGGTCAAGGCGGCGGCAAAATTGCCAAAGCTTTCTATGATTTGGGCTATAAAAAGACTGTAGCGTTCAATACAGCCCAATCTGACCTAGCCTTACTTGATCTTCCAGACGAACATAAGTTCTTTGTTGATCACTATGGTGGTCAAGGTGCTGGAAAGAACCAAGAAAAGGGTAGAGCAGCCTTTGAAGCCAAGAGCCAAGAGGTTTTTAATAAACTAAGAGAGGTTTTCGGTGAAAACATCGATAGAATCCTCGTTACTGTCGGCGCAGCCGGTGGAACAGGTGGTGGAAGTGTAAACACACTCGTTGATATCGCAAAACGCTACTTTACTTACGTTGGAAGAGAGGATGCAAGCGAAAGAGTAGGTGTAATCGTCTCATTACCGACAAATGGTGAGTGTGCTTCTTCAGTTGTAGCCCAAAATGCCTATAATAAGGTATCAGAACTCTGTGTTCGGGCAGCAAATGGTGATTTTGCCCCCCTTATCATGATTGATAACGACAAAATCAAGAAATTATACCCATCTTTAACTGTTAAGAAGTTTTGGCCCACCTTAAACAACACAGTAGCTGGATTATTTCATGTTTTTAACGTTTTATGTGCTCAAAACAGCGATTATACGTCCTTTGATCCCATGGACTATGATTCGGTCATGAAATCTCAAGGATGCATGATAATGGGCGTTACGGCGGTCAAGGAGGTCGATAGTGAGACTTCGATAGCCAACGCTTTGAAGGCAAACCTCGAAAAAACCCTTTTAGCAGGCGGATTTGACCTAAAAACGGGTACTGCGGCTGCTTCTATCATTGTCGGCGGCACAAAGATGTATGAAGAGGTTGCTGGATTGATGGATTACATCGAATATGGCTTTGATACGCTCGGATCACTAACTGATGGCGCAATCATCCATCGTGGTATCTACGAAGACCCAAATCGCGATAAACTCACTGCTTATACAATGATTGGTGGGCTAGATGCCCCTCAAAAACGTTTAGAGGAACTGAAAAGATTCCTCAAAATTAGATAAATGAAAATATTTAATTTTTATCATCTAAAAGAGGTCGATATGAGTTATTTTGACCATCTAAAACGCGCCTTGAGTATCGGAACGAACATGCTCTTCGGTGGGGCTTGTTGTCTTGTCCACTCAATCTTTCCTTTTCTTTTCCACGACACAGCAACAAGTATCGTAAAAAAATTATATTTTAAATACATTCATATAGAGGTAAAAAATGACAACTGATATACAGAACCCACTTAAACCCGGACCACCATGGTCCGTTATCGCTCGTTTCCCCACTTATGACGAGGCAGTGACGAAAGTTGAAGAAGAAAAGGTTGAAGGATCAGATTTTGATTTCAAGATCAAAAGATATCAAGGTCCAGAGTTTCGAGTGAAAAAAAGACTTAGACTCGAACTAATAGAAAAGAAGAAAAGCAAGAAAAACAAAAAGAGAGGTAACGATGAGTGATTTTGTTTGGGCTTCAACAAAGAATAGTAAAAAAAATGATGATTATGAGAACTCTGAACCGAACGATAATGATATTGTTCGAGAAGTAGCAAATCACATTTATTTTTATTCAGAAGTAAAGAGAGCAAGAATCTTGGATCTCAACAAATCACTTCGCAAGCTAGAAAAACAATTTGTTAATCGCTCAAATACACTAGACACGATGTATCCAGACATCCACCTTCACATTCAAAGTTTCGGTGGAAGTGTCTTCGCTGGGTTCTCCACGATTGGATATATTAAGAACTCACAAATTCCAGTTCATAGTATTATTGAGGGCTGCGCAGCTAGTGCTGCGACACTAATCAGTGTGACTGCCCCCAAGAGATCAATTTATGCTAATTCCTATATGTTAATTCACCAACTCTCCAGTGGTCTTTGGGGAAAGTATGAAGAGATGAAAGATGATATGAAAAACTGTGATCGCCTGATGGACATGATCAGAGATATTTATCTTGAGCACACGAACATTACTAAAAAGAAACTTGACGGTATTTTAAAGCACGACTTATGGTTTGATGCTGAAGAATGCCTACAATATGGATTAGTCGATGAAATTATTTAGTAGTATATTATTTTTACTTTTATTCCTCGCGAATACTGCTTCCGCTGAATTTACTCCCGTCTTTGATTTGGATGTATATAAATCAAGATATTTGATGTCTTATCCGGCTTGTCCGGACATAGATTATAATTATTGTCCTGTTGAGCCAGTCTTTTGCCAATTAAACCTAGATGAATATGTTGAGCAAATGTTTGAGGCTCACAACTTCAATCCTGATATCAGAACTATCAGAAGTTATGAGCGTGATGCGATAATGGTAATCACTTCTGCTGATTCAATTGGCAAAAGACCATACGATGTCGTAAGGACAGATTGTGGAGCCCACGGCTTATTTCACTTCCAACCACCCGAAGGCATATTACAATGGGCACCATGGGATGTAGAAGACATTATTGAGAACGCAGGAGACTGTGCCTATTTCAACCAAGAGTGGGTTGAAGCTGTAGACCATCTTTTGCATCTTTATCCGTATGGCATAGGATATCAACTGCTGGAGTGGAGAGAAAGAGTTTCAGGTGCTGTATCTTCAGCGAGAAACGCAGGGTGGCCCAGAAACAGACTATCTTGGGCACTAGCGATCACGAACTCAACAGGTGTTGGGGGTTTCCGACAGATTCTCAGAGAAGACCCAGAGGAGACTGTACGCCTTTATCTCGAACAACGTCCCGGCAGCCACCATCGCCAACGACGTATCGAAGCACTTAGGAGATTATAAATGAAATTTCTTCAAGTTGGCATTTGTGTTTTTGTATTAACTTATTTTATGCTTTTAACCAAATTAACTCCTGTCTGGGGTGCGGTTGGATATACACTTATGGCTGGTGTAACCTATCATAGTGCCGTTTCTGTGATACAAAATGAGCGTATTACGGAGAATTCAACTGAAACAACTATCTTTTCTCTATTATTTGCCGCAACATGGCCGGTTTTCTACTTTATTTCTCTTTGTTTTTTTATTACTGGGGACAGATAGGACTACTTATTGAGAGGAATTTTAAAAATATATTTATATGGCTAAAAGAACTTATTTATTGGACACAAGTGTCCTCTTAACAGACTCAAAATCAATCTTTTCCTTTGGAAGAAACGACATTATTATTCCATTAAAAGTATTGGAAGAAATTGACAATCACAAGAAAAGACAAGATGGTGTTGGGCTCAATGCCCGACATGCGATTAGAATTTTAGACAATCTCAGAGCGAAAGGGAGCCTTCAAAAGGGAGTTCGTATTGCGAGAGGCAAGGGACTTCTTTTTGTCAAGGGGTACGACTCGGAGCATTGTCCGAAAGACTTAGACATTAACACACCAGACAATCAGATTGTCGTTACTGGTCTAACTGAAAAGCAGAACAATCCGGATCGAAAAATCTTTGTTGTTTCGCGAGATGTGAACATGAGAGTTAAGTGTGACTCCATCGGAATGTTATGCGAGGACTATAAAGCAGAACAGGTTGTAAAAGATAGAAGCGATATTTACACAGGCTTCACGACACACTTAATCGACGATGAGATTGTTGATCGGTTCTATGAGGGTGAGGACGTCTTTCTTGAGAAAGGCACAATAAAATTATATCTTAATGAATTTATAATGCTCGTCTCAAGTTCAAATGAAAAGAAAACAGCACTGGCAAGATTTATGGGTTTCTCAAAACCGCTTCGCAGAATATCAGACTTCAAGAGCGGAGTTTGGGGCATAAAGCCGAGGAACAAGGAGCAATCATTTGCTCTTGACTTATTAATGGATCCAGAAATCAAGATTGTCACGCTGGTCGGAAGAGCAGGAAGCGGAAAGACCCTCTGTGCAATTGCAGCCGGCATTCAACAAACATTGGAACCAAAGTCAAGAGGGAAAGGAAAGAAGGACGCTCCAATATATAAGAAAATGGTTATTTCTCGACCAGTTCAGCCACTGGGAAGAGATATTGGCTTTTTACCGGGAACAATGGAAGAAAAAATGGTTCCTTGGCTAATGCCAATCCAAGATAATTTGCAATTTCTAATGGGAAATGATAAAATAACTTTAGAAACCTATATGAAAGATGGTATAATAGAAATGGAAGCAATAACTTATATTCGTGGTCGCTCCATTTCAAATGCTTTTATTATAATTGATGAGGCACAAAACTTAACAAACCATGAATTAAAGACTATAATTACAAGAGTAGGTGAGGATACCAAGATTGTCCTGACGGGTGATATCGAACAAATTGATAACACATACATCAATGAAACAACTAATGGTCTCACTTATGCTGTAGAAAAGTTCAAAAAAGAAGACCTTGCCGGTCATATAATTTTACACAAAGGCGAGAGATCTAAAGTCGCTTCCTTGGCGGCTAAATTATTATAGGAAGAAGATATGAACACACAAAAAAAAGTAACAGATGATCCATCGATTGCAATCAGACCTCTGACGGCGGAAGAAGTTATCAATAATTCTCCTTCACAAGAAGAAGTAAAGCCAGACAGTGAATTAAAAAAATGGCTTGTTGGTTATGTTGGGGATAAAACAAAACCAGAAAAAAACGAAGTTACTGTTGAGGATATTGTAGAAACAATGGCTAAAGAATTTCCAGAGTTTCTTCTGGTGGTGGCAGAGGAGAATTGGATTCGTGGCTATCACCAAGCCTTATCTGATATGGAAGAGGGGCAAAAAATATATGAAGCAGAGAATCAAAAAAATATAGACCCAGACCCTGAAGATGAAACAAAACAAGACGAAAATGGATAATTATATTAGAGAAAGTTTAGAAGAAGGGGTAGAAAAGCTATTATTTCGTCGAATTGTGGTTTATATCAAAGACCCTCTTCCGGAAGATTTTGATTTGGATTATGTCCTTTCAGAGGTCCAGAAAGCAGTCCCAGAACACTTGACCTACGGAGTTGATTCAATCTTCGTGGGTCAATTTGATGATATAGAAGACCGCGAGCTTGATGCGCTTTATCAAGACGGCGCAATTTATACTACCAACAAGCAACAAAGCGAAGATGACATGATCGATGATATTGTTCATGAACTATCTCACGCCAACGAAGAAACCTACGCTGCCCTAATCTATGCCGACGGCAAAATTGAAAATGAATTTTTAGGAAAAAGAAAGAAATTACTTGACATTTTGAAGGCAGAAGGGTATAATGTATCTATTGACACTTTTATGAATACGGAATATTCAAAAGACTTTGATATGTTCCTATACAAAGAAGTTGGTTACGAAAAATTGACTATGTTTACAATGGGACTTTTTGTCTCTCCTTACGGAGCAACCTCGCTCCGAGAATACTTCGCTAATGGATTTGAACACTATTTTCTTCATGATCTCAATTATGTTAAAATAATAAGCCCTGCTGTCTATGAAAAAGTAGACGGTATCACCTTTATGGAAGCCTAAGAGGTAATAATGCCACACATATCGTTTTCCGAGCTTAAGAACTGGAAACAATGCCCCTTCTATCACAAACTCACATACATCGACAAGATTGACGGCTTCGTTGGCAATGAGCACACTGCCTTTGGTAGAGCAGTTCATGAATCTTGTGATCGCCTATTGGTTCACGGCGATGACGGAAATATGTATGATTTTTTTATTAATCAATTTGAGAAAGAAATTGAAATGCTCCTGATGAAGGATGTCGAACTCAATCAGAAAATGGTTAATGAGATGGAAGAGCAGGGCAGAACGCTTCTTCCTTTAGTTCTACCCGGTGTCAAAGATTATTTAGAAGATTTTACTGTCGTCTCTACAGAAGAACAGCTTATGGTTCCAATTGATGAAGGGGGAGTCGAGGGTTATAATTTTAAAGGCTTCGTTGACTTAGTTGTCAAAACATCAGATGGCAAATATCACATTATTGATTGGAAGACTTGTTCTTGGGGCTGGGACAGGAGAAGAAGAGCCGAACCAATGACCACATATCAGCTTACGCTTTACAAACATTATTTTGCTAAAAAGCATAAGCTTGACCCAAAAAATATTGAAACACATTTCGCATTATTGAAGCGAACGGCAAAGAAAAATAACGTTGAGTTCTTTCGCGTAACAAGTGGTCCAAAGAAAACACAAAATGCGCTTAACTTATTGACAAAAGCGGTGTATAATATCTTTAACAAGCGACACTTTAAGAATCGACTTGCCTGTCAAAGATGTGAATTTTATAGGACGAAACATTGCCCATGAGCGAAAAAAAGAAAATATTAACAATTTCAGATCATCCACTCTCCCCTTCCGGAGTTGGCACTCAAACAAGATATATTTGTGAAGCACTATTGAAAAGTGGAAAATTTAAACTAATAAGCCTTGGTGGTGCCATTTCACACCCCAGCTACGAACCACAAATGACAGAAGAGTGGGGTGAAGATTGGAAAATACTTCCAGTTGATGCATACGGAAATCAGGAAATGATCAGGTCAATCATTCGTAATGAAAAACCAGATGTTTTGTGGTTTATGACTGACCCTAGATTTTGGGGCTGGCTGTGGGAAATGGACAATGAAGTTAGAGCTTTGATACCAATGGTGTATTATCATGTTTGGGATAATTATCCCTATCCAACGTTTAATAAAAAGTGGTATTTATCAAATGATGTTATTTGTACAATTTCAAAAGTAACAGATGATATTGTGGCAAATGTCACCCCAGAAGTTGAAAGAATTCATATACCACATGCTGTACATCATGAGGTTTTTGATAAAATAGATAAAGCAAAAGTTGAAAAAATGAAAATTCAATCGCTTGGGCTCGAAAATAAGGACAAGTTTGTATTTTTCTGGAATAATAGGAATGCGAGAAGAAAACAATCTGGAACTCTAATTTTTTGGTTTAAAGAATTTCTTGATAAAATTGGTCACGATAAGGCTACTTTGATTATGCATACTGACCCAAAAGATCCCAATGGTCAAGATTTGGAGGAAATCATTAAAGACCTCGGGATTGATCAAGGTCAAGTACTTCTTTCGAAAGATAAATACCCCCCCCAACAATTGGCTGCAATGTACAATGTGGCTGATTGCACAGTCAATATTTCCGATGCAGAAGGGTTTGGTTTGGCTACGCTAGAGTCTCTTTCTTGTGGAACCCCTATTATTGTTAATATGACTGGTGGTCTCCAAGAACAAATTACAGATGGAGAGGAATGGTTTGGAATAGGAATTGAGCCCTGTTCAAGGGCTGTAATTGGATCTCAAGAAATTCCATGGATTAGAGAAGACCGCCTCAATAAGGAAGAATTCATTGATGCTCTAACAAGGATGTATGAAATGACTCCCGAGGAGAGGGCTCTTTTGGGAGACAAGGGCAGGCAACATGTCATTAAAAATTATAATTTTGAGAATTTTAATAATAAATGGGTAGAAACGATGGAGCATATCTGTGAAAAATACGGCTCTTGGGAAAACAGAAAAAACTATAAATCTTGGGAATTTTTCGAAATTTCATTTTGAGGAGAAGATATGCGGAGAAAAGTTTTAGTAAGAGGACCGGCTCTTTCAAGGTCAGGATATGGAGAACATACAAGATTTTTGCTTCGTGCTTTAAGATCGCGTGAAGATTTATTTGATATATATCTTTTAAATTTAAATTGGGGGAAAACTGGATGGATTTGGGAAGATGATGAAGAAAGGCGCTGGATTGATTCCATTTTATATAAAACTATGGAATATGTTGATAAAGGAAGAGCCTTTGATATATCTGCATTAGTTACGATTCCCAATGAATTCGAAAAGCTTGCACCAATCAATATCGGCGTCACTGCTGGTATCGAAACAACAAAAGTATCTCCACAATGGATTGAGAAATCGCAACTTGTAGATAAGATTGTTACTGTCTCCAATCATTCAAAAGACGTATATGAAAATACAAAGTATGAAGTGAAAAATGAAGAAACAGGAGAAGTTGGTACTTTTGGATGTATGGCACCAATAGAAGTTGTCCATTATCCGGTTCGTGATTATGAGCCAGAAAATATAGAGTTGAATTTAGATTATGATTTTAATTTTTTAGCAGTTGCTCAAGTTTCTCCACGAAAAAACACTGAAAACTTAATTAGATGGTTTGTCGAAGAATTTTATGATAAGAAAGTTGGATTAGTACTAAAATGTAATGTTAGGAACAATTCAACATTAGATAAATTATATTTGACAAAGATAATGTCTGACTTACTTCGAGAATATGATCAAAGAGAGTGCAAAATTTATTTAATTCACGGTGACATGCATGAATCTGAATTGACTGCTTTGTATCAACATCCAAAAATAAAAGCACTAATCAGTTTATCACATGGTGAGGGTTTCGGTCTTCCTATTTTTGAGGCTGCTTATAATGAGCTTCCCATCATTGCTCCCAATTGGAGTGGATACGTTGATTTTCTTTATGCGCCTGTAAAAGATAAAAAGACAAAAAAGGAAAAACTGAAAGCACACTTTGCCAAAGTAAAATATACAATAAAGCCGGTTCAAAAGGAGGCTGTCTGGGATGGGGTGATACAAAAAGATTCCATGTGGTGTTATCCCGAACAAGGTTCATTTAAAATGAGACTTAGAGAACTTCGTAGAGATCATAGTCGCTTTAAGAGTCAAGCTAAGAAATTAGCAAAACATATTCGTGAGAACTTTACAGAAGAAAAACAATATGAAAAATTTGTAAATATTTTTAGTGCTGGAATGGGAGAAGAAGATAACGATATTATCATTATCTAGAAACTGATATGAAAGAAATTTTTACATGTAGTCTGTTTGAGGACGAGAATTTTCTTCCAAAGGAGAATTTCGACGTACATCAAAACGAAGCATTGCACATAGAGGGGTCTAATTTTTCTAAAAAGGAGGTTTCATATAAGTGCCATTGGAAACAGAAAAAAGATTTTGATTTTGAAAAGCCCTTTGTAATCATACCAATTAAAGATAATTCAAAATTATTACAATTTACCTTTTCGAATTTTAAATTAAAAGAATTTTTTGATTTCGTCAATGTAATCGTTGTTGATGATCGATCTGAAGAAGATATCGAAAAAATCTGTGATCAATATAGTGCAAGCTATTTGCGTATTGATAATGACAAGGGTTTTAATTTTTCAATGCTCAATAATATTCCTGCTTTTTTAATTCATAAATTAGGAGGGAAAAAAATTATTTTTTGGAATAGCGATTTATGGTTAGATGAATTAGAATATTTTAATACTTTCACAAAAAGGCACGAAGAAGAGGGATCCACTATCTCAGGTTCAAAGCTATTATACCCCTTTGAGAGCCTGCATAACACTGAGGATAGTATTAATATCACGAAGCATTTCCCTCACATGGGAAAAGGCGCGTACAAGGGTACGGTACAATTTGGAGGATCTAGGTGGGTCCCTGCTCAAAATGGGAAAGGTATATGTTTTTTCCCGATTCATTATAAAAGATTTGCAAATAAGCAAGATGTGAGGGTTAATTGTGATACTGGGACAGAGTTTGTAACTGGTGCCTTACAATTGATTGATTTAGGTTGGTTTATAGAAAGTGGGGGATTCAACCCATCATTGTCGAAAGTGCTACAAGATGTAGATTTGTGTTTGCGAGCAGTAGAACAACAAAAAAAAGTTATGTATTTTGGTAAAGATATACATTTCCTACATGATGAATCCTATAATCATTACTCTAATAGAAATGAAGAAAAGATGGATAATCAATTTAGAAGCGATAATGAATTATTTGTAAAGATATGGAAAGACAAAATTGGACATCTAATATTTTAGGGAAAACATAAAATGGATAAATTTAGTATAGAAAAGACAAAGTTTGATGAAGTTTTAGTCATTACACCTCGTGTATATGAAGATGATCGTGGGTATTTTTGTGAAACTTATAATGTAGAAAATTTAAAAAATTTAGATTTTACAGAGGAAATGTTGCAAGACAGTCAGTCAGCTTCAAAGAAAAATGTCATTAGAGGTTTGCATTATCAATGGGAAGGTCCCATGGGCAAGTTAGTGAGGGCTGTTCGGGGAAGTGTAAGGGACGTTGTTGTCGACATCAGAAAAGGCTCTCCAACTTATGGTGAGCATATGTCTATAGTTTTGTCTTGTGAAAATCATAAACAACTATGGGTACCTGCGGGCTTCGCCCATGGAATATTATCTCTAGAGGATAATACAACTGTGACATACAAGTGTTCAAGTGTTTATAATTCAAATGGTGAGGGCGCAATAAACCCTTTTGACAGTTCTTTGGATATTGATTGGGGAATTTTGAAAGAAGAGGCAATTTTGTCTCCTAAAGATATGACAGCGCAAACATTCGGTGAATATGACATGGAGCCAAAATTCGAATTTTAATTGAAGACATGAGAAGAAAATAATGAAAAATATCTTAATTGCAGGCGGAGCTGGATATATTGGCACCCAGTTGACGCAAAAATTAAACAAAAGGGGCTATAAAGTAACAGTTATAGATTTGCTATGGTTTGGTAATTTTTTACCAAAATCAGTCAATCTATGGGAAAAGAACATTATGGACATTACAGTTGAAGAATTAAAAGAATTTGATGCTGTAATATTCATGGCTGGTTTGTCGAATGACCCCATGGCTAATTTTAACCCACCCATGAATTTTGTTGAAAACAGCGCTGTGCCTTCTTATTTGGCATATGCTAGCAAGAAAGCAGGAATAAAAAGATTTATATATGCCAGCTCTTGTAGTGTATACGGCTACACAGCTAATAAATTGATGGATGAAACTTCGAAAGTTAAGCCTGAATATCCATATGGTATTTCAAAGTTAGCCGGAGAGAAAGCCATATTAAATTTAACTACGGATGATTTTAGACCGATAGTGTTGAGGAAAGGCACAGTTGGTGGTTGGTCGCAGCGTATGAGATATGATTTGGTAGTAAATGCTATGACAAAATCTGCCTTGACAGAGGGTAAAATTGTTGTTCACAATCCAAGCTTGTGGAGACCAATAATAGATATTGATGACGTTGCAGATGCTTATGTTCGATCATTGGAAGCAAATTTAGAAATTAGCGGAATTTATAATATCTGCTACGACAATTACACCATTGGTCGTTTAGCTGATGAGATACACAGGGAGTTATTAGATAACGGGCTAGAGATAGAGGTAAAAATCTTAAACAGACAAGATGTGAGAAATTACAAGGCAACAAATGCCAAAGCAAAAATTGAACTTGATTTTGTTCCTAAAATATCTCCTCGCCAATCAGTAAAGAACATTTTATCAAATATTGGAGATGATTATGATTTTTTTGATAAAAACTATTATAACATCAAGATTTTCGAAGAGCTAGGGTGAAAATATTATTAACAGGTGGCAGCGGCTTATTGGGTCAAGAACTTTTAAAGCTTGACAACAATATAGTTGCGCCCCCGCATGAGAAAATGGATATTCTAGATATTGATTCTTGTAGGAAAATTATAAAGAATCACAATCCAGATGTCATATTACATGCTGCAGCTTACACATCTCCACCAAGGTGTGATAAAAATCCAGAATTAGCTAGGCAGATTAATATCATAGGAACTTGTAATCTTATTACTATATGTGAGGAAAGTGGAATAAGATTAATTTATATCTCTACTGATTATGTCTTTGATGGCAAAAAGGGAAATTATTGCCCAACAGATCCAATTAATCCAGTTAATAAATATGCGATGACAAAAGCAGCAGGTGAACTGGCAGCTATGACTTATGAGTACTCTCTTATCATCAGGACGAGTTTTTGTGAGAATGTGTTTCCATATGAAAAAGCATTTGTCGACCAATACACCAGTCGCGACTATGTTGATATTATAGCCCCCCTAATACTGAAAGCCGTTTTGTCCGGACTTAAGGGCATTATACATATTGGTACTGGTAAGAAAAGTGTATTTGAGCTAGCAAGAAGGCGCAAACCAGAAGTTAGAGAGCTTTCTACTTCAGATGTTGATTTTGTTGTTCCTAAAGATACTAGTTTTGACAGTTAAATAGAACAAAACTTGAAAATTATGAGGTATGCCAAAATGAATGAACCGCAAACTTTTAATGAATATTATCAATATTATTTAACGTTACATCAGAATAAAATTTGCAGAAGATTACACGTTCTTGGGCAGTTAGCAACGACATCAGTATTAATTTATGTGCTCTGCGCACAAGCTTGGTTATTACTTTTGGTAGCTCCTTTTATTGTTTATCCTTTTGCATGGAGTGGGCATTTCTTTTTTGAAAAGAATAAGCCAGCAGCTTGGAGTCGACCGCTCTGGTCGAAGGCTTGTGATTGGATAATGTTGAAGGATATCTTAATTGGTAAGATAAAATTCTAAATGAACAAGAAAGTCGTTTATACTGCAATTTATGGGAAGAAAGATACATTAAAAAACCCACTTTTTATTAATCAAGATTGGGATTATGTATGTTTTACAGATAATAGGGAATTAGAGTCGCCTACTTGGAACTGTATATATTCAGAAGGCGTTTATAAAGATCCAGTCAGAAATGCAAAAATTTTTAAAGTTAAACCCTATGAATATCTTCAAGATTATGATATAAGTTTGTGGATGGATGCAAATTTTTTAATAAAGAACGATCTCAATTCATTCCTTTCAAAAGCAAAAAATTTAAAAGACACCAACATGCTTTTGTTCCAACACGACCAAGGACGCAATTGCATATATGATGAAGCAAGGATTATTGTAGCGGATCACAAAGACAGTCCAGATTTAGTACAAAGGCAGATGGAGAGGTATAAAAATGATGGATACCCCCCCAACAACGGACTGGCGGCAAATTCAATATTGCTAAGAAGGCATAATTCTGATGATATAAAAGAATTGTTAAACATGTGGTGGGAAGAAATTGAAAATTTTAGTCGCCGAGATCAATTAAGTTTTTTTTATTGTATTTGGAAATTATCAACAAAATACTATTTGCTAAAATATCCGAATATTGATATTAGAAATAACCATTGGTTCTCTTGGCTCCCACATAATTATGAACTTCAAAGGTGGTGTTAGTATGTTATCTGTAGTTTTAGTAACTTATAATCGCTCAAGTGTGTTAAAAGAAAATCTAGATAAATTTAAAGAACAGACAGATAAAAATTTCGAAATTGTTATTGCCATCGATGGCTCTACAGATGATACTGTTGAAATGTTAACAAGTTATAAGTCTGATTTTTCGATAAAGTGGATTAATACAGAGGAAACAAGTAAATATTGTCTTGCAAAAGCAAGGAACATGGCAATAGTGGAAACGTCCGGAGAAGCCGTGGTTGTTTTGGATGATGACAGCTTTCCAACTGCTGAGTTTGTCAAGGAACATAAAAAAACTGTTAGAAACAAGGTTTTGACTGGAGGATATAGGAACTCTCACGATTCACAAGATCCCATGCATCACAAGATGGCGAGACTATTAAGCAGATATGGAAACTGCGTTGTTCATCCAATCACTGAGATTTTGGTTGAAAACAATTGTTGCATGCTGAGAAAAGATTGGATTGGTTGTGGAATGTTTTCCGAAAGATTTGAAGGATATGGTGGTTGTGGTCAGGAGTTTTTTATGAGGCTAGCTTATTTGGGATATGGTTATCAATTTAATCCAAAAGCTATGATTTTTCATCATAAAGAATTTGAAGGAGATAATGGCTTGACAAGAGAAATAAAAGAGAAGCAAGCCCAAGAATCGAGAAAGATGATTCACAAACATGCATGGAGCTACAGCCAATAGGAGAAAAAATGAGCGAGCTAATTGAGATTGTATATAATCGATTTGACGATATCGAACTACCAGAAAAATATCAAGAACTGTGGAATAATATAAATTTACCAATTCAAAAAAATAAAGCTGCTTTCTATAATCTCACAGAAGCGGAACGAGATAATATTTTTAATAAAATTTCGAAAAGAGCGTATTATTTGACTTTAATAGCACAGAAATTCAATGCCAAAAATATACTTGAAGTTGGCACTGCTGAAGGTTGGCAGTTTTATAGTTTCGCTGAATATTGTAAAACATTTGGTGCAAAAGTATGGAGTTGTGATGTTGTAGATAAGCACGACAAGCGATATGTTACAGAATACGAAGAGGTCGCCCATTTTATACATGGAGATAGTGAAAAGCTAGCTGAACATATTAAAAATTTGGGAGTCGAAATCGATCTTTTCTATATTGATGGCTCTCATGAAAAAAATGCGGTCATTAAAGACGTTTTAAATTTAAAAAAAGTCCAAACAAGTGGTAAAATACCTATATGGATCTTTGATGACTATGATGAAAGATTTGGGTGTTACGATGACATAAGTAAAATTGTAAAGGCTTCGAGTCAATATATGGTTTATTCACCCGGAAAAACAGCAAGCAACAACCCAACGCACCAAGTGGTGGTGCATGGCAGATTTTTATGAAAATATTGTTTTTGGAACGAAATCGTGGGGATTCATATTCATATTATAATGAAATTGTAAAGTCCATTTCATCACTCAACAAGGTTTTTTTATATCAAGATTGGGTTTCTGTTAATGAGAGCCCGCTCGATATTAGAGAGGCGCTGAAAAAGTGTCCATCACGTCCAGATATAATATGTTTCGGCTTTGGCTGGACTGACTGTGGTGAACAATCACCCAGAAGCATATTGGGGCTAGAAGAAGAAAAGATTCCAGTTGCAGTAATATTAAATAAAGAATATGCAGCTTTAGATAAAAAGTTGGAATGGATTAAAGATATTCGTGCGTTAGCTGCTTATTCAGTACATCACGATGTTGAAAAATACCAAAATCGTACAGGTATACCATTTTGTAAAATCCCATTCGCTGCAAATGAAACGGTTTTTAAGGATTATGATCAAGAATTTAAATATGATTTTGGCTTTACTGGTTTGATTAGACCGGAACAAACCAATGACTGGAGAAGTAAAATATATGAAAAAAGCAAGGAATGGGATAGTTTAAACGTTTTCTTTTCTCCACATCAACATGATAATATGATTGATTATGCGAAAAGAATTAATTCAACAAAGATATGGCTAAGCACAACCGGTCCTGCAGACATTGTTGGTCCACGCTATTATGAGGTTATGATTTCTGGAACAACGTTGTTGGCTTGTAATAGAATGAAGGGTGAATATGATGGTTTGTTTGAAGAGGGGGAACATTGTATCATGTTTGATTCAGTTGAAGAGCTTGAGGAAAAAATTCATTATTACCTCTCTCACGAGAAGGAACGACAGGAAATTATTAAAAGAGCCCAAGAACATGTATTGAATAATCATACTTGGAAACATCGCGGGCAGAAATTTACAAAATTTTTAGAAAAAAAATTGGAGGAATCAAATGGGTAAGGGAAAATACAACGCTGCAGTATATATGTTATCTTCTAGAACAGATACTTTAAAAAAGGCATTGGAATATTTTTATGAGAATTGGAATAATGAATATGACTATCCAGTTTATATTCATCATTTTGATGATATATATGGACAAGACTTTGTTGATGATATTCAAAAAACTATATCCGATAAAATTTCTTTTCATGAAGTAAATTATGGTGTTCCGTCCCACATCAGAGAAGCGGAGTTGTTTTATAATAGAACTTATCTGGGATATGTAAGAGAATCGTTCGCCAAGAACCGGTTGGGGTATCTACATATGGAGCATTTTTCTTCTAATTTGCATAAATTTGGCGAAGCGGGTTGCATCACTAAAGAAATGGAACAATATGATTATGTAATGAGAATTGATGATGATTCTTGGTTTAAGGAAAAGATAGATTTTGATTTTTTCGATCATGTGCAGACACAGCCAATTGCAACAGCATTTACTTGGAATCACTGTGGTCAGAATCATATTGAAACGAGAGAAAATCTTTGGGAATTTTATTTGAATTATCTGAAATCAGAAAACATTGACCCACTCAGTATTAAAAATGAGCAATTAAAAGAAGCCGTTCTCAACAATGATGAAATGAAGATGCACACACTAAGATGGTCTTGTGGCAACTTTAATATTTATAATGTTAAGATGTTCTTAGATTATGGTTTCGAAAAGTGGATGGATTACGTTAATGAACATGGTGGGCTCTATAAACATCGTTGGGGTGACTTAGAGACACTGGGGCTTTTCACTTATACTATGTTTGAAGATCCCGTTTGTGATTTGAATTTAAGAGAGAGGGGGCTTTATGAGCCCAAGCTGCCAGAAACAGAAGTTCCTGTAAGTGGCTATGCACCTACTGTTAAAAGGAGCTTTTACCAAATTCGCAAGTTAACAGATCAAGAACTCGAATCTGCGGCTCTAAAATGAAAAATGCATTTATAACATATCTTTGCAACGATGCATTCATTCCGGGCGCTATCGCTTTAAAGAATTCATTAGATAACATCGGGTCGCGTTTTCCAATTTCTTGTATGATTGCGGAAGACGTTACGGAAGGTGGAAAGCAGGAACTAAGCGATGCTGGGTTTGAACTAATCTTGGTTGATAAAATTATACCTAATCGTACATCTGGAATAATAGACAGATATAAAGATGACAGTTGGATGATGTTTACTAAATTAAATATTTGGAATCAAACTCAATATGATAAGTTAGTTTATATCGATGCAGACTGTGTTATTTTAGAATCAGTAGATGAATTGTTTGATTTCCCTGCTATTTCTGCCATCAAAGACCCTTCATATGGAGGGCTCAGTGGTGGTGTCTTGGTGTTAGAGCCGGATGCAGAGCTATACAAAGATATGTTAAAAAATATTAATTATGAAGGCTACGATAATCGATATAGCGATCAAAGTTTTTTAGATTGGTATACAAAGACAAAAAAACTTTACAATGAGATCCCAATACAGTATAATGTACATCAAAAGAGATTTCACTTGTCTCCGGGTGTGAAAATTTATCACTATAATGGTCAGAAACCTTGGATACAAGATCCAAGCAATAGTTGTAGTTGGCGCATGGGAGATAATGAAATTTTTAAGCTTTGGCATTATTTTTATAATTTAAAAAAGGAACAATAAATGAAGAAAATTTTTATAACTGGAATCAGTGGCTTTATAGGGAAATACCTTGCAAAAAGATTAATTGCGGAAGGTTGCTATGAATTGCATGGCTTAGTAGAGAAGGACCCCAATCGAGATCTTGGATTTGAATACACACCTTGGGTTGGCTCTTTAACTGATTTTGAATTAATTGGAGAACACCTAAAGCAGGTTAATCCACACTTTATTATTCACCTAGCAGCGCGAACAGAAGTAGAAAAAAGTTTTTATGACCCCATTCGTTTTCAAACTGTAAATTACGATGGAACCGTAAATCTGATTGAAAAATCTAAAGATTTATCAAACTTGGAGTTATTTGTATTCTCTTCAACCATGGAAACCTATGGAGCAGTACCGAAATCAGAATGGAAGCCTTTTGATGAAAACACAAAGCAATATCCAAACGCACCTTATGCTGTAGCTAAAATTGGATGTGAATATTATTTAAGATATGCAGAGAGAGCCTATGACTTTCCATATACGGTGTTTAGACAAACAAATAGCTATGGACGTTGGGACAATGATTTCTTTGTTGTAGAACAAATTATAACACAAATGCTTAAGAATCCGGATGAGATTAATTTGGGATACAGACAGCCATATAGAAATTTTCTTTTTGTTGATGATTTAATTGATTTATACTCAACTGTTTTAAAAAATGTACATTTGGCTACTGGAGAATTCTTTTGTACAGGTCCAGATAATGCTATACAAATTAAAGATTTAGCAGATTTGATAGCTAAAAAATTAAATTGGACTGGAAAAATCAATTGGGGAACCAAACCACCTCGCGCAGGAGAAATATATTATTTAAATTCAACTCCTGAAAAAGCAAGGAGAATTTTAAACTGGGAACCAGAAGTTTCTTTAGATGAAGGTTTGGACAGGACAATTGAGCTATGGAAGAAGAAAATAAAAGCATGAGAGTGTTGATTTGTGGACGAGGGCGCTCACTAGAATATATAGAACATCTTGAGTTGGAAAATGATTTTGATTTTATCATTTTAGTGAATAACTTCAACACTTTTGTCAAAGAAAATAATTCAATTAGAAATTTTTTAAAAAATAAAAAAATCATCCAACAAGTTAATATATGTGAAGAGGGCTTAGACCGCGAATTTATAAAAGAATTTGATATTAGAAAGGTTTGTATAGCTCGTCTGGCACCAAATGGTGACTCATCTTGGTGGAGATCTGGTAGGACATCTAGAACAATAGAAAGTTTTGGATATGAATGTCACTGGCAATCAGATAAGTTGGAGCCTTATATGCATGTTGTTGAAAACTCATCTGATATTGCTATTTTACATGCCATATTAGAACTTGAGGCAACAGATGTATCAGTAATTGGTATAGACTTCTATGAAGCTGAATATTTCTTGGGACACAATGAATCAGATTATTTAACTTGGGATGAGAAAGAAACAAACTCAGTGAGAAATAGAATTAAGGGCTCCCACGAGAAGATAGTATCTTTGTTTCCAAATGTTTCTTTTTATTATTTTACCAAATCAACATTTAACCCCTCATTGAAAAATATTAATATTACGAGAGTGTAAACATATGAATATGAAAAAGACACATCCTTCAAATTTTATTATAGATATTTCTCCGGACGCTTTTAAGGGGATGAAAATAACGTTTATTAATATGCCTTTGCGCGAGACAGCGAGCCCTAATGTACCACCAGAAGGTCCAGCTATATTAGCATCGATAGCTAGACAATATGGCGCTCAACCTAGTCTGATAGATTTAAATGGATATCGCATAAAAGATGAGGTTGCGAAAGAAAGGGGCTTGCCTTCTGGGAGGCACTTGTCTTACAATGAGGCAGAAGATTTAATTGTACGACATCTAAAAAATACAGGAGATCAGGATGTTGTTGCTTTTTCTGGGAAAATTACAACCTTAAGGTGGCAAGAGGAGATGGCAAAAATCATTAAAAAACACCAACCTGATTGTTTTTTGGTGACGGGAAATGGTCTTGCAACAGAAATTAAAGCAGGGCTTTTCAAATGGATTCCTGAGCTTGATGCAATAGGGAGATCCGAAGGTGATGATATTATATTATTGATATTAAATGATGTAAAAAATATTAAAGAGTTAGGTTTAAAAAACGCAGTTAATTCTAATAAATTAAGCCCATTTTATATAGGTGAGCACCGGGGAAAGCATAGGTTTGTTTATGAGGGAAATCGCCCAAAAAATTTAAATATCATTCCATATGCAGCTTGGGATTTGTTGGAATCGGATCCGCATGGGCATAATCTTTTAGAAGATTATATTAAAGTTCCTGTTTGGGGCTTGGCAGCCAATAATAGCTCAGCCACTCCATTTTCAATGAAGAGAAGCTTAACTACGGTTAGTAGTCGAGGGTGCCCTTATGCGTGTTCTTTTTGCTATAGAGGGTCACAAGGGGAGCGAAACTACGGTATGCGTTCTGGTGAGCATATTGCAAAGCAAATAAGAGAATATGTTGATAAATATGATTTAGATTTTATTGGATTCCCGGATGATAATTTTGCTGTTGATAAAAGACGAATTAAAAGAATAATTCCAGTTTTTAAAGAGTACGGTCTCGATCAGATTAGATGGGGAACTCACACGAGAATGGATGAAGCAGATGAACGAATATTTGATATGGCAAAGTCTGGTTGCGTTTATATTGGTTTTGGAGCAGAATCGGCATCTCCACATACCTTAACGTTGATGAAAAAAGGCGGCTTTATATTAAGAAATGGACTGACCCCGAAAAAAATTAATGGAGCAGTACATGAGTTCCCAACTACAATGGTGACTGCCGTTGAAAATTGTAAATCTTCTGGCGTTCATGGTAATTGTACTTGGATCATGGGATTTCCGGGGGAGAAACTAGAACATTTAAAAACTAGTGTGGCGTTCATTCTTTGGCAAGAAAAATTTTGGACAAAGGGCGCTTCTCCGGGATCTATAGAGTATGATTTATTGAAAGACGGTGTTAATAAAAAAATGTTTACAGCTACTGCTTATCCGGGAACAGCAATGTGGAGAACTGTGAGCGACCAATTGGTTGAAAACTTTGATATTTCTTTTAATTCACATGGCGATCCAATTTGTGATGAAAACTTTCATAAATATGTTTTAGAGCTGGATGACGCAACAAAAGTATTAAATAATAAAAATGGCGACCCGGTTAATTTTGGTGAAATGCCAATGGATACATTCCTACAGGCAAGGGAATATATTGATTCTGGGCAGATAGAAAAAATTCTAGAAATGTAAGGTATTATATGTCAAAGGCTATATTCATAACGGTTCGAACTGCCTCGTCTAGGTTGCCAAAAAAGGCATTAATTAAAATTAATGGACTAGCAACAATAGAGTATTTAATGCAGCGAACTAAGTTTTCTAAGAAAGCTGACAAAATTATTGTTTGTACAACCACTCTGGAGTCTGATGATGAGATATGCAAGTTAGCGGAGAAAAATGGAATTAACTTCTTCAGAGGCAGCGTTAAAGATAAATTAGATAGATGTCTGAATGCTGCATTGCATTATGATATAAAATATTTTATCAATGTAGATGGCGACGATCTTTTTTGTGAACCAGAATTAATCGATTTGGCATTAAATCAATATGAACTTGAACAGCATGATTTTATTAAATCAAATGAAGAAGAATTAATTTGCGGTGCTTTTACTTTTGGAATTAAGACCACTGCATTGAAAGAGATTTGTAAGATTAAGAACACTGATGATACTGAAGCTGCTTGGCTTTTATTGTCTGAAAATTCATCTATTGAAACCTCAATATTAAAGAAAATTCCCGAAGTTTATTATAGACCAGAAATAAGGGCAACATTAGATTATCAAGAGGATTTGGAATTTTTTAAAACCATAATTAATAATTTTCACAATGAAGGTAGGGACAAGTTCACTTTAAGAGATGTGGTTGCGTTTATTGATTCAAATCCTGATGTTTTATTAATTAATAAGCACAAACACAAAGACTATTTGGAAAATCAAAAAAGGTTAACAAAAGAATATAGGAGTACAAATGCCTGAATTGAAAGAAAGGGTTACATATCTCTCTGGAAAATGGGTACCCGAATCTAAAGCTTCAATACATATATATGATTCTCAATTTATGTATGGAGATGGTGTTTTTGAAATGGCAAGATCTTTTAATCAGAAGTTCTTCTTATTGGGAGAACATGTCGACCGCCTTTTTCGAAGTATGAGGTACTTGCAGATACCAATTACAAAGACTAAACAAGAAGTTGTTGATTTATGCCTCGAAGCACTTCAAAAGAACATTCTTCATTTTCCAAAAGGAGAAGAATGTAGGGTAATGATTAATGTTTCGAGAGGTCCACTCGGGATATACAGAGAAGTATTCGAACTAACTAAGGGTCAAGCATGGAACGAACCGACTTGGATTGTGAATGCATGGCCACTTAGTAAAACTGCCGGTATATTAGGGCACTTTTATGAAACAGGTGCAAATGCAGTTATTCCCCCACAAAGACAGATACCCTCGCGACTATTAGAAAATAAAGTTAAAAATAGAAGTAGATTTCACTATCAAATGGCAAATTTGCAAGTTGCTTCATATGGCAAGGATGCGATGCCGCTCTTATTGGATGAAGACGGGTTTGTAACCGAAAGCACGGGAGCAAATTTTTTAATGGTAGAGAATGGAAAATTAATCACTCCAGAACTGAGGAACATGCTTAGAGGATCTAGTATGGTGTATATCTTAGAGGTGTTAGCTCCTCAAATTGGCTTGGAGGTAGTTCATAGAAATTTTGAACCCTATGATGTTATGAATTGTGATGAGGCAATGTTCACGGGCACATTTGTTAATTTATTGCCTTGTAATCGTTTAAATGGGAAGTATTTTAACGAAAGTGTCAAAGAAAATCCAATTGGACCAATTACACAAAGAATATGTGACACTTGGTCAGAAAACATTGGGGTTGATTTTATACGTCAAATAAAAGATTGGTCTGCAAATTCTTCCCCAGTGGGCATTTCAAGTGCGATGCTTGGTCATGGAGATAGCGATGAATAAAAAGGTTATTATAACTGGCTCTGAGGGACTCTTGGGGAAGGAGATAAGCAAGTATTTAGAATTGATTGGCAATACTATAATTAGGTGCGATCTTCAACTTGGTCATGATTTGACCGATGAGCAATTTGTTAAAGAATTTTTTAAAATCAACGAAGCGGATTGTTTAATAAACCTATATGCTGTTAACCCTCATGTGGATTCTAAAGATTGTTCCACAAACATGTTTGATATAACATTGGATTCATTGAATTTATATTTACAGGTTAATCTTTTGAGCCTATTTTCTGTTTGTAGAGAATTTGCAAGAAATAACAAAAAGGGTGCTATAATTAATTTTTCCTCAACATATGGAATTGTATCCCCAAATCCAGCTTTATATGAAGAGGGGAAGGAGAAGCATGTGGGCTATTGTGTTTCTAAGTCTGGTGTAGCACAATTGACTAGATATCTGGCTGTACATCTAGCACCCGATATTAGAGTAAACTGTGTAGTCCCCGGAGGCGTTACCTTTAAACCAACCAACGAGCAGAGCAAAAAATTTATTGAATTGTATAAAGACAAAACTCCTATGAAAAGAATGATGAATCGCGATGAGTTAAATGGTATTGTTGAATATTTGTGCTCTGATAAATCTTCCTATGCTACCGGAGCTACTTTTAATATAGATGGAGGTTGGACTGTATGGTAGATTTTGATAATCTTGACCGCCCCTATTTTATTGGAGAAATAGGAATTAACCATAACGGAGATTTGAATTTAGCAAAAAAGCTTATGGATGCTGTTTCTGCATGTAATTGGGATTGTGCTAAATTTCAAAAAAGAAATCCAGAAATTTGTGTACCTGAGCACCAGAAATCCATGCCAAAGGAGACACCATGGGGCTCAATGAGTTATCTTGAATATAAAGAAAAGATTGAGTTTGGGAAAGGGGAGTATAATGCATTATCATATTATGCGAACCAAAAACCAATTGATTGGACTGCATCTGTTTGGGATATTGACAGTCTTGAATTTATTATGCAATATGATGTTCCTTTCATAAAAATTCCATCAGCCCTAATAACAAATATAGATTTACTCGCTGAAGCCGGCAAAACCAATAAGCCAATTATTATTTCTACTGGAATGTCAACTCTACAAGAGGTTGATGTGGCAGTGAATACACTCATCAAGAGTGGAACAAAGCCTATTATTATGCATACAAATTCTAGCTATCCCGCGCCAAAAGAAGAATTAAATTTGGCTATAATTCCAATGTTTAAAAAAAGATACGATTGTGTTATTGGGTATTCGGGTCACGAAGAGGATTTGGAGCCAACAGTTATTGCTGCTGTATTGGGAGCCAAAGTAATAGAAAGGCATATAACATTATCTCACGATATGTGGGGGACGGATCAAAAAGCAAGCTTGGAAGTTGTAGCTATGGACATGCTTTATAAAAGAATAAAAGATATCGATTTAATCATTGGGTCTAACAAAAAAATTGTTACAGAAAGAGAAATGAAGGTTAGAAGAAAACTTCGAGGCGAATAATGAAAATGATAATTCTTGATATAGATGAAACAATCTGTACAGACACATATGAAGATCGCTATGAGGACGCAAAACCTTTGGAAGCAAATATTAAAAAAGCAAACCAGTTATATGATGCGGGGCATTATATTATGTATTGGACTTCGAGAGGTCACGTCTCCGGTGTGGATTGGACAGATTTTACCAGAGAGCAATTAGAAGAATGGGGAGTCAAATATCACGATTTAAGAATGGGTAAGCCATATTATGATCTTTTTATTTGTGATAAGGCAATTAGTTCTGAAAACTTTTTTGATAATATGAGAAAATAAATATATGATTAAACTAATGCACATAAATGATTATGTTATTGATACATCGACCTTTCAACCTCTATTGCATGATAAGATTGTAGATTCATTTGAACAGTCAATCGCTGAATTCGTAGGAGCTAAATATGCTTGTTCGCTTCATAGTGCCACTAGTGCAATCTTTCTTTCTTTGCTCGAAAAGCAAAAAACAATAATAGAAATACCCAGTGTTCTGCCTCCAGTTGTACCAAATGCTATAATGTGTTCGGGACATCAGGTCTTATTTCGCGATGATACCGAGTGGGTTGGGCATTCCTATATTTTGCATGAATTTGAAGATTATAAAATTATTGATTCAGCACAGCAAATATATGAAAATCAATACAAAGTTGAAGCTAATGAGGAGGATATAATGATTTTTAGTTTTTATCCTACAAAGCCGATTGGCAGTATTGACGGCGGCATGGTGGTGTCGAATGACAAAGAAAAGATTGATAGGCTTAGGGTTTTGTCGAGAAATGGTATTTCTTTAGAACAGAATAGTTGGGAAAGAAAGGTGATTCTACCCGGTTGGAAGCTTTATATGAATTCTGTTCAAGCATATGTTGCAAATGAAAATTTTAAAAAATTGTCTGAAAAGATGTCTCGATATCGTGCTGTTCGTGAGGCATATAATTCTGCTTTTAATTTAAAAAATACAAGCGACCATTTATATCGAATTAATGTAAAAGAAAATGATAAATTTTTAGATTTTATGAAAGAAAGGGGAATACAATGTGGCATACATTATAAAGCTTTGCACTTGATGGACTGTTATAAAAAAGAAAGCCAGCTTGAGCTTGAAAAATCTGAATATGAAAACGATACCACAGTAAGTATTCCCTATCACGAACAACTTACGGACGAGGAAGTTAAGTACATAATTGAGGAGGTTAGACCATATGTTAACACACCATCATGAAGAGGGAAGGGGGACGTTAAGCTATACTGAGTTTGGAGATTTGAAATTTAAACCAGAGAGAATGTATCTTGTTTATGGAGTCCCAAAAGGAGAAGTTAGAGGCAACCATGGACACAAACAGGACCAACAATATTTGATTTGTGCTCAGGGTCAAATTCGAGTAAAGTTGACCGGGAAGGGCTATGAAGAAGAAAAAGTCTTAAATCCGGGGGATTCCATATTCATGGATAAAAGAGTTTGGGGAGAACAAGAATATGTAACTGGGAATGATATTTTGTTAGTTCTTTGCTCAACTAAGTTTAACAAAGATGACTATATATATGATATTAAAGAGATAATAGGAAATTAGGCATGGTGATATACGTTGATATAGATGAAACCATCTGTTTGTCTCCTGAAGATCGCGACTATTCTGCGGCTGCCCCTGTGAGGGGAAATATAGAAAAGATAAACAAACTTTATGATGAAGGAAACACTATCATTTATTGGACTGCTAGAGGGACCGGATCTGGTATTAATTGGCGGAAAATAACGGAAAAACAATTTAGTCAATGGGGCGTTAAATATCATGAATTGAAATTTGGCAAACCCATATATGATTTATTTATTGATGATAAGAATATAAATTCAGAAACATTTTTTGGAGGTGAAAAGTGAGATTATCTAACCAAGCATTAGGAGCCATTATGATGGCCCTACAGAGATCTTTATTAGAACAAAGCGACATTACAGAAACCTTAAAGGCGTTTGACTTTGAAATGGACGCTCCGATACCGGGGATTGAAGAAGAAGGGAAGTTAATTGTATTAAACCCCCCGGTTATTGAAATGGAGAATAATGCCTAAATATATTTATAGGTGCAAGAAATGTGAAAAAACGCTTGAAGTGGTACATTCAATAAAAGAAGAACTAACAGATTGTGAAGAATGCAAGCTTAAGGGGACATTGCAAAGAGTCCCCTCAATGCCCTTTGTTATTTCAAAGAAAAATAAAAAACAGAAGCCGGGAGCGCTGGTGAAAAAACATATTGAAGAGGCTAGACAGGAAATGGAGAAGGAAAAAGAAAAGCTTAAAAAAGCGGGGTACAAAGAATGACGTGGGTTTTAATTTTCTTACTATGCTCAGCAGCACTCAACATAGTGTCATTTTTTTATATAAGATTCCTATTAAAAAATTTGAAGTTCATTTCAGAAACAAATTTTGGAATATTACAGGCACTGGACAACTATTCAACACACCTAGAAGGACTCTATGAGTTGGAAACATATTACGGCGATCAAACTTTACAAAATTTATTAACTCACTCAAAGCAAATTATACAGGAAATAAAACTATACAAAGAGATATTTTCCTTGACATTGAATGAAGATGAGATTGGAGATTATTTTTATGAAACAAGCGCTTCCGAGGAAGAAGAGAAAGAAGAAGTCTAAAAGGCAATATTTTACGCAAGATCACGAAGATGCGATAATAAGATATGCCAAAAGTGAAGATATAAAAGAAAGAACACAATTATATATTTATTTTATTGAACCAGCTTTTAATGAAATGGTTGACAAAATTGTATATACTTATAGATTCACTACTCTTCCAAATGTTGATTCGTTGAAAGAAGAGTGTAAAATATGGTTGACTACTATATTAGACAAATATGATCCCAACAAAGGCTCAAAGGCATTTTCTTATTTTTCTGTAATCACAAAAAATTGGTTTATTCATAAAGTTAAAAAAAACGCAAAACAATCCAAAAGAGAAGTTGGGTTTGATGAGATCCCAAAAGATTTGGAAAATTCACACCTTGTAACATATAATGGTTATGAAAGCCGCAGAGAAGAAAAGGAGTTCTGGAAGTTTTTATGGGAAGAAATTGAATCATGGGACACTGATAAGCTAAAAAATAATGAACAGAAAGTTTTGCAAGCAATTAAAATTCTCTTTGAAAGTAGTCAAGATATAGAAATTTTTAATAAAAAAGCTATTTACTTATACATGAGGGAGATAACCGGTCTCAATACAAAACAAGTTGTTAATAATCTTAATAAAATGAGAATAAAATATCGAGAATTTAAGATTAAATGGGATAAGGGAGAATTTTAGTGAGTGAATTGAATAAATATCTAAATGAAGCAGTATCAAATATCAGAGATGACCGAGAAAAAGCAAAAGAGTTTTTAGAAAAACTGGAAAACCTAATTTCAGTCGACGACCAAAGCCACAGCCGTTTGGGTACCGTGGCTGCCAAATACCTCGAAACACTTCAGCGTTCAAACGAGCAACTAGTTAAGGTTGCTGCTCTTATTCAGAAAAAGCATGCTGGTAATGAAAAGCTGACAGCATCAGATAGAGATGAAATCTACGAGATAATTAAGGGGGCAGCATGAGATGTCACGGGGTGTTGGTAACAATAATCCATATAGAAAATATTTCTTTGGCGATCACAACGATATAACAGATGATCTTCGAAAAGTATCCGTCGTCCAGCAAAGTATCGATAGCGCAGAGGCTATTCGAAATGCCGCCTCGCGCCAATTTCAGCCATCGATATTAAGAGAGAGGGGACCCTATAGGGCTCAAGTCTTGGCGGCATATGATAACACCCTCGGCGCACCCGGTTCTTTTTATAGTTATGGATATAATGACAGGGGTGACGATGCTCCGCTGGTTCCTTTCATTGTTTGTCGAATTGAAGAGAATCATGCCATGTGTGCAAATCCAGCAGATTATGATCCTGCTGGTGGAATACAGAACAAAATGGAGAGCTATAATCATCTAGATGCCATCAAACAACATATGGAAATTGGTGTTTTTTCGCCGCACATTGATGATGAAAATTATGCTCTTCCCGGAAAGGGTGAAAATGTAGAGGTTGATTTTTCTCACACTAGGGGATTTAGGGAAGGTAAATTTAGATATAGGGGATCTGTGGCACGCCAAAGAGTTGGGAGTGTAAGCGGTCAGTCTACTAGTCAGGCACCTGCAGCAGCAGCAGGCGCAATCGTATTTACCGAGGATATGGCTCCTTATCCATCTCCGCAAGCTGAGCCTCCAATTGGACCAGCTAGATATCATGCCCCCTTTGATCAGAGCCAGCTTGAGTCTGGTATTTTGACAGTTGATGTTGGTTCTCCATGGGGAAAACATAGGAATGATCGAACCCGCATCCGCCGCGCTCATATGGGCACTGACCTCTATGCAAAAGGTGAGTATGCTGGAATAGGCACCCCTACGGTAACAATAGGAACAGCTCGATTTTATCTCAAAGACCCAGATAGCGACAAAACCGGAGTTTGGGGCTATGTTAAACAACACCCAGAATTGGGTGTTTCCAGACGTCATGCCATTCATGGTATGCGGTCTGGGGACGGGCTAAAAAACATAACGACTCATGATGACGGTAATACATTGGGAACGCTTTTAACTGAATATAATTATGAATCATATAGGGAGTCTCTTGAAATAGCCAGAAGGACAACAGAAACAGAAATGAGAGCCAATCCCGATGTAACTGAGGAACAAATCGCCGAATGGAATGAAGACTACGAAACTCTCGCCCCCGGCTCGAAGCCCTTTGGCACAGAGGATGTATATGTTGTGAATCGCGATGATAAGTCTCTAAAAGGTGTTGAAGGTATGAGTCAGACCAATTGGTCACAATCCGGAAGACACTTGCCAATTAAATTTATTTACAACAGGAAGCCCAAAATTGAAGGTGCGCGTGCTGTTAACTGTACTGAGGAAGGCGGCGCAGATGTCGTCATCAATGTAAACCAAGATGATCGCCCGGAATATGGAATATTTTATCCCTTCACATCCGCTACTGGTCGGTATATTGGGAATCACGTTGTATATCGACTAGTCGGCGGGCCACTCAACGAAGAAATAGCTCGCCATCAGCACTTGGGTGCTATTAGTCCAGCCTTGGTAAGCGTTTTACAACAGGCTAAAGATTTGGGAGCCGAATATGTAGATATACCGAAGCAGCAAGAAATTGGCCTTTTAGGCTCAACAGCAATTCAGGACAGCCACCCCCATCTCCATTTTGATTTTGGAAAGGATTCTCCATATGATCCGGGATGTTATCTTCAACTTATAGCTTTGCGTAGAACTGGCAGCCAAGATAATTTATGTTGTGGCGAAGATGATCCTAATTTAGATCGTTCTGAATTTTTGGGAGTCGCGGATGGGAGATGGCCTAATGACGAAGTAACTCGAAATGGCAACACCCGTAGTATGTTTTGTAGGATAGATGAAGAAGGAAGGGTCCATGTGTCGTATGAACGATCATAATAGGTTACATATAGGAGTATCCAATGGCTTATCGTAAAGCAATTGATATAGGCGGCTCCAGCGCCTCGGTTAAAAAAAACACATACCCGCGAAGTAAAGGAAAGAGTGGTGTAGCTGGTACATTTTGTGAAGAACCCACCCCACGCTATATTAAAGCTAAAAATGAAGAAGTCCTTACTGGTGGAAATGGCGAATACATAATAATGGGAAGAGATCGCGCTAAGAGTCGAATTGACGGCTACGGCGGTCGAGGGGAAACAAAATGCGCAGCAATTGACTTAATTGTTGGCTTAAGTTCAGCCGACAATCCACCAGCAGTTGATAAAAATGGAGAACAAGTATATGTTGACAAGAATTTTTTATCTGATGCTGCAAGGATATATTTGAGTCAAAAAACAGATATAGATAAAAATTTTAATTTAGTCGAAGGGAAAGTCGGCTCTCCTGAAGCAAAGTCTGGAATTGGTATGAGCGCAGATTCAATAAGACTTGCTGGAAAAGAAGGAATCAAACTTATAACGCGCAACCATGTAATCAATTCTCAAGGCGGAACAGTTGAAAAAGTGAGTGGAATAGATTTAATCGCTGGAAATGATGACAGGGATTTACAACCTCTGGTTAAGGGACGAAATTTAGCAGAAGCAATAACCCAACTAACCAACCATGTGGGAAAACTAGCTTCTATTATTACTAATATTTTGATTAATCAAATGCAATTAAACACAGCTATAGCTACTCACTCACACGCAGGTGTCACAACTGCGGGAATGGGTGTGAAGGTTGGTCCATCGATAACGTTAATGCCTATAGCAGGCAAGTGCGCAACTCAACATGCCATGAATGGTCAAACACCCCTGACAATCTTTAGGACTAAGCAACTGGAAAATTTTAAGGTCAACTATCTTACACCCATGGGAAGAAAGTATATAAACAGCTATTACAATAATGTAAACTAGGTTAAAAAAATGCCAGAAATTTGCGAACCACAATTATTAATACCAGAAATAAGAAAATGCACTCCGGTCTCAGATGCCAGTGTTCCTGATTGGACAAAGCGAAATGAGACGCAACCATTTTTAAATCCACAAAATTGTGAATATTCAATAACAGTTAATAAATTAAATAATAATATCGATGACCCTTCTCTGGGTACTTCTCAATTTGAATCGATTGGCTCAGATTTTAATACAAGAATGCAACAATATATTTCATATGGAGTCGACAGGCTGATTGAATACTATCAAAAGACAAATTTTGATGATGGATGGGATATTCGAGAAGGATATATGGAAAGAGCTTGGGAGCTTCTTTTCGAAAGAGAAACGGCATCCCCCGGATCAAGTTACTATATCCCCAAAGGTCCCGGAAGGAAGATGAAGGTCTTGGTCACAATTCCAGCAAATTATGAAGTGGACGGTGTAGAAAGGGGTTTCTCTTTTGCACCTCAAGCTGAATATACACCTTCTTATGGTGAGAATACCCTTTCGGTGACATATGATCTTCGTTTAATAAGAACAAAGATTGAATTTGTTGCAAAAATTATTAAAAATCACTATGGCGATAGACACGGCGCTCCGTTTTCAAATATTAGAGATTTAGATTTAAAAAAAGAAGCTAATAAGTTACGCACATTTGTGACAAGTTTAAATACATTAATGTACGAAAATGATATTAATATAGCATTGAATGCAGTTCCGCCAGACAGAACGGGATCAATTAAATTTATATATTCAACAACTTATGAACTTCTAGATATTCTTTATATTACCTCTTCAGAGGAAAGGTATCTTCGAGTCGCTTTCGAGTCGTTTAGATTGCCTAGAAATCTTTCCAAGACAACTTTAGCTTTGACTTATTGGGTCGAGCAGGAGCTATTTTTCTTTTTCAATAATCATAGGAACCCAACGTGGGTTGATTTTGTTAAAAAATATATTTATCCGCCTAAAAAAATCTCCATGACTATTGGATCTGATTTTTCTTTTAAATTGCCCTTTGGGAGTTCAACCATTGGTCCTGATCAGGGCGCTGACATCCAAGGTGTTAGTGCCGCAATGGAAAATGCTGGTCAAGTCTTGAAGTGGAGCACGTTTGCGCTTGGTGTAATAAATGGAAATGAAAGTTTATTACCTTATGCTGATCAGGCTATAAAGAGCTATTCTCAAGCGAATTGGGAAGAGCAAACTATTCTTAATGAAACGTTTCAATCGAACTTGCTTAATCATACTAACAATATTGTTCGTTTTACAGACTCCCCCATCGACCATGCTGAGATTATTGATAGGTTTGGAGATAATTTAGAAGCACTATACGAAAATTTCGTAAGCCAAGTAGACTGGAAATATTTGACAGCCAAGTCAGCAGAGTGTTTTGGAATGGATCCTGCGATAATGGATCCTACCGTACAGTCTTTGCTGGCGGCTGCTTATTTTCTTTTGATCGAGCTTCCAGATATGAAATTATCAACAATAGATTTTCCATCTTCGGGTCCGGACTGGGGACTGGCTTTTCTAGACATTCTGGAAGAAGGGGCAGATTATATAGCCAGCTTTATTGTTGAGTTGATAAACACTTGGATAGCTAGCAAAATTTTGGATCTTCAGGAAAAATTTCTTGAGTCATGCAAGGAGGACTTTAATTATGATAGTATCGACCTCAACTCTTTGCTGGCTGATAGTCTTAACAATGAATCATACGATGCAATCGCTAAAAACATAGGAGATGGAACAGGGGATTCTTCTCTATTGAGACAATTGATGCGAGACGTTTCTGTTGTTTTAAATATGAACGAAATGTGTTCCTTGCTGCATGGTAATGCTTCAAATGAAGTATTGGAAGTTGTAGAGGGAATTATTGATACAGAGCAATATATTCCATTTCAATCACGATTTGAAACAACAAGTGATATTTTAGGTTTCTTTTCTTCATTGGGCGATACGGCAAACCTCTCTTTCTGTAATTCAGCGGCTATGTCAATAGGAAGTCAAATATGCGTAGATGGATTTGCAGAGGAAATCAGGCGTTCTTTATTAGAACAAAAAGAAGACATATCTTCAGAAGAGATAGAAAATCAGATAACTCAGGAAAGACAGAAAAGAGAGGCTTTATTACAAGATCTGACAGAATTCATTACGTCAACTGAAGACACATATGCTAGTAAGCTCAAGGATGCTTTTGACGTTATCGCAACTCCAGCTATAGCTGAAAACCCTTCTATTGTGATGGCTGTGGATGAAATGGTTGGAACTTCTTTTTATGGTCCACTGACTTTGGCTGCAAGCGAAGCTTTGGGAGTTAGAGAAACACCTTTTATTAGTATTATTAAGCCGGCTGTCTTGCCTCTTAGTTTTCCGATAATCTCCACGGCTCCTTTTACTATCTGGACTGGGCTACCTAATAGGGGAATAATAAAATTTTTAACGGATGAAAACATAAATGATTCAATAAGAGATATTTATAGGACTGTTTTTGACAGCATAGATTTTGGTGTAGATATCGACGATTTTAGGCAAACTTGGTTAGCGTATGTGGGAATGCTCTCTGGATTTGTCCTACCGGACACCGCCCTTGGCGATCTTTCGCCCGATCTTTTTTGGAAATATTATTCACAGTATAATACATGGGGCGAAGGTGCTAGCCCCCCCGGTGCGTCACCCACGGGAGATTGGCAAGAAACAGCCTATGAGTCATCTAAAGATTTGTCCATTCCATCTTGGTGGGATGTCCCAAGATCTGAGGTTGCCATTGGTATAGAAGAAATATTTGAAATGCCACAAATTAGATTTCCAATCATTTTTCGTGATCCTTTTGTTGGAGTTTCGGATCCTTTTTCGATGACTGATTTGGTAACTATACAAGAAACTTTTGAAGAAGACGCATTTGCAGAATTACCAGTTCGATTTCTGGGAACAACATATTATGAATTTAGCACCCAATCTATTACAATAGATGTTTTTTCCAATCCTCCAAAGGCTGTAGAAGAGGGGCTACTTACAACATTTGAAGATGTGGATACTCTTGAATGGTATGCTCATTGGTATCAGTTTTCCAAGCAACAACATTCATTTGTGTTGTTATTATATAAGATATTAATAGGTGTTGATCCGGCACGCACTGGGGTAGCTTTTGATGTTGAACCCGGAGAAGAGCCCGCCGACGGCGACTCGGAAATGGAAGAGGTTTTGGGCGATTCGGACCAAATTGAAACATTCATTGATTACGGCGCTCTGGCTTCTTCATATGGGAGTGTCTTTGCTTCAGTCTTGAAGACACTATACTTGTTTATTAGCGATTCAGAATTTCTTAGAGGAGAAGAGTTTGACGCTAAACTCAAATACTCACTTAAAAATAAATTTAAAGAACAAGTTACAGATTTAGGAGCCATTCAAAAAATTAAAGATTTAATCAGCGCCGGAGTTGTTTCCAGCATGACTAATCCTGAGCAATACTTAGAAGAGAACTCCAACACTTTATCAGAAGCATCTCTTACATATTTAATTCGAATGTACATTCTGGAAACATATTTAAAAAATATTTATTTGGTCGCGACAAAACCAGAGAAAAGGATTGCTGGAGTTGATATCATTGAGCATGGAGACGAAACACTTAGTCTAAGAGACATGTTGGACTCAACGTTGGTATCTTATATATATGAACTTATTAAGTTTGGAACAGAGCGCCTTGAAAATACATGCCAAACTTATTATGACATAGCACGAAGAGTTGCCGACGAAGAATTGGAAAAAGAATCACCCGCTGATGGCTTTCTTTCAATCTCTACAGAGGATTCTGATATTTTGGCTATTTATGATCCTGCCGGTGTGCTTGGCATGGGGACAAGCGACGACGAGCTTAACAATTCCGCTTTGAAATACTTTGTTGCCAAGGATTTGATTGACTTTACAGATATCTTCCAGTCTTTTGTTAAGGATCTCTATACTGAAGTAAATGATGATAGTGAGAGAAGTGTGAGCCTTTCTTTCCTTGATAAAATACCTTCTGTGGCTGGTTTAAATCTAGTATCACTAGATCCTGAACTTCCACAGCATGGCGAACAGTTTTATTTAGAATATTATTTCAGAAATATGGCTACCGGAGAAGGTCCGGCTCGATTTCAAGTTTTCTTTGCGAATGAGCTTTCTGGATATTTAAGTTTTCTTCCTTTAGAGGATCTTGTGGTTGGCGTAAGGCTTTGCTTAAAACCAACTCCCGGATTTCTTATTTTTGATCCTGTCACCTCCCCCTCCGGAGCACCGGGTGATACAATTGAGGTATTGAATGCTGCGCTCAATAGACTTGGTGAATTTGAGTCTGAAACTGGTATTTCGTATGAAATACAAGATATTGAACAATCTTTTACTCCTGAAAAGGGCATGCCAATTGTAAATTACGAAATACCGTGGAATGATTTTTATAACGAAATGCCATCTTCTCTGGGTTCTCCAGATCCTCCGGAAGAGTGGTTGGCAGATGTTTCAAATGTACAATCTATCTTTACCACGCCAAAAACAAGAGATTTCTTAAAACAAGGGCTAACACAGGAACCAGATTTTAGAGCATTATTTGAATATACTTTTCCACTTAAAAAAATGTTAAGCCTCTTATTTATTATGAATAGTCAGAGCTATGCATCGATTATCAATAATGTAGAATATGCAGGTACCTTGTTTCCATCATCGATTGATCCAGAGCAATTTATCGATACCAAAATAAATATTATAAAAATGATTGAAAATGTTAAGAATCTAGATAATTATAGTTACACAAACTCAGAAGTAAGTGAAGCAGGCGGCACCGCAGATTTTATGCTTAATTATATAATGGAAGACGCAGATAGTCTCTAATTATAGTATATATCTTTAACGAGAAGAAAAAATGCAAGGTTATACACCCAAACTTCCATTGACATTAGATCCTGCGGATGGTTTTCTTTATATAAAGAATCTTAAGGATTTGGTTGCACAAAATTTAAAAATGTTGATTTTAACCTCACCGGGTGAAAGAATAATGATTCCAGAATTTGGAGTTGGAATTTATAATTTTCTTTTTGAGTTAAATACTCAACATACACAAGTTGCTATTAGGGAAAGAATTGAACAGCAGGTCAATCAATACTTGCCTTTTGTTCAAATTTTAAATATTGCTTTCAATGATGTTAACAGCCCCCTAGCGGATGATAATTTTCTCGGTATGAGACTGGAATATAGGATAAAGCCTTTGAATGTTGTGGCTGTTTTAAACGTGAAGACTGATTAGAAGCGCTATATAGTTAATAAACAAGGAAGAAATCAATGCCCAAAAATAAATATCCAGCAATAAAATATACAGACAGAGATTTTAACAGTATCAGAGAAAATTTAATTGACTATGCTAAGCGTTATTATCCTGATTCATTTAAAGATTTTAACGAGGCATCTTTTGGTGCTTTAATGGTGGACGCAGTTTCTTATATCGGCGACATGCTATCTTTTTATGTAGATTATCACGCCAATGAATCATTTTTGGTTACATCAAATGAATATACTAATGTTATAAAGCATGGAAAAGCACTTGGCTATAAATTTAACAATATTCCATCATCTCGTGGATTTGTTACTCTTTTTATTAAAGTTCCCGCTTCTACAACTGGATTTGGAATTGATACAGATTATGTTCCCACGCTTTCAAAAGGTTCTTCATTTTCTACAACGTCCGGAACATCCTTTCTGCTGATTGGTGATGTTAATTTCGGCGATCCAAAAAATGAAATAGTAGTAGCCTCTACTAATGAAGATTCTGGTCTTCCAACAGAATATGTCATTAAGGCTTATGGCGAAGTCATATCTGGAAGGTTAGATTATCAAGAATTTAAACTTGGAGAGTTCCAAAGGTTTAGAAAAATCCAACTTTCTGATTCAAATGTAGCCGAAATAATGAATGTTTCCGATTCCGAAGGGAATAGGTATTATGAAGTTGATTTTTTATCTCAGAATACGGTTTATATATCCGTTATTAATACCGGTGCTGACAAGGGCACTGTGCCGAATCTCCTAAGACCCTTGGTTGTTCCAAGAAGGTTTGTTTTAGAACGAGAAAATGGCAAAGTATTTATGCAATTTGGATACGGTTCAGATAAAGATGCTTCAAAATTAGGTTTTTTGAGACCTGAAGACGTTACTTTAGAGATGCATGCCCGAGATTATATATCGGACACGTCTTTTGATCCAGCAAAGTTAATTAAATCTGATAAGTTTGGTATTTGTCCATCGAAGACAACACTGAGGGTTTCTTTTAGAACAAATAGCCAAACAAATATTAATGCTGCAGCGGGCTCCATACTTCAAGTTCAGAAAGCTAATTTTAGTTTCAACAATAGCTCTGCATTAAGTAATTCACAAAAATCTACAATTATAAATTCTTTAGAAGTAAATAATGAAGAGCCGGTTCTTGGAGATTTAACCTATCCAAGTCTCGAAGAGATTAAAAGAAGAATCTATGATACTTTTCCAACACAGAACAGGGCTGTAACAGCTTCAGATTATAAAGCTATAGTATATTTGATGCCGGGTAAATACGGTTCAATTAAAAGATGCAATGTTCTTCAAGACCCAGACGCATTTAAAAGAAACCTAAATTTATATGTCGTATCTGAAGATCAAAATGGAAATTTGGCGACAACAAATGATGTTATAAAAAATAATCTTAAAAACTGGGTTAATCGTTATAGAATGATCAACGATTCAGTTGATATCTTGAACGCACAGATTGTCCACATTGGAATAAATTATACAATTGTCCCAGTTCTTGAAAGAGATCGATTTGAAGTTTTGAAAAAGACACAAGACGCCTTGAGACTTAGGTTTTCAACAATTGGAGATATTGGGGAATCAATAGAAATTTCTGATATATATCGAATATTAAACACAGTCCCCGGTGTTTCCGATACAGTTGATGTTTCATTGGTTAAAAAATCCGGCGGCTTATATTCACAGGTTGATTTCAGTATTGATAACGCAATGTCTTTTGATGGACGATATTTGATTTCACCACCTACCGTGATTTTCGAAATTAAATATTTAGATACAGATATTCAAGGAACTGTTAGATAATGGGAATACAAAGATTCACTGCTAGCGCAGACACAACAATAACAAATGCATATACTAGTAACTTGCGTACTAGAGCGACAGCCTCGAACATGGGTTTAGCTGATAGTTTAGAGGTATTTTCAATTTATGCACAAGCTGATAGCGGCTCATCAGAGCTTTCAAGAATGTTGTTAAAGTTCCCTGTAACTGATATTTCTTCATCTCGTGCCAACAAGACTATCCCAACCAGTGGAAGTGTAAATTTTTATTTGAGGCTGTACAATGCCGAACATCCATTTACAGTGCCAAAAGACTACACTTTAGTTGTTGTGCCTGTATCGAGATCTTGGGAAGAGGGCTATGGCTTGGATATGGACGAGTATTCGGACCTTACATATGATGGCACGGGAGCTAACTGGGTTCGTGCCGCGAGTGGCAGTATAGCAGCAACCCTCGTCGACGCGATTGACTGTCAGGGTCTAGCACAAAATGATGCGTTTACAATGACAGTCCCTGCTGCCGCCGGCGGTGATGCTGTCGCTCACCAGTTTGTGTTTGATAATACTACCGATATCAACGCCCTTTCTGATGCAACTGGCTTTGGTATTTCAATGACAGTTGCATCCTCCTATGCATTGATGGCCGCGGCTCTGATTGATGCTATAAATGGAACCGCCAACGACGCTGTGCAATACGGAGGCGCAAACCTTGGTGGTGACTCAACGTTAACAGCCGGCACGATTGGCTTAACTGCTGCTGAAGGCTCAAGTGATACTCAAGTCACTTTAACCATGGACAACACCGGCGCAGATGGAAACGTGGCAAACGTCCTCGCAGCGAACACCGGGTTCGAGGTCGCCAACGACCTTCTTAAAATAACGACTTTCACTGGCGGAGGGAACGACTGGACTTCGGTTGGTGGGGATTATCATGCTCATCCCCACTATACAGTGGTTTTTAGTGGCAGTGGCGTACAAGATTTGTCTCTTGATATTACGCCATTGATGGAAGAATGGATCGCAGAAACTAAATCAAATTATGGATTGGGCATTCACCTAACTTCGAGTCAGGAAGCTTATTTTTCAAGCTCAACTGGAGATGATACAGGCAGCATTCCTCACAATACTTCTGGTAGAAAAGGTTCGTTTTATACTAAAAAATTCTTTTCTAGGTCTTCTGAATTTCTCCTCAAGAGACCAATAATTGAAGCTCGATGGGATTCATCTGAAAAAGACAATAGAGGAAACTTTTATTTAAGTAGCTCTTTAGCGCCACTGGCTGAAAATCTTAACACAATATACATGTATAATGTTGTTCGTGGCGCTTTGCGTGAAATCCCCGGTGTTGGATCAAATAATATACTGGTTAGTGTTTATTCTGGCTCAACTGATAATACTGTCCCCACCGGTAGCAAAATCGGTCTTCCAATCGGGGGAGGTATTTCTGCCAACAGCCAACATAATGTGACGGGTGGTTATGTTTCTACTGGAATTTATTCCGCATCTTTTGCTTATACAAGTTCAGCTATTACAAAAATCTTTCCAGTTTGGCGTGATCCTTCTTCTGCTACAGAATATCATACGGGATCAGTAATAAACGTCCTAACATATGATTCGAACGATTATAACCCATATCCAGAATATATAATAAAAATTAATAATTTAAAGGATTCCTACTCCCCATCAGAGAAAAATCGAAGATTTAGGCTCTTTGTGAGAGAAAAAGATTGGAGTCCAAATATCTATACAAAGGCATCAAAGGATATCCCAGTAACAATAGTCGAAAATGCATATTATAAACTTTATAGAACAGTTGATGAGTTTGAGGTTGTGGCATATGGTACAGGCTCAACCAATCATACTCGACTTTCATACGACACATCAGGAAGTTATTTTGATTTTCCAATGGACATTCTAGAGACAGGCTATATGTATGCCTTTAAGTTTCTCTTCAAAATGCCAGATGGGAATTACAAAGAACAATCACAAATATTTAAATTTAGAGTTGATTAAGAATGAGTATTAAGGATCTTTTTAAATCTGGTAAGTCCTTTAAGGTTTCATCTATAGGAAGTAGTGATGACGCCGGCAGAGAAGTTCAAGAATCATCTGATTTTGTTGAAGAATATAATAAGCAAAAAAATAGATTTATTCCCGCCATTGATTTTAGAAATCCAGAAAATTTTGCTAAATACGGGTTGGCTGAAAAATATTATGAAGATGCTATTAAGAGGATATATACCACTTATCCTTATGATGGTTCGCGAAAAGAAAAATTAGAATGGCACAATAGTTCTTCATATATCGATGATTACATTTTTAAAAATGAATACCCCAGAACAACCGGCTATATTGTTTTCTCGGCTGATGGGTGGGGAACTTTAAGTGGAAGCGTGATTGAGGGTTATGGCTCACCCTCCTCTTCTGCTACTCCGGGGCACGAATATATACTTATAAAAGGCGGTCCACATGCAAACCCTGCTGGTATGGACACATTAAGGACTGGGTTTACTGGCTCAAACATCTACGACACTGGAAGCAATAGGCAATCAAATTTGGAAGTTAACTTCAGTGGTGCGGCAGGCATTGCGGCAGGCAGCGGTAGCGGCATAACAGTTGAGTTTTGGATGAAAAAGGATGGATGGGCACCAACGAAAACTGAAAAAGAAGTTATTTTCGATCTTTGGAACAACGAGGCTTCTTCTAGTTATGGATATGGTCGATTTAGATTAGAACTTAGTGCAACACTTTCAGCGTCTACATCACCGTTTAGGGTTTCGATACACTCTGGAACCTATGGTTTCGAAAATCTCGAAATAGGCTCAGGAATTACCACGTCATCAGTTGCTGATGGAAAATGGCAACACTATGCTCTTTCTCTTGAAAATCGCCCCAACTATGTGGATCCGGGAACGATCACTACTAGGTTTTACATTTCTGGAGTTCTCAACGAAGAGAAGCACACAGCCATAGGTCACGCCATTAGTGAGCCCACTGGGGCTTGGACTGCTTATATTGGAGCTTTGCGATTACCACCTTCGGGTAATGTGTTTGCTCCTGCCACAACTGTCACTCAGCGAGTTACCGGTGGGTTTGGAAAACTTTCAGCTTCTTTGGATGAATTTAGATTTTGGAAATCCAAAAGAACGTCGAAAGATATTGGGCGATATTGGTATACTCAAATTAACGGCGGCACCAATACAGATAGCTCAAAATATAATAATGAAAATCCAGTTGATTTGGGTGTTTACTACAAATTCAATGAGGGGATTACTAAAACTTCATCGATTGACTCGACAATATTGGATTATTCCGGAAGATTCTCTAATGGAACGTGGACCGGCTATACAACAAATTCTAGAAATACAGGCTCAGCGATGTTTATATCATCTGCTTCTTTGGGCGAATTCAGGGATCCGATTATTTATTCGGACCATGATGATGTAAAAGTTTTCTTAGAAAGTAAAAAAGTTACTGGTTCTGCTTATGATGCAGCAAACAATTCTGCACTTTATGATATGCTGCCTCGTTGGATTATCGATGAAGATACAAAATCTGCTGGTAATTTAAAGAATTTGACACAAATTGTTGCAAGTTATTTTGACACGTTGCACTTACAGGTTGAGGCTTTGCCCCACTTGAGAGAGGCAACATATTCAACATATATGAGTTCAAGTACTACCTCTGGCTCTTGGGATGGCTCTCTGGCGTTTACTTCGAGTGCAAAACCGTTACCATTTGCCAATAGGTTATTAGAATCTATGGGAATGACTACGCCAGATCTTTTTATAGATAGTAAAATTCTAGAATCACTGTCTTCTCGTGACGAAAAAAGAAACTATGAAGAAGAGATTTATAATGTCAAGAATTTAATTTATCATAATATATACAATAATTTATCTTATATATACAAATCCAAGGGAACTGAAAAATCACTTAGAAATTTAATTCGTTGTTATGGCGTAGATGATGAGTTGGTTAAAATTAACGTTTATGGAAACGAAGCACTTTATAAACTTAAAGATAACTTTAGGGTTTCTTCTTTAGCTAAAAATGTAATTGATTTTGATCATCCTTCCCGCCATGCCGCCCTTGTTTATCAGTATCCCTCCGGTTCGGAAAGCGAATCATATATCCATAGTGCAAATGGAAAGAATGCGCAAGGAACAATTGCCACAGTTCCATTTACCGTTGAAGCTGAAATTATTTTTCCGAGAAAGAGAGATCCATCTGATGTTGGATATTATAATACTAATTTCATGACTTCTTCTCTGTTTGGTTGCCATGAAGCTAGGTCTACTTCTGGAGAATTAGCATGGGCATCCGGAGATGACTCCAACTTTCAAGTATATGCCATACGAACGGGCTCTATAGAAGGAGATCGAGACACAAAAGATGCATATTTTATGCTCACATCTTCTAATCCCCACCCTTTTCCGAAACTCACAAGTAGTGTTTTTCCGAATGTTTATGGTGATTCAAAATGGAATTTTGCTGTAAGACTAAAGCATGATAAGTTTCCTTTCATCAAATCTTCCTCATTTGGATACAGCGCTTCTGCTGATGCATACACAGTGGAATTTTATGGTGTCAATACAGTACAAGAAGAGATAATAAATGAATTTTCCATTACTGGCTCATCCAGTAAAACCCTTGCTGAAAATTTCTCTAAAGCTCTTGCAAAGCGACTATACATAGGAGCACACAGAACAAATTTTACAGGAGCAGTGCTTCAGCAAACAGATGTTAAATTTTCATCATATAGGCATTGGCTGGCATACTTGGATGATGAAACAATCAGGGCTCATGCTAAAGATTCTACTAATTATGGGTTAAAGAATCCTTATAGGAATTTCTCGCTTTTTGAAGATCAGATTACCGGCGCGTACATTCCAACGATTGAGACGCTGGGTCTTCATTGGGATTTTAGAACAGCAACAGGATCAGACGCAAGTGGTCAATTTTTTGTAAATGATTTTTCTTCGGGCTCAACTGGCTTGGCTACCAGATATGTTCATGTTGGTCCAGCTATGAAAACCCGCCACCCCGGACGAGCAGACTTTTTTCCAGCAAATAGCACAAGTTCAGTAGGCAAATATTATATAAATACAGCCAAGCAGCAATTGCCAGAATCAATTTCAAGCAACGATATGGTCACAATTGTCAATGAGGATGATGTCGCTTTTACTAGGTCTTCGCGCCCTGTACAATATTTTCTTGCTGTAGAAAAAAGCATGTATCAAACAATTTCGGAAGAGATGATCAATATGTTTGCAACAATTGTTGACTTTAATAACTTAATAGGTCATCCGGTTAACAAATATCGTTCAGAATATAAAGATTTAGCAAAATTGAAAGAACTCTTCTTTGAAAAAGTAAGAAACACTCCAGACTTGGACAAATATGTTGAATATTATAAATGGATCGATAGTGCAATTACATCGATGATTGAGCAACTAGTCCCTGCTACTGCAAACATGACCGGCGATCTACGCACCTTGATTGAAAGCCATGTTTTGGAAAGGAACAAATATTGGACAAAATATCCAACATTTGACGCTAATGTTCCATCAGATGCTCTTGAAGGACCCGTTTCCCTGCTCGGTGGTCATCTTACAAATGCTTGGAAATTTAATCAAGCACCCCTACCCAGTAGTCCTCTGCCCCAATACAAGAATTGTTATTGGTGGAAAAATAGGGCTGGAAGGGGCGAGGCTTCAATCACTTCTGGAGATTCGAATGTAGATAGGGATAGAGATAAAATTCTCTCTGCATCTTCTCCTGATTATGGTGCTAGGGGAATAACTCACAAATTTGATACTATTATAAAGAATGTCATTCATGGTGGGACGAATTTTTATCCACAAAAAAGGATCAGATTGGCACATGGTGCCACAACTGAGTTTGGTCCATTAACAATATTCAAAACAGACCTTGGGAGTGTTACTGCTTCAAATAACTTTCTTTTGGCTCTAGCAGATCATGTAAATTCTTTCAACGACTGCGCAGATAAGCCTGTTCCCGATGAGAGTGGATCACTGAAGAGAAAATGGGACTTCACCACATTCGACGCTTCAGATATCGGTCAACCCGGCTCTTATGACTATAATATTTTAAAAGGGAATATATCTTTTCCCTTTAATATGTATAGCTCGTCTATGCATGTGCCCGATTCTGGTTATTTTAAAGATATCGATGGTAATTTTAAGAAAAATGTTGATTTTACAAATATTCATGTTGATGTATACGAGCCAGATAATGAAACTCCAATGCAGGGACCTTTTGCTGAGAAGCATGTAGGGGGCTTGCAACATAGACACATTGATGTCAACCGATATGATTCTAATAAGTCTACAGTAAACAATATCGATGATGGAACATCAAGACCAGAAAGTTGGTATATTTTAATGGGGGCGTTGGATTCTGGGGACTTTGCTGTTGGCTTGGTGGGTCCAGATTATACTTCGACTGGTGAGCATGACAAGGATACACCTCGCGCACGATTATATAGAGATGAAATGGCGAAGAGATCAGTTAACATTAGAAATATTCGTTCTACTGGTCCTACAATCGGAAATTATTCAAGTAGTTTTGAATATGTGAATACTGTTGGAAGAACACAAAACAATGCATTTTTTAAGGAAAATAATGGAGTTCTTTTGCCGTCTAGATATAATAATACATCATCTGGGCTTCCCAAGACGACCAACATTCATACCTTAATTGGAGTTAATCCTTCTACTTATGGCAACCATTTTGGTCCCCCACTTGCTAGTTTGGATAATTATTCAAATCGATTTTATACTGATACAACCTCATCACTGCCGCGCAGAGACCTGACCGGTTCAGATTCAGTTATTGTAAATCGATTCTCCGCTCCGGGCGGTCCAGAGGTAAACTCAAGAGGCTATTTGGATGTAGCAGCAGAGGAATATTCTGTTTATAATGCATTGCCATATAGAAACTTATCTGTTCGTGGAACTGGAAGTGGAGAATCCAGCTCTATTCGTGCGGAAATATTACAAGGAGCTAGCAGAGAAGGTCTTCAGGCACTGTTGACTAGGCATCAAGGGCAATTTGGAATCGATAGTCAACTTGGTTCTGTTCAGGCAACTTCATATAGTACTGTCGCTTCGTTTCACAAGGTTCACAAAAATGTGAGAAGGAGGGTGGTGCTTTCAAGCGATGATTTAATTACTACTGCAACAGCCTCGGTTTACAACAATGCATGGTATGCAGCCCCCATTCCTCAGAGCGAAATTCAATATTATTGGATAACCAGTTCGTTACAAGAGAGTGCCACAACTAATCCCAACATACTTGGCTATGTTACGGGCTCGTCTGTCATTGAATTCGTTCCATCTAGCTCGGTGAGTGCTGGGGGAATCAGTGTGGATTTTGTCGGGTTGAATACTCTGGTAGCAGATCCTGTTAAATCTGGTGTCAATAGTTTATCAGCATCTGATGGAAAATATAAACACACAATGTTATATTCAATTGCTACACATGAGGTACTTAACAGTTTGTTATTGCATCGTAACGGTCCATATCGACACCCCTCTTGGAAACAGATAAGAACGGGCGATCACCAAGTCGCTCGACATCAAAAGGGATATAATATAATCTCAATTACTCAGCAACCAGAAATAATAAGAAATTTTTCTGGTCTTTCTGGTTCTCAAAACATTTATGATACAGTTAAAGCAGAGAAATCAGGCTCAATGAAACAATTTACTGAGGCATTAATAACATCAAAATTTAAGCCAATGGTTCACATATTGGAATCAAAAAATTATTCTAATTTAAATTTTGACGAAACTGATTCAAAAGTGCCACAAGTTAATTTAGGCTTTAAGCATTCATATGGTAACAACATTTCAATGTTTTCAAATCCTGAGCTTGATTATACTTTAGATTTAGAAAACAACAGTCGCCAAGTGTATGATAATATAACTGATTTATATATTGATTCAACATTGCAGGAAGAAAACAATCCAATTGAAAGATTTAAATCACTATCATACAGGGAAACAGTCTATCCCAAAGCAGTGAACACTTACCTTAACAAGGTACGAAATAGACAAACATTTAGCAGTAGTTTTTGGAGGGGAGCAAGGGCTGACAGGGACCGGTCGAACTTTGTAAGTTCGCAAAAATTTAGTATTACTAATCAAAGTATTTGGTCTCTGGATGCAAGAAACAATTTCTCTTCATCTACAACAATTGGCGGCGAGACTGACGGTGCAGGCGAACTTCAAAATGGTTATACAATTTTTCACGAAGGTGATTCGTGTACAGGAAGTACAAATGTTATAAGTTTGGGAAACAACAAATCTGTCAGATTTGATGGTCGGGACAATTATTTACATGCAACTGCAAAATATTCTACTAGTTCTCTGAATCGCGATAAGGACGACAATACTACAATTTCAATGTGGTTTAAGTGTCCAAGTCAAAATTCCACCTCTGCTAGTTTAATTATGAAAGGTCATTCCGGCGTTGAACCAGCCTATCATCTTCGTTTTGATAAGGATAATGTGCTCTATGCTAATGTTGGCGGAAGCGTTAAGCTTACCAAAACCGGGCTTGCCAATAATCAATGGCACCATGTTGCCTTGGCTTGGTCTGGCTCAGGCAATATGTATCTTTATGTTAACGGTGTCGCCGAGGGCAACACTGGCGTGGGTGGCACAGGGGCAACGGCGGAAGATTTGGTAACTATTGGAGCTAAAGCCAACGGAACCTCCGCTGCAAATTCAGGATTTTGGAGAGGAAATATTGATGAAGTCTCCTTTTGGAGTGTAGCGCTTTCTGAAGGTGAAGTAGAAGAGATTTACAATGATGGTTGTCCGACTAAACTCTCAAGTCACAGCAAGCAAAGCAGCATGCTAGCATGGTGGCGCATGGGCGACAACAGCAATGATGATGATCAGGACACGATTTATGATGAAGTAACTACGGGCTCGCAAGCAGATACAAATGCCCTATCTGCTTCCGGGTTCCCAACTACAAACACATACGGTATTTTGATTGACACACCAATTTGTGCGAATGTTGATAATATATGCGCTTTTGGTCCTTTGTATTCAAGAAGGTTTCCAGAAATGGATGATAATGGCGTGGAATTGGGCTATTTTGCTGGTGATACCTTGTGGGAAGCTGGAGTGCAAGCTGGAAAAGATCCTTTCTATAATTCATATGATGAATATCGAGAGGAAATGAGGGGGATTGGAAAAGATTATTCAATTATTCCGGAATTCCGGATAACTAAAGAACTCTCATATTATGTGAAGAAAAAGAATAATTTTCTTGCTGACAATATTGGATTCTTAAATTTAACCGGAGCTGTTTCACAAATTACGTCTAGTACCAATAGTGATTTCTTTAAAACATATACTAATTCTGATTTCTTAAAATATTTTGATGTAATAAAGAAACAGCATGAAAACGTTGGTACTCCAACGGGTCTGGCGCTCCGCTGTAATGCGTTGTTGAAATTCTTACCTTACGCTAGTTTTTATCCTGCCGAAAGGACAGTTGCATTGGCTAAATTATTTTCCGCATCATATGCAGAGAAAATAAACAGCGTCAGTGAGCGCTATTCTGGTTATCAAAGTCCATTTGGGAACCAAGCAACTTTTAAAACATTCATGACGCCATTTTTTGCTCCCGGAATTTTATATAATACAATCAAATCTGGTTTGGCAGTTGATTACCCAATTATGACAGGATCTTGGAATGCTACAGGTTCGGGTTACAACTTTGCAACTATGACATCCGGTAGTATAAGAATTAGTTCTTCTTTTCACTATCGGGTACCATTTGAGGCACTAGTTGAGCCGGAAATAATAGCGACCCTTCCAATAGTTGATTCTGAGCCACATGATTCAGCTTTGATTAATTCGACAGCTTCTTGGGATGGCGCTGCAATAGATCCTTTATATAAATTATCAATGCACAATTTCCTTGCTGAAGTTCCTAATTTCTTCTTAAAGGATAAGATTAGTACGATTGTGTCTGCCCCCGAAGATGATAAAAAATATTTTAAGGCAGAACAGGGTAGGGAATATAGGATGAGAGTGGTTCTTCGAAATGGAGACCTTTCTAGAAAAGAGTTCCTTGTCTCTAATATTCCAACAGATAACAGTACGGGATTTCTGTTAAGTCAAACTGGTTCTAAATTTACAAAGCCCAACATAACGATGTATTCTAGAAGATCTGCTTTTGGACCTCCAGTGGATGCCAAGTATGTTAAATTTAACCACAGCTTTGAATCCCACACGCCCCCATATATGGATGGATATGCGGAAGTTGAATATTTATTTAAACCAGTAGAAACAAAGCGCCACACAGTCGACGAGATTATTGGAGGCTTGACAGCGAGCTATTTTAGGGTTGGTGAACAATATTTTGATGGTTACAGTGCTGCAAGTGGTAGCCGTATGCAAATTAGCGCATCGGTTAATTTAACAGATGTTGTACAACTTAAAAAAGTTACATATGATTTAGATGGTCGACCGACCTCTATAGAATCTGATTCAACCGCTCCCAATGTATGGGTGATTTCTCCCAAATTTGAAACTCCAATATTAGATTTTAAGGACGTTTCCGTCACATACCCTGCTAGTGGATCTCGCAACGTAGCAAAAGGCATGTGGCATCAATATGGTTCTTTGCCAACCGGTTCCAATGGAGTTTTCTTGGAAGTACAGGACATACCTCGCAACGAATGGTCGTCTAATAGTATAACTGCTTCGTTGGCTGATTTGGTAGGGTTCAACAAGAAACCAACTAAGTTGGGAATCCCAGCAGAAGAAAGGGTGATAAAGGAGGCAGTCGTGGCTGTTCCCTTTGTTGAGTCCAAACAGGGTATTAAGGAATTTTTCAGCATATCAAAAGACACGCTCAGTTTGGCAAAATCCATGGCAGCAGGTCAAGAAATTGCTTCTTCTTCCCCGGATGACCTACCCGGCAAATCAATTGTGAATATGGTAAAGGCTATGCAAGATTATGTTTTTCCCCCAATGATGGATTTTGTAACAAACGACTCAGTTGAGCCTTTTGCTATGTATATATTTGAATTTGAACAGGTTCTGACTCAAAAAGATTTGACTGATATATGGCAAAACCTCCCACCATCAATAGGGAGGAAATTTGAAGCAAAATCAGTAACAATGCAACATGAATTATTAGAAAATGAATTCTTTGGGGGTGAGCTAGGGGATAAAATAAGATGGCTAGTTTTCAAAGTTAAGCAGCGGGCAGCTAATAATTATTTTAAAATGTTGGCAGATTCCGTCAAGGACGAGAGGTTTGAATTCGAGTTCACGTCGATCAGAGAGCAAAGTAAAAAAGAATATTCACCAGATTATTCTGCAAACTGGCCATATGACCACTTTTCTTTGGTTGAGTTAATTAAGCTTGACGCAGAAGTTATTATATCTGGCGCTGATGGTGAAGAAGGTGAGAGTTAAAATTATTAATTTTTCTAATTACTCTAGAGGGAAAAGGCAATGAGTTTCTTTAACAGAAAAGAGGAAGTGTTAGAGCTTCAACTGACACCTTATGGAAGGTATTTATTATCCAAAGGCGAGCTTAGACCTGTATATTATTCTTTTTTTGATGATGATATATTATATGATCGACAATACGCAACGGCTAGTTTAAAAGAGAATCAATCTGAGATCGTAACAAGGATTAAAGAAACACCAAGGAGTCATATCCAAACAGCTTTCAGAGAGAGAAGTGCGGATATACAAGCTGGAGGAGATAAGCGTACTCAAAACTTTTTTGAAAGAAACTACTCTCTATCGTCAGAATTGGGAACTTCCGATTATTATAGTAATTTCGCCCCTGCTTGGGACATTGACTTTCTCAAGGGGCAGTTGACCGGATCGACTCAATATTATACCGGATCGGGTCCAATTTATAATATTCCTCAAATTAAATTGAGTTCATCACACTATGAACCAATTGTTGGTAATCTTCCCCCAACTGGAAAAGGACCAGCCCTCCTTTATGAAGAAGATCTCAGAACTGTTATGAAATTTTCCGATGATACTTATTTAGAAATAAGAAAAGATTTTATTTTGTTAGAACTAGAAGAGAGGAATGCCATTTCTCAAAAAGAAAATTTTGATATTGAATTATTTGAAGTTACTGAGAATACAGAGGGGCTTACAACAACTGAAACATTGGTGCCCTTAAAACTAGCCAGCTTCAGAGGAGATTCACTTGATAATAGTTTTGTTTTATATTATTTTGATATCGATGTTGATTATGAAATTGATGAAGCACGATTGTGTAAATATAAGGGTGTTGATAGTACGAAGGGCTTATATCTGAGAAATATTTTTGATTGCGAACTGGAAACTGAATTCGGACAGACGGAATCAGTCGATCAGTATGCAACTAATATCATAGAAGATGATATTGAGGTATGTGACTAATGTCAAAGTTTTTATCTATTGAACAAAAGAGCTTACTTGGTAAAAAATTGCCTACTGTTCATGTGCGCAACATTATATTGAGCAAGGGACAGGTTTCTCTTAATTTATTAATTAAGGAAAAGATTGTTAGAAGCAATCCTGCCAGTACTTGGTCAAACAATCCCCCTTTGCTTGAAAATATGAAAATAAAAGTAATATTAAGTTTTGATCAGGGTTTAACAAAGAGCATATTTACTGAGAACGCCACCCATTGGAAAAATTTTAATACTGAAAGCTCATTAGAAAAAATATTACATAGCTCAAATTTTATTCGGTTTTCAGAAGCCATACCTTATCAAGATAGTTCTCTCTTTAGTATTAAAGATTCAAACAAGAATATAATACATGAAATGTTTTCATCCGTATCGTTTTTAGATAAAAGGGTTGGTGAGCGCAATCCTGTTCATTTGGCATGTTTTGTATTTCCCTATCTGACCGACGAGAGAAATTTATCATCTGGTTATAGTGGCTTGGTCCCTTTTTCTTTAAAGGGGAAGGTAACATCAGACATTATATTTGATGAAGGTAAAATTAAAGACAATGCCATGGCGTTATATACATTGGAGAATGAAATTTGGACAGGAGATGTTCACAAAATGTCCAATGGTCGCCTAATGGAAGGCTTGAGGCATTCATCGGGTTCTAGATATTTAAAAGAAAAAAAGGTACCAAACACAAAAATACAAGATTTAAGAGTTGTTGATAAAATTAAGTCATCCTTGTCCTATAATAAGACTAGCCGTTTCGAAAAGAATTTATCACAATTTTCTGATTTATATTCGACAAGAGATCGAGAAGGGAATGTTCGCTTTTCATTTGGTATGGATTGTAGGGAAATATATAAAAATAATGCCAAATTTAGTGAATTCTTTGAAAATTCATACTTCACTAATGATATAATGTCAGTAATGAAAATAAGTTCGATTCAAGTTTTTAGACAGAGAGTGGATCGGGGTGGAGAGAAAGGTATGGATATCGAGGAGCCGAAGTTAATCGTTGTATCTCAAGATTCTTCACCAAGAAATTTAGCAAAAGCGCAGCATTCTGAAAATGATTCCTTAGTTGGTTCGATTCAAGAAACGAAAATTGCTCTTAAAGGGGCAAGCCAGTCAGAAAGATTTCGACATTTTTCGATTACAGATTATAATATATCAAACGCAGCCGATAGTAATGGTGCTTATCAATATAGGGTGGAAATAGAAATTCATGATGGAACAAGCGATTTTGCAGAGAATAAAGTTAGACAACTAGCCTTGTCTCTTAAGGAATTAAAACAATATTATAGTGATTCTAAAATAAGAATGAATCGCTCATCTGACAGATTTAAGCAAGGTTTTCTTGATAGAAATAGGGGAAAAAAATCAAGAATATTGAAAACATCGATAAGGCTATATATTGAGAACTTAATTTTGTTTTCAAATTTAATTGATACGGAAAGTCAAAAAAACCTTTCTAGAACGCTTATTAGTATGACCCATCCAGCTAGTGGAAATTCGGACGGAATTTTGTTTTTTATTAACTTGATTGAAGAAATTGTGTCGAAAAATATTGAACGCTTGGCAGAAAAGGGCTTCTTAAGTGAAGATCAACAATTACATGTTCATAAGGGCGGTGTGAAACAAAGCATAGCTAATAAGAATACATTTATAGTTATCAAGGAATTTTCTGACGCTGCTGAGATTTTTCATGCCAATACTCCAAAGAATGTTGGTGCAAATTATTTGGGAGAAAGCTTGCTAGGGGCAGGCTTGGTCAGAATTACAAAACCACAGTGGGAACAGAGGGTTGCACAAGAGACTAAGAATTATTTTAATGCAGAAGCAGCAAGTCAACAACTTAAGGGTAATAAGGGCACTTATTCGTTTGGTACTGTGAGAAATATGAATCGTTATTTGTCACCAGTGGAGGTCGAGATCGGAGACAACTCTTTGGAGTTAGCAAACGTTCAAAATTCGAATGAGTTTCTGGGCTTTGATATTATTTCGTCTCAAAGATTACAACACTCAAAGACAAATGGGGGAGCGCTTTTCTCCGAGAAATCAATTGACTCCGAAGAGGCTATTTTGAACGAAGTTACTAATTTTTTCAACGAAAATTCAATTTCGTTATTATCATCCGCAGAAGTCAAAGAGCAATCCAGTACAAATAAAAAATTTCAAGTTAGTACATCTCCAGTTGTTACGGCATATATTGGAGAAGATTCACTTTTTGAAACTTCCGAAAAGAGCCAGATTAAGTTCGAAGATAAGGGTAATGTAAAAGGAACATTTCAGAATAAAGATATGACCCGATCACTTGCCATGATGATGCAAATCATGCCAAAACAAGTTCAAAACGAACAAGGGACTAATAATGAGGAAAGAACGATATCAAAAATCCATTCTCCAGTGAGTCAAATTAATGAAATATATGATCTTGAAAGTGAAGGGAACATGATTGATCTTTTAAGCAAGAGAGAGTTGGCAGCAGTTCCAAATCAACTATTTTCTTTAGCTATACCGGGAACAGTAACAACTTTAGAGTCAAAGAGTCCCGAAAAAGTTAATATTAATTTTAGTAATAATTCTGAATTTAGTATTAAATTTAATATGTTACAAGAAGTTGAAATATTGACTGGATATGGTTCGGCTGGAATTAAAGATCCGATTTGGACACCTCTAGGTTCTCGGGCAATAAATAACGTGGTCTTGGCAAGATTAAAGCCTTACACAAATCCTGATCTGGGGATAACGCGCAAAGAAAACCTAGACCTGCCTGTATATAATGAGTATTTTTATTTAGGAAATAAATTTTTAACAAATGGAAACGAAATGAAAAAATCAGCAAGCTTTGCTATACGAGATACTTATATTTATCCCGAACTTCTTAATACTTCCATAGACTTTCTGAATTCAGCCACTGGTGTTAAAAAGCAATTTCGAAAAAAGGGCGCAAATATATTAGACACAGCAACGTCAACACAAGAGACCACAAGAGCCCAGCGTCTCATTGCACGAACAACAACCCAAGGAACAACAGCCCCCAGAAGAATGACATCAACTCGTACAAGGCGGGTGGAAAGAATGTCTGGTCGCCAAACACCGGCTGGCAGAACGGGTGGGGGAACTGGTTATTAAATGATGGAACTGATTATTGTATTGATTATAGTTTTAATGTATATGCTGCCAGCAGTTGCAGGTGAAGACGAGCGCGAGCCACCTGAAACACCTGAACATGGTGGTCCACTTCCACCATCCAAGGTACCTTGGAGTCCATTTCCCTCAAAGGAGGGAGACGCCTATGTAAGCGAAACCGGTCCTGCAAACCCGGCACTAGGTGATTCCATCGTACCCCCGACTCCCCCATCCCGCGCCCCAGAAGGCATTCCGTCAGAAGGCATTCCGGTACCCGTTTCTTCGGATCCAATACTTACATCCAACAAGAGCAAGGTCATCATCAAAGCCGGCTGTCTGTATCAAATTCAACATACTGATGCAATTAGAAGTGGCAATAGTCCAATTGATAATGAGCCGATTATTGAAGATTTAATAAGATTCTGGACATATAGAATGTGGTATGGATATGGTTGGCCCTTCCGACAAGGACAACAGCCGCCAAGCAATCCTGAAGGAATGCATCTTTTTGGCTATTTCCCCGCAGACCCTCTAAATCCCAATTTTATTATAAACGATTTAAAGCTTTTACATATAAATATTGCGGCAATTACAGATATTGAGTATGGTACTTTGGCTCCTCCATTTGTACCAAAAATCTTTATTACAGAATTTAAAGATCCAATATGGGCACCAAACGCCCCACCCCTTTGGGAAATTTCAGAAATTGCTGAGATAGATTGTCTTGAACAAGTACTTAGGGATGTTGAACTTCAGAATTATTATGTTCAAGATGTTACAGTTCAAAAATTCCCAGCTAGTGATTATGGCTACGGTGACTTTGATTATGATTTTGACGAGTTTGCAAATGCCGATTTATATGATTTTGCGAGCCAGACAGAAGAATATGAAGTTCTTGGCGAAGCAGGGAGTGTGATATCTACACTACAGGTTCCAAAACGTTATCATGATTTTTCTTTTTCAACTTCTTTGTTGACGAATGAGGAGTTTAATATACACTCAGAATATCAAATATATTATGAGCGGTATGAAACCTTAATTAATGGTGCAGTGGGCTATGAGGTGGTGCTTCCCAATATTTATATAATTGATTTTGCCTCTTTAAATATCGAAGAATATTATAGAATGGTTTCCCTAAACCATCCGGATTTTGATGAAAACATTCCAGATTTTGAACCCTTTATCCTTGACGAACTTACTTCGGCATATGAAGATTTATTAACAAATTTTGGATATGATCCTGCTTTTCCCTATATGAGTCTTTGGCTGGTAGGTTTTGCCAGCGCCTTGGGGTTGAACATAGAAAGCTTAAATCAGCTTAAAAGTGAGTTTAAAAATTTAATTTTTAGTAGTCTTTATCTTCCAGAATATCTGACAGTCACAGCAGCGCGAAAACCAACTATGCCAATGTATAATGAAATTTTAATTTCCAATCCATATGGCACAAGAGAACTTGTATCGTTGTTTGAAAATGAGGTTGTTGATGGGACCTATGTTGTTTTTCCTTATGACCCGATGACAAACTTAATTAGTGATGTTCACGAAACAATTGGCAAACAACAAGAAGTTTGGGAAGTTCAATTTGGCGGATATGCAGAGCCCTCCCATGCTCCCGGTATTGTGGACCCGGCTGAAGATGACAGTTTTGAACATCAAGTCAGAAGGACTTGGAATTTAGTCGAATGGTTTAAGCTCTATTGCACTCCAGAGGACGCTGAATGTTTCGAAGATTCAGTTTATCCCTCCCTTCCTTCTTTGGAGCCAATTTTTACCCCAGATTTTGAAGCATGGCAAGTCGATGAAGAAAAAGAAAAAGCAATGCCAGTAGGTGGAAAAAAGAACTCACCATGGGTCATTGGGGGTTACAGCCATGGCGCTGAATTGCAAATACCCGGAAATGAATCTTGGTTTGATTGTGACTCAACAGCGTTAGTCACAGTTTCTTCAGCGCTTTCAAATATATATGAAAAATTAGGTGCCTTGGTCTATTCAAACTTTAGAACATATGAAAGTGTAGTGGATGGCAAGCTGGCTTATGCAGAGCCGGTTTTTTACAGAGTAGAAAAGCTTGATGCAGGAACGGGAGAGGTTTTACAAAACCTGTTTTTTCCTGCAACACAAACGGACACTGTATTTGATTATTTGGATGGTCAAATAAGATTCGGTACATATGAATATAAAATTTTTGCATATCACTTTGTAATTGGAAATGAATATTGGTATGTGCCCATAGTACCTGAAACTGGTCGCCCAGAAACAATAGAAGAAGAAGATGTGACGTATGTTGAAGATGGGGACTATGAAGTACCAGAAGATTTAATGCCATGGCAAGCGGTCATTGGAAGTTATCCTGAAGGCACCACTGGTCCTGATGATTGGTGTACAGGGGCGGCAAGAAGGCAAGTAATCTATGATGAAACCGACAACAAAATGGAGGAGAATGGCAAGAAAACTGTCAACGATCCTATGATTGGTATTTATCCGATCCCCACTACAATTGATTATGATCCTGCAGATTTTGTCTTCCCCGACGCAGATGGCGAAACACCCTTTTTGGATTATTGGAATGCTTTTGGGCAACCTTATTTTAATCCCCACCCGGATCAGCCGGATCATCCAAAAGTTCCAGTGTTAGTATTCAGCACTGGGTATGGTGTTTTTCTGGGAGATCTGACAAAGCCAGCTACGGATCCGGGCAATACTCGATTATGGGAATTTCATTGTTGGGATGATGATGATTATGTTGGAGGTACCCTTTGGAATGCTGGTTTTTCTATGAACGACGCTATCGGTCCGGAGGGAACAATCCCCACCACAATCAGCACTGAAGCTGACTTTCGATCCATCCCGGAAAGCTTCTCTGCTCTCTCTGGGCTACCACTCTATTTTAATGATGAATGTAGTGGACCTATCGCCCCAATCCTGTTTCCAAGATATGGGGGAATTGATCCAAGTAACTGTTGCGAAGATGTGTGGATGCAGGAGATCAATGGACAATGGTTTATTGTCGACGTCGACGTCACCGACTTCTATTCTGCAGAGACGCTGAGAAATTTTGGATTTGTACTGGTGCCGGGACAGATGGGAGAAGCATGCCTAGGGGAAGCCAAATACGGTGTTCCTGAAGATGAGTCCGAACCCGGAGAGGACACGGGTGAGCCTTTGACTTCTGTTAGTTTCACAGCACACACTAAGCCCGAGCTTCTTTTAATTGAATCTGAGATAACTGAACAGCCAAGTACTATTGTGACAGTGGCAGACAGTCCCCCGCTACCGCCTGATATGGATTTTGTCCCATATCGTTCAGTTAATGATAGGTTTTTGGTTTTACTTAACGGAAATGTAGGAGAATATCAAGATTATCCTGTTATAATTGATCCACAAGATCTTGATTATTTTACACAAGTAGCCATCAGTCAGGGGACTATCGAAGAGGGCGAATTTATTGATGTTGATGAACATTTAATAACTTTTAAAAATGATGATTATCCGATTGCATTTGAAATATTTAGACTTGATTTTCCACCATTTGCTTATGACGATTTTCGTGCTGCTGAAAGGATAGTACTCTATAATACAATAGAGAACACCATTATACAGACGGCAAATTCAGTTATATCTACAATTAAGCCTAATAAAAAATATTGGTATACCTCCAGAGCGATTGACGTTCATGGAAATAAATCTAATCCATCGGGAATTTTGCAAGTCGAGATGATAGATACGGGAAATTCTATTTTTCCAGTGGTTGAGTTATATTCATTGCCAAAAGAAGGTGTTGTTTATAAAAAACCAATGAGAAAATATTTAATGATAAAGCCATCAATTATTCAAACTACTATGGATCCGGATATTCAAAGTGCTCATGATTTTAATGATGCTCCTATATTGGGTGTTAATGCAGATCAATCAATTTGGGGAGAAAAGAAATTTAAACTTAGAGTAACTTCGAAAGCAACTGGAAAGAAAATTGATTTAAATTTTAGCTTTAAACAAGCAAATACAAATAATACAGATTTGTAATTATAATAGAGTTTTTTAAAAAAGGGAATATTTTAATATAAAATACTAATTATATAGAACGAAAAAGGAGAACAAAATGGCATTTTTAGATAATTCAGGCGACATTATTCTTGATGCGACCCTAACAGACGAAGGTAGAAGACGACTAGCAAGAGCCGATGGAAGTTTTAAAATTACAAAATTTTCTTTGGCTGATGACGAAATTGATTATTCAAAATATAATAAAAACCACGCTAGTGGTTCTCCTTATTATGATTTGGAAATTTTGCAAACACCTGTTTTGGAAGCATTCACAAATAGCAGCACTCAATTAAAGAGTAAGTTGTTAACCTATTTAGATAATACATTATTTTATTTACCGGAAATTGAAATAAATGATTTAGATAATTCATCGAAGCGGATGGATGCTGTAAATACTTATGGTATTGCTTGTACCAAAACTTCGCGTGATAAATTTACGACTGTACAGGGTGTAATAGATGGATTTGAACCAAAATCAGGAAAATCATTTATTCACTTGGATCAGGGGCTTGATACAGAAGCTATTACCCCCGATGAGAGAATTCCTGCTGATCAGCGGGAAACACAGTATATTCTATCTATTGATAATCGCTTTGGTCATATAGTTGATATGAATGGAAATTCAGCCGCAGCAAGCTTTGTCGATGCAGATGATGTGGCTCATTATTATTTTACATTAAATACGAATAATAATTATGTTACTATTAATACTAATGAAGAACTATCACATGCCACAGAAGTTATCAGAGGTCCACGAGGAACTACATTAAAGTTTAAAATTCGCTCTTCTTTGAATTTAAGACAATCAAATTATTTATTTGATCAGGTAGGCTCTACGGGAACTTTGAATGATAAGGACGGAAACAGTACTGCTATTCGTTTTATCGATACGCAAGTTAAAGTTACCGGTGGAACAACTGGATTTATGATTAATATACCGGTGAGATTTATTAAAACTTCGGCTGAATAAGGAATAAAGAAATGGCAACAACATACAAACCAATTACAAAGAATGATGTAACTACGGCGAAGACACTCCTACATGAGGCAATCCCCATCACTGGAACGATTGTTACGGGAACATATAGAGATAATAACATTAAAAACTTTTCTCACGGCATGTTTCAATCAGTTTATGATTACCCCTATTTAAGTTCTTCGGCAAATCATATTTTTGATATCACTGTTGGGTACTCATCCAAGTCGAGCTTCAGCAGTTCAGCAAACACTCAAAACTCAAAGAAGATTAATATTTATAATCAAATGGCTCAAGTTCTCATGGGCTTCGACCACACTGGCTCAGTTCTTGAGTTTGATAGAGATTTGGACACCTCTGCCGGCGGGACAAAAATGAGGGAATGTGTTTTCCTTAATTTCTCTCGACTTTTGACCAAAGATGAAGTTAAGAAACAGTCATTTAATATGACATTGATCACTGGTTCGGCGACAACATCCCCAACAGCATCGACAGACATTAGAGATTATGGTGCCAATACTTCTTTTAAAACAAACGTTGCTGCTGGTGAAGTTGGAGTCTTGTATAGTGGCTCTGGTGCCGACTCAAACGCTTTTGCAGGTACCGGCGTCGGGTTGGTTTTTTATCAAGCTGGCGTGGTTGTCCTGACTAGTTCTATATTTAAACATTCACCCCATATACATTTTGGAAGACCAGATGCAACATACGATACTCGGTCATTTGAAGCTGTCCTTACAGCATCAAATATTTCAGCTTCCGCTGACGGTTTCAGAAATCGTTTTAGCGATATGAGTTTTAACAATACAGTTGAATTGAATTCGTCCATTTATTTCTGTCGTGTTAATCACAATGAATTTAATTATAGCTCAAATCCTTCTTATTTGTCTGCTAGTCAAATTCGCGTTAAAACTAAAAAAGAAGATAGCCCGGTATCCTATATTACGACGGTAGGATTATACTCAACCGACAATGTGTTAGTGGCTGTTGCTAAGCTTTCTGAACCACTCAAAAAAGATACTTCAAATGAGATGACTTTGAGAGTAAGGCTTGATTATTAGGGGGATTTTTTATGCCCTTATATAGATTTGAGCAAAATGACATTTTCCATAATAGAATAGAAACACACCCTCAGTGTAATTTTATTTTGCATAATGGAAATGTATATTTTAACAATCGTCCTCAGATAAGTGGCTCTTTCACTTCAAGTGTCCCCAATGTTCCATCTGGATATATAAACTTATATGAACTAAATGCCGATAGAAGCACTACCCACCATACATTCGATTCGAGTGTTGATGATATTGATAAGCGTTCTAATCCTCCAAAAAAATCTTTAATTTTTCCATATCTTGTCAAAGATGGCACATTCACTGATTTCAAAACAATATCACTAACTACGGTAGACGGCGTGAATGTTGATGCCCACACCGCTGCTGAATATGGAGCCATTCTTACAGGAAGCTATCCACTATCAGCTACTATTGTAAAAGAATATTTTGCTGCAGATCATGTTGTTAGTAGTCGCACAACCCTCAGTCACTCCATTGCCGAGGAGAACCTTAGACCAGTTTCAGACGACCATGGTATACAAATAAAATCAAAACTCTATAATAAAATTAAAGCTTTAGAAAATGTTTTAGATTATTATTTGTATTTGAGCCCTCACTATGCTTATTCAACTGCTTCAAGTCCATTTGTTGGCTGGAACAAGGGGGTTCAAGAATTGGGCTTAGTCAGTGTTCCTTCGATTTTTTATGGCTCCTCGATAGAAAAAGGGACAGTTAATCTCAAATTTTATACCACAGGAACCTTGCTTGCTGAGCTAAAAGATTCAAGGAAGAACGGCGAACTAGTACAAGTTGGACCAACTGGAAGCAATGAATCGGGCAGCGTTGCAGGTGTTGTTTTATATAATGAGGGCTTTCTTATATTGACGGGAAGTTGGGACCTTTCAGAGGGATTGCATACAGAAAATTATACCGGCAGTATCGATAAACCAAAATGGATATGCTTTGGTCAATCTATAAGTGGCACAATTACAGCCCCTAGTTCAAGTTTTGAACTTAATTTTAGTGGCACGAATCATGTGCCTGTTATGACAATGCTGGCACATGCCAGAAAGGGTCAATTGAATCATTCAAACAATCCATCATATATCGAGTATAAACAGACAATGACTCCAATTTCTAGTTCTATTAAATATTTAGAACAACCAGAATTGAAGCTTGCAAATTTAGTCTCTTCCTCTTATTCTGATCCCACTGCTTCATTTAGGAAACATACTTTTATCTCTGAAATAGGCGTTTATGATAGAGATAGGAACCTAATTGCAATTGCCAAACCAGCCACTCCCGTCAAAAAAACCGAAGAGCGAGATTTTACATTTAAACTAAAACTTGACTTCTGATATAATACATAGTATAATACATACATGATTATTCTCGGACTAGACATTTCAACAAGTATAACTGGTGTTACACTCATTGACGAAGAAGAAAATATTCTTCTTTGTGAGGCGTGGGATACAAGAAATAAGAATAAGTTCCCAACCATCTTTCACAAGGCAAGGTTCATAAGGGAGAAACTTTTTGGTCTTGGGTATCCAATCAGTAGAGTATATGTTGAGCAGTCACTACAATCATTTCGTTCTGGCTTCTCATCAGCACAAACACTATCAACACTAGCAAGATTCAATGGCATCATTTCTTGGATTTGTTTTCAAGAACTCAACAGAATGCCCGAATATATTGCTGCCACAACTGCAAGAAGACTTTGCGGTATAAAGGTTTCCAGAGGCGAAAAAGCCAAAGAAAAAGTTTTACAGTTTTTTCTTGACAATGGGAACGAAATAGAATATACTAAGCATGAAAACCCAAAGCCCGGTTCTTATGACCGCGCTGACAGTTGGATTATAGCAAAAGCAGGTCTTCAACTTTGGATAGAAAACTCACGATCCTCAAGCAGATTTTAGGAAACTATAATAGAACGGGAGACGAACATCTATTCTCCTGTCCTCAATGTAGGCATCATAAAAGAAAGCTTTCAGTCAATGTAGACAAGAACGTCTTCAAGTGCTGGGTCTGCGACTATTCCGGTCGCTCCATCCGCCGCCTTGTTCGGAAGCACGGCACTTTCAAACTGAGGCAAGAATGGGACGAGCTTGATGGACGAGTGGACATCAGCAGGTTCGATGAACTCTTTTCAACTGAAGTAGAAGAAGAAGTGGAGCAGGTTGTTCCGCTACCACCGAAGTTTGCCTCTCTCACAAATAAGAACCTACCCCTCGCGGCTCGTATCCCATTGAAATACTTACAGGAACGCGGCGTAACAAGATCAGACATCCTTCGATGGAAGATTGGATATTGCACATCCGGTCAGTATTCTGATCGTGTTGTTATTCCTTCCTTTGGACTCTCTGGTCGTCCCAACTATTTTGTTGCGAGATCCTATAAGGGAAACTGGAACAAATACATGAACCCACAGGCTAGCCGCAACATTATCTTCAACGAACTCTATCTGGATTTCGATGAGGATTTGGTTATCGTTGAGGGAATCTTTGACGCAATCATCGCTGGTCCAAATGCCGTCCCAATTCTCGGCTCCAATCTAAGTGAGAGATCAACATTGTTTCAGGAGATCGTAAAGAACGATACACCGATCTATATAGCACTTGATCCGGACGCAGAGAAAAAAGCTTTAAAATTGATCGAGAATCTGTTAGAATATGGTATAGAACTTCACAAGGTGAATATCTCTCCCTATTCAGACGTTGGCGAGATGACAAAAGAAGAGTTCCAGAAAAGAAAAGCCAAGTCTACATTTCTAAATTCCGAAAATTATTTATTATATCGCACAATGAGCATATAACATCAGGAGTATTATGCGTATTGCCCACATAGCAGACACCCACATCAAAAACCTCAAATACCATTTTGAGTATAAAGAGGTTTTTAAACAACTTTACAATTCTCTCAAAGAGAAAGAAGTTGATGTGATTATTCACTGTGGGGATATTGCTCACACGAAAACACAAATCTCACCAGAGTTTGTCGACTTGGCTTCTGATTTTTTCAGAAATCTATCCAATATTGCCCCAACTTATATCATTCTGGGCAATCACGACGGCAATCTGAGGAACACTCATCGTCAGGATGCCATAACACCCATTGTAGAAGCCTTGGATCTCAAAGACATACATTTGCTCAAGAACTCTGGGGAAACTCTTCTGAAAGGCTCCGGCGATCAACAATGTAAAATAAACGTATTATCTATCTTCGATAGAGACAACTGGAACCCTCCTACTGACGAAAATGTCGTGAATATTGCTCTATTTCATGGTGCAGTGGCAGGTAGTCAAACTGACATAGGATGGACCCTAAATAAGGGAGATATAAACGTAAATGTCTTCGAAGGGCACGATTATGTGATGCTCGGCGACATCCACAAGACAAACCAGATTTTGGACACCGATGGTCGCGTAAGATATGCCGGTTCCACAATTCAACAAAACTTTGGTGAGACCCCTGATAAGGGTTATTTGCTTTGGGATATTAAAAATAAAGAAGAGTTTACTTGCAAGCACATTCAACTTTACAATCCCAAACCTTTCATCACGATTGAACTCACAAAGAAGGGGAAAATACCAAAGGGAACAAAAGCTCCAGTAGGTGCTCGAATACGACTTGTTTCAAATAACAACCTCCCCTTGGATAAGTTGCGAAAAGCAGTTGACGTCGCCAAATCTAGATTTAAACCCGAGAGTATTACCTTCCTCAATAGAGCCGCTGGTGAGCGGGCAGACCTCAATGGGAATATAGAAGACCTCGGACAAGAGGATTTGAGAGATATTCAAGTTCAAGAAAATTTGATTAAAGAATATCTGAAAGATTATGAAGCAGAAGACACAGTTTTAGAAAAAGTATTTGAACTCAATAGAAGATATAATACCATTGCAGAGGAAGAAGAAGAGGTTGCTAGAAACGTCAACTGGTCTCTCAAGAGATTAAGCTGGGACAACCTCTTCAATTATGGCGAAGGCAATAGTGTTGACTTTGAAGCCCTAGAAGGTATTGTTGGAATTTTTGGAAAGAACTTTTCTGGCAAGTCCAGTACGATTGATTCACTTTTATTCTCCATCTATAATTCAACCTCAAAGAACGAAAGAAAAAATCTCAATGTAATCAACCAAACAAAAGATTCAGCAAGAGGTAAGGTAGAGATTGAGATCGCCAATGATGTATATACAGTCGAGCGAGACTTGGAAAAATATGTAAAGAAGCTTAAGGGAAATGAAACATTAGAAGCAAAGACGAATGTTGAGTTTACAAGATACGATCCTATAACGGACACGACAGAAAGCCTCAACGGATTATCGAGAACAGATACAGATAAAAAGATTAGAAGAGTGTTTGGAACTATTGATGATTTTCTTTTGACTTCTATGTCCTCTCAGCTAGGATCACTTCAGTTTATTAATGAAGGTTCGACAAAGCGAAAAGAAATCCTCGCCAAGTTTCTCGATCTCCAAATGTTTGATGAGAAGTTTAAGCTTGCGAAAGAGGACGCCTCTGATTTGCGCGGCGCTCTCAAGCGTCTCGAAGGTCGAGAGTTTGATGAAGAAATGGAAGAGGCACAACAAGAGATGGGGGAAAACGAACAAACAACTGCAGATAAAAAAGAAGAATGTGAAGAAATCAAAAAATCAGTTGAACTAGTCCAAGAAGAACTCAAAGAACTGGAAGAGGCTATTTCTTCCATTCCAGCAGAGATTATTAATATTGACCAAGTTCGAGACGAACACAAAAATAAAAAAGAAGAACTTAAAGATTGCCAAGCAGAAAACAAGGACTTAATCAAAACACTTAAATCTAAGAAAGAACTTTATGAAAAGATTTCAAGTTTCGAAAGTGAATTCGACATTGAGGAATATAAGGAAAAGAATGAACTTATTGAAGAAAAACTCAAGGCAATCGAAAATATTGAAAATGAAATCCGCCACCACGAACAGGAATTAGAGTACGAAGAAAAGAAAGCAGAACTACTAAAAGAAGTTCCTTGTGGTTCAGAGTTTAGTCACTGTAAGTTCATTCGCGATGCATATGCGGCACTGGATAAAATCGGGATTACCAAGGAACATATATCTGATTTTGCATCTAAAAAAGAAGAGACAGGGGGAGAAGTAGAAAAACTCAACCCTGAGCAAGTGCTTGAATATATTGACAAATATAACCAAGTCGCCGAAAAGAAGGCAGCAGTTTCCAATGAGATTTCAGATCACAAACTTAGCATCGAGAAAAACAAAAGGAAAATTATAAACCTCAAGAGTGAGATTCAAGACCTAAAAAATAAAATCCAAGAATATGAGGAAAACAAAGAGGCGATTGAAAATCTTGAAGAACTGCTCTCCAAGAAAAACACAGGTCTCAAGCGTATCGAGGGTCACGAAGAGAAGCTGGAACAATGCGAAGAAGAAATATTAGAACTTTATAAACTTCACGGTTCTCTGGAACAGAGGTTGATATCGATAAAAGAACAAAAACAGGAACTTCATGATCTCAGAGAAGAGTTCTCAGCATATGATCTTCTTATGCGATGTATGCATAGTAGCGGCATTGCCTACGACATTATTAAAAAAAGACTTCCAGTAATCAATAATGAGATCGCAAAAGTATTGGCAAATATTGTAGATTTTCAAGTTTATTTCGAGAACAAAGAGAATAAACTAAACATTTTAATCAAGCATCCCAAGTATGATCCTCGCCCCTTGGCGATGGGTTCTGGGTCTGAAAAGTCGATGGCGTCAATGGCAATTCGCTTGGCTTTGTTGACAGTTTCGTCGCTTCCCAAGGGTGATATATTTATCCTTGATGAGCCCGGTACGGATCTAGATGAGGAAAATATGGAAGGCTTTGTTCGAATATTAGAACTTATAAAGTCTTATTTTAAAACAGTTATTTTGATTTCTCATCTTGACTCGCTGAAAGACTGTGTTGATCAACAGATTACAATTGAAAACAAAAATGGTTTCGCATTTGTAAACCAATAGACTAATTATAATACAAAATAGGAGGTGTTATTATGAGTGCATTTATGTGGGGCGTCGTCGTAGGCGCAGTAGCTTCCCCGTTCGCGTGGGTTGCTCTCAAATGGTGTTACGGACAAGTTCAAGATCGCTTGGGCTAGTGGAGGAATTATGATGAAACAGGCTATAGACAAAGGTTTAGACAAATTAATTTCTCGTAAATTACTGGCTTGGATTACAGCTTCTGCCTTTCTTGTCCTCGGTTTCGTTAATAACGAGCAGTGGACAGCCATTACAATTGGCTATGTAGGCATTCAGGGTTTCGCTGATTTGGCTGCAACGTGGAAGCACGGTAGATGAACTGGATAAAAGCAAAACATTTTACACAACGGGCTTGGGTATGGATCAAAAACTATTGGTATGTGCCCTTGCTCGTTGTGTTTGCTTTAGCCGCCCTTTTTGTGAAGAGATCAGATATTGCCCTCAAGCTCCTAAAGACACGCACGGAATCATATAAAGAACAAATCGATGTTCTCAATGAATCGCATACCAATGAGATCGCCAAGCGAGATGAAATCATCCAAGTTCATCAGGAAGTTATGGAACAACTTGACGAACAGCTTGAGGAAGACCTTTCCGCGATAGAGAAAAATAAAGAAAAGAGGGCTAAAGAAATAATTAAAGAGAACCATGGGGACCCAGAGGAGCTATCAAAAGCACTAAGTGAAGCTTTTGGAATCACCTTTGTTCCACGGGGAGACTGAATATGAAACCTTTACTTGAAAACTGGAAGGAGTATCTGAAAGAACAGAAACTTCGTGTTTTTGATTTCGACGATACTCTTGCTAAAACCGATGCAAAAATAATAGTAAATAAGGCAGACGGGAGCATATTAGATCTTACTCCCGGTGAGTATGCTGTCTATGGACCCGAAGAAGACGATGAATTCGATTACAGTGAGTTCAGGGGAGAACTAATCAACCCAAGGGAAGTAAAGGCAGTAACTAATGTTTTTCGCAGGATTGTTGCTGCAGGGACAGAAGATAGAAAAATTGCTATCCTTACTGCTAGGGCTCCCGATGCTTATAGTGCAATTAGGGACTATCTAATAGAGATTGGTGTCGACCCAGATGATGTGGAGTTTGCGATGCTGGGGACTTCAGCACCAGAAGCTAAATCTTCTTGGATCGAAGACCATATCAAAAAAGGATATAGTGATATTTATTTTGTCGACGATTCAGGAAAGAACGTGGCTGCAGTAAATAATTTGAAAAAATCATATCCAGATGTCAAGATAAGAGCACAAAAAGTAGAATACTAAAGTGAAAATAAAAATAACTCTAAATCCAGAAACAAAATCGTATGATTGTCCAGAGCCGACACAGGATCTGGAACTTAATACTAAAAATAGAGATGCTGCGATAGAGGCAGAGCATATTCAGTATGGTCCGTTAAACTTGGCAGACGAGGAATATTGGGACCATGCAGCAGAACATTGGAACACAACTGTAGATGTCGCAGAGGAGTCTCGATGTGGCAACTGTATCGCTTTTGACATCTCTCCCAGAATGAAAGAATGTATGCCCGGACCAGTTTCTGAGCCGATTGAGGATACGGAGGGCTACTTAGGATATTGCTGGATGCATCACTTTAAGTGTCATTCGGCAAGATCGTGTTACACATGGGCTGCCGGTGGACCCATCAAGGATGATAAGATATCACGGGACTGGCAGAAAAAATCAGGAGATTAATTCTCACTTTCTTTAACAAATAATAATAAATCAGTTATAATATAATAATAAAAAATATATCTAAAGGAGATTATATAATGAAATACTTAAAAACAGCAAAAGAATATTTAGGCGCAATTACAGAATTCGGTCTGTCACTCATCTGCACAGGTGTAGTGTTACAAGTTTTATTTGGAGCAGCAGTTCCCTTTTTGGGCATTGATGTCGTCGGTAGTGTGATAGACATTACTAATCAGCTTGGAAGTCAAGGACTAGTTGGCTTGGTAGCTATCTGGGTACTAGCTTCTATCTATGGCAAACAATAATAGTAAACTAGGATAAAGAAAGTGAGATCCCTGATTTTTCTTTTGGTCTCCCTTCTTGTGATCCAGCCTTTAGCGCTGGCACAAGAGGTGGAACCAATTATAACAGATATCATTGAAGGGCAGACTGCTCCATTCTCTGGAACCCTTCTAAACCCTTCAGCAGTTGCCCAAATGCTTGCCGAGAAAGAAGCAAGCGAAACAGAATGCGAACTACGAATTGAATACGCAGAAGATCGCCAGACAGCGATGTGCGACTTGGTAGTTGATTCCACAACAGCAAGTTTGGAAGCGTTGCAAGAAAGATACAACACCATTATGGATATTAAGGATCAGGAGATTGAAAGATTGACTGAGATTGCCATAGAAGCTGACCATAGAGACTTCAGCACTGTCTGGTTCACAGGCGGCGTGATTCTCGGTGTTGCCACAACAATTGCGATTGCCTTCGCAATTAACGAAATAGAATAGGAATAAAAATGTCAAATCGAGCAGCCAATGTTATTATTAATGATAATGGAAAAATTCTTCTTTTACTGAGAAGTGCTGGTTGGAAGACCGGTCACTGGGGACCCCCCGGAGGCATTGCCGACGAAGGTGAAGCCATAAAAGACACCGCTGTCAGAGAAACATTTGAAGAAACAGGGCTGGCAATAAATAAGGAAGATTTACATTTTTTAATGGCTAAAGTTAAGCGAGACTTCGGTGAAGTTTGGTTCTATACTACGGATAAGTTTTCTGGAGATGTTAAGTTAAGCTGGGAACACGAGAAGTATATTTGGCTTGAATTGGAAGATTTGGATGAATACGATGTGACACTTGAGCCAAGTGAAATTGAAATGATTAAAAATTCTTTTTTAACCAATTCTTAAACTATTTATGTTGAGGGCAAATTTATGAATTTAAATGAAACTTGGCGAAAATATCTGGAAGAGTTAAAAAACTTTGACTTTTCAACCTTTGAGCTTAAAAAACAATTAAAACAAAGTATATGGAAAGAGGGCAAGCTTCGTTCCAATATTACAAAAAAATTATTACAAATTGCTAATGATTTTTGGGAAGGTCTGGGCTTAAAAGATGTTGAGATTGTTGATGTAATAGTCACAGGCTCAATCGCCAATTACAACTGGACAAACATGTCCGATGTTGATTTGCATATCTTGGTTCACTTTGGTGATGTCGATGAGAATGTTGAGCTTGTTGGTGACTTCTTTAGAGCTAAATCCGGTAATTGGAATCGAACGCACGATATCACTATCAAAGGTCATGAAGTGGAAATTTATGGTCAAGATGCAGAGGAACCCCATACATCTACAGGCGTGTACTCTGTCTTGAGAGATGAATGGAACGTAGAGCCATCCTATAGAGAGGTTACAGTCGATGAGAAACTTATTTCTCAGAAAGCACAATGTCTAATGGATATGATTGATGAAGTCGAAAAAATGTACCAAGAAGGCTCTTACGAGCAAGCATACGAAGAGTCAAAAAGAATAAGAGACAAAATAAGAAGGTTTAGAAAATGTGGTCTGGAGACAGGAGGTGAATATTCCCCAGAAAACCTAGCCTTCAAAGTTTTGCGAAGAAATGGGTATTTAGGAAACCTTTCAGATTTTAGAGTTGATTCGTATGATAATATGATGTCTCTGAACTCTGAAGCAGACAAAAAAATTAGATTAACGATAAGATAATGCCACTAAAACAATACAAAGATCCTCACTATATTGTTAAAGTGGAGAAAGCCATAAAAAAGAAATATGGCTATGAAACAATCCAGAATCCAAAAGCAAACTGGACGCCAGAAAAAGAAAAAGAATATCTGAAACAAATTAAAGATTTTTATATACGTCAACAGAAACTTGATGAGAAATCCGAGAAAGTAGAAGTAGATGGAATTTTTGTTTCTAAGAAACTACTTAATAAGAAGAATGATCGATCTTGTCCAGTTTGTAGTATTTATTCATTTAACGCACAAGATGATGTCTATATGAATAAATTTAATTGCTGCTTCAAGTGTTATATTCAGCACGTTGAAGACCGGGAAGAACGATGGCAATCTGGATGGAGACCACAAGGAGATTAAAATTTTATGGCAACGACATTAGAAATCATTAGAGGAATTTCCCAAGCACTTGTCTATGCATATGATGGGGGGCATAAGGAAGACTATACGGACGACGGAGAAGCCCATAGTTTTGGTTTGAAAAGGGAAGAGGGGGATCCAATTATCGATAAGCGAGTAATTGATGGTTTCAAGGTAAAAATTCAGGGCAATAAACTCTGTGTCAATTACCATTCCGAAGTTCACCTTAAAGAAGTTCACGATAATCAATTTGAATCTAACCTTGAGAATACCATCAATGATGTTGTTAAATTTCTAAAAAAAGAATACAAAAAGGTTACTGGCGATACTTTGACCTTGACTGAAGATGGTGAAATGGAAGCTATTGTTCAGAGTACTTCAAGAATTCGCTCTTGGGTTCAAGCCTATAGATGGTATAAGATTGGTGGAATTGATGATGTGAAGCCTGTTGCAGAAGCAAGTGAGGAGCGCTTGAAAGATTCTTTCAAAAATTGGCTTTCTCTTGGCAAAAACGACACAGCTAAATAAGTTAAAAGATCGGAAAATGAATGAGTCACCAATTATCCAAAAAGCAGGTAGTTCAGGAGATTATCAAATCTGGTAAAGATCCTTTTTACTTCATAAATAATTACGCTAAAATTTCTCACCCCATACATGGCTTGATCCCTTTCAGAACTTACGATTTTCAGAAAGATCTTTTAGAGGATTTCAATGATTATCGTTTTAGCATTATTTTAAAAGCCCGTCAGATGGGTATTTCTACAATAATTGGTGCATATATCTCTTGGCTAATGATGTTTCATCGCGACAAAAACATTCTCGTGATGGCGACAAAGTTCCAGACAGCATCAAATTTGGTTAAAAAAGTGAAAGCCATTATTAAAACCTTGCCTGAATGGATACAAATAGCAAACATTTCTGTTGATAACAGAAGCTCATTTGAATTATCAAACGGCTCACAGATCAAAGCCACTTCAACTTCCGGCGATGCTGGACGATCAGAAGCCTTATCTCTTCTTGTAATTGATGAGGCAGCCCACGTCGAAGGGTTGGACGAACTATGGACCGGTCTTTATCCTACAATTTCAACTGGTGGTCGTTGCATTGTTGCTTCAACCCCAAATGGCGTTGGAAACTGGTTCCATCAAACTTATGTAGAGGCTGAATCACAAGCAAACGATTTTCACTCTGTAAGGTTAATGTGGGACTTGCATCCAGACAGAGATCGGGAATGGTTCGAGAAAGAAACAAGAAACTTATCACGAAGGCAAATTGCACAAGAATTTGAGTGTAACTTTAATATGTCTGGTGAAACTGTAATTCATCCGGACGATATGAATAAGATACAACAAATGGTTTGCGAACCAGAATATAGAACCGGCTTTGATCGAGGATTGTGGGTCTGGAAAGAGCGCGATCCGTCTTGTTCTTATCTTCTATCAGCAGACGTCGCCCGAGGTGATGGAAAAGATTATTCTGTTTTCCATGTCTTTAATCTAAATACAATGGAGATTGTAGCTGAATACCAAGGCAAGCCAGCCCCAGATATCTATGCTCCTTTCCTAGTTGAAATTGGAAAGCAGTATGGGGACTGTATGGTGGTCGTGGAAAATAATAACATTGGATACACAGTAATAGAAAAAGTAAAAGAACTCGGATATTCAAATGTTTACCACTCAGTGAAATCAACACACGAGTTTGTTGAACAGTATGTGGCAGAAGCTCGCTCTGATTGTGTGCCGGGTTTTACAACCTCTGGAAAAACTCGACCAATGATTATAGCAAAAATGGAAGAATTTATCAGGAACGGCATAATTAGGATATATTCTTCGCGACTCCATAATGAATTAAAGACATTTGTGTGGAACAGCAACAAACCAGAGGCAATGCGGGGATATAATGACGATCTCGTAATGGCTTTTGCTATAGCTTGTTGGGTTCGTGATACGGCTTTGACTTTAAATCAGAAGGACGTTGAATATAAAAAAGCATTTATAGATTCTATTTTTAAAGAAAACTCGGTAATGGATACTAAAATATCAGGCATGAAAGGCTTTAGACCAGAAAAGAATATTAAGGAAATAAGAGAAATACAGCAATACGCATGGCTTTACAAAGGTTAAAAAATGGCAGCTAAAACTAAAAATCCCAAAAATCCAAATTCAGAATTATTTAAAAGATTAACTAGGTTATTCTCTGGTCCAATTATTGATTATCGAAGTCAAACAATTCGTAAGTATCGTCGGAACCAACTGGATAAATTTTCTAAATCTTTTAAATCATTAAGTGGGCAACAATTTAAGCGCAACGCGCACAAACCATTCGAGAACTTGTCGACAAATGTTATTTCTTCTCAGAATCGCGTTGAGAGATATGCCGATTTTGACCAAATGGAATACACACCAGAGATTGCGTCTGCTCTTGATATATACGCGGATGAGATGACGACTTCTTCTGACCTCTCACCTCTTTTGGGAATCGATTGCCCAAATGAGGAAATAAAAAGTGTTTTAGATTCTTTATATCACAATGTTATAAATATTGAATTTAATCTTTTCGGCTGGTCTCGCACAATGTGTAAGTATGGTGATTTATTTTTATATGTTGATATTGAGGACGGTTTTGGTGTAAAAAATGTGATTGGCCTTCCTTACAACCAAATGGAAAGAATTGAAGGAGAAGATCAAACAAACCCCAATTATGTCCAATTCCAATGGAATTCGGGTGGCATAACTTTTGAAAACTGGCAAGTTGCCCATTTTCGTATTTTGGGGAATGATAAATTTGCTCCGTATGGAACATCAGTTCTGGAGCCAGCCCGTCGTATTTGGAGGCAGTTAACCCTGTTAGAAGATGCAATGATGGCTTATCGCATTGTTCGATCACCAGAGCGACGAGTATTTTATATTGATACGGGAAACATTCCCCCACAAGATGTGGAACAATATATGCAAAAAGTCATGACTCAAATGAAGCGTAACCAAGTCGTTGATCCTTCAACGGGCAAGGTTGATTTAAGATATAATCCACTCTCGGTGGAGGAAGATTATTTCATTCCAGTTCGAGGCGGGCTATCATCAAAAATTGAAACTTTACCCGGTGGAACATATACTGGAGATATTGACGATGTTAAGTATTTGAGAGATAAATTGTTTTCTGCTCTTAAAGTTCCACAATCCTATCTTGCGAGAGGCGAAGGAGCAGAAGAGGACAAGACAACACTGGCTCAAAAAGATATTAGATTTGCTAGAACAGTTCAGAGATTACAAAGAGTTATAGTTTCGGAACTTGAAAAAGTTGGAGTAATTCATTTATATTCGTTGGGATATCGTGGATCTGATTTGGTTTCTTTTAAATTAAAGCTTAACAATCCTTCTAAGATTGCAGAACTTCAGGAGCTTGAAACTTGGCGAACTAAATTTGAAACAGCTTCTGCCGCAACGGAGGGTTTCTTTAGTAAGCGTTGGGTTGCTGAACATGTTTTTGATTTATCTGAAGAAGAATTTCTTCGTAATCAAAGGGAGCTTTTTTATGATAGAAAAATTCAGACTGCCCTTGATGCTGTTGCAGAGGGCGAAGAGTTGATGGGAGCCGAAGGCGGCTTAGGCGCTCTGGGAGGCGAAGAGTTCCCCGGCGAAGAACTAGGAGCAGAAGAAGAACTAGGAGCAGAAGAGGAACTAGGGGGAGAGGAAGAAGCCGGAGAAGAGGGAACTCTTTTATCAGCCCCCGGGAAAAGAGATGAAGAGGAAATCAAAGTAAGACCAGATGGCTCCTACAAGACGCCTCGTTCGAAGAAGTATAATAAGAAAGTTAAGCACCCTCGACAATCAAGAGGTGCGAGAGAAAAATATTTTAAAAGCCTATGGGCGGATGAGACTGCTCGCAATACTAATAGAAATATTTGGAAGGTACCAGAACTTTCAAGCCTTTCAAGTCTCGGAAAAGGTATTTCGGAGAATATTGATTCTAATTATACAGACGAAGAACAGATATTGTTTGAAGCTAATCACAAAATAAAAATGTTAATTGAACAGTTGGAGACCAAAGAGAATGAAAACAAAGCACAACAAAAAGCGTAATACAGTTTTCTTATATGAAATTTTGATTAAAGAGTTAGCAAAGAACATTGTTAAGAAAAATAACGAGAAGAAAAATATTATTCTTTCAATTCTTAAAGAACATTTCCGGAAAGACTCCGTTCTTTACAAGGAACGATATTTGTATGAAGATATATTAGAAAGTAAAAAATTAGATTTTCACACTGCGGAAAAAATACTTCATGAATCTAAAAAAGTTTATTTTAGTGATTTGAATCGTGATGAAATTTATAAAGAACAAAGTAGTGTTATCACTAAAATAAATAAAAATCTTTCAAAAAATGTTTTTTCTAATTTTATTTCAAATTATAAAGACTTGGCAACACTTTCTCAAATATTTGGTGATGATTTAACAGTGAAAAAGCGAATTATGTTGGAGAGGGGCATAATTCAAAAAATGATGACCGAGGAAGAAATAGATGCACAAAAAATGAAGCCAATTGATAATTTGGTATATAAAACATTCATTGATAAATTTAACTCAACGTATGGCTGCCTTCTTGAAGAACAAAGAAAATTATTAACTCAATATATTTTTTCTCTTGCTGATGAAGAGGTTGAATTTAAACTTTTTTTAAATGAAGAAGTCGGGAGATTGAAAGAAGCTATCGATAACTCATTAGGAATGCAGGAAGTCAAATCAGATTCAACAATGCTTGAGAAGACTAAAAAAGTATTAAACTTATTGGAAAGCTATGGCGATCAGAAAATAGATGATAATATGATAAAAAGTGTTCTCAAGGTTCAAGAATTAGCCAAGGAGATCTCCACAGATGGCTGACATACAAATAACTTTCACTCCAGAAGGGGAACAGGATTCTGAGAAAGTCGTTCTTAGCTTAAATATTAGAAAAACATTAGATGGCAATATCATAGTGCGCGACCACTCAGACATTGATATTGTTATTGTCCCCTCAAAGAGAAAAATTGTAACTTTCCCCAAAGACACTGCTACAGAGGAGACCTATGTAACTCAAAATGAGCTGTTTAAATTTTTGCAAAAGAGGGGGGTTATATTGCCAGACAGTATACAAGGCGGGAACGTTTTCGCCTCACTTGAGGCAAAAATACCAGAAAATGACGAAACAAGTTTCTTAAAAACTATCTTAATGGTAATAGCTAAATTTATTGAAAAAGAGAGACCATATTTCGAATATCTTGAGGCATATGAAAAATATCAGGAAGAAAGATTAACTGAACCCAGTGAAGCTGAATCTTCAGAATATGATCCTAGTCGTCATTCACAGAAGAAGGGCACGCTTAGACCAACCCATATACGAAGTCCATATGGGGTGAATTTTATATATGAAGAGTGGGAGAAATGATAAACCTAGTTCACTTCATTTTGTGCGCTTATGGACTCACTTTTATTTTAGTCTATGGAAGCATATTTGACAAAATTCGACCAAAATATAAATTCTTTCATTGCCCATTGTGTGTAGGCTTCTGGGTTGGTGTATTTTTATGGAGTGTTAATGGTTTTACAGAACTATTTATATATGATTATAACTATGTGAATGCCCTACTTTTAGGGTGTTTGAGCGCGGGCACATCATATGCACTAACTATGCTAATTGATGACTGTGGACTAAAAATTAGCGGAGGTGAATGATGGATATTTGGACAGCACGATGGAGGCTCCAGCCGGTTCGACATTGTTGTAGAGGACGCATATCCGAGCGGAGAGAGACCGCTACCAAAGGAATCAAACATGAATAAGGTATTACTTAGAGAATATTATGAATTATGTGAAGGTGGCATATGCCAAGACCTTTTAACTGAAACTGAAAAGCGAATGGTCAATGAGCAGGGAGTCGTCTTCCTAACAGGGGTTATTCAATGCGCTGGTGAAAAAAATGGCAACGGTCGCATATATCCAGAAAGCGTACTTCGTAGAGAAGTTGAGAATTATCAAAAAATTATTGAAGAGAACCGCGCCCTTGGCGAACTTGACCATCCCGATGATTCAGTTGTTAATCTTCGCAATGTTTCCCACATGGTTACAAATTGTTGGTGGGATGGCAATAAAGTAATGGGCAAGATTAAAGCGCTTGATACGCCATCAGGAAATATCTTGAAGTCACTTGCTCAATCAGGCGTTTCTCTTGGAATTTCTTCAAGGGGGATGGGCTCTGTTCACGAAGCAAACGGGAACACAATTGTTGAGGACGATTTCCAGTTGATTTGTTTTGATATTGTTTCAGAACCTTCAACAACAAATGCGTATCTAAATCTTTCAGAGAACAAACAAAGAGAATTACAAAACGAAGCATGGACAAAAGCAGATCGCATAAATCGTGCTTTAAACAATATATTAATGTGAGAATATGAAAACTAACGAATTGAAAAAGGCTCTTAAGCCACTAATTAAACAATGTATAAGGGAAGCCATCTTCGAAGATGGTGTTCTTTCTGGCATTATTAGTGAGGTGGTGAAGGGCGTCAATGTAGCACCAGTCATCAAAGAAGAAAAAACAAAGACAATGCTTGATCTTGAAGCAAGAGGTAAAAAAGAAAAGAAAAATAAAATGCTGAAAGAGCAGAGAAAGAAAATATTGGATTCCATTGGAAGAGATTCTTTTAATGGTGTAAACGTTTTTGAGAATACTGATCCAGCCCCGGCTGAATCAAATCAGCATTCACCCTTGGCAAACGTCGCACCCAATGATTCAGGAGTTGACATTGGTGGGTTATTCAATAGCAATTGGAGCAAGTTGATCTAGGAGGGAACATGGGAATCAACATGGAAGTAATTCCGAAGAAGAATGAAGACCCGATAAGGGCGATAAAAAGATTTATTAAGAAGTGTAAGAAAGAAGACTTTCTTCGAGAAGTAATAGAGAGGAAACATTATAAAAAACCTTCTGATGTTCGAAGATTAAAGAAGATCAGGAGAAAGAAAATTGCTCAAAAATTAAATCGAGAGCAACAAAAAAAAACATAGAAGTCAATTGAGGAGCAAAAAATGGCAGATTTTCAATATAAAAGTTGGGGAAGAACAAGAAGTCCAAAAAATTTAGCAGGCAGTCAAGGCGGCAACGTTGACGTCGTGCTGGTCGCCACCCTAGACGCAGCAACTGACGGATATCCTACGGAGAATCAGAGATTTTTGCACGTTATGGTTCTTGATAGGAATGATGGGGACGAACGCGCCGTAACAATATATGGTTATAATCATGCCTTTGAGAAGTGGGCACCCCTAAATACTTTGGGCAACAGCACTGCCGTTGCTGGGGTTGCTGCAGTAGTAACTGTGACCGATTCCAGTACTGCGCTAGGGTCTCAAACTGCTGCTGATCGAGAAATGGTAACTATTGAGATCGCTGGAATCGACCGCGTAGCCTTCGTTGGGGTCACAGCCGATGTTCTTTGTTACGCAGCTTGTTCCACTTTTTAATGATGGGGAGAGACTAAATGCCAGATATCGGAACGTTAGGCTGGGCTTATATTTCAGGTTCAAATGTTACTGCTAAGCCAAAGGATAAGCAGGTTTGTTTTTTTTCTGGTTCTACAGTTATATCAGGTTCTGATAACTTTACTTATGATCATGCTAATGATGTTGTCAGCCTTTCTGGGACACTAGATGTTTCCGGTACAATTAAAGCATATGAATTCAACACGATTACAATAAGTAACACCGAACATCTAGGTTCAACATCATTTGGTAACAGCACCGGCGACACACACCAATTTACTGGAAGTGTTCTTGTAAGTGGTGCAACCAATGCTCTTCTTGTTGAAAATGGTCGCGTCGGCATCGGCATATTGCATCCCGATTCCATGCTTGAAATACTTGGAACAAGCACACAATTAAAACTATCCAATAACTTGTCTGATTATGCTACTTTTGCTGTCGGTACACACGGCGATTTAGCTATAACAACAGTTGATGCTGCCGCAGCAGCCGCGAACATACAAGTCACCGCAGACGGCACAGCCGAACTTGCCGGCACAACTGTAACGCTGGACTCGGGTGGTGATATTGTTCTTTCTGCTGACGGCGATAACATTACAATGGATGATGGTACAACCACCATTTTTGATTTTGATGTTGCCGATCCAGCATTCAAGATAATGGATGATGCACAAGTTGCGAATTATTGTAGTATTGCTGTGGGAGCAAACGGGGAGACAACTATAACCACAGTGGATACTGATGCAGCGATTGCGCACCTTAACTTTGTAGTAGATGGTGATATTGTTTTGGGTCCTGCAGGCGGTGATGTTTTACCAGATGCAGACAATACAAGAAATTTTGGTTCAGCCTCAAAACGCTGGGCAAATGTATACACTGGAGACTTACACCTCAAGAATGATCGAGGCGACTGGACAATACTTGAGGAAGAAGACTATTTATGCGTGGTGAATAACAGAACAGGAAAGAAATATGAAATGATGTTAAAGGAGATTAAAGACTAATGCCAATTATTATTAGTGGCTCGGGAGAATCAACAACAATTAGTTCTGGATCTCTTTCCGGCTCTGGTGCTATATATATATCGGGTAGCCTTATTGTTTCAGGAAGCAATACGATTACTAATTATGGTTCTTTTATTTCTAATGAAAGTGGCGATGACTACGATTTTAGAGTTGAATCCGTTGACGAGACTCATATGTTTTTTATTGAAGGCTCTTCGAATAGAATAAGCATGGGTGACAATACAGGATCTCCCGGCGCAACATTAGAAGTTAAAAATCATGCTTCTGCTGGTGCTTTCGGCGTGCCTCTCGTACAGTTAAATAGCAACGACACAGACCAGCAATGCCTCGATATTAATGCTGGCAATATTACCGCAAACGTAGTTAACATAACAGCAAACGATGTAACAACAGCAAGAGTGCTTGCTATTGGCGCAGATGGTTTAACAACTGGTAATGCTCTTTATGTTGATGACAACTCAGCAGACACAGGAACAAGAAATACCGCACTCATAATCCAGAATAACTCAGCGGCAATTGCCGCAACAGCGCTCACCGTTCAGTCAGATGGCGGTATTACAGGAATAAAACTCGACAAAAACTTCTCAGGCTCTGCTGCTGCGACTGTCACCGGCTTGAATATCGATCTGGACAAAATAACAGCCACTACATCAGACAACACCATGTATGGTCTCAATATTGACATGGATAATACCGCAGCCACCAATGGTACCAACACCATGTATGGCTTGCACGTCACACCGACGCTTACCCACGCCGCTGATGCCGGCACCCCCACTGTAAAGGGCGCTGTTATCACTGCAACTGGTGGCACAAACGGAACAGCCGTCGCGACTGGTATGGAACTTACTTCTACTGGCGCTGATACTAACAACGGCTTGATTATTAATTGCGCCGACGGCGGAACCGACATTCAGCTCCTAAGCTCCGCAGACACTGGCGACCTTTTCTCGATTGCTACAACCACTCACGGCGCAACCACAATTACAACAGTTGATGATAACGCCGAAGCCGCAGATCTTACGTTTACTCTTGACGGCGCTTTTGATGTAAACGCCAATCAGGAAGTAGCGATTGATTCGACTGCTGCTTCCATAACAGTTGGCGCTGCATTAGCTGATGGTCAAACATTAAAGTTAGGCAAGAATGGCGCAGTAGAAACGATTATAGCGCCGCATGGAACTGCTGGAAGCGAGCTTTATTCTGTAACGAACACGGCGGGCACTGCTGTTGCAGAAGGGGCTGCTGCGGTTCAACTTCTCGCAACAGCCGGCGGCGTGGGAATTCGCTCAACTGCCAATCTAGCCAACGCAGTTAACATCACAGCAGATGGCGGTACCGATTCCACAATTAATATTTTCAATGATACAGGTACTTCTGCCACAGACGGCTCAGGATCAATTCAATTAACTTCCGACGTCGGCAGAGTTGAGGTTCTATCAGGCTTAGATGCATCAAAAGCGATTTATCTTCATGCTGATGCAGGAACAAGCGAATCCATTTATCTTCATTCCGACCAAGGCACTGGTCAGGGAGCGATAACTCTTAAGACTGACGCCGGCGGCACCTATATCTTGGCTAATAAAGCTAGTGCATATGGCTTGTCTGTAGACAATAATGGTGGAAATGCAAATAGATATGTTGTCAAAGCTCAGGGCGGAGCAGACGATGGCTCGGGCACAACTCACTACTTTTATGCCGCGGACGGAGATGGAGACGCTGTAGGATCAATAAAGAATGTCGATGGGACATTTTCCCTAGCTGACGCGTCCGATAGAAGACTTAAGAAAAATATTGTTGATACTGTCATAAATGGGCTGGAGATAGTTGGCAATATTAAAGTCCGCGACTTTGATTGGATAAAAAATGATATTCATTGTGTAGCAGGGTTAGTCGCTCAAGAGCTACAAGCTGAGTTTGCTCCAGCAGCGGATGGAAGCGAAGATCAGGTGGATCCAGAAACGGGTGAAACCGTCTATATGACCGTTTCAAGGGATGTTTTGGTTCCAGTTTTGATCAAGGCTGTGCAGGAATTGACTGCAAGAGTGGCTGCTTTAGAGGCTGGTTGATAAAATAAAATGAAAAAAAATAGTATTGATAAGGAAAAAGGTGTTTTCTTCAATAATTTATATGAATTTTGCATCGTTCTTTTACAAAGTTCGAACCTTTCGATCATTAACCAACAAAAATTTGTTAAGTTTTTAGAGGAGTTACCAGTAACTGGAACAGGAAGGCTTCTTGTAGAAAAGATGAAAAAGCAGATTTCAGAATCAACAGAAGAAGATCAAAATTCTTACAAAAAAGCCCTTGCCTTCTTAAAGTTTACCAAGCAACAGTGGGATATTCTTGGTAAAGAAGACAAAGACATCACATTCAATTGATATTATAGTCATTTAACGATTATATGCACTATTTATTTTGAATACTTATTTCTAATTAGGTTATTTTAAGGAGTTTATTATGTCATCAATGTTAGAACAGGCGATTATTGACGCCAAAATGCTTAAAGAAGCGGCAATAAAAAATGCAGAGGAGTCTATTGTCGAAAAATATTCTGGTGAAATCAAAGAAGCCATTGATAAAATTTTAGAGCAAGATGGAGATGAATTTGATATGGGAGAAGAGGATATTGATATTCCCATAGCAGCAACAGATGGTGAAGATTTCTGCCCTTGTCCCGAAGAAGATGAGGAGGTTGAATTGGACCTAACTGACATTAAAAAAGAGCTTGAGAAAATCGAAACAGGCGAAAGTAGCGAAGATCTCGGCACTCCCGAGCCACATGAAATGGCTGCTGCTGCCCTTGAAGAAGAAGTTGATATTGACATTGACGACATTGATAAAGAGGATTTGGAAGAAGAACTTGAAATAGAACTCTCTGAAGAGGAATTAAAAGAACTTTTAGAAAAAGTTACTGTCGATCTTGAGCCAACAGCAAGTGACTGGGCAGGTCGACCAAAAAAGGAGCTTGATTTTGAAACAGAGAAAGATTTGGCACGCTTGGCACAAGAAGAAGATGTGGAAGAAGACTTTGACATAATGCGTTCGAAAGCTGAAGAACACGCTAGTACGCAATTCGTAAAGAAAGAAAATAAAGAACTTAAAGACAGCCTTGAAAAACTTCAAGAAGCTGTTAAAACATATCAAGAGCGAGAAGAACAATACAAAGATGTAGTTTCTTCTCTTAAAGAAAAATTTGATGAAATGGCACTCTCGAATACGAGATTGCTTTATACAAACAAAATATTAAGTAGCACCTCCCTGAATGAGCGACAAAAACAAAAAGTTGTCGATGCTATTTCTAATATAAGTTCGGCAGAAGAGGCTAAGGTTATTTTTGAGACCCTTGAAAGCGCAGTGGGATCTATGTCAAAACGACGTGGGCCAAAATCACTGGGCGAGGCAGTTGAGAAAAGAACTTCTTCCTTGTTGACAGGGCGTCGAAAAGACCGACAGTCAGATATGCCGGCACCCGTGCGAAATCGTATGCAACGATTAGCCGGAATAAATAACAAATGAAATTTAAAGGAGATTTCTAAAAATGAGTGTATTAAATAAACTTACTGAAGGAATCGTTAATCGCGATCTCCAGAAGGAAGGTGCTGCTCTGCTTGATAAGTGGGAAGCTACTGGACTTTTGGAAGGAATCGAAAGCGATTCAAAACGTAATGGTATGGCACGCCTTCTAGAGAACCAAGCTAAGGAGCTTCTTAGAGAAGCTTCAACGATGGCTGGTGGTGATGTAGAGGGTTTTGCTGCTGTTGCGTTTCCCATTGTTCGCCGTGTATTCGGTGGACTTATTGCTAACGATTTAGTTAGCGTTCAGCCCATGAGCTTGCCTTCTGGACTGATTTTCTTTCTGGACTTCCAAGTTGCTGCAGCCGGCGGGCTTGGAATGGAAACCGGCGATTCACTGTATGGTGGGAACAAAGTTGGACAGGCGATCACTGGTGGTATTGACCTTGATTATGTTTCGGCAGATGAGATGGGCCAGCAGGCACGCAACGATCTGGACGAAGGTTTTTATAACCTTTCCACCGGATATTCTTCGCCCACGGGTTCAGTAGCTGCTTTGGCTGCAGCACAGTTCGTGGCTCACGATCCCGTGAATCAGAGTGGTGATGCAACGATTGATCTTAACTCTCCGTCCGAAGCGCAAAAGAAGGCTCTTCGTTATGATGCCGACGTCCTTGCGCTTGGCGATGGCCATGAGTGTCTTATTGTCCAGCTTCAGCTTACTGACATTGAGAATGTTTCATCTAATGGTGAGTATCTCAATAAGAAAAACCTCAGTGGCATTAATTTTGTTTTTGCAAATGGTTCTGATGACGAGGTTCAGTTGGTCCGTCGACTGACTACACTTGGTTCATCTGCCAATATGAGGTATGAAGCTGCTTGGGATGGTACCGAGACTGATCTGTATTTTGTTCTTCTCGGTAAGGATGCCGATATTGCTGGATTGGCATCTACAACTGATAACGCCACAGCGCTAAATGGCACTGTTGCTGTCACTTTCCCTCTGCAGGATAACTTTCAGGGAGTCGCTGCAGCAGCAGGGACCTCTCGTGTTGGTGCGGTTGCCGGTGCGAGCGAATGGGGACTTGAGGACAACAGGGACATTCCCGAGATCGACATTAAGGTCGATTCCGTGAGCGTCACCGCAGTTACCAAGAAGCTGAAAGCGAAGTGGACTCCTGAACTCGGTCAGGACCTCAACGCTTATCATAACCTTGATGCAGAGGTTGAGCTTACGAGCATTCTCTCTGAGCAAATTGCTCTTGAGATTGATCGCGAGATCCTCAATGACCTTGTTATAGGTGCCAAGGCTGCTACATATTACTGGTCACGCGCTCCCGGTCTGTTCGTACACCGAACAACTGGTGCCGAGCTTGGTGCTTCATCTGCTGCTCCGGATTTCACCGGTACAGTCAGTGAATGGTATGAGACCCTGCTTGAAACTATTAATGATGTATCAGCTCAAATTCATCGCAAAACGGTACGAGGCGGCGCAAACTTTGTTGTTGTTTCGCCAGAAGTAGCTAGCATCCTTGAGATGACTTCGGGCTTCAGAGCTGCCATCGCTGTCGACGATGATCGCGGCACTGCTGGTGCTGTTAAAGTTGGTGCTCTAAGCAGAAAATGGGATGTTTATGTTGATCCATACTTCCCACGAAATGTGGTATTGGTTGGACGCCATGGCGGATCATTCCTTGAGAGTGGTTATGTCTATGCTCCATATGTACCCCTGCAAGTCACTCCGACTATCTTCGGTACCGAAGACTTCGTGCCCCGCAAAGGCGTGATGACTCGATATGCCAAACAGATGGTTAGACCTGATATGTATGGTTTGGTTATCGTTCGCGGTCTCCTTGGTGAGGCTGGCTCAAGCTAAGCAATAGCTAACGAGTAATAAATTAACCCGTCCTGTTAATTCAGGGCGGGTTTTTTTATTGTTTCTTTGGGATGTTTACCAACAAGAATACTATTTATAGGTGAACTTGAGAATTTTCTCCATGGGTCGAGGCCACTGACCCCTGAAGACTCTTAGCCGAACGTGGCTGGTTAGGATTCGAGAATTTATTCAGGTTATTGCAATAACTCATAAAAGGAGGAAATTTATTATGGGAAAAAGAATAGGAAGAAAAAGACTTTATAGTCTTAATAAAAAGGGGCAGACAAATACCAATACTGCCGGTGCAGGAATTTCGGGTGCTGTCGTGTCAAGCACGGTTCGCAGAGAGGGGAGCAAAGTTCTTACAGAGATCGTTGTAGATCTTGGTACATCCAAGGCAGTCATAGCCTCTGTAGCTACAGATTTAGATATTATCGGTGTGGCCGATGGCACAAACGCCTCTCTCACCACACTTACACCAGCCGTTAATGGGTACATTACTTATGTTGAAATGGCATGTCTTGAGGCACCAACCGGCGGAACCGAAGATATTGACTTGTACCTCGCCGACGAGATAACAACTACTGAAACCGCTGGGTATCTTATCACCGAGGCTACTGAAACAGCCCTTATAACGGCAGGAGGAGATTGGACCTTGGGTGCTGTTGATCACTATGCAGTGGCTCACGGGACTCTTCACGATCTCGCATCGGAGAGCAACGGGCTTTACCTTACCGCCGGCGATGCCAACACTGCTGGGACTTACACTGCTGGCAAGTTCGTCATCACCCTCGAAGGCTATATAGCACCAGACGATATTTAGCATTAAAAGGAGAATAAGATGGGTATTGGAAATAAAATCGCTGCGATGGCAGCAAAGGCAGCAAAGGCAGTGACAAAGCCAAAGGCAGCAGCAAAGCCAAAGGCAGCAATAAAGCCAAAGGCAGCAGCAAAGCCAAAGGCAGAGAAACCTGTTATAAAGAAAGAAGAATAGGTAACAACCAACTCTTCAAATTTAGACCCCACTTCTTTCGGGAGGTGGGGTTTTCTTTTGTGTACAACTATTTATAATATAATAAAAGAGAGGTTCCCATGGGAAAGAAAAGAAGAGCGAAAAAATGTCCTGAAAAGTTTGGTAGAAAGTTTGGTCGAAAGTTTGCAAAATTTTTAGGATTCGAAAACAAGAGCGACACTATAGAAGAAGTTATTGAGACAAAGCCGGTAGTAGAAAAGCCTGCCCCTGCTGTTCCAAAGCCAAAAAAGAGCAAGGCTACTAAAAAGCCAACAAAAGCGAAGAAAAAAACAACTTCCAAAACCACCAAAAAACCAGCTTCAAGAAAAAAGGCAACCAAAAAAGCAACAAAGAAGAAAGAATAGTGTTTTTAAAGGGCAGTCAACTAATTATATCTGAGGAGATATAATTTAGTGGCAACTCCAATCTTAACACCAACTCAAGCAACTAGCTCTATTGTTTTACCAGCTACAGGGACACATCGCGATGTGACCGCTGCAAATTTGCCTTTTGGCATATATGCAACAAATGGTTCCCTGTACGAGCCCACCTTTGTTTCGGGAGCAGTTGATCAGGTAGCACATACATATAGAAAACTCGGTGGTGATATTTTAGACATTGAACTTAAAGCACAGAATGTTTATGCTGCTTATGAAGAATCAGTTTTAGAATATTCATATATTGTTAATACACATCAAGCGAAAAACGTTCTCCCAAGCTTGTTGGGTGATTCTACTGGCTCCTTTGACCAGCACGGACAACTTGAAGCAGGCAGTACTCTTTCATCAAGTTTGGGCAGGGAAAGTGTATCATTAAAATATCCAAAATTTAAATTTAGTTATGCAAATAAGGTTGGAAGCGCTGTTTCTACTGAAGCTGGGCTCGGTGGTGATATATCAATTTATTCAGCCTCCTTCGGCGCATCTGCTAGCGTACAAGATTACGATTTACAAAAAATTATTTATAGCGCCTCCGTTGATAGTGACAATACATATTATCCATATTATAATAAGGTTGGAAAGAAGGAGATTACAATAAGAAGGGTTTATTATAAGACTCCCCATGCGATGTGGAGGTTTTATGGATATTATGGTGGTTTGAATACTGTTGGGAACCTTCACCAATATGGTCAATGGTCAGACGATGCAACTTTTGAGATTGTTCCAACTTGGCAAAACAAACTTCAAGCTATGGGCTTCGAGGATAATCTATATACAAGAACTTCACACTATTCTTATGAAATTAAAAATAACAGATTGAGATTGTTTCCAAATGTTACCGCAACACATCCACTGAAAATGTGGGTTGAGTTTACTGTCGACGAGGATGCGTGGGATCAGGAAGAAGATCGGCGTACTGGGGCAGATGGTATTAATAACATGAATACGCTTCCTTTTGACAATATTCGATATAATCATATAAATTCAATTGGCAAGCAATGGATTAGAAGATTTGCTTTATCGTTGACAAAAGAAATGCTCGGTCAGGTTCGTGGTAAGTATACTACTATACCAATACCGGGAGAATCAGTTACATTAAATGCTTCCGAATTACTGTCGCAGGCAAAAGAAGAACAAGAGAAACTCAGAGAAGAACTAAAGACAGTACTTGATGAGTTGACTTATGCGAACCTTTCAGCGACCGAAGCTGCAATTATGGATAGTACAAACAAAGTTCAATCAAATGTGCCGGCTGGAATATTTGTGGGGTAATGAATGATGGCTGAGAACAAATGGTCACAACCGGTAAACCCGCCACCTCCGCTGTTTTTTGGTCAGAAAGAGCGCAACCTTGTAAAACAAGTTAATGATGAGCTTATTGAAAGAGTCGTTGGTCAACAAATACTGTATTATCCGATAAGCCTAGAGCATACAAATTTTCATTCACTTTATGGTGAAGCGATAAAGAAAACTTTCCTCCCACCCATCAGGGTATATGCCCTTGTTGACTGGGAGGGGCACACGACTTCGGCAACTAATTTTGGTGTTGATCGTCGTTCAAGTTTGAGTGTTCACTTTCACAAGAGAAGGTTAACAGAAGATCAAGACTTGTTTGTTCGAGAGGGGGATTTTGTCTTGTATGGTTCTTTTCATTATGAGATTGTTACATTGGCAGAGCCAAAACAAATATTTGGACAAGTTGATCATAAAATGGAAATAATAGCAAACTGCATTAGGGCGAGAAAGGGACTGTTTGATGCCAGCTAAAAAGGGAAGTTATAAAATTAAAAGCAAACGTTGGGGAACTGAGACTGCCTTGTTAAAAGAAGTTCCCTTTCAACCCTCGACACTAGAGACTATTGATTATGCATTGCATAGTTGGGTCAACGATGACCTAGATCTTTATACGACAATGCACAATGGGTGGAACAAGGTTCCAGTTATTTGGGCTTCAGCGGAGCGCTCCTATCAGGTGAAAAGAGATGATAACTTGAGAGATCAAGATGGAACCTTGATTTTACCGCTAATAACAATAGAGAGGGCAAGTGTGGCAAAGGATTTGTCAAAAAAGGGAACTGCTTGGGGGCACATTCCGCCTGTTAAGGACGAAAAAGGTGGCTCAATAACAATTGCGAGAAGAATAAAGCAAGACAAAACTGCTAACTTTGCCAATGCGGATTCTTGGAGAAAAACAGTAAATACTCAAGTTAAGCAGCGTACTTTCCCTTTTGGTAATGAAAAAATTGTTTATCAAACAGTCACGATTCCAATGCCAGTGTATCTCGATATTACTTATACCATAACAATACAAACAGAATATCAGCAACAAATGAATGATTTGATGACTCCCTTTGCCACAATACCGGGTGCGATTAATTATTTTTTAATTAAACATGATGGTCATCGTTTTGAATCATTTGTACAATCTGATTTTACTCAAAATAATAATGTTACCTCGTTGGAAGAAGAATACCGAAAATATGAAACTAAAATTGATATTAAAACTTTAGGCTATATTATCGGAGAAGATAAAAATCAAGAACAACCCAAAATTGTCTATAGAGAAAATGCCGTAGAAGTTAAGCTTCCAAAAGAACATGTCATTGTCGGAGACATCCCAGAACATATTGATGAGAGAGGTTTTTATCGAGAATAACCTTTTGGATTTTTGTCCCTTTGACTGTTTCTAATACTATTTATTAAAGACGATAGCTATGAAATAAGGAAAATAAGGAGATTATAATACATGTCTGTTACCAAGTTTAAATTTGTATCACCCGGTGTTTTTATCGATGAGATTGATAATTCACAGATACCCGGCGCAGCACCCGCCATGGGACCTGTCATTATTGGTAGAACAGAGCGCGGTCCTGCCTTTAGACCTACGCAGGTAAATTCTTTCTCTGAGTTTATTGAAAAGTTTGGAAATCCCATTCCGGGCGGAATCGGCGGAGACGTCTGGAGAGAAGGAAACCGTACTTCTCCCATGTATGCTACTTATGCTGCACAAGCTTGGTTGAAAAATGGACAGACTGCGACAATTGTTCGTTTGTTAGGAATGCAAGCCACTAATGCTACTGCAGGTGGTGATGGCGAAGCTGGTTGGGGTGGATATTCCAGAGCCAGCTATGGCGGCGGCGCATACGGACTTTTCTTAATTGATTCCGGTGCTGCCGGCACCAATAACACTGGTACGCTGGCAGCAGTTTGGTATTTTCCAGATGGAAATGGTGCAATTGTTCTTAGCGGCACTTTTTTATATAATCACCCCGGAACATTACAAACTGCATCTAACGCCACTCTCTTAAGATCAATCGGGACAAATCAAGAATTTAAAGCAACTATTACAACTGGCTCTACTGGCCAGCCTCCCTCTTCTGGAAGACTCTATTCTTTTAACTTTAATCCAAATTCTGATAAGTTTATTAGAAAGGTTTTCAATACCAATCCAATTTTAACAAACACTGGAATTACTGAGTCTGGTAATCAAGAAAAATATTGGCTTGGTCAAACATACGAAAGGGCAGTTGCCGATACAATTGCCGGCACAGGCGAAGGTGGAAATGTTGGCGGAATAATGCTTGGTTTGCAAGTAGGGACCACACCAACTAATTTTTCTGATTTTCAAGGCATTGACGCACAACCTGCCAGTACTGGATGGATCATTTCACAAGATACAAGAGGTACTGCATATCAAAATTTTAATCCCAGAGATACTACATATGTTACAAAATTGTTTAAGGTTCACGCTATTGAGAAAGGCGTATATCCAATGGGGAATTTTAAAATTTCCATTGCCAACATTAAAGCTTCGCCAAATGCGGGCGTAGATCCATATGGAACCTTCGATCTTATTATCCGCAGAGCGCAGGATACAGACAATGCTATTCAAGTTGTTGAATCTTTTCTCGGACTAAGTTTGAATCCAAATGCTGAAAATTATATTGCTAAAAGAATCGGTGATATGTTCGATGCTTGGGACGATTCAGAGCGTAGATTTCGAGAATACGGTTCTTATTTAAATATTTCAAAATATATTAGAGTAGAGATGAACAATGAATTAGATATGGGATCAACTGATCCCTCTTTGCTTCCTTTTGGTTTCCATGGACCATTCCGACCCACCATGTGGCATTTCGATTCGGGCTCAGGACAAATCAACCCCGGGGGCAGTGGACCGGCGTTTGGTACCGGTAGCTCTCTGACTGCATCTGGTGAAATGGCTGGGACAGTTCTGTCTGCATCCGGCATTCATTGGTCCGGCATGATTCAACCCGCTAACGAAGAACACTACAGCAATTCGCAGCAAGGATATTTTAAATTTCCGGATATTGCTTTGAGGTATCAATCAAATGATGATTCAATGGGTAGTGACAAGGATGCTTATTTCGGCTACACTACAAACCAATCAGGTACCAATAGGTATGATCATTCCAATAAAGACGTTCTTCGAATGTTACCAGCGAATGTGAATACGGATACCACGAATATAGAGATTGGAGTTGCTTTCACTCTGGATGATTTACAGGTTGCTAGTGGCGTAGCTACATATGTGTCTGGCGCGAGAGCAGCCGGATCATCATTGACGGCACAAAGCGGTGCTTATGCAGATCTCATCGATACTGCCGGCTTTAACAAGTTTACTGTACCAATGTGGGGTGGTTTTGACGGCGTTCAGATCACAGAATCGGATCCATTTGCCAATAGAAACATTGGTTCGACGGAAGTAGACAGTTATGTATTCAACACACTCAAAAGATCTATCGATGCTTGTTCCGATGCGGAACATGTCGATTTTAACACAATGGTGATGCCCGGAATTACCAACACTACATTAACGGAACATATGGTTAATATTTGTGAGGATCGGTCAGACGCCTTGGCTATCATTGATTTGCCTGATGTTTACAATCCACCCCACGAAGGTACTTCTTATGCTTCTTTTGGAAGCAGGTTGGCTAGCAGCCTTGATACTACCGTCACAAACTTTAAAAATAGATATCTCAATTCAAGCTATGGTTGCACTTACTATCCTTGGGTACAGATTAAAGATTCTATAAACGGTGCTGTGGTGTGGGTACCACCTTCTGTAGTAGCTTTGGGCGCGTTTGCAAGCTCAGAACGGCGTGCTGAACTTTGGTTTGCTCCCGCTGGGTTCAACAGGGGTGGCTTGAGCAATGGCGCTGCTGGGCTGTCTGTTATTAATATAGTTGAAAAGCTTACTTCCGGTCAGCGTGATAAGCTTTATGATGTTAATATTAATCCCATTGCTTCATTCCCAAATGAGGGGCTTGTAATTTTTGGTCAAAAAACAATGCAAACTACAAAATCTGCTCTTGATCGAATTAACGTTCGTAGGTTGCTGATTTTTCTCAAGAAGGAAGTCTCAAGACTGTCCAAACAAGTATTGTTTGATCCGAACCTTCGGGTAACTTGGGACAGGTTCCGAGGCTTAGTTGAGCCGCTGTTGGAAAGTGTCAAGATTCGTTTCGGTTTGAGTGACTATAGGTTAATTCTTGATGAGACGACTACGACTCCTGAAATGATTGACCGCAACGTGATGTATGCTAAAATTTTGCTGAAGCCAGCTAGAGCTATTGAGTTCATTGCGATTGATTTCGTGATTGAGAGGACTGGGGCATCTTTTGGTGATTAAAGAATAAAATTTTTATGAATGGACTAGTTATTATAGATTAGTAGTTTGATAAAGGAGATAAAATAAATGGCATTTTGGGCAGAACCAAGTTTAGAACCTAAACGAGCTTATAGGTGGACTATGAGTTTCGGGAGTGCAGACGGCATTCAAGAATGGATGATCAAGAAGGTTGATAAGCCAAGCTGGTCTTTCGGTGAGTCCACGCACCAATTTTTAAATCATACATTTTATTATCCCGGAAGGATTACTTACGATGAAATTAATGTTTCTCTTGTGGATTCAGTAGAACCCAATGGCTCTATTGTTATGTGGAATCTCTTGCGTAAAGCGGGATATATTCGACCTGATGAAGCAGAAATTAACCAAGCAACAGTTTCTAAGCAAGGAATGGTTCAAGGTGCAGGCTTGGGACAGGTTATGATCCGCCATTTAACCCCCGAAGGAGATCCGCTAGAGGAATATTTATTAAAGAATACTTGGATAAAATCATGCAAACATTCCCAATTAGATTATGAAAGTGACGATTTAGTTACCATCGATTTGGTTTTAAGGTATGATTATTTCAAAATCCAAGCCCAAGGTGGAACAATACCACTATAAGAACTCTTAGTCAATGAGGTAAACTGTGAGAAACAACCAAGATCGATTGGGCGCAACCAATCGCGGTCAAGATGCGCCCATTCCACAAGCACATGAGCAAAACGAAAACTTTCCTAATCCGCAAACATTACAATTTGTAACTCCAACAGAAATCATAGACCTTCCTTCGAAGGGAGTGTATTATCCAGAGGAGCATCCTTTACATAAGAAGGATACCGTCGAAATCCGCCACATGACGGCGAAGGATGAAGATATTTTAACATCCAGAACATTATTGCAAAAAGGACTGGCAATAGATAGATTTCTTCAAAATATTGTTGTTGACCGATCCATCAGAATTGATGAACTATTAATTGGTGATAAAAATGCAATTATTGTTGCTTCTAGAGTTACTGGTTACGGTGCCGCTTATCAAGTTCAAGTGCCATGTCCTTCATGTAATTCTTCTACTGAATATGTATTCGACTTGAATGAGTGCAACGTTACAGAATTTGACAATTATGCAGAATTGGGAGTAAGGAAGACAGATAATAACACATTTGTCGTTTACTTAGAGAAATCAAAAGTAGATGTTGAAGTTAAATTACTAACAAGTAAAGAAGAAAAGAAACTTATTACTTTGATGGAATCTCGAAGGAAAAAGAAACTTCCAGAGACAAATTTAACAAATCAGCTTCGATTAATGATAGTTTCAGTTAATGGAAATTCCGATCATCAATATATTGAATCTTTCATTCAACACATGCCAGCGCTGGATTCTAAAAACTTAAGGAGCACATATCAGCAAATAATTCCAAATATCGATCTCACGCAAGACTTCGTTTGTCCAGATTGTGGGCACGAGGGGGGGGTAGATGTGCCGTTTGGCGCAACGTTTTTTTGGCCTAAGTGATAATTACATGGAGCAGGTTTATGAGCAGTTTTTTATGCTCAAATATCATGGTGGTTGGAGCTTTATAGAAGCTTATAACCTCCCAGTCGGTCTAAGACATTGGTTTGTTGAGCGCTTGGCAAAACAATTCCAAGATGAAAAAGAACAAATAGAAAAATCAAAGAAAAGTAAACATTAATATTAAAGCTGGGCTTCTCCCAGCTTTTTTATTGCTCATTACTAATTAGTTTAAAGAGGAGAGTGGCGTATGAATGATTTATCACCAGTTATTATTGATTTAGAAAAATTAAAAAATGAAGATCTTGAAGAAAGTTTTCTTCATTCATTGGGATGGGGTATCAAGACTATCTTGAGGGGTGTTTTTGGAAAATATGAACTCCCTGTTCAACTCAAGGGAAATCCCTCTGATGTTCGTTCGTTTTTGAGTACTTTGGGCGCAGAAAAAAAATATATTGAAAATTTTAAAAAACTTGGTCTTGATAATCCAAAGACATATAAAAGTAAAGCCTCTTTGGACTCTTCAATTTCTCAGTTTCAAAGAAAGACTGGAATCAAGTGGCCCTTTAAATAAGGAAAATAATTCTTTAAATGGAAATGTTATTAATAATACCAATATGTTTACTTGTTTTTGTTTTTATTTTGCCAGCCATTGCAAGCGCTGATGATAAAGTAAACCTACAGTTGCAGAAAGCTCGACTTGAAATTAAAAGACAAGAAATCAAGCAGCAAGACAGCTTAAATGAAAAATTAAAACTTCAAAATCAATATGATATAGAGCTTCGCCAAAATGCCGTCAGCTTGGGCGCAGAAGATTTAAGAAATAAACAGAAAGCTTTAGCTATAGCACTCAGTACCAATGAAAGTACACAAGAGCAAACCGACCAGCTTAAGAAAGCAATTGCGGTGCAAGCAAGATTCCTTGCAGAGGAAAAGAAGAAAACAGAAGAGCTTGCTAAGCAAATTGCCATGTCGGACAGGGCAGCAGAGCGCACAACTGAAGCACTCTCGGGGATAACTGGAGTTACTGAAAAGTGGAAAGATACGATTCTCGGTAGTTTTATTCAGGGAGCTTCAAAGGGAGAAGGATTTTCCAAAACACTAACAAAAGTTCGTGCCAGCACTAGCGACCTCTTTTCGGCTACAAATATTCTCGGCTCAGGAATGATGAAATTGGTGGAAGCAACTATTGCAGTGGCTGGAGCACAAGATGAGGCGATGTCTTCATTTATAAGAGCAACAGGTGCTACCAGTGGCTATGACACCATGATTCAGGATACGTTTGTAAACAACCGCGCTCTTGGTGTTTCGATAGAGGAAGCCACTGCTGCTGCCGGTTCTTTATATATTGAAATGTCTGCGTTTTCGACGTTGGCTCCGAGAGTTCAATCCAGACTCCTTGAAACAACCGCATTGATGAGTGAGTTGGGAATTTCAACTGACTCTGCGGCTCAAGCAATGGATTATATGACCAGATCCTTGGGAATGAGCGCTTTAGAAGCTGCTGATATGTCAGAGGAATTGATCAATACAGCAGAAAGAATCGGAGTGCCACCAGCTAGATTAATGCAGGAATTATCAGCCACCGCTCCCCAGCTAGCTAAATGGGGCTCTGAGGCGATTGATATCTTTATTGAACTTGAAGGTGCCTCAAAAGCTACGGGCATTGCGGTGGGAAACCTCATTGGGATTGCAGCGCAATATGATACTTTTGAATCCGCAGCAGAATCAGCCGGTAGGCTCAATGCAATGTTGGGCGGTCCTTATCTAAACTCAATTGAACTATTAAACGCAAACGAAGAAGAAAGAATTCGAATGCTTATAGAGTCGGTAAGTCTTACTGGTAGAAGCTGGGAAGAGATGGGCAGGTTTGAAAAACAAGCGGTGGCTTCAGCCGCTGGAATTAGTGATATGTCCGAGGCAAATAGAATTTTTGGGATGACCCTATCGGAATATGATCGTGCTCAATCGGCAGCGGAGGCAAATGCTGCAGCCCAGAAAGAACTGCATGATAGAGCAATAGAAGCTCAATCTGTTTTTGAGACAATGCAAAATGTTATGAATAGTTTTGCTATTACGATAAGACCAATTGTTCTAGTATTAAAAGAGGTAATGCAGGCGCTGTCCGGTATTGTTAGCCTTATAACTGGCAATCCAATTGCAAGTTGGCTCGCTGGGATCACCATAGCTGCATGGCTATTATTAACCCCGGTGGGTAAAATTATATTGGCAGTTACTGCGATTACTTATGCTTTTAATCATTGGGACGATATTATGAAGAAAGTAAAAGATAGTTTGCAATGGATTAGTAATATTTTTACAATAGGTCACTCCCCGACATTTCCGGAATATATAGGAATTGCTGCAGATAACATGGCTAATTTTACAGCAGCAGCGTCTGCGACAACTTCTACACTTAGAGCGAACAGCTTATTATCATCCGCCGCGACGGGAAACGCCTCGGCAAGAATGGAAAGTGGAAGAATGTCTCCACAGCTTGAGAGGTTGATTAAAGCAACAGAAGAAAGTTCAAGAAAACAAGCTGCCGGCGGGGGACAAGATATTGTTCTTCAGCTTAATGGAAGAGAGATGGCGAGAGCAACAAAGAGTGTCATTAATAGGGAAATGGCTATAAATATGTCCAATGTTTAGTATGGAGGAGTACTGATATGCCTTTCGAAATAGGAAGTTTTGATGAATCAAATATATATGCCCAGACATATGGGATGTATATAAGTTTTAGACATATTCCTACAGATAAAGTAGCAAAATTTAAAGCCTTTATAACGGACTTTAAAGACCAATATACGAGCGATTGGAACGATACAACTGTTTATGGACGAATGGATCCGATTTCGACATTTCAAGGAACAAGAAGAAACATCTCTTTTAGCTTTGATGTTGTAGCCGCAAGCTTTGATGAGGCTAAATATAATTTCGAAAATAGTCGAAGATTGATTCAATTTTTATATCCTGTTTATGAAAGAACGGCTGTAAATTCCAGCTTCTCTGCCACATCTATGGTTGCAGCTCCGTTGTTGGCGATAAGGTTTGGAAATCTTATTAGGAATGCTGGCCATCTTGGTCAGGGGGCAATCGGCAACGAGGCACAGGAATTGGTAGGAAAACTAGATGGGATAACATATGATCCTGATTTTGAAGTGGGTGTTTTCCACCATCCAGAGGAAGGCGGCGCTGGTGTTGTTTTTCCAAAAGTTAATAGATTTAGTTGTAATTATACAGTCTTCCACACACACGATCTTGGATTCGATATTAATGGGGCAAGCAACTCTGATTTTCCATATGCCGGAACAACTGGCTTCGAGGAAACAGACAGCATTGAAGAGTTCGAGACGGTTCTTGGAAACATAGCTTCCAATACACTTGAGCAAGCGCAGGCAGCCGTTGCGGAAGAAGAGATAACTGGAGCAGAAAGGGTCCGACGCGGAAGTCGGGAATTCTTTTCACGCTTTGATCCCCTTAAGCCCGGAACAAGTGCGGAATTCCCAATGTTAACTTGGGCAGCATCAAGTATCCCTCGGTCAGGGGGGGAATAAAATTTGGAGATTTATAAATGTCTAAGAGATATGTAGATAGAAAAATTTTTAGAAACTCCAGATCAATGTATCAAGATATTTTTGATCCTAGAGGGGTGAACTTTATCAAACACTACAATACGCCAAGAATGACGTATCCAACATTGGAACAAAACAAAAGCATAAGCACACTTAGGCATATTTGGAAATTTGGTGACAGATATTATAAATTGGCGCATGAACACTATGGAGATTCCCGCCTGTGGTGGATTGTTGCTTGGTACAATCAGAAACCAACAGAGGCACATATAAAGCTGGGTGATGTAATCCATGTTCCATTTCCATTAGAGGTTGCGCTTTCGTATATGAGAGTTTTCTAGAATGATGGAGTCATTATTCATAATAATTTTATTTTTAATCTTTATTCTCCCCGCTTTCGGTGGACAAGAAGAAGATGAGATACTGACCCCTGCCCCTGCTGATCGGACACCTGCCCGGACATTCAGTCAATTGGAACGTCGCCTGCAAGAGATCGATGAAGCCGGAGGAATCCGCCCCATCCCCGAAGGACAGGTTCGACAGGCATTCGCTGGCATTCTTCCCCCTCACCTGCGAGATGAAAACCTCGCCCCCCCCGACATTGCCAATTTGGAAGGGGCCGCGGTCACTGCAGTTCGTTCTGAGTTCGAATATACAGAATTCGAAAATGCTGAACTTGCTGATGAAGTAAGGTTTCAAAAACAATGTTTTTTAGCCTATAACATACAACATATAAGAAACATTGTAAGGCTGGGAACTAACTATGATGATAGGGTAGATTCTTCCATACCAAAACATGTACTGTCAGTAAACGCAGATCCAGCTTTATTAACTTCACGCTTTGTTTCAAAAGAGAATATTGAAAAGTTATTTGATTTAAAACCTTATCAGCTTTCTCTTTTGGTGCCTCAAGTAAGAATTTTTAAGATTATCTATCCCGACATCCAATCTGCCCGTCGCGGTGTTGGAGGTCGACAGATTGAGTTTGGTTTTGATTCTTCTCTTTCTGCCGAAAAACTAACTCAGATAACACAAAGCCGCAGAGGTCGCGGCGGCGGCGTTGGTATAAAAAGTTTTAATTGGGAATTCTTGGGTGTCAATCCTGCAGAAGTCGAAAACAATATCAAAGCAAACTTAAAATTGCACTTCAATGATATTAACGAGTTTCATCAAGAAAGAGATCAGCCGGCATATGAAGTTCAGGGTCAAATTGACCGAGGAGGAAAGTATAGGTTCAGTGAACTAGTTTTGCCCGAGCCCATAGAACAACTAGAAATTAACTCGCCCGATACTAGAATTTACAATCCACGCTATTTTAGAATTAAAATCATTGTCGGCTGGGCGGTACCAAGCAATCAAAGATCTTTATTCCCTAATTTCGATGAAATTCAAAGAGTGCTGCAAACTAATCAAAAAATAATGTTTTTAACCTTATTGAAACACAATCTTAACTTTAACCAAGATGGTTCTATGGAACTTGATGCTGAATACCAAGCATACGTTGAAGGTGTTTTTACATCAAGAGATTCTGATATTCTTCGGATCCGAACGGGAGAAGTCGTTACGGAGGGTGGTCCCAGAAGGGTTGAAGAGGTGGAAGATTCAATTCGTCGGCTTAATGCTTATCAAAACGGGGGCACAATTGAGCCATGTGGAGACGAACCAGTACGAGAAGATTCGGGCTTTATATTTCAGACTGAAGCTGGCACCGATGTTGAACTTCAGAGAGGAATCAGTTCTGAAGCAGATTTTGAATGGGTTGAAGAGCAACTAGAAGAAGAGCGAGAGGCTCGAATTTTAGAACAACTATTCTATCAAAGAATTAATAAAGCAACAGCTTATTCGAACTTGTTAAAGCAACTCAGGCATGGCAAAATTTATAGAATTTTGGTTGATCCTGCGCCAAGTTTGGGATTTGAATCAAGTATATCAGGGGAATCAGAGGTGCCTGAGAATATTGAACCTGTTGGTGAGCCTCCCGAGGATGCGGCAACACAACACATTAATGCAGAATATTTAAGGCGGTCATTGGGGGCAAGAAGGTTTTTATCTAGTACAGTTTTGGAGATCACCAATGACATGACAGCCCATACCCCAGTGGCTAACGGCGGCGGTTCGGCTTTTTTGAATATTGATCGCCTCGTTCGCCAAGGAAGAACGCCTTCTTCTTCACGGGCAAATTCTGGCAGGTCTCTTCTCCCTCATGGTCGAAATAATGCTCAAGATTGGAACGAGGATGATTTTCAAGAGGGAATAGAAGAAATGCAGCGTTATGTGCAATGGAGGACAATTGAGGATTACTATGACAGACGTGTTGTTCCAATAGAATTTATGTTTTTTGGTGATTTGATCGATGCTGTGTTGGCACCTTTTAGTGATAGGGCGGGTAATTTTCAAGAAAGCGCCGGAACATATTATGATAGAGAAAGAATTAAAATTCTTTTGGGATCGTTTTATTATCAAAATCCAGCAGATTTGGATGGTAATCGTGAGTTAATTCCTTTAGCCGAAATACCAATATCAGTTGAGTTGTTTGGAATGTGGTTTTTGGAAGAAATTGTTGAACCCATGAGGCAAAGATATACCTTTCGACAATTTATTCGGAGTGTTTTTAATACTTTGCTTTTATCTGCTTTTACACAATGTTTATATGATCCGGGCGGCGAACATTCAATGGTGCAAGAGAATCTTGCTTTGGGAGTAGAAATATATGATATTCCAACAAATAGAATGGGTCGCCTTAGACATAATGGAAAAATATACCTGAGAGATGTTCCATCTAGATTAACGGAGGTTGGCATAAACCAATCTCTTGCCCTCACCGAAGAGGATTATCATCATGTTGTTCTATATAATCCAATAATTGCAGATCCTGATTTTATTGTTAATAATGATGATAGGGATTTTGGTAGCGTGCCATATCAAGAAATTCTTCAAAATGATTTTAGAGATGGCATATATCATTTAAATCTTGGAAGCGATAGGGGCTTAGTAAAGACTATTCAATTTTCCAGAATGGATCAAAATTATAATAGAGAGGCACGAATGGAGCGTGCTGGATCGCTAGGCGAGGGAACATTTGGTCAAATTCGTGAAAGATATAATGCTACGGTTACACTTTATGGAAGTTCGTTGTTCTATCCCGGTCAATATATTTATATTAATCCCTCCATGATGGGTCTACAAACAGTTATGGACAAAGAAACTCTTTCAGCCAAATTAGGCTTGGGTGGGTATTTTTTAATTGTTAAGGTTGAGAATATTATAGAGGAAGGGCTTTATGAGAGTATTTTAGATTGCAGATGGACACATTCAGGGTTTAAAGTAGAGACCGGTCGAAGAGGTGCTTCATGCGGAACAACAATTTATGGGCTTGATGATCGCGCCATGCTTGAGCACTTTAATATAAACCATGCAGAAGCCACTTTTGGCTATAATAACCTTTTTGCCGATCCATCAATATTTGCCAGCACAGATGATGAAATAATTCAACACGTTTACGATTATAACGCTGAACTTACCGATGGACTGTTCCTGACCGATATACATGGACGTCCTGCTAATATAATATTTTATGCTCCAAACGACCCAGAATCATGGCAAAGAGCCTCAGAGGGACAGGAGATATATACTGAAGGCTGGGAGACTGATATCATTGACACGCCAGATGATTGGGATTCAATTAGAATACAACAGCAACAAAATGAATTTCAACAAATTGCAGAGGGGACAGCGGCATTTGAATCAGTCACGACATGGGAACAAATAGATCAAATAGCAGAGCGATATGACATAACACCAGAAGAATTGGGTTTTACTGATTGGCCCGGTGTATATAATACTCCGGGGGTTTGGGCAACGATACAAGCAGAAATAAACGCCAAAGAAGCTGCCATACAAGCTGGCACATGGTCGGCTGGAGAACCATGGCCCCCGGAATAGGTCGAAATTTTAAAGGACAACGAGGAAATAAAAAATGTCACTTGCTTCAAACAAAACAAAGAATGCCGATATACTGTTCTATAGTAGGAAATCGTATGATGGAGCAGTAAACGGCTCTAAATTTATCGACTTGTGGAATGAAAAGCCATATTATGGAAAAGTTGATACTAACTTTAATGTTATTTTTCCTTCCCCTGATAGCATGAAGCCCATAAATGAGCAAGGTAGCATATTTGCTTTAAATTTTGTTGCTGACGCTTTTAATGCTTTCAGCGCATATATTCAACAATCATCGAAAAATAATGGTAATTTTTCAAAATCTAATTTTTTTAGCCCCCTTCAAGCTCACCGGGGCTGGGAAAGCGTGAATCATTTATACACTCAACAATTGAACATTATTAATACATCATTTAACGAAACTTACACAAAGGTAATGAAGGGAAAAAATGATCGACAAGTAACTTCATTTGATACATTTTTGCCAACATTTTTTAATTTTTTAGATATAACATGTCCTCATTTTTCCATAACCAAGTCTGGCACAATAATAAAATCATATTGCCCCCATGCAATTAGTGGGTTGGTTATTGAAATCGCCAGAGGGGACTATTCAAACGATATTCAAAAAAATATTAGATATTTTAGCAAAACAAATTTTAATTTTTATTTGCGACTAGCCACCACCTTTGGCTTTTATGTTGATAAAGCCGTTCCGTGGAGGCTTGTTGCTAACTTAGCTTCCCCGGCTTGGCAAGTAAATCCTGTTCTCAAAGAGATCGTTAATTCGTATTTTATAAACGAACTTACTCCTCAGAGTGTGTTCAATGGGTATTATTCCAGATCTTATCAATATGATGTCAGCGCTTTAAAAACAACGGTTTTGAGGTTTTATAATACATTTGTATCAAGCAATTCTACTTTTACAGTTCCCGAAGTCTGTAATCCAAAAAATAATCAATTGGGCTCAGCAACTAGTTCGGGGAAAGTGAGAATGCGAAAGGTTCATCGAAGCTCAATCACGTTGGAAGATATGGAAAGCAAATATGATGATAATTTTTGGCTAAAATTATATTTTATAGTGCGCCTAAAGGAGTTGCAGATTGATGCTTCGAAGCGTCAAGTTAGACATTATATGAAAAATATTAATCAGCTATATGCTGCGAGTGGTTTTGACTATGCATTGGCGTATATAGCTGGCTTGTTTAATAATTTCATACAGAAAAAATTAGCAAAACTTTCTGATTTTCGAAAAAATAAAAAAAATATCTTGACTTCTGGCAAAACACCGAGTATAATTGAGAGCATGCAAGGTTCATTACCGCTCCAAGGGGTTCCAATTGAGGAAATGAGTGCAGCTTGGGCTAGCTATTCGGCGCGTGTAAGTGGAGTTGATCCGAGTAATATTATCACTGGATAGATAATTAATTAATTAAGGTACTAATGCTTTTTCAAGCACTCGACGACAAACAAGAATGTATTGGCATTTATCTTGACGGCAAGTTGATATTTGACGAACTTCCGGATAATCTCACAAAAACTTGGAATTATTCTAAATTTCTTGAAGACCGGGATATAGAATATGCTAAACTCTATTGTTCTGGCAAAACTCTTTCAGAAGTGTGCCCAGAACATCTCAAAGAACGATGGGAAGAAGCAAATGAAAGAATGAAGGCGTTTTATCGTTCTTTTATGGAAGCCAAGGTGTCTCTTCGGGATAATTGCTTTTTCGATCTTGTTCCAGAAAGACATCTGATGGCTTATTGTGACATCAAGGACAGGATAACTGACTATGTTCTTCGAAATTATGAAAAACCAAAGAATTACGACCACCTTCTGAGCACTCTGAAAATCGCAACAGATATCAAGACCCAGAACCTCGACATTGATGCATCGAAAGTCACTATTTCACCGAAAACACGAAATCTCTTGAAAAAGGTCCGAAGTTCGGACACTTACGTCAACTATAATATCTTTGGGACTAAAACAGGAAGACTGACGACGATAAATGGGAGTTTCCCAATCCTCACGATAAAGAAAGAACTGAGGACAATGATAAAGCCTCAGAATGACTGCTTTCTCGAACTGGATTTCAATGCGGCTGAACTGAGAACTGTTTTGGCGTTGCTTGGAAAAGAACAGCCACCTATCGATCTTCACAAGTGGAATAACAAGAATGCTTATAAGGGAATCTTGACAAGAGAGAAGGCAAAGAAGAGAATATTTGCTTGGTTGTATAATCCAAACTCTAAAGATGATTTGTCTGAAAAGTTTTATGATCGAGGCAGAATAAAAGAAAACTTCTTTAATGGAAAAGAAATCGAAACAGTTTTTAACAGAAAGATAAAAGCAGATGATTATCATGCTTTCAATTATATTATTCAGAGCACAAGTAGTGATTTATTTTTGGAACAAGTATCAAAGGTTTATAATTACTTAAAGGATAAAAAATCTAATATCGCTTTTATGATTCACGACAGTTTAATAATTGATTTTGATAGAAATGAGTTAAATTCTCTGAAAGAACTTGTTAAAATGTTCTCACAAACAAGATTTGGTGAATATCTTGTAAACTTACATGTCGGAAAAGACTTTGGGACAATGAAAGAATGGAAACTGTAATCGGACTTGGCGGGGCAGGCTGTAAAATTGCCGACGAATTCGCAAAAAATCCTCAATATCAAATTTACAAGATTGATGAGGGTGTTTATACGGGAATTTTGGACAAAAATACGCTCTCAATAGCGAAACAAAAGACACATCAACAATATGAGCTTCAAACTCCTGATCTGCGAGCTTTCCTCGGACACTTAGGGGGACAGGTCCTGTTTGTTCTTGGAGGCTCGGGAAATATATCTGGCTGCGCTCTGAGAGTGCTTGAACAAATCAGACACTGTAAAATCAATGTTTTATACATAGAACCAGATATCGAATTGCTCATTGGAGATAAAAAACTTCAAGAACGAGCGCTATACTACATTTTGCAAGAATACGCCAGATCTGGGCTTTTGGAAAGATTATATATTGTTTCTAATCCTCAAGTTGAAAAAATTCTTGACAACATACCAATTATTGGTTATTATGATAAACTAAATAAATTGATTGTTTCGACATTCCATATGGTCAATGTTTATAATAACAACGAATCGGTTGTGGATAATTTTGTTCAACCAAATGAGATTGCTAGAATTTCCACAATTGGAATATCAAATTTAGAAAATGAAAAAAAATTATTCTTTTTTCTTGACAACATCAAAGAAATAAGGTATTATTATGCTATAAATAAAAATAAGCTTGAGACAGATGGAAATTTGATGAAAAAAATAACTGAAAATATTAAAATGGAAAATGATGTAAAAGTATCCTATGGAATTTTCTCTACTGATTATTCCGATGATTATGTTTATTGCATTGCTAACAGTTCATTTATACAATTTCGAGAAAATGAAAAAAAATCTTTACAATTAGAAGATGATGTGGTACAGTAGTAATATGTTCAACACAAGGAGGGAACAATGGCTCTAGATCTTGATAAAATGAAGAAGAAATTAGATACTCTTCAAAACACTGGTGGCGGTAGTTCGGCATCTGCTTTTTGGAAGCCCCAAGAAGGAGAGCAGACAATCCGCATTCTTTCAACTGAAGATGGAGATCCTTTCAAGGATTACCACTTCCATTACATGATGATAAACGGCAGAACAAATTCTGTCATGTGCCCGAAGCGAAACTTTGGCGAAGACTGTCCAGTCTGTGAGTTTGCCTCAAAGCTTTGGAACGAGAGTCAAAATGGCTCACCGGAATCTGCTGAAGAAGCGAAGAAGTTGTTCGCGAAGCAGCGATTCTTCTCACCTGTCTTGGTTCGTGGGCAGGAGAATGTTGGTCCTAAAGTTTACGGATACAGCAAGACAATTTACGAACAATTGCTAAATACTCTATTTGATCCGGATTATGGTGATATCACGGATGTAATGGAAGGCAATGATGTTCGACTTACCTACGGTCGCTCCGCCGGTCGTCTCTTTCCAGAAACAAAGATTCGGGTCCGTCCCGTAAAGACCCCACTATGTCAGGAAGATCAGATTCAAGGACACCTTGATACGATCCCTGACTTCACCACCCTCTTCGAACGTAAGTCCACCGCTGACGTTCAGGAACTCCTTAATCAATATATCATTGATGGGGATTCCGGAGACTCTCCTGATGTTGAAAAATATGTTGAGGGTGGGACTGACTCTATTGAGAAATCGTTTGACGAATTGTTAAGCGCCTAGCAATAGAGCAAAGAGGGGGGGGGCGCAATGCCCCCCCCTTTATTTTTCTGGAGTTCAAAAATGGCTAAAGCAAAGAAAAGTGCGGCAGGAAAAATGTCTATTGATGCAATGCGTCAATTGATTAATAAACAGGCAGGCATGAGTGTCGCCTATAATCTTCAAGAAGAAAACCCAACAGAAGTTACTGATTGGATCCCTACTGGTTCACGGTGGCTGGATTCAATTATCTGTAAGGGAAAAGTGGCAGGCATTCCAGTCGGAAAGGTCACAGAGATTGCTGGTCTCGAATCGACTGGTAAATCTTATATGGCTGCTCAAATTGCCGCAAACGCTCAAAAGAAAGGCATTGATGTCATTTATTTTGACGCTGAATCAGCAATTGACCCAACCTTCCTATCACAGGCAGGTTGCGACCTAGAGAAGATTATTTATGTACAGGCAGCGAGTGTTGAGTTCGTATTGGAAACAATCGAAACCCTACTCGGATCCAACGAAAATCGGATGTTGTTCATCTGGGATTCACTGGCTCTAACGCCCGCTATTTCAGATATTGAGGGAGACTTCAATCCGAATTCTTCAATGGCAGTCAAGGCACGAGTATTATCAAAGGGAATGTCCAAGATTACTCAGCCGATTGCGAACACACAATCAACATTGCTGGTCTTAAACCAGCTTAAAACGAATATCCCTACTGGTATGAATGCTGCAGTTGTCGCAATGACAACACCTTTCACAACTCCGGGCGGCAAAGCAATGACTTATGCTTATTCACTCCGTGTCTGGTTAACTGGAAGAAAGGCTAAGGCATCATTTGTAACGGATGACAATGGTTTTCGCATTGGCTCCGAAGTCAAGGCAAGGCTTGAGAAGTCAAGATTCGGCACGCAAGGAAGGATGTGTAATTTTAAAATTCTTTGGGGCGAAGGAGTGGGGATCATGGATGACGAAAGTCTTTTTGAGGCGATTAAGTTTTCAAAGAGGTTGTCTAATGCAGGTGCTTGGTATACTCTGAAATTTGATGACGGCAAAGAAGTCAAGTTTCAACCAAGCAAATGGATGGACAAAATGACAGATCCCGAATTTAAGGAACAAGTTCTCAAAATCATGGATGAGGAAATCATCAAAAAATTTGATGAAAGAGAAGGGGACGCATCCAGCTTTTACAATGAAGAAGAATAATTAAGAAAATTCTTGACTTTTCTGCCCTCGTCTGGTATCATAGCTAGGCGAGGGTTTTTTGTCGGAGAATAAGGTGGACCCATATAAAGTTTTAGGCGTCTCAGAAGACGCCAACAAAGATCAGCTAAAAAAGGCATACCGCAAGCTTGCTGCCCAGTATCACCCTGACAGGGGCGGAGACGAGGATAAGTTCAAAGAAGTCAACGAGGCTTATTCTATTCTTTCCGATGACCAAAAGAGGCAGCAGTATCATGCATCGAAGAATGGACCTCAACTTAATATGGGGGACTTTGGAGACATGTTTGGTGCCTTCAGTGGTTTTGGTTTTGATTCGTTCGCTGACTTTTTTGGACAAAGAGGTCAACCGAGAAGACAAGAGCCCGAAAAGCACACTATAGACAAAGATATTATTTTTAATTTAAAGATTTCATTGGATAATATAAAGAAAGGCACGGTGAAAACTATCAACTTTCAGCGTAACCTGCTTTGTGGAGCCTGTAGGGGACAAGGCGGTGAGGGAAAGCAGCCTTGTCATGTTTGCGGTGGCTCTGGTGTTGAAGTGATTAGACCCAACGCCTTTGTGGTTCAGCAAATAACTTGTCGCACTTGTGGCGGCGCGGGACATGGGTTTATCAAACTTTGTCCAAGCTGTGAGGGTGGCGGCTTTCACAGGATTCAGGAATCAGTTCAAGTGGAGATAAAAGAGAAAAAATGAAAAGAGTACTCATCATAGATATGTTAAACATGTATTATCGTGCTTATATCGTTGACCCATCCTTATCGGCGAACGGTCAGCCGATTGGAGGTATCAAGGGCTCCCTTGGCATCCTTCAGAAGCTCATTCGAGAGACGAAACCAGATCAGGTTGTAATCTGCTGGGATGGAGCAGGCGGTTCACGTCGCAGAAAGACGATAAACAAGAACTATAAAGAAGGTCGATCACCGATTCGCCTGAACCGGTCTGTTCGCAATCTTTCCGAGAATGAAGAGATAGAAAATAAAGTCTGGCAACAGACTAGATTGGCTGAATACTTCAATGAAATGCCGATCATACAGTTGATGGTTGAGAACGTCGAAGCAGACGACCTGATTGGGTTTATATGCAAGTTTACAGACATATCAGAACAACAAAAAGTGATCGTTTCCAGCGATAAAGATTTCTTTCAGTTACTGGACGATTCAACCGTTCTTCATCGACCAATCCAGAAGGAAACACTAAATAGAAATAGGATAATTGAGAAGTTTGGCATTCATCCTAATAACTTTGCCTTAGCCAGAGCAATGGTCGGCGACAGAAGCGACAACATCGAAGGCGTCAAGTCAGTTGGGCTCCCAACTGTCGCAAAGCGGCTTCCTTTCTTGGTTGAGGAAAAATCATACACGATTAGCGAGATTATAGAATTCTGCAAGGACTCTGAACTGAAACTTAAAGCATTCGACAATATCATCGAGGCTGAAGAGACCATATCAGAGAACTATAAGATCATGCAGCTTTATTCTCCCTTTATTTCTCCTCAAGGAAAAAGCAAGGTCAGATACAATATTGATAATGCCGAGTATCACTTCAATAAAACTGAAATTATCAAGATGATGATGGAAGACGGATTTGGTGCTTACAACTGGGATACTCTTTTTCAAAATTTTAATAGAATTTCCCTTGAAAATAAATCCTAAATAGGTTATAATGGTTTCTTACATTGGAGAGTATAGGTGGAACATACTGAAATAACTTTTTCAAAATTCGGCAAATCCTTTCAGGAAGGTTTGGTTCAACTCATTATTGAACAAAGGACATTTGCTGATCAAATTGAAGAAGTGCTTGATATTGAATTCTTGGAGTTCAAATATCTTCGCACTCTCATAAAGAAGATTTTTGAATACAAAGAAAAATATAAGATACACCCGTCTTATCAGAACTTGGTCACAATCTTCAAGACAGAGCTAGACGGGGAGAGCGAAATCCTTCGTAATCAAATGAAGGAATATGTTGTTCGTATCAGCAAAGCCCAAGTTGACGGCGAAGAATATATCAAGGACACAGCGCTTGATTTCTGCAAAAAGCAGAAGCTGAAAGAAGCGATGATGAAGTCTATTGGACTTCTTCAGCAATCTTCGTTTGATGAAATAAGTTCAGTTATCAATAATGCTCTCAAGCTGGGTTCAGACAACGATTATGGCTATGAGTGGATCAAAGACTTCGAAGAAAGGTTTCAGATCAAAGCCCGAAACCCAATTTCCACTGGATGGCCCGAGGTCGATAGAATATGCAAGAAGGGGCTCGGCAAGGGAGAGCTTGGTGTCGTCATTGCCCCCACTGGTGTTGGTAAGTCAATGGTTCTTACTCATCTTGGCGCTGCAGCCATAAAGAATGGAAAAAGCGTCGTTCACTATACATTAGAGCTAATGGATACAGTTATTGCCGGTCGTTATGATAGTTGTGTGACAGGTATCGAACTCAACGATTTGATGGACAAGAAAGATGAAATTTATGAAAATATCAAAGATATCAGCGGTCAACTTATAGTCAAAGAATATCCTGCGAAAAGAGCAACTGTAAAAACTTTAAAAAATCATTTAGAGAAGATTGTTAAAAAAGGTAATGATATCGATATGATAATCGTTGACTATGCAGATTTGCTGCGTCCAACGGTGAATTATAAGGAGAAAAGAACCGAGTTAGAATCTATTTATGAAGAGTTGAGAAGTTTGGCTTATGACTTTGCTTGTCCTATCTGGACGGCATCTCAAACGAACCGTGGAGGGCTAGATGCTGAAGTTATTACGATGAGTTCCATATCAGAGGCGTTCTCTAAGTGTTTCGTCGCAGATTTCATTTTTTCAGTTTCTAGAACCATGATTGACAAAGCTAAGAATTCCGGCAGGATCTTTGTTGCGAAAAATCGTAACGGACCCGATGGAATCGTATTTCCAATTTTTATGGACACTAGTGCTGTGAAAATTAAAGTTATGCCGGAGAATAAGAGTGCTATGAACGGACAAGTGACTATGGCAAAATCAAAACAACTTCTCCGAGAGAAATATAAAGAATATATAAATGGAAAAAACGGGAGTAATGTAACATGAGTTTTGATCCACAGCAACAGACAGTAAGAAGGTTTAAATTGTCGGAGGTCTTTATCGATCAATATAGGGACAAAGAAGTACCTTGGGGTCCGATTGGATACATTACTTATAAGAGGACGTATGCTAGAAAGCTAGCTGAATTCGAACCCGGTGTAGAAGGCACAGAAGAGTGGTTTCAAACTTGTCGCCGTGTTATTGAAGGTATGTTTACGATTCAAAAGAAGCATGTCTTTCATCTTGGTCTAGAATGGAATGATGCCAAAGCTCAAAAAACAGCAAAAGACGCATACGACAGGTTATTCCACCTAAAGTGGACTCCCCCCGGTCGCGGTCTGTGGATGATGGGCACAAAGTTTGTCGATGAGCGCACAGGCGCAGGTCTCTTCAACTGTTCTTTCCGATCAACAAGGGAAATTGACACAAAAGGCGGATATTTGTTCCGTTGGATTATGGACGCCCTGATGCTCGGTGTCGGTGTTGGTTTTGATACCCTTGGATCCAGAAAGCTCACAATAAAGGAGCCAGAATGGACAGATGAAGTCTATTTTGTCCCAGATGACCGCGAGGGTTGGTGCGAAACAGTACAAATCCTTCTTGATGGCTATTACTTTGGACAAAAGGTTCCCAAGTTTGACTACAGCAAAATTCGTCCCTACGGTGCTGAAATCAAGGGCTTCGGGGGAACTTCTTCTGGTCATAAGCCCCTCAAAGAGATGCACGATAACCTCAAAGAACTTTATGATGAGAGGATAGGGAAAGAAATCCGCTCAACAACCATCGTTGATACAGAAAATCTCATTGGCAAGTGCGTTGTCGCAGGCAATGTTCGGCGCTCTGCAGCACTGGCTCTGGGTGAGTTTGACGATATGGATTACCTATCGATGAAGAACGATGAAAAGAAGCTTTACTCACATCGTTGGGGATCAAACAATTCATTTCACGCCAAGGTTGGGATGGACTACACTTGGCACGCTGAGCAATCACAGAAAAACGGAGAGCCCGGTTACATCTGGCTTGATAATGCTCGAACTCGTGGCAGAATGAAGGATGGATACAGGGACGATGACATCAACGTGGCTGGATTCAACCCTTGTGTAGAACAACAGCTTGAAGATGCTGAACTTTGCTGTCTCGTTGAAACATTTCCAGCGAAACACGAGGATTATGAAGATTACCTGAAAACTCTGAAAATTGCTTATATGTATGGCAAAACAGTCACTCTGGTCAATACGCATTGGCCCGAGACAAATGCCATTATGCTCAAAAACCGTCGCATTGGACTTTCACAGTCCGGTGTGATTCAAGCATTTAATAAGCACGGACGAAGAGAACTTTTAAACTGGTGTGACAATGCTTACGAAGAGGTAAAGAAGTTAGACAAGGGCTATTCAGATTGGCTATGCGTCCCTCGCTCAGTGCGAACGACAAGTATCAAGCCATCTGGAACAGTTTCTCTTCTAAATGGCTCAACACCGGGGATCCACTTCCCAGAAGCAGAGTATTATATTCGTCGCATTCGGTTTGCAGCCAATTCAGAGCTTTTGCCCGATATCGAGAAACACGGATATAAGATCGAAGATGACAGCTACTCTCCCAATACAAAGGTTGTAGAATTCCCAGTTCATGAGCCCTACTACGAGAAGGGGAAAAAGGATATTAGTATTTGGGAACAGCTTGAGATTGCTGCTCAATATCAGCACTTCTGGGCAGACAACTCAGTCAGCATAACTTGCACATTTAAACCCGAGGAAGCAAGAGATATTAAATCTGCTCTGGAAATGTATGAGACAAGACTAAAGGCAGTTTCGTTTCTAAGATATGAAGAGACTGGCTATGTACAAGCACCATATGAGCCAATTACGAAAAAACAGTATGAAGAGATGTCAGAGGGCACTACCCCAATTCAGAGAATTAAGATAAATGAAGCCGGAAAGGGAACCAAGTTCTGTGACGGCGATTATTGTGAAATATAGGAGGAAAAGATGAATTTAATGCCAGCAAATAGACACCTACATGTAAAGCCACTACCAGAAAAAGAAGAAGAGAAACAAGAAACAGGAGTTCTATTGCCAGACAGTTATAAACCACAACAGAGTTCGTATATGGCAGCGAGAGTAATTGGACTGGCTCCTGAATGCATTGTGGACTGTGATAAGGGGGAAATTATTGTCATTGAGCGCTCAATGTTAAATGAAATTAACTTTGAGGGAGAAACTTTCTATTTAATACTAGAGAATTATGTTCTGGGCGTCCTCGAAGGGCACGAGAAGCAAGAAACCGATGGTCTCTGCGGAATTGACACTGAAAAATATACCCAATAGGAGAAAAAATGGATGGATATCAAAGAGTTAAAAAAATTAGTTAGGCAAAGCCTGAAGGAGGCAAAGACAGAAGATTCAATGCTTCTTTCAAGTCCGGGCATGTTGACTGAATCATCATTATCACGGCTTTTAGGACACATGAATGCTCACGACACAGCTATTGTTACGGCTTTCAGGGGGAAACCCTCTGATGACTCAAACTGCACTGATGCAGCAGAAGTAGGTGCCGCTGAAGACGAGAACACACCTCTCCAAACAAACAAGAGGAGAAATCGGGATCTCAAGGCAGCATTGTTGAGTATGGGCTATGGTATCACGGCAGTGGACGGCTCCTATATAGAACACTTCAATACGCCAGCAGCATACGAACCGTCTGCAGAGGATAGTTTTTTCGTTGTAAACCTCAAAGACATTCCAAGTTCCGAATTCTTTGATAGTATAATTCCCCTTGGGCAAAAGTATTGTCAAGATTCTGTGATGCTCATTCCGAAGGGAGCCGAAGGAGCGTTTCTTTATGGAACGAATAATGCTGAATTCCCCGGATACGGAAGCAAGGTTGATCTCGGATCTGCAACTTTTGGCAAAGAAGCAGAATTTATGACTAAAGTTAGGAACCGACCAATGGCTTTTGCTGAAGGGTTGGATACTTACGAAAAACTTCCAAGGCTTCAGAGAATGGCGGTAAAAAGTATTGCTAGGAAAATATTAAAATAAATAACTTGAGGTTATAGTGAAAAATTTTAAAAACCTTGTTGACAAGTATGGGTCTCCTTTATATTGTTATGACTTAGACCTAATTGATGAGAGGTACGATCTACTCAAAAATAGCATAAGTAACTCAAAAGTTCTTTATGCTATGAAAGCGAACTACAACCCTTCGATTCTCAAAGCCCTCTTGAAGCGCGGCGCAGGCATCGATGCGGTAAGTTTGGGCGATGTTCTGCTTGCTCTTCGTATCGGTTTCAGTTCGAAAGACATTTTATATACGGCGAACAACTCAACACAAAGAGAGATAGAAGAGATTCACAAAAAGGGAATTTTGATAAACTTTGGCTCTGTTGGTCAATTGGAAAGGTTTGCTGCCACACATCCCTCAACAGAGGTTTGTTTGCGTTTTAATCCAGAAGTGGTTGCAGGCGACCATGAGTACACAGCCACAGCCGGACCAGATTCCAAGTTTGGTATTCGCTTATCTGATATGCCTGAAGTTAAAAGAATAATTAAAAACTACGATGTAAAAGTAGTGGGTATCCACCAGCACACTGGCTCTGGGCTATCTGACGAAGATGAGTTCTATCAGGGGATTATCTTCCTAACAGCCTTGATTGACCTCTTTCCTGATTTGAAGTTTGTCAATGTCGGTGGAGGTATCGGCGTTCCCTACAAAGAGGGTCAAGAGTCAATCGACATTGAGAGCGTGGGCAAGGCACTAAGAAGGATGATCCCGGATGAGTTTGAAATTCACGTTGAACCGGGCAAGTATCTTGTTGCTGAGTCCGGACATCTCCTAGTCGAAGTAACAGATATTAAAGAAACAAAAAACAAAACAATAGTCGGCGTAAACTCAGGAATGTCTCAACTTATTCGCCCGGTTCTATACGGAGCCTACCATCATATCACGAACCTTTCCAATCCAGATGGAGAAAAGAAGGCATACGATGTGGTGGGGAACATCTGCGAAACAGGCGACAACTTCGCGACAGAAAGAGAAATAAACGAAATAAAGCTGGGAGACACTTTGGCAATCCACAATGCTGGGGCTTATTGCTACTCCATGGGAAGCAACTATAATTTACGCCCTATGCCATCAGAGGTTGTTTATCGTGACGAAAAGGTCAGCCTGTCGCGACAGGGAAATAACATTACAGATATGATTATAAAGATTGTCCCAATATTTTTTCCGGATGAAACAAATTTGTGAATGCAGAACAATCTTGAAAAGCACATATATGAGGTAGAAAACCTAGTAATTGGCAGTGGCTTGAATGCCGCTGCCTTTTCCTATCTCAATGGGTTTCCACTTATAATTAACAAACAAGAGTTTCCATTCAGGTTTGATTATTTTGATACAGATTTTGACCTATCTTCACTAAATATTATAAACGATAAAACAACATTAAAAGGAAAAGAAAATGAAAAAGTTTTTGGAAATTATAAAACGGAAGTATATAGACACCTTGTTTTTGTTTTGGCTCTTGCTGGTTTGTGCCCTTTGTCAGACAAAGTTGGCTCTATTCGTCTCAAAGATGATAGTTTATTAAACATTGTAACCGATTCGTCGCGAATGATCAAGATTAAGTTTGATCAGCTTTTTGTTTTCGATGATAAGAATATTACAGGTCTCCCTGTACCATTAGAAAGTTTAAATGAAAAGATGTGCAAAGTGCTGGATTGGGTGGATGTAACTTGTTGTACGACCCATCCATATCAATACTTCGAGACCGACGACAATTTTGTAAGAGAAATGTTTTTCTATCCGACAGAAAGGGTGGACGGTTATCAACCAAACAGAAAAGACCTTGTTTCTGTCTCTTATTTATCTGAAAAACAACTTCATGATTATGAATACTCTGATACATACGCAAAATTTAAAATACTCAATATAATGAAAGAGGCAGGCATCCGTGGAAGACGAAACGGAAGAGATCAGAAGAACAAAGAAAAATATAAATATTATGCTCTAAAGATAGAGCCTCAAAGGAGGGAAGTAATTTCTCTTCAGAAAAATTTATATGAAGATATAGATAATATAGAATTCATGTATGAAAGTGAAGAAGATATTGTTCAAAATTTTCCAATTGAAAAAGAACAATATATACACAGCCTAAACTCAAAGATAAATGATTATACCACTAAATGAAATGAAAATAAATGAGAATGGAATCATCACTTCTTGTCCCGGAGAACAAATGGCTGTCCGAGGTTTCCTGCGAGGAGAAGGAGTCAAGGTTTGTATGGTTTCTCCTCTTGGCGACCCCATTGCTGTGAGAATGGGTGACTGCGTATGGGCTCTGCGCCTAAGCGAGGCACGGAAGATTATGGTTGAGACGAATGGAAACACTAGTAACAGCTAAATTCCATCTTGCAGGCATCATACCTGTTGCTGGTCAAGACTTGGATTTCAATATGCCTTGGCACGATGCACTAATGCCGATTGCCCAGAATTATCTTGCTATTGAGAGGGCAGTCGTTGAATGTGCCTATGCTGGGTGTGAAACGATTTGGGTTGTTTGTCACGATGATATGCAGCCACTAATCAGGCATAGAATAGGGGATTGGGCAAGCGATCCAGTTTGGGAATACCGACATATGGACACATTCCCTTCCGAAAGCAAGAAACAAATCCCTATCTTCTATGTCCCGATAAGAGTGAGAGATAAAGACAAAAGAGATTGTTTATCTTGGAGCGTCCTGTACGGAGCACTCACCGCTTACAAAACAGCCCATATGATAAGCAAATGGGTTTCACCAACTAAATATTATGCTGCATTTCCCTATGGAATATACCAGCCTTGGATCGTCCGAGAACATAGAAAAGATATTTCAAATAAAAACGGCTTTTTCTTGACATACAACGGAGAATCTGTTATAAATGGTAAGTATCTTTCTTTCACCTTCACAGGTGAGGATTTCAAAAGGTTCAGAGATCATTTGCGAGAACAAGCAACAGGAAAATGGAAAACAGGTGGTCCCGGAGTCAAGAGCGAAACATTACCAATGGAAGATAGGTATTCAGCAAGATTCTTCAAACTAGAGGATGTCTTTGGAATAGCTTCGATAAAAGAAGAAGATAAAAAACTTGAGGTTCCTTGGTATTTTAATCTTGACAATTGGGAAGAATACTGTTATTATATATCATCAGAAGAACGAAAGGAAGTAAAACGCCCAAGCAAGAGAATATTACACTATCATGAATTCAACCCAATAGGAGGGGACAATGATGACGATTGAAGAAATCTACGAATCAATATCTTATCATACAAAAAACGAAGTCAACTTTCCAGAACATTATCTGACACTCGACATGGAACAGCAAGAATTTGTTGATGCCATTGTGGAAGAATGTGAGCAAGAGGTTGAACATTTGCATAAGAAAGTCGAAGATCTGACAATCTATGTTGATGATCTCGAATTGGAAGTCAGGGAATTACAAAACGAATTAGAAAAAAAATCAGAGGGCTAAATGGAAAGACAACAACCTTCTATTCCTTTCGTAAATTTACACGCACACGATGTCGCAGGCTCCCCATTTGACGCTCTTGGCTATTGCCCAGAGCACATGGACTTTGCTTATCAAAATGGCTTGACTGCTCACGCAATCACAAACCACGGCAATATGAACCACCTACCCAATCAGGTTCTTCATCTCAAGAAGATGAGAGCCGAGGGTAAAGAGTTTAAAAATGTTTATGGGGTTGAGGCTTATTTCATCCCATCCATTGAAGAGTGGCGAGTAGCTTACGAGGAACAGAAACAAAAGAAGAAAGAAGCAACCAAGGCTATGTCAATCGATGAGAGCGAGAAGGAACGCTCCGATTGGAAAGACCTTTTCAGAAGACGACACCTAGTTCTCTTCGCCCAAAACCAGATCGGTTTGAACAATCTTTTCAAGCTCGTTTCGGAGAGCTTTTCGGCGGAAAATTTCTATCGTTTCCCAAGAATTGATTATGCTTTGTTGGAGAAGTACGGCGAAGGTATCATAGCGACATCCGCTTGTCTCGGTGGCGTATACGCCGGAAACTACTGGATGAATCGTGACGATGGGGACGAAGCAGTTCTGGAGGCAATGCGAGAGACAACTCGTAAAATGCAGGGCATCTTCGGAGACAGATGGTATGCCGAGGTCCAATGGAATAGAATAAAGGAACAGCACGAACTTAATCAGTATGTAATCCAGATTGCAGAAGAATTCGATATTCCTCTCATTTCAACAGTTGATTGTCATTATCCCACACCAGATTCTTGGAAAGACAGGGAGCTATATAAGAGGCTGGGGTATTTAGGGAGATCAAGCAAGCCCGATTGGATAGAAAAAGAACTTCCACAGTCTGTCGAAGAGATGGATTATGAACTTTATCCAAAGAACGGCGATGAGGTTTGGGAGAGTTATAAAAACTATTCACAAGAACTAGGATTTGAATATGATGATGAGCTTGTATTGGGAAGTATTAGACGGACACAGGAAATTGTCGATAGAAGAGTTGAGGACTTTATTCCAGACAATACTGTTCGTTTACCTGCTTTTGTTGTGCCTGAAGGAAAGACAGACGATCAAGCCTTGGTTGAAGTTTGTGTATCAGGACTTAAAGAGTTTGATTTGCAGGAAAAAGAAGAATATGTAGAACGTCTTCACAAAGAACTTGATATTATTAAAGAACGAGGTTTCTCCAAATATTTTCTGACGATGAAAGCAATCGCAGATAAAACCAACAATATACAACTATCGGGACCGGGGAGAGGTTCCGCAGCAGGATCACTGGTGGCTTATGTACTTGGAATTACACAAATTGACCCTATTAAATACGGTCTCCTCTTTTCTAGATTTCTTCGAAAAGATGCTACCGATTATCCCGATATTGATTACGATGTTAGTGACTCTATGGCTCTTAAAGAACTTCTTATCGAAGATTGGGGGCGCAATACTGTTGCTCCTATTAGCAATTGGAATACTTTGCAACTACGATCACTTGTTAAGGATATTTCAAAGTTCTACAATATTCCTTTTACAGAAGTTAACACAGTTACTGGGAGGATGATCAAAGAAGCAACTCCCTTAGCCAAGAAGAAACATGGCATCACGGCTGGCGTGTACAGTCCGACTTTCGAGGAGCTAAAAGAATACAGCAAGAGTCTAAAAGAATTTCTTGAAAAATATCCACACGTCAAAACTCACGTCGATGCAATTTATGGACAAATCCGTTCTTGCTCACGTCACGCAGGCGGTGTCGTGATTGGCGAGGACTTGAACGAGCGTATGCCCCTTATCAATAGTGGGGGAGTTATTCAGACCCCTTGGTCAGAAGGGCAAGCCGTGCGTCACTTGGAGCCAATGGGGTTCATCAAGTTTGACCTTCTTGGCTTGGCAACTCTCAAGATGATTGAGGGAGCAGTCGCACACATCCTCAAACGCCATCACGATATTGAAGACCCAACGTTTGAGCAGGTCAAAGAATACTACGATAAACACTTACATCCGGACGTCATTGACCTGAACGACCAGAATGTATACGAGAATGTCTTTCACGAAGGTATGTGGGCTGGAGTCTTCCAATTTACAGAGAATGGAGCGCAGAATTTCTGCAAACTGGCTCGACCAACGAACATCATTGAGTTATCCGCGATTACTTCAATCTATCGTCCGGGTCCATTGTCTGCGAAAGTTGACAAGCAATATGTGAAGGCAAAAGGAAATCCAAGCGATGTTGAGTATGAACACGACATCATCAAGAACGTCACGGAAGAAACGTATGGTTTTCTCATCTTTCAGGAACAGATTGCTCTACTGGCTCATGAGCTTGGGAGAGATCTGTCTCTGGACGAGGGCAACAAGCTAAGAAAACTTCTAACCAAGAAAGGTTTATCGGGAGCAAAGAAGAATGAAAAGAATAGGATATATAATAAGTTTATTGATGGATGCGTTGATAAAGGTATCGGAAGGGGATTGGGCGAAGAGCTTTGGCAAAAGTTTGACTACTTTAATAGATACGGTTTTAACAAGTCTCACGCAGTTTCTTATTCAGTTATATCTTTCCAATGTGCGTGGCTTCTAAACTATTATCCAGCAGAGTGGATGGCTGCGTTCTTGGACAAGGAACCCGAGAAGAGGAAAGAGAAGGCAATCAACGTTGCGAAGTCTTTCGGATTTGAAATCCAGCCTCTGGATGTCAATACGTCCGGAACAGTCTGGGAAATCTCGGATGACGGGAAGACTTTGATTCAGCCCCTGACTTCTGTTAAGGGGCTTGGAGAGGCTGCGATTGCTCAAATCCTAAACAACCGACCATTCGAAACTGTCGAAGACTTTATCTTCAATGAGAACATGATATATTCAAAGTTAAACAAAAAAGGCTTAGATGTTCTTATACGAAGCCAAGCGATGAACTGCTTGGTAGATGAAAGGTTCACGGGACTAAGGCACTTCTGGTCTGCAGTGGCTGCAGATCGTCCGAAAAATAGAAAGAAATTCAATGAAAACATTGAGAACTATGAGCCAGAAGGGGACTTTTCAGATGAAGAAAAGATTGAGTATCTTTCGACATTGACGGGAATGTTTCCGCTTGATATGGTGCTTGACGATTATTCACGAAATAGATTGGATGAACTGAAAGTTCCACCGATCAGTGAGTTCGATCCCGATTTGCAACTTTGCTGGTTCATTCCGAGAGAGGTTACGAAGAGAACTTCAAAGAACGGCAGAGACTATCTTGTTCTCAATGTAATTGACGATACATCCAAAGCGACAACTGTTCGCTGCTGGAATGTTCGCGACAATGATGAAATAAAAACAAACAAACCATATATGGCGAAACTAAATTATGATCCAAATTGGGGATTTAGTACATATTCTATTAAAAAAAATATGAGATTACTGTTATAATAGGAGATACAAATGAAGATTGAATATTACAGAACGAGAGAGAATGCACAAGCCCCTCGTCGGGCTAATCCATCGGACGCAGGTATGGACATAGCCTTCGCGCCTGAAAACGACACTGGACCGCTTGTAATTCATCCCGGTCAAAGTGCTCTTTGTCAAACTGGATTGAAGTTTGGAATTCCACATGGATATATGCTCCAGATTATGAACAGGTCAGGCATCGCAGCCAAGAAAAGCCTTGTTGTTGGAGCCCATATTGTGGATGCTGGGTATAACGGGGAGGTTTTCATAAATCTCCACAACATCGGGAGTGCTTCTCAAACGGTAACTCCGGGTGATAGAATTGCTCAAGCAGTCTTGATTCCCATTGCCCTTCCCCAATTGGAAGAATATGAATGGGATGATCTGTATTCACGAGTATACACAGATAGCAACAGAGGTGATGGTGCTCTAGGCAGCACAGATGAGTAACTTTGCATTAATGTTTTGCCTGTTTGCTATGGGGCACACGTTCACTTGGTTTTCCAATAATTCCCAACTAACTTGGGGCTTTTGGAACGACAAGTTATTACTAGCAGTATCCTGTTTTGGTCTCCCCGCCTTGTTTTGCTTTTGGTGGGCAACAAAAATAGGATATGAAGAAGTAAAAGAATTATGGTCAGTAAGGCTGACTGCTTTCGGAGCATCATATTTGATGTTTCCAACACTAACTTGGGTTTTTCTCAGGGAAAGTATGTTTACTACTAAAACAATGATATGCATTATGCTATCATTAATAATCGTTATGATACAAGCTTATTGGAGGTAAGAAATGAAAGATTATTATATCGTATACACGAAAGATGGATGTCCCTATTGCGATAGGGCAATTGGAACGCTGAAAGAGAAAAAGGAGCCATTTATGGTCGGAAATATGACCAACAACCCAGAATTGTTGGAAGAGATCAAGAAGCAAAATGAGATGACTACTGTCCCAGTTGTTCAATATATTGTTCACAAAGAAGTCCCTTGGAGCGATGAGCCAGCACCTCACCCAATGCTAGTTGGAGGCAGTGACGAACTGATCCAGCATTTTGAAGAACCTGAAGAGAGCGAAGGGGAATCAGAACAAGATGGCGAATAAAAATTACGATACTCAATATGCCTACGATCATCGAGGCAATATCGTTGGGCTGCTACCATTCGGCAGATATGAGGATTATTCAAAAGAGACAGTGGATGCTTCTAATCAAAAAATAGAGGATTTCATCGAAGATTTGGAACTTGACGACTGTACGGGCAAAATCATCAAATGTATAGCAGGGCTTAAATACAAAGTCTATCCTCTTGAAGATATGATAGAAGCCAAACGATGTATAGATGTGTTGATTGGAAGGTTACGATGAAAAAGTGCTTATCTTTTGATGACGTCTTGCTAGTCCCACAATACTCAGAAGTTACCAGTAGATCAAGAGTGGTGCTGGGAAACAGACTGGGGAATTTTATTTTTAGATTCCCGGTCATTTCCAGCCCAATGGATACAGTTACAGAATCTGTTATGTGTCATGCCATGAACGAAGCCGGAGGGCTGGGTATACTTCATCGCTATTGTAGTATTGAAGAGCAAGTCGAGTTTGCACACGGAAAGAGCTACGTCTACGCCGCAGCCATTGGTGTCACAGGTGATTACTTGGAGCGAGCACAAGCTCTATTTGACGCTGGCATCAGGATCTTCTGTCTTGACGTAGCTCACGGCGATCACGTCTATATGAGACAAGCTATTGAAAAGATAAAAGAAAATCACGGTGAATATTGTAGCATTATGGCTGGCAATGTTGCGACACTGGATGCGTTTAACCGCCTTGCCGACTGGGGAGCAGATGCAATCCGTGTCGGCATTGGCGGAGGCTCTATCTGCTCAACCCGCGTCCAAACAGGGCACGGTATTCCGACGTTCCAATCTATTTTGGACTGTGCCCAGTCGGACAGGGACGCAAAGATCATTGCCGATGGAGGTATCAGAACTTCGGGAGACATTGTAAAGGCTCTCGCTGCTGGTGCTGACTTTGTGATGCTCGGATCCATATTGGCTGGAACAGATGAGTCTCCCGGAGAAATCTTCGAGGGGCAAAGAGGAAGATACAAGATTTATCGCGGTATGGCGTCCAAGGAAGCGCAGCATGCTTGGAGAGGTAAACACTCCTCCAATGAAGGTGTCTCAACAACTGTCCCGTACAAGGGTTCAGTTGTGCCCATTCTGAGAGATCTGGACAACGGCATTCGCAGTGGTTTGTCTTATTCAGGGGCACACACTTTACCCCTGTTGAGGGGGAAGGCAAAGTTTATTCGCCAAACCCCAGCGGGGCAGATTGAAAGCTCAACACACATTATGAGGAAATAATGAGCAAGAAGTTTGAACCAGTAAAATATGGAAAAGAATTTAAAAAGATTTCTTTTTATGATTCAGATAAGCGCCACGCTGATTTGAGGGTCAGACTTCAATATGATGGGTTGAAACAGAGTGAGTTCTTTAGGGGGGTTGTGACTGCCTATCTTGAGAAAGAAGAGAACTTCATGAAGTTTCTCGATGAACATATCACTGAACACAAAGTTCAAAGCGAAAATAAGAAAAATAAAATTAAAAAAATAAATAAAAAAGAAAAAGAAGTCAAATCAAAATTCGCACTCGATGAAGGAGAGATCGACAGCATTTTTGATTTATTAGAAGAGGAGCACCCAGAGTTATGAGAGGTTGCGCTGAATATTGTAAGAAAACAGACACGGACTGTCCCTGCAAGGAGTGCAGGCTGTGGATTGATTACCCAGATGATTTAAATTGTACACTAATTGCTATTGATAAAAACCACACCGGAGAATTAACACTGAGAGAGGTTGGTGATAGAATGGGAATAAGCTTTGTAAGAGTAAAGCAAATCCAAGACCAAGCCCTAGAAAGGGTCAAAAAAATACTGAAAACACAAAAAAGTTATTAAAAGGGTATTTTTATAATTCACACGACTATTTATTATACAAAAGCTTGGAATAAAAGGAGGCTTGTAATGAGCAAAAAACAAACACTTAAAGAAAGTACGATTCGTAGAATGATGAAGCTGGCTGAGATTGATAGCTTGAGCGATGAATTTGTCGGAGCTTTATCTGAAAAGTACGGCGAAGAAAAAACTGAAGAGACGTCTGAAGCAGTTGAAGAAATTTCCGAAGAGAGCACTGAAGAAGGCTCTGAGGCGCTTTCTGAAGAGAAAGAACCATTTGAGCCCGAAGAAGAAGAGCCAATAGAACTGGATATGGAGCCCGAAGAGGAGCCCATGGAAGAACCACCCGGAGACGCAACCGCTGATTTGGGTGCTGCTGTGGCACAACTTATGAGCGTTGTAAGCGAACTTACCGGCGTAGATATCGATGTTGATATGGACGGCGAAGAGGAAGAGGCAGAATTTCCCGAAGAAGAGCCTGAGTTAGAAATGCCAGAAGAAATGCCAGAAGAAGAGGAAGAAGCTCCCGGCGCTCGTGGTGACTATATGGAAGAAGGCGAAGAAGAGACTGAAGAAACTCTGGAAGAGGAAGATTTAACAAACGTAATCGCTCAGCGTGTTGCTACTAGATTAGCTCTAGAGAATAAATCAGATGAGCTAGCTACACAACTTGCAGAAAGAATTATCGGTCGACTTAAAAACTAGATAGGCTTTGGTTAATGAAAAAATTATCTCTTCAAGCATTAACAGCAAAGAGATTATATTTAGAACAATATATTCGTTCGCAAGTTCCAAAATTTGAAGTTTTATCCAAGGAAGGTAGCTCCCTTATGGGGCTCCTTTCCAAGCTTTTGTTTTTTAATAAAAACTTTTTGACAAAATATGTGACAACAGTTTATCCGAAAGTTTATGTTCCTAAATTACCATGGAAAGATGACAACCCCATCTCTGCAATTGCAACACTTGCACACGAATATGTGCATTTGAAAGATCGCAAGAGAATGGGGTTTCTTTTTAATTTCTTATATATGTTTCCACAAAATTTAGTATTTTTTTCTTTACTAGGTATGTTTAACCCATGGTGGTACTTGTGTCTTTTGTGCGCCCTACCCATTCCAAGCCCAACTCGTGCTTGGCTTGAATACCGTGGATACAGAATGACTTTGTTTGTTCATGAGTATTATGGAGTGATAGGAAATTTTGATGATTTCACTGATTGGATTGCCGAACATTTTGCAAATTCCAGTTATTACTGGATGTTCCCAGCAAAAAGTTATATAAAAAACAAACTCAAGAGGGACTTTTTTCTTTATGGAACACAGCGAAAAGACCTTTCAGAAATAAGAGAGATAATTAGTATATTGGAGAGGGGGTGAATAAAAACTTGACAATTATGTAAAGATGTACTATAATATTTCACAGGACATAGGAGGTCATTCAATGGAGAGAGAAATGATTACAACAACTGCTTGGAAGTATTTTAAAACACCAGAAAAAATTACATATTGCGTACAGTTTGATAAGGTCCCTAAAAGGTGGAAAACAAAATTACATAGAATGCTGAGAGGATGGCAAGAATTTTCAATTGGATTTGGATCCGAATATAATACATTTGTGTTCAAAAAAGACTTTAAAAGTTCTCAAGATTGGTTAAAATGGATAAAGAAGTTTCCCTATCAACTAACTTTCGAAAGTAATAGCGGAAGAACAAGAATTTACAATAAGAGGAAAGGTCCATGGCTGGCAAAGAAACCGAAAACAACGAACTAGATTCGCCGAATACACAAGAGGTTTATATTGTAGACAAGGATGAAGCTAGTCTTCGCTTGGTCTCTCTTTATGGATCCATTGAGGAAGAGACAATAGGGGACCTCTGTGTTGACCTCCTTGCACTCAGGGAGATGATCACTTTTTCTCAACGCAAAGAAGAGGATAAAACAATTGATTTTATTGTATCAACTTACGGCGGAGAGGCTTCTGAGGCATTCGCCCTATATGATATAATGCGCGTTGTACGCAAAGATTGCGACATCGCCACATTCGGGTTGGGAAAAGTAATGTCCGGTGGCGTCTTAATATTAGCAGCCGGTACAAAAGGTAAGCGAAAGATTGGAAAGAACTGTCGCCTGATGGTCCATAGCGTTGTGGGTACATCTCACGGCTCTCTTTATAGTTTAGAAAATGAAATGGAAGAGGTCCGGTGGATACAGGATCGATTTATCAATGCGCTCGCCAAAGAGTCAAATATGACTGTAAAACATATAAAAGAAGATCTGTTTGGAAAAAAAATGAATGTCTACTTGAGTGCTGAAGAGGCAGTCGAACTAGGCATTGCCGACGAAATCATATAACATCATAGGAGGCTGCATCATGGGATTTTTAAAGGCAGAGTATATCTGGCTCGACGGAACAGAACCGACTGCTCAGGTTAGAAGTAAAACAAAAATATTAGAAGAAGGTCAAGAGCCTCCAATCTGGGGATTCGATGGATCAAGTACGAATCAAGCACCGGGCGAGAATTCAGATTGCGTTCTGAAGCCGGCATTTATTTGTCCTGATCCCATAAGAGGTCTTGATAATATCCTCGTTCTGTGCGAGGTTTTAACACCCGACACGCTTTCTAATATTCACCCCACCAACACGAGACACGGCTGTGTTATGGCAGACACCCAACACAGAGATCATGAAATGCTGTTCGGACTAGAACAAGAATATACGTTCTTTAAAGATGGGAAGCCGCTGGGTTTCACAGAGAATCAAAAGGAACAAGGTGATTTCTATTGTGGTGTGGGTGCAGATAATATCTTTGGTCGCGTCATTGTAGAAGATCATCTTGAAGCATGCTTGCGAGCAGGGTTAAAAATCTCAGGGATCAATGCTGAAGTTATGCCCGGTCAATGGGAGTTTCAGGTAGGTCCACTTTCTGGACCAGAAGTCAGCGACCAACTTTGGGTTGCTCGTTGGTTACTGCAAAGAATAGCAGAAAGATATGATGTTAATGTTTCTTTTGAAGGAAAACCAGCCGAAGGTGATTGGAATGGTGCAGGTTGTCATACGAACGTATCAACCAAGGGTATGCGAGAATCATATGATGCCTGTGTTCAGGCTGCAGAGGCATTAGGTAAGAAAGCAGACCATCACGTTAAAAACTATGGTCACGGAATTGAAGACCGACTGACGGGCAAGCACGAAACTTGTTCCTATAAAGAATTCAAATATGGAGTCTCAGATCGAGGAGCATCGGTGCGTATTCCTTGGCAAGTAGAGAAAAATGGTAAAGGCTATATTGAGGACCGACGTCCCAATGCCAACTGTGACCCATACATAGTTACACAACTTATAACAGAAACAATTTGCGAAAACATAACGGAGCTTAACGAATGAATTTAGAGGAAAAAATCTTTTATAATGTAGCATCAGCCAAAAAACTCAACTGGGAACCATATTGGTTCGGTGGAGCACCCGGCGATTACTGTAAAGCAATTGATGAAGACTTCATCGATACAATAATAGAATGGCAGAAGGAGCACGGTCTTGATGGTGACGGGCTGGTTGGTCCGGGCACTTTTCGAAGGGTCTGGACAGAAAGAGAGTCAGCCATCTCTTCGGGAAAACCTCTTTGGGGCTTTTCATCTGAAGATAAGACCATCGTTCACAATGGAAAACATTTTCCTATTGAATGGAACAGGGTTGTTCTTTGGGATGAGGGTCTCGGGGTGAGATCTCGACCCGGAAACTTTACTTCCCATGCTGGCAAAGCAGATCGCAAACCAAATCACTTTGTGAATCACTGGGATGCTTGTTTATCAGCTAAGTCCTGCGCTTCCGTGCTGAACAAGAGAGGTATCTCTATTCATTATCTTATTGACAATGATGGAACAATCTATCAGATGCTGGACACTCAACATGGTGCTTGGCACGCTGGTCACAAATATGGAAACCGACAAGGTATCGGTGTTGAAATCAGCAATGCCTATTACACAAAGTATCAGGAAACCTATGTAAAACGAGGATATGAAGAGCGCCCCATAATTGAGGACGCCAAAGTCCACGGACGCACGCTGGATCCATTTACGGGCTTCTACCCAGTTCAACTAGAGGCACTCAAGGCTCTCTGGAAAGCAGTTCACCTTGCCTGTGATATTCCACTGGAATGTCCGACAAACGAAAATGGCGAACTAATTACTACAGTCGATAGAGACTGCGACAAGGGTAGGTTTGACGGTTTTATTTGTCACTACCATCTGACCAAAAGAAAGATAGACTGTGCTGGTCTTGATCTCGTCGGTCTTCTCGATGAAGTCAAATCTACTTTGTAAGGAGATAAATTTTAATGGCGAAGATAGACAAATTAGTTGAGAACTATTTCTCTCCTCTTCAGAAAGTTAGTTATGATTTGCTTTGTGAGATGGTAACAAACATTTTAGAGCAAGAAGAAACTAATTTTGAGATTGCTAAAAAAGCAGTCGAGGAAGAAGGATATGAATATGAAGTTATGGGGAAAAATATAATAAAAATTCTTCATGACGAGAGGCAAATAGTTCTGGACAAAATGAGAAAAAAACTAGAACCAGTTGGCTTCTCATATGATCCCCTGAAGGGCGGCTCTCTTGGTCGCTTGCAGAAACAGGATAGAATAGCCGGAAGTGCCTATATCCTTTTTAAACCAAAGAGTCGTACTCGTGCTGCCACAAGAGGAATGGATTTCGAAAAAGAGTTGGCAGATATGATTATGACAAGATATTCAGATAAAAATATCACAGCAAAAACTGCTGGATATGGGCACGGCTCCGATCTGACTATTGGGGGTCCAGAGGTCAAAGAACCACTAAAGATAGAACTTAAAACAGCTTTATCGGCAGATTTTGGTCAATTTAGAGTTCAATTCAATCTGCAGGCGAATAGCTGGGAACCAAGAAGGACGAGGGGATATCTCCAAAGAGAAGCAGTATTCGGCGAATTATTTGATTTATTTTTAAAAGAATATTTGAACGAATATTGCACTTTCGAAGATCTTAAAGACCAAAGATTAAATATTAATAAGGGAAAAATCACCGGCTTACTACCCTCCATGGCAACTGGCGATCTCAAGAGAGAACTGCAGGCAAGATGGTTTTCTGGAAAGACAGATTATAAAACCGGTTTTGATTTCGATAAAGTCGCGGGATATTATGGAGAAAAGGGCGATAAATTTATTCAAATAGGAAATCATGGCTTGTACGCTCTTGATTATGAATCAGCAGAGAAACTTGGGATTAAATATTTTGGAGACAGTGGGTTACAAGCTTCTCTCAGATTTAGGCTGAAGCCTACTATGGGCGAAAACAGTGCAACAAGCTTTACAATTGCCATTAAACTCAAGGGCAGTTTGGAAAGATCTAATTTAAGCTTGACAAGAGAAGAAGACTTAGATAAAATTATTCAGATGATTATTTAAGGAGGCTACTTGAAGACTCAAGTATACGACCGTTTCAAAGATTTCGATAAATCTCACTGCTGGCAATATGAAGTTCGTCTTCAAAACCTTGAAGAAGACCTAGAAGAACTTGGAATAACTAAAGAGCAAGTCTCCCAACTCCGCACCGACGACTTTGACTTCTCCTATGTCGACAAAACAGACAAGGAGCAATGCCAAGAAATTAAACAATTTATTGAGCGGCATGAATGGTTGGGCAAAATGCCAATGTCGATTACCCACAGGTTTACGGCGAGATTCAAAAAAATAAATACGCTCGCAGGTGTAATCATTATGGCGACCCCAAATACTTTTTCTCATCTTCTTGGCAAAGAAAATAAAGATAAAGAGAAACTTATTTCCAGAGGAGCTAGTGTCAGTTGGGCACCCAAGAACCTCGCCTCTTGGTTGATAATGAACTCAATCCGCTGGATGGTTCAGAACACAGGCTTCAGAGCCTTCACAGCCTACTCCGACCCCGAAGCTAAGGAACTTGGAACGATTTATCAAGCTTGTAACTTCTATTATTTAGGACAAATTTTTGGAACCGGTAAACAATATTTGGATCCCGATAATCTCAAGCGTGGCTGGTTCGGCTCTTCTGGGTTTGCAGACAGAAGTCAGATTGTTCGCTATGCGAAAAAGCTTGGAATTCAATTGCAGAAGGAGTGGTATAAATTTGTGGGTTCAAAAAAGAATTATCGTAAAATAAATTGGCAAGCTATACCAGAAGACATTGCTGCTCAGCTAAAGCAAGAGCGTACAGATCACAAAGCAAGGTGTCTTCAGCGACCTTCGCCGCCAAAACACAAATATTGTTATATTCTTGGAACAAACAAGAAAGAAACGAAACAATTTAAAAAAATATTTGAACAAAACAACCCAAAGCTGGTAAACTTATCATACCCAAAGAGGAGAGGTGAATAATGAAAGAGTATTGTAATGGAAATGATTTACATCAAAAACTTTTAGAGGGTGTGAATATCCTTGCAGATAACGTTGCTTCCACATTAGGTCCGAGGGGAAGGAATGTCATTCTCCAGAGCAAAGGAAGGAACCCGATCACAACTAAAGATGGTGTAACCGTAGCGAAGTCTGTTAATCTTGAAGATCCAATTAAAAACGCTGGGGCTCAAATTCTTAGACAAGCTTCAGAACAAACCAATGCCGAAGCAGGCGATGGCACAACAACTTCGACTGTACTGGCTAGAGCTATTCTCCAGCAGGCTCAAAAATATATCACTGCTGGTGTTTCTCCAATTGAAATTAAGCGAGGAATTGATAGGACAGTCGAAGTTGTGGTTAAAAAGCTGGAAGCATCAGCCAAGTCAATCTCAAGCAAGGAAGATATTGCACATGTCGCTAAAATTTCTTCGAATGGTGACGAGCAGATTGGAAAACTAATTGCCATGGCAGTTGATCTGGCGGGCAAGGACGGGGCTATTACAATAGAAGAGGCTCGTTCAACCGAAACGAGTCTTGATGTTGTTGAGGGGTTTATTTTTGATTCTGGTTTTTTATCTCCAACATTCATCACTGATGAACGGAAGGGTACTGTTCTTTATGAGGACCCTTTGTTTTTAATTACAGACCACAAAATTGAACATGTGGAAGAAATAATTTCAGTGCTTGAAGTCGTAGCGAGAGAAAGTCGACCTCTTATTGTCGTCGCAGAGAACGTTGAAGGCCAAGCCCTAGCAGCATTAATCATGAATTCCGTGAGAGGGACAATGAAAGTCGCTGCCATCAAAGCTCCAAGGTATGGACAGGAGCGAAGAGCAATTCTTCAAGACCTTGCTCTTTCAACTGGCGCTACATTTGTCTCTAGAGAATCTGGAATGAAGCTTCAAGAAGTTACTTTCGAAAATTTAGGCTCTGCACAGAAGGTTGAGTCACACAAGTATAATACCACTGTTGCCGGCGGAAAAGGTGATTGGGAGCAGATTGAGGAAAGGATTGAGGCATATAAAGCAGAATTAGAACAAACCGATTCATTAAACGAATGCGAGAGAATTCAGGAAAGAATTACAAAACTAGCTAGTGGCATCGCTGTCATTCGTGTCGGTGCAGCCACAGAAATAGAGATGATCGAGAAGAGACATCGAATTGAGGACGCTCTAGAGGCAGTAAAATCAGCGCAGCTTGAAGGAATTGTCCCCGGAGGCGGTGTTGCTTTAATCAGAACACTGAAGAATTTAAAAGTAAAAACAGGCACAGAAGAACAAGAGATTGGAGTGAAAATAGTTATGGCGGCTATTGAAGCCCCATTGCGTCAAATGGCAATCAATGCTGATGCATCGGCAGATTTAATTCTAGAAAGGGTTTACAAATCGAAATCAAAAACAAAAGGTTGGGACTTTGCATCGGGAAAAATGGTAGACTTAGTTGAAAAAGGTATCATCGATCCGGTCAAGGTCACGAGGTGCGCTCTTCAAAATGGTGCTTCTGTTGCGACAGCATTAATTACATCAAACCATGCGATTGTAGAGACATAAGCCGTTTACATTACTACTTAATATAGTCGGGGAAACCAGCCCTATGGATAGGGAATACACATACTAATGGACGAACAACAAATGTTATCAACTGAATTAGTGGAGCTTAGCGGCAAATTCGAGCGGCTGATGGATGCCATCGATGGTGTAAAGGAGCGGCAGGAGAATATGGCTGACGATATCGCTAAAATTAAAGAAGCTGTTTACAACCCCGACGAAGGGCTCTACGCCCGCCTCCGAGCTTTAGAAGCTTGGAAGAAGACCTCCTCAAGAGTTATTTGGATGTGCTGCACGGCACTAGCTGGTCTAGTTGTCGCGACTGCTTGGTCTGCGTTGTTAGATATTTAATATGACAGAAAAGAAGTTGAAAGTAGAAGTAAGCAGAGAATTCTTAGAAAATATAATCAAGTACCAAGAAACACAAAGAACAAGAACAAACGAAACTATTAAAACGTTTTCTGGAAAAGCTTTTGACTCTCACCAGTTTGCTCTTCTTTGTGAGCACATGGTATTATTAAATGGTTATATTGAAATGCTTGATGATACATTACTTTCATCAGAAAGTCGTATAGTGGAATCCGGCGACGAAAAAGAAGAACACATCATTTTAGAAGAAGAAGTGATGATGGCTTCATACGAAATTCAAAAAGCCCTAGATGAACATGAATATCAATTGACCGGATACGGTATTTCTTTTCTCACCCACTAAATAATTTCAAAAAAAACTTGACAATATTTCCCTCGTGTTTACATTATAGATATGGGCAAATGATGCCACTCATAAGGAGGATATTTATATGAGCACACTTACTTTATTTCGAGATCCATTTTTTAACACAACCCGTCGTGGAACATTCTTTGATTCTTTACTTGATGATTTCTTTGATGTTCCAAAATTAGCTGTGCGGAATGCGATTAGTGATCGCACCCTTCCCACTACAAGAACAAGTGAGCACGACGACCACTTTGAGATTTCTCTAGTTGCCCCCGGTCTAATTAAAGAAGATTTTAATATCTCACTCGAAGGGCGCAACCTGACCGTTTCCTTTGAGGGAGGGGATGAAGAGGGCGAAAGGATGATTGACTATTCGTCTTTCACAAAATCTTGGACCCTCCCCGAAGGAACATTAGAAGAAGATATCGAAGCGGAATATGTTTCAGGTATTCTTACACTCAATATCAGCAAACAAGGTCCACCGGAAACTTCGGTGAAGACAATTTCTATTAAATAATATTAGAAGAAGGATAAATAAATATGTCAAAAGTTATTGGAATTGATCTGGGCACGACAAATTCTTGTGTTGCCGTAATAGATGCGACTGAACCGAAAGTCATTCATAGCGAAGAAGGGACAAGAACCACCCCATCTGTTGTTGCGTACACCACAAATGGTGAGCGACTGGTGGGTGTCTCAGCACAGAGACAAGCAATCACAAATCCGAAACACACCGTGTTTTCTGCTAAGCGTTTCATGGGAATGAAATTAGCCGAAGTTGAGAAAGAGATAAAGAAATTACCGTATGATGTCGTCTCTGGAAAGAACGGTGAATGCCGTATTCGGATTGATAGCAAGGACTTATCCGCTGCTGAAATTTCAGCGCAAATACTTCTTAAATTAAAACGTAGCGCAGAAAAATATCTTGGGCAAGACGTTAAGGAAGCCGTCATTACGGTTCCTGCTTATTTCAACGATGCTCAACGTCAAGCGACTAAGGACGCAGGCAAAATTGCTGGACTTGAAGTCAAGCGTATTATCAACGAGCCCACAGCCGCAGCGCTAGCCTACGGCTTAGATCAAAAAGGCGAGCAAAGAATTGTCGTATTTGATTTAGGCGGCGGTACTTTTGATGTGAGCGTTCTAGAAATTGCCGAGGGTGTCGTGGAAGTTATGAGCACCAATGGTGATACTCACTTGGGTGGAGATGATGTCGATCAAATTCTGATCGATCATTTGGTTGATACATTCAAGACAGACACGGGAATCGACCTAAATAGCGACAAGACGGTTTTGCAACGTCTCAAAGAGGCGGCAGAAAAGGCGAAAATTGAACTCTCCAGTACACAACAAACAGAGATTAATTTGCCATTCTTGACTGCTGACGCAAGTGGTCCGAAACATCTTGTTGTGACAGTTCAGCGTTCTAAATTTGAACAAATGATAGAGCCTATCGTAGCTCGCACTTTGGTTCCCGTCAGTAATGCGCTCAAAGATGCCGGCTTAAAGGTAGGCGACATTGACGAAGTTATTCTTGTTGGTGGTTCTACGCGAATTCCAGTGGTTCGCGCAGCAATCGAGAAGCATTTTGGAAAAACTGCTAACAGTTCTGTTAATCCCGATGAGGTTGTTGCTCTTGGAGCCGCCGTGCAAGGTGGTGTTTTTTCTGGCGATGTTCATGACATTCTATTGCTAGATGTCACACCACTTTCATTAGGTATCGAAACTTTGGGCGGAGTCACAACACACCTTATCGACAGGAATACGACAATTCCCTGTCAAAAGGGTGAGACTTTTTCCACGGCTGCTGATAACCAATCTTCTGTTGATATTCATGTATTACAGGGAGAGAGAAAGTTTTCAGCCGATAACCGTACTCTTGGAAACTTCCGCTTGGATGGCATTCCACCAGCACCAAGAGGTGTTCCACAAATTGAAGTAACTTTTGACATTGACGCAAACGGGATTGTCAATGTTAGTGCGAAGGATAAGACTACTGGCAAGGAACAATCGATTACAATTACTGGTGATGGATCCTTGTCTGATGAAGAAATTAAGTCGATGGTTGACACTGCGAAGGCGAATGAGGAAAACGATGAAGCTAGGCTACGCTCTATTGAATCAAAAAATAAACTAGATACACTCAGATATCAAGCAGAGAAGGTGGCTTCTGATAGTTCCGATAAACTTAGCGAGGAAACAAAGGCTAATTTGTCTACTTGCTTAGAGGCGTCACGATCTGTCTCAGAGACTGACGATGTGGGTGCAATGGAAGAGGCGTACAAAACGCTTGAAACGGCTCTTCATGCAGCCGCTCAAGAATTGTACGCAAAATCAGCGCAACAAGAGGAGCAATCATTCACTCCGCCTGATGCAGAAGAAGACATTGTTGACGTAGAATTTCAGGAGGCAATTTAGGCTCCTAGTTGGAAGTTATCTCCGCTTCCCATCCTTCCTGTCAAAAGGGGCGGTTTATCCGCCCCTTTTGTTTTTTCTTAACTAATTACTATGAATTAATATATACTGTTCCAAGGATTAATAGATGAAAATAACAATCAGATCAAAACTAGTTTTAAGCGAACAGCTAAAAGCCCATATTTATGAAATTCACTGTAGGGTTAAGATGAAAAAAGCGATAAATCGTGAAAACTTAAAAACAGATATAAGAGCCATTAGTGGCATAACAACAGTTACAATAATTCCAGAAAGCGAGAATATTACAGATGTTTATGCATATCAAACTTTAAAGGTTAAATTTCAACCTTATCAAGTTTCACCGGGAGACTTTTTAAGGAAAGTTGCTGAAAGTTTGCGCAAATTTTCCGGAAAAGGTTTGGTTTCTTTTAACTTTTTCCCCGGTACCCTAGAGAGGATTGAAATATGAGTTTCTCAACCAGAAAATGGTTCAAATATCTTTCAGAGGACAAGAAACCTCAAGAAGAAAAGCTAATCAACGAAGCGGAACAAGCAGAAGTTGACGAGCTTATAGAGTATATTGAGGCATATGACCCAGAAGAATCTCCGTTCGATGATATATTCAAAGATAAATGGAGATTAGCAGTGCCTTTCGGAGACACTCCAGCCAGTGAAATCTTCGAGACTCTGGAAGATGAGGGCTATGAAATAAGTTGGGAACCCAAGCAGATTACTGTGAAATACACAACGCCCAATGGAGAAAAGAAAACAAGAGAAGAAGAAAGATTCTCCTTTTTCGCTTCGAGAACAAGCGAGATAGAAAAATATGAAGAGAAGAAATACGACCTCAGACTGCCTTTAGAAAAATGGGAAAATGAATGGGCTGAAAAGAATCCGGGGGAATCTCTCGTCGACATTATCGAAGGTCATCCTGATTTCGAAGAATATTCGGCTCTTCTCATTCCATATCAAAAACATAAAAAACGTGGATATCGCAAAGCAAAACTCGGAAAAGTTATCAATAGAGTTTTCAAAGACAATCCAGAGGTAATCAAGTTCTGGACAAACAACGCTGCCAAGTATTCAGAGAACCCCGAGCCTTTCAAGTTGGCAAAGAAGAAGGGAAGATATATGGTCGTCTTCACGAGACATCCAGTCGATGTTTATCGAATGAGCGACCATGATCATATTTCATCTTGTCACTCTATCGGTCGCGGGAGCTTTGGTCACTGTTCGCTGCAGGAAGCTCACGATTTTGGTATCCTTGCATATATGGTTCGAAAGGATGAACTAGAAGGCGTCGACCTGCAGGCTGATGAAATCTTTGCCGACAGTGAAAGGAGTCTCAAAGGCGTTACGGCATATGGTCGCATTCGTCTCCGAAGATTTTTCAATGACGAAGAGGAATATGATTTAGCAATATCAGAAGAAAAAGAATATGGGACTAAATTTCCCGGCTTCAAAGATTTCGTCAGGGAATGGTCAAGGGAAGCTCAGAAAGACCGGATCTATGATGGGGACGAAGGGGACTTCAAGAAGCTGAATATGGATAACTTCATCCGAATGGGTGGGTCTTATTCAGATGCTGTTCACGACGGTAAAGGCGAGTCCGAACTATTCAATAAGTTTCTCGCAACAGACGAATATAGCGGGAGAACAAGATTTGTTAATGACGAAAGAGACATCGAAGATCCGGCAAACGCCATGGCTTACAGGCAGCAGGAATGGGAAGAACAAGCACAACAATACGACCATCTGGCTCGCACTGAGTTAGAACATTATAGCGTTTCATATGATATTGATATCGATTATGAATACGATGATGATCACCTCTCTCTGCGTCACGAAGCTTCTGTTGAGATTGTTATTCCCCTGAAAGACTTATCGATACACCCCGCTCATTATACCGAAGACCACGATGCATGGTCCAAGTTGGTTCAAGAGCTAGATCACGAAATATCCAAACACAGCGGAGATCTAACCCCTGATGATGTCAATTGGAGTACAAGAGATGACGGCGACATAGGCGTAGAGGTCCTCGCCATCACCTGCGCCTTCAACACTCACCGAAATCACGCCGATACCCCCGATGGCTATTATGAAGTCACCCAAGCCGCTATGAGAGCCGACGAGGATTACGATGAGCTTCTTGACGGAGTATATGGCGTCCTAATACAGCTAGGGTATATAAAATCGGCTTCTACAAAACTAGTCACCCTTATCGATGATATTCGGGATGGCAATTTTGAGGAGCACTTCAAGAACTTTGAGGGGAAAATGCAAGGTCGCAACTTGCTTATTACATTGAAGGGCACTGCGATGAGACATGCAATGCCCCTGAACCCTCCCGCCACCGGGAATGAACTTTTCATCAACCAAGTTTTCAAAACATCATTTGATCAAAAAGATTATAAAATACAATTTCTGGATGCTCCGGGTCAAGGTGATCGTGGAATACTTCCCGCCATCCGGTCAGGCAAGTTTACAGAACAAGTTCTGAAACATTTTTCTCGATTTGAAAAAGAGGCGAGAGAAGCAGTCTTGAGCCAACTCGACTTATTCACCCCAAGACAAATGGGCTTGGACTTAGATGATGCTAAGGAAGTGGTAAAAAGATTAGACATTCCAGCTTTTACCGACCCTATGGTAACACTTTTCTTTGATAGCAACAGAAGGCATAACATTCAAGACGGTTATGAAAGACAAGATACTTATACGATAGAATTTAAGTTCCCCCTCACAAGTGATAACGTAGTAGAAACCGAAGCAGCCCTTCATTATATAAAAGCAATCGATCAGAATGTCGATATGTTCACTGAGGTTGTTTCTGAGACAGTGGAAGGCGTAATGAACGTGTATCGTGCCAGCAAGAGGACTGGAAAGACTTATACGGTTGAGTTTTGGTCCGATAACAATGGTCTGCCAGAGACCCGCCGCTTCACCGATCTCGAAGATGCTGCCAAAGCTGCTTTTAACGGAGCCCACAGCGCGATACTTATGCAGAAGGGAACCTCACCATTCAGAGAGATATACCAAGCAATGATGAAGGAAATGGGGAAAGAATACGATCTCATAGGTTTGACTGTTCGTCGCGGCGATAATATTTATAACTTTTATGGTTTAAAAAACATAACTGTATACGAGCAGGCGAAAAAGATGATAGAGAAGGGGTATGAAGTTGTCCCCGAATTTACCGAACCCATCATAGTCAGCAAGTTGAGATCAGAAGGGCATATACCCCCAGAGGTTGAGGTCAAAGAGCAGACTGAGCCCTACCAGAGAAAGGTCCGAGCCAAGCACAAGAAGATGAGGATTCGTCTAATAGGCAAAGGCGGCGGCAAGCACGTCGGCGGTCCTTTTACGCAAAAGCCTCCAAAGAGTAGGTCGAAATCAGCCCCGCCAGCCGGATAAAGCTTTACATTTCATTATAAATTTGCTATAATATATTTTGTGCAATAAAGAGATAAGTATAAAAAAAACCAACAAAAAGTGAATAAAAAGGGCACGCGAAGCCATCGCTCTCCTAGTTACAAGTAGGAGGGTCTTAAAATGAACGGAAAAAGGTGGATATTCGTGGGCATATATTTATTATTATTATTTATGGCACAGGCAATGGGGTGTTTTAATTCTCAAGCAGGTGCTCAAGATATTGTGTTAGATGACAATTTGGGTGTATGTATCCCAGCCGAACAGACAGTCGTAGAAGAAACAGGTGGAGTTTCTAATATGGGTGAGAGGATTATGCTCTCCCTGCTTGCTGTAAGGCTAGATGTAGGAGGACCAGTCATTGGATCTGGAATTCTCGTTGAAGTGGATGCATTTCCCTATATTATGACTGCTTATCATGTAGTGGATCATATGTTTGAGAGAGGCACGACTTTTAAGCAGTCTGCTTGTCACGTTGATGTTTATTCGAGAGAAGAAAACTGTGTTGATATTATTATTAGTGAACAGTACAGAGATTATACTTTGATAGATATAAGCAGAGACGCAGCATTGGTTCCCTTATCTGGTTGGCCAGAAGGCGGATTCCCCGCAGCGACACCAGTCCAGAACTATCAATTTAGAATAGGCGAAGAGGTCTTGGTTGTTGGGTGCCCAACAGGTATTCCCGATATTCTTACAAGAGGTATCGTCACTGGCTTTGCTGCTGGCGATAGGAATCGTCCCATGACTGACGCAGCGACTTGGTTTGGAACATCTGGTGGTGGAGTATTCCTCCCTACGGGAGAGTATGTCGGTTACTTTCACAGTATGATTGGATCAAGAACACCCAACGGTCGTGAGATGGCAGAAGGATTACATATCTTCAGCCCCTTGCCCGGTGGATGGGGATTAGCGGATTAGACAGCATGCCCCTGTATGATTTTAAATGTAATAAGTGTGTTCACACGTTCGAAGAGATGGTGAAGCTTTCAGAGCAAAACCCATCCTGTCCCAAGTGCAAGGAGACAACCGAGAAACAAATCGGTTTGTCTAACTTTCGTCTCAAGGGGACAGGGTGGTATGCTACCGACTACAAAAAAAAGTAGAAAAAATCCTTGACATTCCTGAATAATCAATGTACAATATATAGCAGAGTTTAAGAACACCCCTTTTGACCTTGAGGTAAATATGATTGAACATGTTTCGAATTGTCACGGAGAATGGAATATTCTTTTTTATATTTTCGGATCGATCCCCTTGATCGGTCCATGGATCGCTCACAAATTTCTCGGAAAATAACTTGACTTTTAATTTAAATATGGTATAATTATTGGGTTATGAATATTTTCACAATCTCAGAAAATACAGAAACAGGCGAGGCTGATTGGGGCATAATATGAATAAAAAAACAACAGGAATCTTAAAAGAAACAATACACTCAACTTGGTGGTCTGGATATCCCGGACAAGAACTCACAGGAGAGACAATAAACGACGGAAATCATTTTAGATATCGATATGATCTACAACAAGGATATATTGATATTCCAACCGAACTCATTGAAATACAGGAGGAATTATGAGTAACAATCCAAAGAAAGAAAAACTGCAGGAACTTATGGATAAGGATGCTAGCGTTGACCAAGACTCAATGCTGACCCTGACCGCAGAAGAGGGTGAAGATGTTTTTCACTACTTGGACGACTACCAAGAAGAGGTTGTGATGAATTCATGCATCCCCGGTTATCTCGCTTCGTTGTTCGCTCAGGATAGCCCTATAAATGGCAAAGAAGACCTTATGGAACGATTGCGTGACGAAGGCACTCTCGATGACATCGAGGAAGAAGATCTAGAGGATGAGCTTGAAGATATTCTCGCTACAGAGTTTGTGGAGAACTGGAGAGAACACGATGACCTGATCGAGACAGAGACGGAGCAATATGATTACAAGCGAGGATTTTGCACAGTCCGTGCAGAAGTAGAACTGCCTGTGCATCAGCTTCTCGAATTACCTGAATATTCTTTCACCAATTTTGACATAAAAGTAAATACTTCAATGGGCGAACTAACAATTAAGTAAGAGGAAAAAATGGAAGAACAACAGATTTCAAAAGATGAATATATCGGAAACTTTATTAAAGCATTCGATGCAAACGAAAGAGCTATGGAGCCTTTCAAGGAGCATCGACGTGATCTGAAGAGTAACTATGTTGAGAATGGTTGGCTCACGAAAGAAGAAATGAGAATGGCTATAAAAGCATATCGCTTTATAACGGGCGATATTGACATAAATAGATTCCAAGAAGTGTATGAAAACCTTTCTGGGAAACTATAAATGAATGTAAATATAAAAGGAGGAATTTTATGATGTACACATTCAGATTGGTGCTAATGGCACTCTTTGCAACTTTGTTTCTTGTCGCGGCAAGTTGTGATGATCAGACAGTAGGCGACGAAGAACCCACGGATGGGTCAGTTGGTGAGATTGGTGAGATTGTTGAAGGTGATGCGGCTAATGACGCAGTATCCGGAGATGCAGCCACTGATACAGAGTCCACAGACGGCTCAGTTGATTCTAACGTCTCTGACGCAGAAGTATCAACAGGAGACGCCGAGGGAGGCGATGTTGAAGCAGGTGATGCTGAAGCAACCAGTGACGGTGAGCCAACAGCAGATGGCGGAAGTTCTCTGGACGCAGAAACAGTTGATGCTGTTATGCCTGAAGACGACGCCGCAGTAACAGTTGACGCTGAAGAAACAGAAGAAGACTAATACTGACACAATCGGGAAAGGGTCGGTAAAACGACGATGCGGGTTCGACTCCCGCACCCGACTTCAACAACAATACAGGACGATAATTGGAATACCCAATCGGCACAGAATTATACTGGAGAGATGAAAAAGAAAAAGGTGTAATAACCGATTACAGATGTCTTGCTTGGCATAGTGATAGGCTGTTAGAATCATACGATATCACTTGGGAAAGCGGAATGCAAGCAGGATATCACACTCACTTCATAAAATTGCAATGTGACATATTAAGCCAACCTGAAACGGAGAAAGAATGAGTAAGATATCGCTGAGTGCGATTAGACCCACGCAAGATGATGCAAGAGAGAACGAACAAATAAAAATGTTTGAGCTAGACCCGCTGCAGGGTCGTTCGAATAAATATATTCCAGACGCAACACTTGAAGTTGGTGGTGAGATACACAAGGTTGAACTGAAGACATCTGATGTCGAGAAGAAACAGGTGTCAACAGCGAGAAATGTGACACTTAAAAAAATTGAAGAATACAGGCGTGTATGGTGGGTGTTCTCACAGTACCAGAAGACACAAGATGGCTTTGAGTTCACGGGCGAACACTACCTTGCCCACGGCAAAGACCTTGAGCCATGGCTAGAAAAGCAAGCACACAAAATCTCTTGGGGAACTAAGACTTATGGCGGGCTTGAACACTGGAGCCAATGTAAGCAATTGCTGGAGAGCCAAGTATCACCAGAGGTTATAGACAAACTAAACAATAGCTTTCATAAAAAGGGCTTTGGGCTAAATAATCCGAAGATTTCTTGGAGAGATGTGCAGGATTTTGGGATAAAGCTTGATCCACGGCAACCGGCTAGACACATAAGAGAAATCATAAGACAACAAACGGAGAAAGAATGAGTAAGCAAAGTAAAAGAAATGCACAAAAGAATCTAGCAAGGAAAAGAACGAAAAGAAGTCAGAAAAGTAAAGAAAAGAAAAAAGCCAATCAAGAATTAAGCAACATGTCCAAAGATAAGAAGCGCTTCATTCACAATCTTGTGCAACAACTTCAAAATATGCAAAAACAATAAGATTAATTATCAATGCAGAAGCCTAGTTAAAATATGGGCAGGTGTAAAAAAACCTTGACAAATGTCAAATAAGTTGTTATTATTATATTATGGGATTTGAGTATAACATAGGAGATATGATCGTCACCAATCAAATGAAAGTGGGATATCCCTATCGTGAAGATCCCCCCCTAAGAGCTAAGGAGACGAGATATGGGGTAATTCTTGGAATTATAGAATATGACGTCAAGACAAATTATGTCCCGATTGATAGTCCAAAAGTTCATAAAAAGTTCAGGGTTTATTGGAACAAAACCAGCAGAGAAGGAAAAATATCGATTATTGAGGAAAATATTGTTCAACACGAGGTCGAACGAGGACATTGGATGCTAGTTACAAATAAGGGAGAATTTTACGATGAGTTTATTTGATACTGTTACTGCTGCAAGTGGAAGTCACTCTGAAGAGCCCCCTGAAGAAGGAGTGTTCACAGAACGAGAGATGTACTTATTTTCAATTCAAAAAGACATGCTTGTTCAGGCTGCAAGTTATATTAACAAACATCAAAACAAGAGCATGGACCCTCTGGAAGAACAAAAGATGGTTCAATACTTAGTTGATAGCGGTATCGCTTGGTCCCCCTCGCTTCCAGAAAAGTATGCGAAATTGGCTAAAGAGCTTATTAAAAAAGGCAAAGTATACGTCAACTAAAATCGATCTTTATTTTAACAATTTTTTATATTTATGCTATAATAGGTGTGAAAGCGTCCGTGCAATAATTGAAATAATGAGGTCTAAATGAATCCAAGGGTAAATATCGCTTATTCAATCGAATTGGATAATATTCCAAAAGAAGTTTCTTTACTTATCGAAAGAGTTGCTGTAAGGCTGATGAAGCTTCCTGACGAGGTTCAAGCATCTTATCGAAGCCTGAACGCGGGTCATACAAATATCCAAGAAGAGCTTGAGAGGATTGATGGTGTTCGACAAGAGTTGGCAAAAATCGACATTAGCCTAATGGACTGCGCCGACATCTTACACGGCTATCAGAAAGCTCTGGTTCAATTACGAGAGCCACAGCAACCTGCCCCCTCTTCGGAAAATCCCGAGGAACTACAGGTGCTTCTGGAGGAAGCTCAGGACCATCTCCGAGCTATAAAAAAAGAAAAAAGACCATATGATGACGACGACACAAGCGACTAGCCTTACACCCGGAGAGCTTGTTTATATTCCAGCAGAAGTTGAGCTTTGGAGATTTATGAGAGACAGCCAGAGTCACAAGCTCGAATGGACCGGTGGTTGTTCGAAGACACGAAAGCCGACGCTGGCTCCTTTTTTGGAGAGGATAGAGGATGACACGCCTATTTTTTCTGGTGCTCTCAAGGTTCTTTTTAATGGTGGGCACTGGTTTGTGCCGCTGAAAGATGTATTCTTATATGACATGGAGGATAGAAATGATTATTAAGCTTGTGGAAGTTACATCAGACAAGGGTGGGACATATCTCAATCAAAAATATAGATTAAAAGAGATATTTGTTAACCCAAAACATATTGTTGCTTTGCGCGAAGACAATGATATGAGGGTCAATATGAACGAGGGTACTTTACCTGAAGGTATCAATCCTCAAATGGGCTTTACTCGTCTATATCTGGATCGTGGACAACACGGACTAGATGTCACAGTTGTAGGCAATCCAGATACAGTTCGTGAAAAACTAAATTTATCAAATAAACAACTTTTACATGATTAATTTCTTGACAACAAGGTGAAACAATGTTATTATATAATCCTAAGAAAAATGAACAACGATGGTTTGAAGAACTCACTAACAATCGTGGGGTCGTAGTTCTCAAAGGAGACAACATGGAGTTAGGAAAGAGCAAAGGTTTGTGGATTGATAAAACAAACAAAACAGTTAAAGCTTCCCACGTCGCACTCCACCGTGCGCCAAAAACATTTTTTGTTATCCATACATCCGTCGACGGATTAATTTTAAAGGAAGAAGAATGATTTTCATGAGTGAAGTTGTCTTTATAAAACCAACAGACAAAGCAAGCAAGAAGACTAAAGAGAGAATTAGGCAACACGGCTCCCAAGGTTTCGAAAAGTGGGATGGCAAACGCATGAGTCCGGACAATGGAGTGAAGAGCAAGACTCTTTTTCGTTCAGTATCAGAAACTTCATTTCCTCACGGCTTTCACGGAGACAAAAGATGGATCGGTTGGTTGTCGAATAGAGAATGGAAAGTTTCTTAGAAAAATAGAATAAACTTCTTGACATGGCATAATTACTGTGCTATGATACGTTTACGAATAAAAATACAGGAAGACGAAATGGGACCATTTGACAATGTTGATAAGATTCTTCAAGAACTTAATTCTAGATTAGAAATTATCTCTGACTGGGAACGAGGATTTCTTGAGTCCGTTGTGGAGCAATGGGATCGAAAGCGCAGCCTTTCCTACAAACAAATGGAAACCATTGAAAATATTTATGGTAGATATGACGAAGAAACCATTGCCAAGCAAAATGCTTGGGAATCTGCGTGGGATGATGAAAAGAAGAAAACAGCGAAAGTTGTTGCAGAATATTACATCGCCAACCCACCCTATTTTTCAGATGTCGCAAATAAGATTATGAACGACCCCAATTTCATTCCATCAGAGAAGCAATACAAGAAAATGACAGAGAATAAGTATGCCCAGCGAGTTCTTGACATTGCTTGTTCCAATGAGCTTTACCATCTCGGCGCGCTCATTCAATTTCGAAAGATCCAACACAATCGAAGCCGCCAGCTTGACGGTAAGCTGGGTGTTGTAATTGAAGTCTGCGCTCCAGAGTCAATCCGCTCCAATGCGAAAGGCGCTCGCCCCTATAGAATTCTTCCACAAGGAAGCACTCACACGATCAAGACACAAGAAAGATATATCATGGACTGCAAAGCCGCTAAAGACTTTGCTTTTGCTTAGGAGATAAAAATGGGAAAGAAAAGACTAATCCTTTCAACCCTCGTACAGTTGAAAGAAGATATCGAGAAAGAAAGAGAGAACCACGTTTTCGAAGATGGAGCTTACAAAAGCTATAAAGCAGGATGGAACGATGGAGTTCAATTTGTATTGGATTATATCAATAAAAACTTCTTTGAATCCAAAGAGGATGATTGGAAGCCAACTATTCTAACACCCGCCTTGACCCCTAGAGATCAAGAGAAGAGAAATATTTAACTTTTTTTCTTGACAAAACAACCGAAACCCTGTATAATCATAGGTAAACAAACAAGAGAAATGCAATGCAACTTCTTATTGATAACATTGACCCGAAACTATTGCGAGAACAGCGAAACGATTTACTGGATGCATTAGAACAGAATGACATTGAAACCGCTGCTGATTTGCGATTGAGTGCCCTCGTCGATCTCCTTGATTACATGCTGGAAATCGCAGAGACAGAAGATGGACATCTCGTTTGGCGTCGTCAGGAAAGTCAGGAACTAAATCTTGGCTCAGGCGACGTTGACCCTTTCGAAAACATTGGTTTGGAGAATTATTGATGACTAAAATAGAAGCCGTACATTTATTTCTTGAGACAGTAATGCCGGGCATCCGTCGCGCAGAGGAGCGTTATGGCTTTGGCGAGGATAATATCGATAGTGTGATGCGTAGAGAAACGTGGGGAAATTTCACTGATAGTCTTTGCAAAAACGGGCAGATTACAATGCGTCAATACGAGAACTGGGTCACTCCCAAGTTCTGTGGATAGGGGAAAGATATGAGACCAACAGGCGTTATTAAATACTGGCTCAACAACGATATCGGAGCCGCAAGCAACTTCTTCACTGATGGTACGAATCTTTATAGTTATAACTTAAAGATTGGAACCACCGTCAACGAAGAAAAGATCGTTTTTGACTACACAGCAGGCGGTGGAGAGTTCAAATCACGTTCGACCACTCGACACGTCAACCTTGCGAGGGGCGCTGCAGATCGCGTAGTTAGCCCAACAATCAAGCTCTATTGATAGGAGAGGAAATGATATCAAAAGGAATTCCAAAAACATTTTGGATTGTAATTTATCCATCCCCAAATTCATCGATGAAGGACATTTGCTTTGATGTAGACGTCGCAGGATTGATGCGCCAGACACGAGGCGGTTTGTCCGAAGAAGACATCGTTGGCATTTATGCCTTTCGAGACGATGCAATTGAGAAAGCATCAAGATTGCTCGCGAGGATGATGGAACTAAACAGAGAAGCAGGGCTTGTCAACGCCCCGCTCTAAAGGAGAAGAGAAGATGATAGAGACCGTACTTACCGTAATATGCTTTTGTGTACTCGCAATGGTCCTTGGCTTTGTTGTGCTTGGAGTAAGCTCAGCAACTCAGGCAAACAAAATCGACAGATTGAGCATGTCTGATGAGGAGGAGAACAATGGCTGAAATAATTTTTGCTGTTTTATATGGCTGCTGCATGGTAGGCATTGGAGGTATTTTGTTACACACAGTGTGGGAAAGGCACAGGCTACAGAAAGAAACAGAAACTGAAGAAGAGGAGAAAAACAATGGGTGAAAAAATTCCATTTCCCGGTCAACCGGGACAACAACAGCAACAACAAATAAGAATCAATGTTAATGATTTAACTGATATTGTTTGTGAAGAATGTGGTAATAGGTTTTTTCGTCAAGCAGTTTTGATTAAAAGATTATCACCACTGGTATCGCCATCAGGAAAAGAACAGTTGGTTCCCATGCCAGTCTTCAGGTGTGATGACTGTGGGCATGTCAATGACCATTTTTTGCCACCAGATGAACAAAAAGAAAATAATTAAAATAAATTAAAAAAAGTTGTTTTTTTTCTTGACTTTGCCTTTAGGGTTTGATATAATACGTCTATAGAAATTGAGGAATCAAAGATGAAAGTAGGCGATCTAGTAACGCTCAAAGATCATTGTAAAAACTCTGGTCGACTAGCAGTTGTCACCGAGACCTCCCCAGATTCTTGGCGTCTTAATTGTGTAAAGATTGTATACCCTGACACATGCGAACTCATTAACGAGTTCGAGGAGAACCTAGAGGTAATCTATGAAAATAGGTGATTTAGTTAGACCACAAGACGAGCAGGAGTGGGAGCGTAAAGAAAAGGGTCTGGGCGTAATTATCAATACGGAGCCTTTCATTCCCGGGGAATATGGGAGGATGAAGCGGAACAGGCAGACTTATCAGGTATGCTGGACCAAAGGTGACTACGGAACATTCTGGGATGTAGAAGGAGACTTGGAGGTGGTTTGTGAAAGCTGAGAAGAAATATTTAGGAACAAATTGCACCATTCGCTCGCGCATTGCACGAGACATTCCAGTGGGACCGCCAGCGGGTAGCTTGGTGAAGCAGACATCTTACGATTCCGATCCATTCAACATCGACCTACCCCATCGTTACGGTTGGGTGGTCGCTCCCGGAAAACTCTCAGTACGAATCAAGTATGTCGATGACGGCTCGCTGAACTGGGTGAGCAAGGAATGTTTGAAAATAATTGTCGAGGAGGAGAAAGAATGAATAAAAAGATTTATAAAGTAAACCTTGGATACATGAGATGTGGAGAGCACGCAGGTTACGAGTATACTGATAGTCTAGACAAAGCAGGGCTAACGGTTTCAGAGTGCATAGCTCTCTACCGAGACTCATACGAGGGTATTCCCACCAACGAGATCATAACCATAGAAAGTCCCGATGCGGGAAAAAATAACATATTTGATATATAAATAAATAATTAAAATAAATGCTTTTTTTTCTTGACTTCACTGTTTTTCTTTGATATAATGTATCCATAAAAGTCGAAACGCAACCTCTGGCGGAGAAAGAAATATATGGCTTATGAGTTGAAAGATGGAGAATATAAGCGAACTTGCTATTGCAGCTATTGTTACGGAAAAGGTCATAACCGAGGTTCGTGCCCTGAATTGTATCCGGATGGAACACCGGCTCAGAAGAAAGCGGAAGCCAAAAAGAAGGAAGTTGCAGAGAGAAAAGCTGCCCGCGCTGCAGGCAAGAAACTTCCTCGCAAGTGTACCTATTGTGGGAAAACTGACGGACACCAGCGCCGTCACTGCTCATTGCTCAAAAAAGATAGCAAAAAGCTTGTCAAGCTTGCAGTTGAATATCGAAAAGACATTCGACGCAATCTTGAGACTGCAGGTCTTGGCGTAGGAAGTCTCATCCAGACATCTCGCACCGAGAAACGCTATCTCACTGATCGCCCGGAGCAGAAAGAGACAATTCATCTTGATTATTCAATGGTCACTAAGCTGGACATCAATGAGATGCTTCCTTGGGGAAACTGGTATATTGGAACGAGATATGATGATACCAACCCCAAGCACAGCCAGTATGCAGATGTTTTGCACCTGACTTCTCTTTCGAACAACAGCGTACATCATAATTATGGAACGGAATTGTTCGAAACCCTTCAGAAGCCTTTGCCAATCAGTGCTGTGGAAAATGATGATATAGTGCCGCCGCACGAAGAAGAGGGCGAAGAGCCCATTCCGGGTCGGCATATAATATACAACCAGCGGAGTTGGGATTTTTCTTCTCAGTATGGTGGCTACAATAAAGTTGTGCATCGTACAGAACCAGAGTTCCCACCCGAATGGGAGTCAGTTAAACACATTAAGGGGTTAGTCGAGAAATACCTCTTACGGTCCACGAAAGTGCGCGAAAATTTTTGTTTTGTTGAAGAATATTGTTGATAGGAGGAGAGAGTATGACAGAGAGATTAAGAGAATGGAAAGGGTATGCAACCGGAGATGAAGTTCGCATTTATGACGGTGGTCATAACATATATGGCGAAGCACCTGTTGTGGAGGGAACAATTAAATATTTTGTTTACAATATGGTTGGCGAAGCTGACGTGATATATACAAATACCAGCGGCAAAGAATGTCGAGGATCAGATTTCACTATTCTTGGAAAAAAAGATAAAAAAAGTGAAAAAAGTTCTTGACTTTCCCTTTTAGTTTTGATATAATTATGTTTGAAAGTTGGCGGAACATCTAAAGAAAGGACAAAACATATATGGCAACCGCAATCGATTTCAAAACTTTCGGTACTGTAGCATCACATATACTTCTCGCGGAACAACCCTATCCGATTATGCTTCGAGGGCGTCACGGCGTCGGCAAATCACAGGTTGTGTATCAAATCGCTGAGAGGCTTTCTTGGGATGCTGAAAAGCAACGCATCGCCCTCGATGTCCCCGCAGGTACTCGCGACAATATCGTTCCCCTTACAATGATTGAGCGACGTGCCTCTCAGATGACTGAGGGAGACCTTCTCGGTCTGCCCAGTATCGATGGTGGTTCGACAACTTTTAATCCACCTGATTGGTTCAAGACAGCTTGTGACCGTCCTTGTGTCCTGTTCCTCGATGAGCTTGACCGTGCTATTACAGAAGTGCGTCAGGGTTTCTTCGAAGTCGCAGGCTCACGCAAGCTCTCTGGATGGAGACTCCATCCCGGAACCGTGATCTTTGCAGCCGTCAATGGCGGGCAACACGGTTCCCAATATCAGGTGGCTGACCTTGACCCAGCAGAAGCAGACCGCTGGGTTGTCTTCGATGTCGAGCCGACAGTTGAAGATTGGCTGAACTGGGCAGCGGATAGTGGTATTGACAAAGTTCTTTGGGACTTCATCAACCAGAACCGCGCCCACCTTGAGCACAACGGTGACATTGACCCCACTGTGGTCTATCCATCACGTCGTTCTTGGGACCGCCTCAACAGCATTGCTACAAGCCGAAGCCTTTTCGAAGCTGACCCGAGTATTCTCTATGCTTTGAGTGCTGGTTTCGTTGGGACTGAAGCTTCCGTTGCACTGGTTGATTTCATAAAGAACTATGAACGTCAAATCAGTGTCGAGGATATTCTGGATGAAGGCATGTTCGAGAAGTTGGAAGATCAAGGCATCACCGACTTGACCGCGTTGGTCGAGAAGATGGATGCAGTCAATGTCTTCGCCGAAGAACTCTCTGACAACCGCTCGAAGAATCTTGCTGAATTGTTTTCAAGAGTTCCTTCAGAAGTAGCTATGAAAATCTGGACACAACTTACCAGTGGTCGCGACGATGAAACAAATGTCGTCAAGTTCTACAGCCAAGTTTGCTCAGATGGTCGCCCAGTTGCTTCTCACCTAGTTGAGCTTTGTGGTGGAGACGGGGATGCAGTCAAGTCTTGACATAGGAGATTTAGTTATATACAGCCCCTTCCGTCCAACCGGCGTGGTCTCTATCGACCCACAGGGCTATATAACTAATCAAAGGAGGATGGGGCTTGTACTGGACAGAAGAAAGTCGACAGAAAAGAAGGGAGAATATAAAATAAAAGTAAAGCACATGGATATTCACGGAATGGCACTAAGTTCAGAACCCAGATGGCTGGTTGAGCATAGTTTCTTGGGAGCAGTGAGAAAAGGAAAAGATTATATAATTGTTAAACCCACAAACCCCCATTCACAAGGAGGTGAATAATGATGACAGAAGTTGTAGCGAAAGCATTGATCATGTTTTTCGGACTCATGGGCATTGCCTATTGCATAATATTAATGGACGAATGGTTAAGAAATAAAAGTAAAAAGAAAGAAGAAAAAAGTGATATGATTCTAACAGAGATCCAAGAGATCAAACGTCAATTGGGTAATGAATTATATCAGAGTAAGAAAAGTTTAGAATCAGAAAAAAGAAGATGGAGAGTAAAGAATGACATTTGAACCAAACTATTTTCACGATGACAGTCTCGAAGGATTAGAAGAATTCGGTATTCAGAATAAAAGCCGCGAGACATTTCAGGGTTTCGATGCTAACGAAGTTCTTGATGAGGAAGAGTTCGAGAAGTACCTAGCCAAGAAGAGCAAGAAAAGAAGGAGAAGCTAGCGATGACGATTACAGCCATAATTATTCAAATGATTGTTATAACCACGACCTTCAGCCTTGTCGGGCTGTTTATTTTTAACGTCATCTTGAGTCACAACGCTCGTGAAGAAAGAGAGGCAAGGAAGATGGAAGACTTGGTGGAGAAATATTGTTTGCGAAAAGAGAGAACAGGAGAGCATACAAAGGAGCTTGATCTTCCACCTAAGTGGAATGACGAAGCAGCAGAGAGAGCGAACATCATTGGTCAGAACGGCAATGAGGGTTTGCATTATAGGATTCCAATGGAAAAAGGAGAAGAATAAAATGTCTTTTAGATATCACCAATTACCAACAGAAGAATTCATAGAAATATGGACAAAAGCAATTAAAGAAAAAGTTAATTTTAATGATTTCATGACAATGTTAATGAGAGAATTTCATTATATGACCGACGAGATTTCTCCTGAACGAGTGCGGAGTAAGTGTCAAAGCCTAAATTCTAGATTTTCCAAAGGTCACGGAATTAGAATACCAGTCCCGCCTAGAAACGGACGAGATTATTGGTCGAATATGGTTAAGAAATTTAATCTTTGTGAGTTCCGTGAAGAGGAGTGCTTTTGAATCTTAAAGTCGGAGATCTCATATACCTGAGTTCGGACCAGCTTATTGACAGCACACTCAGGGGCACGAGGGACATTGGATTGTTATACAAATATGATGAGCAGTTCGATATGTTTTCAATCCAATGGACCCGACCCAATCTGTACGAAGAACAATGGACAACAAAAGTAATAGAACAAACAATAAAGAAAGGTTATTTCAAATACGTTCCAGTTTATATAAGCGAGGAAGAAGATGAATAATATATTAAAAGAAACAATAAGAAAATTGCAAAACATCCATGACCATGGTTTTGCTGGTGGTTCAAGAGCCGGCGATACTGGAGTCGGATTTGCACTTGAGGCATTATTGGGAATAGAAGAGAACAATAGTTCTGGTGCTGATATTGATGGTCAGATTGAAATAAAAGCCAAGCGCAAAAGCAGCCATTCTCGCAGTGGTTCTCTAACAACCCTTTTTACAAAAGCCCCAAACTGGTTGCACAAGACAAGAGATATTGTCAAAGAATATGGTTTGCAGGACAAAGAGAGACCAGAAAGAACAAACTTTTATAACAGTTTGAAATATGGTGCAGTGAACCCACAGGGCTTATCAATTGACATTGATGGTGACAACCTATTCTTCACTGGTAAAGAGGGGGAGAGATTGGGAGAATGGGCTCTTCTGGAATTGATGGAATGCTTTCGTAAGAAATTTCCAGAACTAATTCTTGTTCTGGCTGAGACTCGGGGGAAGGGGGCAGAAGAAGAATACTGGTTCAATGAAGCATATCATTACGAGAATCTGAATGTAGACAAAATAGTAGAAGTAATAAAAGCAGGCAAACTCACTATCGATATGAGAATACACATCAAGGAAACAGGCAAACTGCGTGATCACGGGGTTGCTTTCCGAATGTCCAGCAAGGACACAAAAGAATTATTTGAGAACGTTGAAAGATTGATGTAATAAAGTTGTTGCAGGAATAGCTCAGTTGGTAGAGCAGTTGATTTGTAATCAGACGGTCGGGGGTTCAAGTCCCTCTTCCTGCTTGCAGTGAGAAGCAACAAGTTTTAAAGGAGAAATTAATAGTGAGTAAGACAAACACAGAAACAGTAGATAATATATATAAAAAGCTTGAGGCAACTGAAGAACAAGTATTAAAGAAAATTAATAAAGCTGGATATCTAAATCCATATGATGAATTCCCTAAAGCAATGCGGATAGGGGACAATAAAAGATACATCAAGGATTTTGTGCTTGTCGATTACTCCGATATCGAAGAAAACCAATGTGCTGTTAATATTGTTTGTGAAATAAGATGCAGCGAAGAGCTTGGACCATTGATTGAGAAACAGGGATTGCAGAACCCGCCCCTCGTAACAGAATCGTCAACTCCCGGCAAATATACTTTGGTGACTGGGCATCATCGGGCTTACACAATGAATATGCTGGGGGAATCTGTGCCCTGTATTGTGGTTACTAATAACTATAATATGAGCGGGAAACCAGTGCCAGCCGATATCGATTTGTTGCAAGGCATTCAATCTAATCCCGCACAAAAGAACAGGACATATTCTATGGCAGACGCTGTGCTTATGGTGCAGCAGTCTATGAAGCTCAATCCTACACAAAATGGGCTAAATCCAAGCGGAAAGCTGCCACCAAGATCTTCTGTTGCCGAATATGATTTTGATGATCTTATGAATCGCTTGTATGGTACGGACTTCTTTCCTCACGCCTCACCGAGGACAAAGATATATAATAAAGTTTTAAAAGGGAAGACTGTCCACAAGCTGATTGATATGAGGAACTTTTCTGAACAAACCGCACATCTCGCAAGGATTGGCTATGATACTGGAGTATATATTGGTCGTAAAGGTACTGAAAAGCGCTATGGTGCTGGTGAGCACATTGATCAAAAAAGAGGCTCCTTAATCGTTATGACTGATGATAATGGAAGAAACTTAGAGGGAAAGCTCTTTAATTCTATAATGAAGAGATGTCTTCTCGATTCAGACTTTAGAGAAAACATCAAAGCAGCTAATATAAAGTATATTGATATAGTGACAAGGATACATAACCCACCAGTTAATTTAGTTAACTTAAACAATAGAAGAAGCACAGCCAAGAAGGACATAAAAGAGTGGGCTAATATTTTATTTCCACACTTCAAGATTGGCTTAAAAATAAGAGAAATAGCCTTTCCAAAACAGTTAAAAGTTGCTGAAGACAAAGATCTTATTGTGAAGCTTTAATTCAAAGTATTGAGAAAGAAATGTTCGAGAGGCAAGAAGAAAATAAAGTAATAAAGTTTGAAGTGGGAGATCTTCTAACACGTTCAGGAATGTCAGCAGCAGATGTATACGGAGTAAGAAGAAAGAGACAACAAGATGCAGGCATCATAATGTCCATCTATCCCTATACGAGTAGTGCGGGTTATGACTACAAAGAAGAACAAGAAGAGATAAAAAGAAAAAGAGTACATATACATTGGATTGGAGCGATAAAGAAGTTCGGAAAACATTATAGTGAAACTAAATTAACAAGACTAATTAAGGAAGGTTTCATCAACTATCACTCAGTGAAGGGTGAGAAGAAGTTTATTTCAGGGGAGGAAATAATATAATGTCAATGTTAGATATCCAGTTATACATTTACCAAGCATTACAGAAAGCAGTATTGTCCATATACGAATCAGAAGTAATGCCAGCAATACCAGTTGATCCTAATAATACCATTGATCCTACCAACGCTTTCGATGCGTTTATCGTGCTTACAGACGTCTGTGGGTGCTAAATGGAGCAGAGTGGGGTAAAGTGGGTTGAGGTGGAGACCAAACTTAAGTCTTTTATATTATAGTTATAATAAAGGATTAAAAGGAAGGATTGCCGGTTGTCCCCTTAATGTCACAGCGCCTTAGTGCATTTACTATGCCAACGGCATCGCGAAAAAAATCACTTTTATTGCATTAATTCCTTGACAGGCAGGCACAAACCGTGTATAATCATAGCATAAAGTCAAACTGTGAGCACGACAAATGACCAAGACATACGACCTTAACCGAGATTCGTTCCGATTGTTTCAGCAAGAGCCATTCTGGGGAGCACTGTTCAGAGAGCTTGACAGAGTGAGCACAACCAGCATCCCTACGGCTGGTGTTCGTTACAATCCGGAACGGTTACGCTTTGAACTGGTTTACAATCCCAACTTCTTCGAGAAGCTCACAACTGAACAGCGCATTGACGTGTTGAAGCACGAAGGCTACCACATTGTCTGGGGTCACTGCACGTCACGAAAGCCAGCAGAGCAGTTCGCAATGCTCTGGAACCAAGCAGCAGACCTTGCAATCAACTCACACTTGGACAACTTACCTGAAGGCTGCCTCAAGCCCGGTGTTGGTTACTTCGAAGATATGCCTGAAGGTCGAGTATCTGAATGGTACTTCAACGAGCTACGCAACAACCCACCAGAGAACAACGAGGGTAAAGGCG
>Ga0080013_1000049_pt1 | contig 159701 bp, 239 predicted proteins | sample ETNvirenome_6_85_FD_69236 | JGI IMG/M metagenome (GOLD analysis project Ga0080013, IMG submission 69236) | Marine viral communities from the Pacific Ocean - ETNP_6_85 (SPADES assembly) (version 2) | ecosystem: Environmental > Aquatic > Marine > Oceanic | place: Pacific Ocean | collected...
CAAGTGGTTAGACCAATTCGAGTTCGACTCTCGACACGCCTGCCAATACATGACAAGTTTGACCAGCTCTGATAGACGAGTTGGCAGTTTTCAACAAGAGGAGGACAAAGCCAATGGGCTACTGAAAGGGGACTGGAGAAATCCCCTAGAATCGGCGTAATACCAGATTGGCCGCGATTGATACTGTCAACCCCCTAACCAGGGAAAAGAAAACCCCCATCGGTGGGGGTGCCGCCGCGAAAATTGACGTAAGTCCTTATACAGCAACAGGTTACGTCAATTATTCTACTGCAAATATCATGCCAAAAGTATTTTCAGAAAATAGTGATGTAGGTGTTGACATATGCCGATGAGTATAATATAATCAACGAAGTTGAGTTGATGAGTTTGTTTCTTCTGGAGTTTTAAGATGTCACGCCACACGAGTCGAGTTGGTGCCAGCTATTCCAATAACATTTATAGCTGTACCATCACCTTCCCCAATAGCCAAATGGCTAACAAATTTGTAGCCCATGCGGCTAAATTCTCCCACATGTCAGCCACCAATACGGGGGCTGTGGTCCTATTCCAAATTGAGGGTTTCGATGCCCTCTTTACAGTGCTTGATGCACTGGAGAAAGACCCCCGTATCATAGTGCGGAGGTAACCCCCAGCAGAGGGGGCGCCGCCGCGATTTTTGACGTAAGTCCTTTGGTAGCAACGACTTACGACAATATTCTATATGCAAATAGCGTGCCAAAAGTATTTTATCTTTATTCGGGTATTATGTGGATTCGCTATTGACGGCGTGCCGATACTATCTATAATAAGAGCATACAACACGTCACCCCTTAGGAGTTTCTGCCATGCGTCAAGACCCCCGCGAAGCGTTCACGATTGAAGAGGCCCAAGAGTTTGAGAATTGGTGCGATAGCATCGACCCCCCTATCAGGGAGGATGAGGCCCCCCTGGACGCCCAACCAGAGGAGTGGTATGAGGAGTGGGACGCAATGGAAGACCCCCTGTGGACTTCCAACCACTAGGGGCTGTCCTCTCTAATGTAGAGAGATGCGTCTGGCGGCACAAGGTCGCCAGCGAGTTAAGGGCCAGGGAGTTTAGATTTAGGTGTTGACAAGGGTATATTAAGCCCTATAATAGAAAGATAAGTTGTTGCAGGGAGTAAAACCCTACTTTTTAACACTCGGGAGATTTGAGATGAAACCAGCAGATAAAACAGCAGCCGTCAATGCGGGACTAGAGAAAATGGCCCCAGGTCGCATGGCTGCAATCGTGGGCGATTGTTGCGTGCCTGCCCCTATGGGATGCGGTAAGCCCGCCAAGTCGTTCCGCGATATGTTGAGCTTGAAAGAGTTCAGCATTAGCGGGTTGTGCCAAGAGTGCCAGGATAGCATTTTTGCCTGCGATGAGGAGGAAACGGATGAGTTTGACGACCGTATTGACGAGTATCTTGACAAGCATAACCTGAGAGGGTAAAATGGCACTTCCTAAGTATTACAAAACAATTAATGACGCAACAGCGGGGCAACTTAAGTTCGTGGAGGTTCCAACAAGCGACCTAGCTATTTTGCTTGACTCCTCTACCCTGTCTACAGCGGTGAAAGATGAAATAGTAGCTGAAATCTGTAAACAACTCAAAAAGGATTAACGCGATGAATAAAGTCCTGAGAAATATTACCCCACGTAATACCGCCAGCAGACGAGTAAGGCACCGCCTTATTGACCACGGCCCCGTTTTTCAAATAAAGGACAAGGGCTTTCCTGTCTGCATGAATGGCGTATTGTCGATACTGATACGCTCTGAAAGTGACGAGTGGATTGGCTGGCTCCCCCTAAGCGAGGTAGACATTGACTTTGTACCCATTGTGGTGGAGGACTAACCCCCATCAGAGGGGGCGCGGCCGCAAAAATCGTCGTAAGTCCTTTGGTAGCAACGAGTTACGTCGATAAAAATAGTTAAGTTGGGGTTGACAAATGTCGATGATAAGTGTAGGAGGGTATCGAACCTATGCAAATTCTACTAATTATCGGATTTCTCGTTATTTTGGCCGCTGTGGGGTTGACTCCGTCACGTTATCCCCTATAATTAAAGCATAACAAGGAAACAAGGAAACAAGGAAACAACGCCATGAAACAAATTGATGCCACTATCGACCTACTAGCCTATGCAATCGACCGAGTGCTATGCGACGAACGCGAAGACGTTCACGACGCAATCGTAAAAATCACCCGCTACGAATTGCAGTTCCACAAGTGGGAAGAAGATTTGATTAACGACATTGCCTATGATTTCGCCTGTGGAATTATGAACATCATGGGCGAACTAGATGCTGCCACCCAAACATATGGCAGAATGGTTGACTTCGCAGAATTGTACGTATATCCCGCCCTATGGTTGGCAATGTATAAAAACTTTTTGAAATAGCTATTGACTTCCTCGCCACTTCCTCTATAATTAGAGCATACAAAGCAAGTAACCCACACAAGGAAACGAAACATGCCACACATCCCACTAAACTTGAACCCGCACACCGACCTCGAACTGTTCCAAATGTTCAACGTGGAAATTGAGGGTGCGAACGAACAGCTATGGTACTTCACCCCCAAGCAGCGGGGTGGTGTCGTTCAGAATTTCGACACTGAAAAAGCACATCACGACCGAACCAAAGAGGAGCAAGCATCGGCGGTTTCTGACCTTGCAGAATACTATCAGGAACAGATGGAACGACACGGCGATAAATTCGCTGTTCTCCCCTGCGGTGAAGAAGAATCGTATTTTGGTCCAGAACATCAGGAAGTGCCCGAATAACCTTGTGAGGGTGGGAACGCCTCAAGTTGTGGCGGCTTGAGGCGTTCCATTTCGACCTATCCAATCAGTTTGGCCTTGGGATTGTCTATCCTAGGTAAGGGGAGCAAAGCCCCTATGGGTCGCTTTTGTCAATTTAATTAAACTAAGGAAAAAGCAAAATGAATTTCACACTAAAAAACACTATCGTTGGAAAAGATGGCGGCATGAAGATTTTTGATAAAAGGGGAGATAATCCCAGCAAAAAATCGGCTAGTAGCATGACGATTGGCATTGTGTTCACTGGTCAAATAGGGGGGCATAAGGGTGTTTTTATGCGTATCCTCGACCATGTGGTTTCGCTAACAGACCCCACTAAATTGTGGTCCGTGTTTGGTGGTCCAGCAATCTACGTCGAAAATTTCGTAGAAGTTGAAGCCGAACTATCCCTTTACAACCCCTCCAACTAGGGGTTAGCCTCCCACCCATCGGTGGGGGCGCCGCCGCAAAATTTGACGTAAGTCCTTTCATACCAACGGGTTACGTCAATAAAATTTAGTGTTAAGTTTTCCCGCGTAGATGTCGATACTATAAGTATCAAAGGATGTCAACCCCAAACAAGGAAAACGCCATGAAAAAGTACATTGTTCTCGCTCTCGCTGGTCTTGCTGGTCTAGTTCTATCTAGTGGGTGTGCTACCCCCGGCACATTTGGTGTCAAGTATCAGCCCTACGATAATGTTCAGCTTGAGGCTAAAACGGCAGAATTTACCATTGACTCGCTAGTAGAAAACGGATGTGGAATTACTTTGCCAAAATTGAAATAAGCTATTGACTTGTCTTAGTTATACGCTATAATTGAGGCATAAGAGGAAACAACCCCACTACCACAAGGAAACAAGTTATGTCAAAACCCCAAGTAATCAAGTTTGTCGCCCGTCACATGCTGGCGACTAGTCACCCACTTCACGCGGCACTAGCCGAATTTTGTGGTGACAAGGAAGTCACGTTGCGTAAGGCTCGCAAGTTCCTTACGGCAAACCCTCACTTCTCTGACGGTCGTTATGACCAAGAGGTAGTCGAGGAGGCTGAGTAGTCAGCCAGATGGGCCTGTAACGGTTTCGACCTACTGAAAATCTTTAACGAGAACAGTTAGGCAAGAGGGTTCGACTCCCTCCAGGTCCACTTCCCACCTCGGCTTCGCTAACGCTGGTCGGTAACGCCACCCGCAGGGTACATGAACCCGCAGGGTGGTCGGGTGGGCATATACAACACGTAAAAGTGTTCGGGGATGTAGTAGTAATTGGCAGAACACCGGAGTATAATTCCGGAGATACGGGCTGGTCCCAACGGGTGGGTGCATCCACCCTCGTGGTCGCATAGCGCTGTGGTGAAACACGCCAGCATTAGTTCGAATCCCGTCATCCCTTGCATACAATTTGACTAAGCGTAGGTGTAAGCCCTACAACGACAGCGGGGAAGGGGAAACCTCGCTGATGACCCCCACAATACATTATGAAAGCGTAGCTTTAGATGAGTTCTCTAGTTGCAATCTAGACTTTAGAGGGATTCGCGCCCTAAAAGGTTTAGGAGAACAATACTGGTGCAGCCTAAATGCAAAGCGGCCAGCGGCAACCATACTAGTTAAGCCGTCGAAAAGTGATGTTGGTGAACGTAGGGTCAGAACCTACCGCTTTCGAGCATAACCCTGCCAGCGGGGGGAGTCGTTGCTCCCCGTTGGTGGGGGCGCGGCGGCAAAATTTGATGTAAGTCGTTTGATAGTAAGGACTTAGGACTATATTTTTATTATCTGATTTAGCTGTTGACATTGCTGGGCTATGCCCTATAATTGAAACATAAGAGAAAACAACCACCACCCACTACGAGGTACAATGCGATGCCAGTTCAAAGCCAAAAAGTTTCTGTTATTGTCAACAAGGAAAACACGGAGCTAGTTCAAACGATTGCGTTTGGTGCTGGTTATAAGTGGGACCGCAATAAAAATGCTGCGAGCCAACGAGCCCAGTACCAAAATGCCCAACAGTTGTTTTTCTATCCGCGAGGGGATGGAACTATGACGTATAGCGACGGGATTGATAAAGACCCACAGTTTCACGTTCTTAGCGTTGTTGACTTTTGCAAGTATGTCAATGGCAATCTTGAACTAAAGCCCGTTCCTCAAGAACAGAGCATTGACATCGGTGAATATACTGCCTATATTATGCCTGGAAATTATATCACGGTGGGCTGCCAAACTCTTTCTAAAGAGGTCGTGGCTAAACTAATCAAGGCATGGCAGAGTTAACCCTTATGGGTGTGACCCTCTCCCTCACGGGAGGGGGCGCCGCCGCGATTTTTGACGTAACCCCTTTGATAGTAAGGACTTACGTCGATTTCTTATAGCAAATATCGTGCCAAAACTATTTTGGGATAATATCGGTTTGGCTGTTGACTTCACGCCGTTATACCCTATAATTGAGGCATAAGAGGGAAGGAAGGATTCTTAAACGGGCGGCAAACCGCTAACAACGAACGTCCAACTTCGACTTTTGGCTCTTGGACGGGTCAGAAAAACAAGTGTTTCGGGATAGGCTGACAACCTACCTAGCAACCGTAAGAGTTTGCCACCGTTTAAGTATCTTTCAATTTCAAAACAAGAGAGTACCATGAGTTACAAAAAGATAAAACGAGGATATAAACAAGCCACCCCTAGACATAGGACACAATCAACAACATCTTCTAATGCTCAAGATAGAGCTATCGAAAAACGAGTAAGACAAGCCTCAAAAGGAGAACTAAATGGAAGAAACATTTAAGGAATGGATGGCAAAGGTCGATGCTATATTAGAGGCCAAGATTGGTCTTGGTACTAGCGACATGCGGGACCGTTGCTATTGGGATGCTTGGAACGACGAACTCAGCCCAGAAGAATTTGTTATGGATGAATGGGGCGAGGACGCCGAGGAAATGATGGAAAACGAAATTTTTGGTTAAAGGAAAAACGATTATGAAAACTGTTACTGTTAAGGCTATCAACCTGCGGGCTGGCGACATTTTTAAGGGCCAGCGGATTCAAACTGTTCAACGTCACCCTATGCGGGGTGGATTGCAAGGGGTGGTTATCTTAGCCCCCAACCCTAAGGGCTATGCCCTTGACGGTGTTGCTTTTACTGGAAACGAAAAGGTCGTAGTTAAGCGACCAAAGCACAACTATCGCAAGCGATAGAAGTCGGTAGCTACCGACACAAGCGGTTGCACTTGATACTTCGCCCGAGCCCGTTTTTGCCAAGTTAACTAACTAATAAACCGGACGGCAGCGGCCAAAGAATCAAAAGCGACATAGGGAGCTATCGCGACGGTGATGGTTCCCTATTCTATTTTATTTTCTCACCCCACCCGAAAGAGATACAATGAAAGCAGTAACGGAACGACGCAATAAAGGTTTCTTTGTTCATGCTCATGATAAAGTGGGCGTTGTTATCAAAATGTGGAAACCCGATAATCAAGAGCCTCGAATTGAGTTCGTTCGATACAATACCCGGTTAAACGAGTTACTTCAAGCAATCGAGGTAATAGGGATAGAGTTAGAAAAATTCTATGTTACCCGACACGACACGCCAAAATTACCCGACAACTTTTGCTTACACGGTGAACAATGAGACAACCACTCCACTACAAGCCTAAGACTTTCCGCCATGTTGTGGAAAATGCTCTTGATAGGCTGTATCATCTGCCTTGCGAGCGTTACCTATATGATGGTGCAGAGCGTACACACGTAGCAAAATATTATGAGGTGTTCGACTTCTATGAGAAGCGATACCTAAACCCCAACAGCCCAGAGAGGAACCGGCTATAATGTTTCAATGGATGCAAGAGGGGCGTTGGGCTGAGTACGCTTTGTGGGGTCTGGTTCACGGTCTCGTTGCTGCCCTCCTTCTGGGTTACTTCAAGTAGCCCATAGGTGGGGGCGCCGCCGCGAAATTTGTCGTAACTCCTTTGATAGTAACGACTTACGTCAATATTTTAGAATGTGCTTGACTCTCTTACCTTATCCCCTATAATAATGCCATGAGCGAATTTATAAGACATCTAGCGGAACGCGGGCTATCAGATGAGCATTTCTGGATTGATGAGGATTCAGAACGCATCTGGTTCCCCCTCTATAGTGTGGGTTCCATTAAACTGGTAGGATACCAACGATATAGTTGGAGAGAGGGGAAGCTACGCGACAATGGTGGTAGATATTGGACGTGGATAAGTGACGCTTATAAACCTTTGGCTTGCTGGGGTCTGTCCTATCTGAACTGGAGCGATGGGTTTGCGTGCAGGAGTAGCCAGCGAGTTCTAGTCACTGAGGGTATCTGGGACGCTATCAGGTGTAGGCGGGCTGGGTACAATGCGGTAGCTGTCTTGACTGCAACACCTAGCAAGCAGTTCATAGCATGGTTTAAGCTAGTCATGCAGGGAAAAGAATTAGTGGGCGTTTTGGATAATGATGAGAATAATACCGGATTGCGCTTGCAATCGCTCTGTTCATCCTCTATAATATGTGAAGAACACAAGGACATAGGGGAATACTCAACAAAGGAAGCGAAGTTATGGCTCTCACAAATGCTGAACTAAGGGAAATTGCAGAGGCTCTCAGGTGGTATCAGGAAGCCGCTAAAGACCTATCGACCATCGTGGACAAGCAAACAAACACCATCGACAAACAATCTCGTTTAATTCTAAAGCTATTGGCCCAGCGTGACCATTGGCACGTACAATGTAAGAAACTCCGAGGAGAGTACAAATGAGAACGAAGCAAATGAAAAAGGTCGTCGCCTTCTCAATCGGTGGTTCCCCTAGTGGTTGCCAAGCGTGCTTTATCGCCCTAAATGAGGATTGGGGATTAAAGCTCTATTACGATGAGGACAAGCGTGACGGTTGTTACGAGCTTCAAAAAGAAGCCGCTGCATTGGGTCTTGGCCCTAAAGTGGGTGGTATGCTCGACCTAGGCGAGGGGGCGTCGATTTTTCGTTATGGGTATGTCACTCAGCGTCTTGCTGTCCTAAAGGTTGTCTTGCGAGAGGCATATTTTGAGGAGCATGGCAACCTTGACTATTACTGTAGTTGGGATGCTTATTCGGATTGGGAAATTGACAACCTAAGCCGAACCAGAAATATTCGGGCTAGGCTTTTAGATGAATTGGGTTTTGAGTTTCAAGACGACCATTCTAATAACTGGGGGCTTGACAAGGAAGGGAACCTATTTTGTATCGACTTTGGTTCCGAAGATTGGATTACTGATAACAGACCGGATAGAACAAGCGAAAGCGAAAGTGAGGAATAAAATGGCTAATTTGGAAATAAGTTGGCAAACGTGGCAATGGGCAATGAAACGACTACGTAGGCAGATACAAATAGATGAGGAAAGAGAGGCAACGCTAACCCTTGCGTATAATGCCGCGTGGCAGTATGTTCAAGGGCAGGAAATTCCCTCTCCCCCTCCCGGTATCTTCCCCGCCCGTTGGCGTGCTATGGTTATGCACTTGTGTAACGACTAGGGGTTAGCTCCTCCCCCAGGGGAGGGGCCGCCGCCGCAAATTTTGATGTAACTCCTTTAGTAGTAACGACTTACGTCAATTATTTTTAATATGGATTTAGCTGTTGACTTTGGTATGGTATGCACTATAATTAGGGCATAAGACAGAAACCACTTAAACAAGGAAACGACTATGAACGCCATCGCATTGTTAAAACAGGAAGTCCAAGCAAACATTCGACAATCTCCTAATGGGATTCACTCGAAATTTGTTCAAGTCAACGAACATTGGGGGTTGAAGCTATATAATTGTGACGCAATGCGTGACCGTTGCTTCAAGCGTCAAGGGCAAGCCGCAAAACTTGATGTTGGCCCCGCTGTTGGGGGGTTGATTGACCTTGGTGAGGAAACGGGTTATTATCGCTACGGCTATATGTCCGAAAAGGTTACGACTGTTGAGAGCGTTATCGAGGAGGGTAACGATGGTTGTCTTGATAGCTATGAAGTGGACGAACTTTTTGACGACTGGTATGACGAGAACAGCGAGGAAATGGACGAAGTTCATAGCGTGCTAAACAGCATGAATTTTTTCTTCTCCGACTGCCATGTTGGGAATTGGGGAATCAACAGCGTGGGGAAATTAGTTTGTATTGATTTTGGTTAATACGCTTGACTTCCCCCCGTTATCCCCTATAATTCAAGAGTAAGCAACAAACACCCACACAAGGAAACACGTCATGCGTACTAAAGAAATGGCTTCTGTAGTTAAAAGCAAACTTGAGGCTTCCCCTTCTGGAATCTCCGCTAAGTTTGTAGCCCTTAACGATAAGTGGGGAGTCAAACTTTTTCACGAGGAAGAAACTCGTGACGTATCTTATGAACTTCAGAAACGAGCAGCTTCCTGGGATTTAGCCCCCAAAGTGGGTGGTGTTCTTGACCTGCCTAAAAGTGATACGACCTGCCTACGTCGTGGGCGATACGAGGAAACTTATTGCTTTGGTTTCATCACGCAAATTGTTGAGGTTGTCGGGGATATTCTACGCAAGGGGGATGGTATCGTTTGTGTCTCTGATGGTGTCTATCACACCGCTGACGGTAAAGACGTTTCCATTATGCGTATGTATGAACTTTTTAGGGAATGGCTTAAAGAGGGCGACAACAAGCAGCAAATTGAGGATGTTACTGAGCAATATTCACACCTCTTAGGGTGGTCGTTCTACGATGACCATTACGACAATTGGGGGGTTCTTCCCGATGGCTCTTTCGTTTGCATCGACTTCGGGGGCAACAGCTAAGTGACTCCCTCTTGTGGGTGGCTCCATGCCGCCCGCAGGAGGGGGTGCCGCCGCGAAAATCGACGTAAGTCCTTTGCTGGTAAGGAGTTACGTTAAATCCCTATAGCAAATACCATGCCAAAACTATTTTGCGGATAGGGGTTGACAAGCGGGGATTATACCCTATAATTGAGGCATACCACCAAGGAAACCACGGAGGCCAAAAAATGGCAAGATTAGCTGATTTGTATAATGGGCTTGGGTTCAAGTCACTTCTGACTGATGGGGATAGTAACCCGAAAACTGCACTGTCGAATAAGGCGAGCGATACGTTTGCCTCTATGCTTATGCACTTGTCCCACGGTAAAACATCCGGCTTTGGAAACGTGTGCGTTTCGGCTAGTCCCGGCTGTCTTAACGGTTGCCTCGATGAGGCTGGTCATGGTAAGATGGATATGGTTAAACGTGTGAGGAAAGCACGTACCAAACTATGGTTTACAGATAAGCCTAAGTTTTTTACTTTATTGCGTAAAGAACTAGATAGGTTCGTTCGCAAGTGTGAAAAAAATGAGTTGGTCCCTGCCGTTCGCCCTAACGGAACATCGGATATAATTTGGGAACGTGTCGCACCGTGGCTCTTTGCCGAATATAGCGAGGTACAATTTTACGATTATACCAAACATTGGCAGCGGTGCATGAAACGATACCAGTCACGCCTACCTAAGAATTATCACCTAACATTTTCGCGGTCGGAAACTAATGACGCGGAATGTCGGAAGGTGTTGCGGTCGGGCGTGTGCAATGTTGCGGTAGTGTTCGAGAAAAGCGACTACCCCTCAACTTGGGCGGGTAAACCCACCTACTCGATGGACGGTGACGATTTGCGGTTCCTAGACCCCCCTGGTGGGCATGTTGGTTGCCTCTATGCTAAGGGGCACGCCTGGAAAGCTGACGAATCCGGCTTTTTCCTCCCTGTGGGGGGTGGGGCATGAGAGCGACATGGGAAGATTTGAGATTGTATCTCAATAAGCTAAAAGAGGAGGGCGATGCGAGGCTCCAAGACAATCTTGCTGCCTATGACCCCTCCATTGGTGAGTACTACCCCGCAGAGTATGTAGAATTTATGGGGGAGGACGACGTACTAGACAAGGGGCATATTTTTATCATGGTGGAAAATGGATAATATAAAAGCGTACAAATTGTTTACCCTCCGGAAGGATGGTTCGATAGGCCCCCTGTTTATCAACAGGCGGTTACGTGTCCCCCTAAAGGAGTGGGTTCAAGCTGAGCCCCACCTAACTAAGGGGTATAAGTTCCGTCCAGGGTGGCACGCCTGCCCTAAAATGGAAGCTCCCCACCTAAGCAAAAAGGGGCGGGTATGGTGCCGTGTAACCCTACAGGGGGTGACGGAGGAACATCGCCCCGCCTCTCAGGGGGGTACGTGGTATCTAGCCGAGCGGTTGCGGGTTGATGAGATTCTAAGCTAATGGTTACCCTGCCATTGGGGAGGCACAAGACCCCCAGTGGTGGGGCCGCCGCCGCGAATTTTGACGTAAGTCGTTTGGTAGTAAGGAGTTACGTCAATAAATTTATTTGAACTACCTATTGACAATGTAAGATTATGCCCTATAATAGGAGCATAAGAGAGAACGAAACGCAAACCACGGAGTTGAAAACATGCGAGGCGATTTTGCTAAGATGGAAAGCGTAGGCTGTAACGTCTACAAAGAGGGTGGCATTATGTTGGTCACGCTGCCAGAAGAGGGGTTTGAACGATTGGTATATTGCCAACGACCCGGAAAGAAAACGTGGGTCCACAAAGATTTTCGCAAGTAAGGGGTTGACACGAGCCGATTATCGTGTATACTGGATTAAAGACAAGCGAGGGCGACAGTGACACAAGTTGCGGCCCATTTGAGTATTCTATTTTTGGAGAGTTTATCGTTATGGTAGAACAAAACACCGAAGCAACCGAAGCGACCGAAGCACCTCAGTCCGAGCAAGTAACACACCTGCAATTTATTGCCGCGTTCGTCGCATCCAAAAAGGATGGCACTGGTTTGGCTGGCGTTGCCGCTAAGACTGGCCTTGAGAAGGGCACTTGTCAAACGCGAGCGTCCAACATCCGAAACGGCCAATTTAAGATGGTCAACAAAACCGTGGGCGGCGAAACCGTTTACCGTTCCGCTGTTCCCGGTGAAAACGGGGAAACTGAAACGACCGATAAGGCACTTGCCAAGTCGAATAAGCAAGGGAAGTTGATTCCCATTAAGGTTAAGGCGTTGGGTGCCGATGGCAAACCCATCGTAACCGTCCGACCTATTCCGCTGCCTCAGCTACCCCGTGAGGGGGGTGTGCGAAATGAAGCACACTTCGATGAGGCGATGGCATTGCTTGCCACCCTTGAGGGGGAAGGTTAATCCCAACCTGGGGGCACCCATTCGGGTGTCCCCTTTTCTTTTCTTTTTTTGGGATATGCTTATGTTGAATCACGAAAACCACCCAAAGGTGGGGTTATAGTTGTTGGTCCCCTCCTTGGGCTCAGTGTCATAGGATGGGTGGTCTGGATGTACCTCGAAAGTGTGGAATAATTAGCAACCCCGCAGGGCGTAAGCCCTGGCGGGGTTTTTTCGTACCCTAATAGTAGGGGTCGAGAAAATATTGACGTAAGTCGTTGCCACATAAGGAGTTACGTCAAAATCCGCCGCCGCGCCCCCTCTGATGGGGGTCGAGATGCCACCCTACCTGTTGTGTCGTAAGTCCTTTGGTAGTAGGGGTTTACATCGTCGCCGTAAGTCGTATAATAGTATAGGGTTACGACGATTCCCCAGGAAGAGGCGGCTAGTTACATTGAGGTGCTAAAGACCCCAGTGTGAGTACTACCTATGGTGGCTGAGATATGCCAATCGGGGAGAGATATGTCCTCTCTAATATAGAGCGATGCGACTGCGAATGGAAGTAGTCAGCGAGTTTTGCCAGCCAGTGAGCTGTTGGATGTGATTTCAACAGTATGGGGAGTGGTGTGTCTCGTCTGAGCTAGAGCGATGCGTTTAGGAGTGTTTGTAGTCAGCGAGTATTGCCTGCCAGTGAGCCTGGAGATGATTTCCACAGCATGTGGGAGAGGTGCGTCTTGCCTAAGCTAGAGCGATGCGACTACGAATAGATGTAGTCAGCGAGTTCCTGGGGCCGTGCTAGATTGGGCCTAGAGTAGAGCCTAGTGGGTTACTAGGTCTTGCAGGAAAGGAAGAGTCTATATCGGCAGGCTTAACACTACCATCCATCGGGATGATAAAGACCGGCTTATCTATAGTAATAGTCTGAGGTGTGGGCGGGCCAGCGAAACGCTCAACAAGTAGGGCGCTTATAAGACCACCTAGTAGAAAGGCTGTTATTAGCCCTACGGTAGAATGTTTCATATCGTTCTCCTATGTTAAGTAGCTCAGGAGGGAGTCGAACCCACACATTCAGGTTTAGAAGACCTAATGCCTATCCACAGGCTGAGCCATACAGGTGCTTGAACCTAGCCACTGGGGTGTTATTCCAGGTTCCAATCAGGATGAGACTCCACGCCGCGTGGGAATGATTACCCACCACACCGCTTCACTGCCACAGAATCAACTTACATTGAGAGGATAGGGTTTTTCGGAGCCTACCCTCAAAGCACCGTGTTTCATGGCGTAGTAACCTCCTGTTGCTCAGGTGCGACCTGAACAGAGCAGACCAAGGTACGATGGAATCGAACCACCTTTACGCCGTGTTTCAAAAGGGGTATTGTTGCAGAGGATAGAAATCACTCGAAAGCCCTACAACACGACCGGGGAATTGTGGATAACATCTTTTAGCGTCAACTCTCTAGGAGTGTATAGCCTACTTTGTCTATTAAATTCAACCCTGCGTCGTCAGAAGGCGAGGAAAGTTCCCACTGACCCGCCCTCAAATACCCTTTGTGTCTTGTACTCCTATTATACACCTAAAAGTCGCCCTGTCAAGGTGCGAGATTCATAATATCTTGCTTTTTGGTCCCAGTCTCATTTTGAGACGATTCTGTAGTCTGGACATATTTCCGAACTACCAGCTTTCTAAAAATTTCAAAACTTAGAACAGTAAAAGCCACTAGGCGAGCTATCAAAACTCTTTCTTTTGGCTTCCCCTCTTATGTGTCCATTATAAATGATGTGAAAATTTTGTCAAGGGGTTGACTTTCCACTTTTATCCTCTAAAATAGAACATGTGAAGTAAAGGGATGGGAGTTAAACTTAGTTAGTGTTTACTAATTTGATTCGTCCCATCAAACATTGCTCTCTTCCTCTGCAAGACATTATAGACTCAAACGGGTGTCTTGTCAAGGTGCTAGGGGCGGTATTTTCGGGTTTCTGAGAAAAACTTTCTGAGAAAAGTTGTCGTCTGAGCCTTGACTTCTGCTCTGGATGCCCTATAATGGGAGTATAAGAGACAAGGAAACGAAAAACCTAATGAAATGAGGTGAAAAAATGCCGCTTCCAGTAGATTATTGCCCGCACTGTTGCGTGATTCATGTGATTGGCGAACATCCTGAAACGGGAGAGTCAGAAATGAATTATTGGTTACGAATGGAAGACCTAGAGGATTTCTTAGAAAAGGAAAATCATGTCAAAAATTGAAAAAATCGTCGTTGAGCCGATGTACGCTATCACCGTTACTAAGCAACAGGCCGAGATTATCCGCCTGTTTACGGGTAATGTTATGTGTTCCAACCGAGATAATGTGGAACAGATTGCAGCTTATGATGCTTGTGCCGAGTTGTGGAATACGCTTGGTGCGGCTCACATCAACACGCCGTCTAACCTAGATTTATCGAAAAACATCCAACTACAGAACAAAACATGGTAGTAATACTCATAGCTTGTAGCTTAATGTTCATTGTATTCTCCTTTTTACTCGAATAGAGGCCCCTTTCTTCCTGCATGAATCACTTTTAGCCTGAATCTAAGCGGTTTTAAGCCCGTGTGTAGTGGAATTGCGCCTGCCCGTCGTGCGTATGGTGAACCTACCACTTAACGCCCACAACAACCAAACGCTATAGCTATCTATTCTATCTTGTATATTGCTATGGTCTAATTATGAAGGAAAATAGGGATGGATATTTACGACCCAGAACGTCATAGACTCGAAAAAACAAGGCTTAAAGCCGAAACTAAGCTCTACAATGAGCTATCCTCATTAGGAACAGTAATGTACCTATCAGCATGGGCATTGTTCGCCCTTTTGAGTGGCTGTGTAGCCCTAATCTGGGACCAAGTGAGCCAACTCTACAATTAGGCCCAATACCCACCATTTAGACCAATTAGGTATCACATTGGGTAATTAACCCACAATCAGAGGAAATAGGATGACATATTACAAGTATACGACTGGTTACGTAATTCAGACCTTTAATAATGATGGTACTCCTACCAGTCAGACGTTTATTGCTGGCGATGAGGTTGAGTACGAGGATATTCAAGGTCAACCCTTGTCTGCTCCGATTGAGGGGCATGAGACTACATTTCCATTCAACATGGTTCAACCTAAAGGATAGTTAAATGAAAAAGCTACCAGAGATGCTAAGACGCTGGAATACGTTCGAGACTGTCTACAATGAGTTCTGCCGAGGTCTGTGGCAACATAGTAGTCAGGAACATGCCCTTTACGTGGATTCGCTGGTGGCGGCTTGTACTGGCCGTGGGAATAACCAGAGACAGCTTGACCTTCATGGTCTGTCTCCTGAGTGGGTGAATAGGTATATCAATATGGCTTGGGATGACTTTGAGAAACAGTGGGCTTTGGATGAGGCCAAGTAATGGACCTAGAGAAAAAGGTGGCTGAGCTTGAGGCTCGGATTAAAAAGTTGGAAACGTGCAGACATGACTATGGACACTATCAGGTCTATTTTAACGGCTGCAATGCTTATCATAAATGTATCAAATGCGGAAAGAGATTGAGGTGTTAAATGTCTACAAAAGTAAGCGTAGTAACGGCAGAACCCAGACCAGTTCACATGAGGCTCGTTGACGCTCCAACCTTGGAGTTGTTGCAGGAGGTAGAGGGCTTTCAAAGGCTACTTATAACCTCTGGCAGAAAAGATAATCGTATGGTCATCTTTTTTAGTAACACTGGTATGAGCTGGGGTAGTGCTAGTTCTGTGGGTAATCAAGATATAGTGGTTCGACGAGCACCATCAGGCTCACAGGTAACTCTTGAAGGGAGTAAGTAGTATGAGCTTTAATCAATTAGAGGAAAACGCTGAGCTTAACAAGAAGGTGATTCTATTGCAGGCCCGCATTAACATGCTGGATATTGCTGTTCAGAAACTTTCAAGGGAGCTTAAAGAGAGTAAGGCGGCCCATCAGGAAACCCTGGAAGAGTATCTCTACTAAAGGATAGTTAAAATGAAAGCTCACTTATACACAATCTTATCTATAGGTGCTATATTTGCAGGAACATCTGTATTTATGTATCTAGGAGCGCTTTATCCTGGCTTCGTAGCCGGTTTCCTTACAGTGACGTTGGTATCTGCTATAGTGGCATTGCTATACATAGTTTTACTAGACTTTTTCAAGAATAGGTAATTAGTATGTTTAATAAGGTACAAGCCAACCTATGTGCAGCTACCATCATCGACGACCTATGTGGGCGTAACGGACTGATGGAGGAGTGGGATAACCTCGACGAGGATATTCAGGCCGAGATTATTTTGGAAATTCGGGACCGTATACTAGACCAAGACCCAGGCGATGAAGAGTATGGTTTAACAGGACTTTGAAAGGATAGTTAAATGGAATACAAACTACTAATTTGCAATTATCAAGATGGTCTGACCGAGAAGGTTAATGAGTTTCTAGCTGATGGTTGGGAACTATATGGTAGTCCTGGTGGATACTTTATGAATCAAAACTCCGTGTTCTTTCAGGCTGTAATAGGCGTGGATGGGAAGGAAGACTAATGGGATATTACACAAATTATGACTTAGAGTTCGAGCGTCTTGAGGGCACTGTTGACCTTAATGAGGTTCAACACTATGTTGACGAAGATAGTTGTACGGAGTATGACGAACCTATTGGTTCTCTGCTTGAGGATTCAATCAAGTGGTACGAGCATGAGCAGGATATGTCGAATTTCTCAGAGAGATTTCCAGGCGTACTGTTCACACTAAGCGGCATCGGTGAGGAGGGTGGCGACCTGTGGAAGAAGTATTTCTTCAACGGAGAGTCACAAAGAGTGCAGGGAATTGTCACCTATGAGCCGTTCAACCGAGGAAAGACGAGGTGTAAGTAATGAGCGACACAGTAATCTCAGACCTAAGAGACATCGTGGACTTCCATGAGAATACCATTACCGTTCTACGCGAGCAAATTAAACGCCTTGAAGAGGATAGGGCGGTAGCGGAGAACCAAGCGTATGACTACAGACAGGAGATTCTTTGTCTCCAAGACCATATTACAAACTTAGAAAGGGCGCTATGATTCAAATAATTAGTCTATTTTGTGTAATCTGGTTTACTCCAGTAATCTTAATCAGGAGCTTTCGAGGGCAGGAAATACCAGCATATATGTTTATGTGCATGGCTATGGCATGGGTCGCGTTCGTTCATTCTATGGGGTGGCTAGTCTAATGATAGTACTAACGAAGTCGCTCAAGGTGACAAAGATACTTAAAAAGACTCAGGCTGCCTTCTTTAATCAGCTAGTAGTTGATGACATTATCCACCTAGCCTTTGAGCTAAAAGATAGTTACTACAAGGCATCTTTACGTTGTGAATGCGACAGGCTCTTGGGCGAACACCATGTTACTGCGAACTCAGCAGCGGTGAGACTTAAAGACTGCTTTGAGGTTGAGGAAGTGGATACTAATGATTCTTCTGAACTAAGCATGAAAGACCGAGAGATTGCCCACCTAAAAGAACGGCTAGGGGCTATGTATGATGAGAATACTGAGCTTCGCAATAAGAGAGGAAGGTTTTCATAATGAAAATTTGGGAATTGCTTGAGAGACTAAGAGAGTGTAACTGTAACGCAGAAGTCAAGATACAAGGCAATACTTGGGTGCTTGATGACGGTACGTGGATGTGCGACGACCCTGTGGGTATCATGGGCATCACTCCGGTCGAGACCACTGAGCGTAATCACTGTACTGAGGTAATCATTCAGAAGCTCTAGGAGGCCGTTCTAGGCGTTTGCCTGGGATACGATTGGGAACCCGAAAATTTTTTGGCAGAGCCTTAGCGGGTCGCCAGGACGCTCTATAATTTACCTGAGAGGCAAATAAGATGAAAAAGTATGTAATAACCGTAGGAACGTGGGATATGAACGATGGCGGCTTAATTGGGGACGTTAGTTTCCTCCTGCCAGACGAACAGTGTGCCTTACCTGCTTTTGAGAGGGATAAGTCTATCTTAGATGTTGTCAGGAATAGTGAGACTATTCTTGACGCTATTAAAGAGGCTCAGGTTGATGACCTGTTCTATCAGACTCTTGAGGACTATGGTTATGATTCATGGTATGATGATGAACCTGCTCCAGAATGTAGTGAGTTAAAAGTTAAGAGCGTTAGCTGGGTACACTACAACCTAAATATTTGTATCCAGTACGAAGACCAAACCGTTATCATTAACGGTGAGGAAGAGACTATGGAACTTATGCTTGAGCTTCAATATGAAATAAGGGAGTTAACTAATGTCTAAGAAACACAATCCAACTAAGAATCAAATGTCGGTCCTGCGAAGATTAGAGGCGGGGGATTTTCTGTGCGCTCACTTTGGTTGTTCAATGAATGGGTATGTTGCCTTTGTTGACTCTAATCAGAGGCTTCCGGCCTATAGAGACACAGTACTTCACAACATTACCTTTATATCCCTAAGAGAGCATGGATACATTGAGGAAGATTCCACATATAATTCATGGGAGGGCGATGCTCCTAAAGATACCACTTATTTTTCCAATAGGGATTCAGGAGGGCAGCATGTTGAGACGGTCCTCTACTTTAGGCTTGCTCAGGCAGGAAAGAACAAAATCATAGAGAGTACAAGGTTAATTTAATGAAGGTACTAATTCGCTATATGGGTGATAAGGGCGCTATCGGCCAACAGGTTGCAGGTAGAACGATTGGGCGATTGCAGGGTGGATGTGCTGTAGACATTCATGGTGTAGTCTTTGCTAGGTTCAAGAGGATTAAGGTTGATGCAGGGAGAACGGGCAAATGGCAGGAGATTGAGTTTACTATTGAGGAGGAAGAAATCCATAAAAAACCATAAGAGGGGGTTGCCTTTGGTTGTTCTTCCCCTATAATAAGAGAACAAAGCAACGAAACACACATTTTGGAGGCTCAAATGAGCGAAAACGAACAAAATTTTGACTTTTCCCTTGTCACCTTTGGCGAGTTGGAGGAAATGGAACGATTCATGGCTGACGTTGATGGTAAAAGCATAACCTTTAAGAAGGTTAAAGGCTCTTTCAAAGGTATCGACTATGATGCTATTGATTCTAAGAACAGCGAATGTTGGGAGTTTGACTCTAGTGATGAGGTGATGCGAGTATGAGTAAGCAAACAATTAAAGTTGGTGTGTACTGTCAAGACAATGGCGATGGCAGTAATGGAACAACCTTGTATCCAACCCTTGCTGATGCTAAACAGGCTCAAGCAGAGCGTAATCAGTGGGAGACTCCTGAAGATATTCCAGATGACTATGACCTTTGCTACTATGAACATGGTAGCGTACAAGAGGATACACTTCAAGTAGAAGTTCATGCTGATGGTAGTGTGACTTTGGCATCATCCTACTATGTTGAAGGGGGTGCTTAATAGTATGAGAATAATTGACTCTAGCGACATAACAGAGGCTACCAACATAGTCGAAAAGGTTTTCGATAAGCACCGGGATAACTTGAGCCTACAACGCATGGCAAACAACGAGAAGAGAAATGAGATTGCTGCGTCGTTGACTCGTAGTACCATCGAACTATTAAAGGGTAAGAATAAATGAAAATCAGTTACGTTATTGGAGACATAACAGAGACAGTTAAGAGAGATAAACCTCGTTGTATTGGGCATTGCGTTAATAATCAAGGCGGTTGGGGTTCAGGTTTCGTCCTTAGTCTTGATAAGAAATGGCCTCATATTGGTGACTGGTATCGTTATTGGGCATGGGGCAAAGACTTTAAGCCGTTTTTTAAGGAGGATGATACTGGCTATGGTATGAAAGAGGGAATGACTGGTGAGTTTGAGCTTGGTCAGGTACAATGGGTTAAAGCAGATGAAAACACTACTGTGTTTAACATCGTTGGTCAACACCGTACTGGTATTCGAGAAATTGCTGGTATTCGTATTCCTCCCGTAGACTATCGCTCATTACGAGAGGGTTTTGCTCGAATCAAAGAGTTTTATCTAAAGAGCGTTAAGCAAGACAACGCTTTTGACCTAGACTTAGTAAGACTAGGCTGTGGACTTGCGGGTGGTAAGTGGAGTGAGATTGAGAAGATTCTCGATGAGGTCTTTGGCGACACTCTTATGGACATTACAGTATATGATTTTGAGCCAGGAGGCAACTAATGGAAGCGACGAGAAAAACAGAGGTGGTAACAGTTGGTGTTACTTTGGAGCTAACTGCTTTTGAGGCATCAGTACTCAAGTTGGTTTGTGGGTCTGTGGGTGGACTAGGTAAGCATAAGGATGTTGCTACTAAGGTCTATGATGTTTTAACCCAGGTTGGGGTTGATACTATTAGTAATGGATACACTCTCAAGAGTGAGTACGGAAGTCTCTACCTTAACGAACAAGAAAAAGACGACATTCCCTTTTAGGAGATAGCTATGAACGAATATGAAGTAACTTTTGTGGCGCCAGGAGAGTGTGGCGGGACTAATGATACAGTGCTCACTATCCTTGGAACATCACTTAGGGATGCTGAGCGAGTAGCTGGTGGGATACGTCAAGAACATTGGGGTGAGATTGAATCTGTGATTATGATTCATCGGGGCATCGTACCACACGACCTATCAAGTGGAACATCGGAGTCATAAGATGAAAGACTACCTACGCATCATCGGTGATGTTCATGGTCTAGTGTCGCTCAAGCGACCGAATGGGCGCAATAAGGGTAAGAACTATATGAATGTGGCTAAAGCCGCAGAGTATAGCATCCAGCTTGGTGATATGGCTTTCGACTATAGTGACTTGAAGAAGCTGGACCCACTCAAGCATGTATTCTTTGGTGGCAATCACGATAACTATGATGTTATCCACGGCTCTCCCCATAATCTTGGCAACTTTGGTGACTTAAAAGTAGGTGGTATCGACTTTTTCTTTTGTCGGGGTGGATTCTCTATTGATAAGAAGTATAGAGTAACCAATGAGCAAATGAGTGGACATAAGACTTGGTGGCAAGAGGAACAGCTATCTTATGCAGATGGGATGATAGCCCTTAAACTGTATGAAAAAACTAAGCCTAGCTTAATGATTACTCATACCTGTCCCACAGAGATAGCTAAGAAGATTGGCAATCCTCAAGTGTTGAGAAACTTTGGGTATGACCCAACTACGTTCAACACAATGACGCAGCGATTGCTACAAGCTATGTTTGAGGCACATCAACCCAAGGTCTGGGTATTCGGACACTTTCATCGTAACTGGGAACAAACAGTCAACGGTACAAAATTTATCTGTGTTGATGAGCTTGCTCATCTTACTCTTAATGAAGATGGAGAGATAGTATGAGTGAAGAAGTAACAGAGACAGCTTTAACCCCTCAACAGCAAATCCAAGAGAAAATGGTGGAGTCACTGGAGGCTATGCAGGAGTATACTAACGCAACAGGAGAGTTTGTTGCGGAACAGGCTCCTTTGGTTGTTCAAGAGATTCATACTTGGGGGATGATTGAGTCGATTGGCTTGGGTTTCTTCTGGCTAGTAGCTAGTTTGTTACTTATTCTTGGCGGTCGCAAGTTAAGAACCTTAATCGGGAAAAACTGGTATGAAGAAGAATTAAATGCTCTTTCTGACAAGAGACAAGCCTCTGGAAATAGATTAGACTATGCAGATGAAAGTCGTATAAGGGTCTTAAATGAGAACAATATGTATTTAAGTATATTTGCTCAAGTGGTGAGCATTGCTATGTTCGTATTCTCTTTCTTGTTCTTCGTATGGTTTGTCCTACCAAATTTTTTCACGGCAGCATACATTCACTTTGCCCCTCGTCTATACCTTATCGACCAACTGGTTGAAATGACCCAAAGGATTTTTTAATGAACATTAAGAAAATTTTCAGCGGCTACTACAACATGTTCCAAAAGGGTAGGTATAGCTGGGCTTCTCGCGGAGATATTCCTTGGTGTGAAGATGGAGGGATGCGTATAGATTGTGTATCTATTGTTGCCAAGCATGAGAAGGGCACTGTTGTAATCAGGCAGGTAAGAGATACTATCGACGACGAGATATGGGAGTTCCCTGCTGGTAAGGTCGATAGGGGTGAGTCGGCTATTCAGGCAGCAAAGAGGGAGCTATTAGAGGAAACAGGATTAACTTTGCTTCCTGGGGCACTTCAACTTAACTGGGCGTTCCCTTCCGCTGGTATGATTGATGAGTGCCATACCATTGTTGTCGGTCATTGTACTGGTGAGATAACCAATGAGCATAATGAGGGAGACGAACAGATTGAGGTCTTCCTTATGAGCGATGAGGAGTTGATTAACCTCAAGAAAGGCTATGAAAATTGCTCTGATTGTATCAGTGCGGGATTGCTCCACCATATTGTGGGCCTCCACTTTCAAAGATTACTAAATTCATTCAACTATGTTGATGGAGAATAAGATGCTTGATATGTTTTTGGTGTTATTCCTAACACCGATGTATCTCATAGGCTATCTGGCTGGCTTCCTGTGGAGGTCGATAGGCTCAGGGTTCTATGAGGGTTTTAATGCTGTTCAGCTTAGTGCGGAAAAGCGGCTATTACAAGAGTTTAAAGAAGTTTGTGAGGCTCACGGCCTTGACCCATTAGATTTTAACGAAGAGGGAGAAGTATGATGAAGTACTATGTTTCACTAGGTAATCATAACCGTATGACCATTAGCATTGGCAATCCTATTGCAGCCTGCCTAAAGGCATTAGAAAGATTTGACCTTATTGACCCTCCTACCTCTTTCAAGGTATCCCAAATTGGATACGAAGTACATAATGATAGTACAGAGGAAACGTATTTCTTAAATGCTATCATGGAAATCAAACAACTCTCTCAGGAGCCTCTTGAGGGCATCGACGAGACTGAGGATTTTGGCCTAGATAATCCCGAAAATTTTTCGTCAGAGGCTTGACATTTGCCTAGCATCCACTAAAATAGGACTATAAGAGAGAACGAAACCCTTTGACCTTTGACTTTTGGAGACTCGAAAATGAGCAAATCAGGCGAACAGACAATCAACGTGGCTTTGACCGAAAACCAGTGGAGTGCGATTTTACGGACGATTGGGATGCGACAGCGAGAGTGTCAGAGCGTTACGTCTGAGTTCAAGCAACATGAGAAGTTTGCTAAGTTGGACGTTGAGTACGAGAAGTTGAAGATGAACATTGTAGCACAAATTAGCTAGTTTTGGACTTGTTTGGAGAGTAATTATGAAGATTGAGAATAGTGATACTGAACTACATAGTAGTCGTTTGGGTGAGTCCCATGTCTACAAAGTAGCACAAAACGCTCAGATTATGAAGATGCTTGCTGATAATGTGTATTCAGATAAGGTGCTTGCTCCGATTCGTGAGTTGAGTACCAATGCTCTGGATGGTCATACTAAGGGTGGAAACGTAGGTCAGCCGTTTGACGTATACCTACCAACTCGCCTAAGTCCCACTTTCCGTATTCGTGACTATGGTTGCGGTATGGACCGTGAGCAACTCACTAAGATGTATACCACCTATGGTGAGTCGGACAAGAACGACAGTAACGATTTCAATGGCTGTATGGGTATCGGGAGTAAGTCTCCCTTTGCTTATGCTCAGTCGTTCACCACTACCTCCTACCATAACGGTAAGAAGTATGTGTGTATCAACTCTAAGAACGAGGAAGATATTCCTGTTCTACAATTCGTTATTGATGGGGTTGATACTGATGAACCTAATGGAATCGACATTAGCTTCGCAGTCAAAGCCAACGATGTGTATAAGTTTGAGGAAGCGGCACAAAGGTTGTACCGTCACTTCCCTGTGATGCCTAACATCAAGACTGGTGTTTGTGTCATTCCTGAGAGAGAGTATCTCTACGAAGGTAAGAACTGGCGTATCCTGGCTCATAGTGGAGAAAGCGTTGCGGTCATGGGGTGGATTGAATACCCTGTTGCTACTAAGCACTTCTCCAAGCATAACGATGACAACTACTACTGGCGTAGACAAGACGATACTCCTGAGGCACAGTTGCTCTCAATGGGTATTGAGATGGACTTCGAGATTGGTGAAGTTGAAATGGATATGGCTCGTGAGTCACTCCAGTACAACAAGAAGTCTATCGACAACATTAAGGCTCGACTGAAGGAAATCTTAGCCTTCCTAAAGGCTGAAATGTCTAAGTCTTTCGACGACTGTGAATCCCTATGGGATGCTCGCGTTCGATACCAGGACTTGACTTCAGGTAAGATGCAGACCCTTCAGAAGTTGATGGGGTTGCAGAAGCCAGAGTACAATGGTGTAGACCTAAGTAAGTCTGTTGACCTTGGTAGTCTTACTGGTTGTCACTTTGTTAAGTTTCGCAACGATGGGCTGAAGAAGGCTCGTCGTACAGATAAGATTACTGACTATCATCCTTCTGGGACTTCAACTCTCAGTAAGTTTGACTTTTATGAAAACGATATGAAGCGTGGGGAGTATTCTGCCTGCGACCGTGTTGTTATGGATAGCGACACAGACTGTCATACTGTCTACCTGTGTAAGTTTGATGATGACACAGCTCGACAAAACTTCATTGATGAAATGGGGTGGTTGGATGACTCTTTCCTAAAGAAAACCAGTTCTGCCCCTCAGCCAAGTGCTAAGGCTAGAGCAGCGAAAGAGAATGTGTTCAAGTACCGTCTGGATAAGGCGACCACTGGATACACTTCTAGTCGCTATGCTAAGGATTGGTGGAAACCTGAGAAGGTTGAGTTTAGTGATGGTGGCGTGTTTGTAGAGATTAACGCTTTCCGTTGTCGCTCTGCGAGTGGTTCGGATAGGTCTTCCAATGAGATTGGACAGATGATTAAGTTGTTAGAGGTTCTTGGTGTTGCTCCTCCTAGTGAGGTAGTCGGCATCAAAACTGTTGCTGTCAAAAAGTATCGTAAGTCGAAAGACTGGGTTGACGTTCTTGATTGGGTTAAGGAAAAGTTTAACGCTTACCTGAAAGCCAATAAGGTTGGCGAGTTAATTGCTAACATTCAAGAGCTGGAAAGTTTTCAGGGCGACAAGTATCGCTCGATTATCAAGATTGCAAATGGCGGTTTTGACAAGAGAAGTCCTCTCCATTCCTTTTGGGCAAAGGTAGAGGAACTAGAGAAGGTGAAAGCGAGTAGCGGTACTAAGTGTTCTAGTGCCCAGAAGTTGGCTAACATCATGCGGCTAGACTTAGCTGGTGATGCAAAGTACAACCTCGAAAACGAAGAGGCTGCCATCCTTAATCGGTATGGTATGCTTGAAGTAATCGAATCGTGGGATGTAAGGAATCACGGTGCGAAGATTGTTAGTTATGTTAACCTTATTGACAAATGTGAGGGAATTTAAGATGAGTAAAATCGAAGGCGTAGAGTTCAGTTATGTTGGTGGCGAGTTGACCATTTTTACTCTGTCGGATGGGGCTTCCTATCCGCTGGGTAAAGACCACCCTTCTTATGGTCAGATTAAGAAGAATCTTCGTACACTAACCGAGGATGAGGCAAGGGAATTGCTGGATGCTAAAAAGGCAACTGAAGCGTTCTTGAACTCTGGCTCAGGTGATGGTACGAATAAGGCTACTGTGAAGGATGGGGTTGTATACTACAACGGCCTTCAGGTTCACAATGCTGTAGCTACACGTATCGTGGACCAGATGCAGGCAGGGTTGGATTCAACCAACCTGCTACGCTTCCTAGAGCGTGTTGACCTTAACCCGTCCTATCAGTCGGCCCAGGAGTTATTTGATTTCCTTGACCGTAAGGGACTACCCATTACCGAGGACGGATGTTTCCTCGCCTACAAAGCTGTCCGAGATGACTTCAAGGACATCTACAGTGGAACCATCGACAACTCACCTGGACAGGTGGTTAAGATGAAGCGTGGCAAGGTTGACGACAACCGTAACCACCACTGTTCGCAAGGATTGCATGTGGGTGCAATGGAGTACGTTCGCTGGTATGGCAGTCGGGATGGACGAGTCGTATTAGTCAAGGTTGACCCAGAGCACTGTGTCTCTGTGCCTAACGATTGCGAGTACAAGAAGTTGCGTACTTGTCAGTACGAAGTACTTAGCGAGTTCACTGGTGAACTATTCGGTGCAGTCTACACCTCAAGAGGTGAGGAAGTTGTTAGTCCTCTGGACGACGAGGATTACGACTGGGGCTGGGCAGATAACGACTACGACGAAGATGACTACGACGACTACGATGAGGACGACTCCTTCAGTGAAGGTGATGTTGTCAGCGAGACTGTCGGAGAGTTGGAGGCTAGAGTTGAAGAACTAGAGGCTCAGTTGGCTGAAGCTACGGCAAAGCCTGCTCGCAAAGGTCGTTTTTGGTAATCTAAAAGGCAGGGGTCTCACTGAGGCCCCTGTCTCTTTTTATATTGAGACTCAACATGAAACTGACACCCTATGACCATGATACAGAGTTACGATACAAATGCCCGCACTGTGAGTTCGCTCATTATAAACCCCTAAAGGAAGTGCTAAGACCGAATCCGGTCATCGACTGCTACTGCGGTAAGACAGTTGAGCTTGAGCAGCTAACCAATGCTAAGTTCACAGCTACACCAGTCAGTCAAGTGAAAGTGCCAGTGAGTTCTAGTGTTGATACCAAATCTGCCTATCGGCTGATTAGAGCACAAGGATACACTATGGAAGTGTCAGACACCATAATGAAAAAAGGTTTGACAAAGAATCCTCAGAGTACTGGGGAATTGGTTAGATTTGCACTTGCGGAGTTAAACGATGGAACTGAGACCAACTAAATTTGATGATATTATCGGACAAGAACATATTAAAGAAGTCCTTGAGATACTCGTAGGAGCTTCCGAGAAACGTAAAGAGGCATTACCCCACGTTCTATTTGAGGGTCCACCGGGACTTGGTAAGACTACTCTAGCCCGCGCTCTAGCTAATGAGGCAGGCAGGAGAATTGTAATCGGCAATGGCGCAAACATTGGTAGTATGAAGAAAATGCTGCCCTATGTCATGGATATTCAAGGGGGTGACATTCTGTTTATCGACGAGATTCACAGACTGCCAATACCCATCCAAGAATTTTTGCTGACTGTCATTGAAGACTTCAGGGTAGACCTATCTGACGGCGTTGATACGACCTCGATTGAACTGCCTAAGTTTAGCTTTGTCGGTGCTACGACAGAGGGTGGCACGCTGCTAGCCCCACTCAGAGATAGGTTTAAGCAGAAGCTACAGCTAGAGCTATACTCCAACGTCCACCTCTATGAGATTGGTAAAGGCAATGCTAAGAGGCTCAACCTGAACCTGGACGAGGAAGGTTTGCTCCACTTGGCTAGAGTGTCGAGAGGAACCCCGCGAGTCCTGAACTCAGGATTAGAGTGGATGAGAGACTACTGTACCTCAAAGAACATTAGTCAGGCAGGGAAAGAGACTGTGGTGAAAGCCCTCGCCATGACGGGTGTTGATGAGCATGGGCGAACCAAGCAGGACAGGTTGTATTTGAAGGCTCTGGCTGGTATCATTACTAAGACTAGGAACCCTGTTGGATTGGCTACTATCGTGGCCCAGACTGGATTGAAGGCTGAGGATATTACTCAGGTAATTGAACCTTTTCTCCTGCGAAACAAAATGGTGTTACGAACTCCTAGAGGAAGGGTAATTGGACAATGGAAGCCGACATAATCAACGTAGTCCTAGATTGCATGTTTCTTTCGTTCTACATTACCTGTATTGGCATTGCAGTACTTATGACTGTTTGTTTTATTCATGTGATTGTGAATGGTATAAATAAGATGATGTCAACAGGGAAGCCAGTCAAGAGATACAAGCAGGGAAAACCCCCATATCCAGAGGACTTAAAATGATTCCTGACGAAGTACCAATCTTCACTAAGGATGACCTCCTGCCAATGGGTAGTGAGGTCTACGAGGTTAAAGATAAGGCAACGACCGTGGGTTGGCTAAAACAGTTGTTTCTCTATGGGACCAGCGAGAAAATGTCAATCACTCCTGCTGACCAGAAGGACTACAAGATGGCAGTAGATGCCTTTAAGAAGGCTAATGGTATTGGCGGTAGAATACTACTAGATGACTGGGAAGAGACTACGACCGTCGCCAAACAGGTGAAGGCGTTAAATAAATGTATGAAGGAGTTAGACTATCATGGCTAAGGGTGTGAAACAGTGTCCCAAGTGTAATGAGCCAACGGGGCCAGCAGCAAAGTATTGCTCTTGTGGGCATCAGTATATGTTCGCTCCAAAGCTAATCAAGCAGAACAAGGTACTCAAAGGTCCGTTCGACTGGCGAGAGTTGAAGAAGGGTGAGTTCATTAAGTCAGTGGGTGGTCATGGCCCCTTCTATCCGTACAAGGATGTTGATAGCGGAGAGACAGAAATTATACCTATGGGTCACTATGGGATATTTAGAGTGTCTTTTGTTGACGACAAAGGTATTGGTACACATCAAGTATTTACCAACCAGGATAATGGTGGGTTTTGCTATTTGTATATGGGTGAGCCAAGGTTAAGTAAAGAAACGGGCAATGTAATGAGGCCCCACAAAATTAAAAAGGTCATTAGAAGGAAGGGAAAATAATGTTCAGTCCAATACTAGCAGTTGTTATCCTCCTATGCGTCTTGTACGGCATCCACGATGGGAATACGGCGATGCGAGAGACGAGAGAGGGCAAACGGCCAGCCGCTAAGAAAATAAGTAGCCGTTACAGCTACGCGATATTTTTTTGGCTTGACATGTAGAGATTTGGGTCTATAATAGAGACAGAGAAACAATTTGTGTTCGACCGGAACACCAGTAATGGGGTCGGAGACAGAGAGGGTGTTGCATAACTAATGTCGTTGTGTTACTGCCTGCCTAGATAAAACGCCTACAAATTACTAATTTGGGGTCTGAAAACGTAACAGTTATGAGCTTCGAGCTTGTGACACGGTGGGTAGTAACATTAACGATTAAGGTTTATGATATGGTAGACAATGCTACTTCAAAATTTTTAGACGCATTAAAGACACTAAACTGGATAGAAGCAGAGAACTCTGGTTATTCAACCTTTACAACAATTCAGTTGCACGCAAGGTCTCCCTCTGGTAAAGAGGTTCGTCTTATGATGCATACCTATGATGAGCGTAGAGATTTTAATCTTTGCGTAGGCCATAGGTTTATCTTAACCAATGAAACCAAAGAGAGGCTACATGAGGTTTGGGACGAGGTATATGAATCAGCCTACTCAAACAAAATCTCTAAACTTGCTAAAGAAGCAGAAAAAGTAAAGAGATTTAAAGAAAGAGAACAAGAAGAAATCAACACATTATTGGAGGAGTTCTAATGCCATATATTGACAGAAAAGACAGAGAACATATTGACCGAGCTATGTCTCAATTTAGAGAGGGAATAGTTAGTGACCCTCTTACTATTGAAGAACTAGGCCAAATCATTTGTGATGTTCCGTCCAATAAGAGGAAGGGTGCTTTCAACTACTTTGTGAGCCGCCTATTCTCTGATGTGTTTGATGTGAGAGTAGCAGGTTACACAGAACTATCAAATGCTATCGCGGTCTTTGGTGATATGGAAGCCGAGACAAGACGACGACTGATGGACCCCTATGAAGATAAGTGTATTGAAAAGAATGGCGACCTAGAGGAGTGGAAGTAGATGACGAACAGACTAAGGGGTTCAATGGCCTACCTTGCTGGCCCAATGGACTTAGTTCCTGACCGAGGCGTTGAATGGCGTGTCGAAATGTCAGAGTTTTTATGGAAGATGGGAATAGGAGTGTTGAATCCCTGTGACAACCCAGTAACGGACTCCCTTAAAGAGAACGATGGGTACTACGAACTAATTAAAGAGTTAAAGCAACAGGGTAGGTATGATGAGGTTGAGTCGCTAGCTAAGAGAATAGTCAGGACAGACCTGCATCTCATCGACTTATGTAACTTCTGTATTGTGTATATTGATACGGATGTTCACTCGTCAGGTACTAATACGGAGTTGACTTATGCCTCGCTTGAGAAAAAGCCTGTAATCCTAATGTGTAAGCAGGGCAAGGCCGAGGTTCCCAACTTCCTATGGGGTATTGGGCTTGGTCATAACAAATTCTTCAGTAATTGGAATGAGGTTAAGGAATATTTACTTCTTGTCGCCTATCAAAGACCTAATGCCGTTCCAGGCTTTAGCGATTGGAGATTTATAGATTATAGTAAGGTATTTGGACCATGTTTAAGTCAAGGGGAAAGCTACGCTACGGTAAGACCCGGTTTTGGGCTGTAGTAGATTGCGATATTGGTTTCTGCGATTACTACAAGAAACTGTATAGTCAGGCTACCCATAGGACTCGTCAGTTAATGGCTCCTATGTGGGGAGCGCATATTACAGTAGTAAGAAATGAAGTCCCGCCTAAACTAGTGCGATGGAACGCGCATGAGGGTGAAATAATAGAGTTTACATGGTATCCTGGTGTAGATAATAATGGGGTGCATTACTGGCTTGATGTTGAGTGTGAAAGATTGCATAAGATTAGGATTGAGTTGGGTCTGGATAGAAAACCAATATATCCTTTTCATATGACGATAGGAAACAGAAAACATGAACAGTAAAGCGTTATTAATGGGAGCTTCTGGAAAACAACACTTAAGTTTTTTGGATATAGCAGCCCCTGTAGCTATGGAATATGCCTCAAAACATAATTATGATTTTTGCTCAATTAGAGGTAAGGCTTTTGACGATTTTGCTAGGACTAGACCGCCAGCATGGGCTAAGGTTCCAATACTTTTAGCCGCCCTTCATACGTATGATATTGTTTGCTGGCTTGACTGCGATACTATAATTGTTGATGATACACTAGACATATCAGACACTCTTACTTTGGAGAGTCCGATAGGAATAGTAAACCAGCCATTGTCTATTGAAACTTTCTTTACCGTTCCAATTGAACGGTTAAAAACAGTAAAACTCCAAGTGTCTTGTCCTAATACTGGGGTCATGGTTCTTAAAAAAACAGTTACAACAATGAATCTACTTAGGGAAATATGGGATGGGGAAGATGGACCCCTATGGGAACAATCTTCTTTTCTTTCTATCATGGGGTATGAAGGAGAGTGGCCTTATTTACCACCAAAAGAACCTAGTCTTTATGCAGATGCTATACAGTGGCTAGACAGAAAATGGAATGTCCACAAAAGACATAATCGAGAAGAGCAAGGTTATATCCATCACTGGAGTCATCTTCCCTATGAAGAAAGGGTTTTAGGATTATTGTCAGATAGTCAAAACAAAAAACATGACACGACCTCAGATTATATTAGTAGGTAATGGGTCTAGCCTGATAGGTAGCGGAAAAGGAAACCTTATTGACTCGCATCAATATGTTGCTAGGTGTAACAACTTTCAAACAAGAGACCATGAAGAAGATGTTGGTTGTCGTACTACCCACTTATGTAGAAGGGGTATGGGTGACATTAAACTCTTTATAGGTTCTGAGCTTAAATCTGTTATTAACATAATAGCTCATTGCGCACATATTCTGCATATGGATATGATAGTAAAGAAGAAGTTAATTCCTCGTTATGGGGAGATACTCACCGTTGTTTCAGAACAAGAAACCGTTGAGTTGACTAAAGATGTTGGCCTTGTCTATAAAAATGAGGAAGGTCGGTGGTTTGAAACTGCTACTGTTGGACTTGTTTCGATAGCATACCTACTGACCCAGTTTAAAAAGATAAGTATTACAGGATTTGATTTTGTCGAGGACATAAATCTTACGAAGTATGAGCATTATTATAAACGTAAACCTCCAGGAGGTAGTCATAACCTTAGAAAAGAAGCCGTGTGGATTCGCTCTATGGTAAAACAAGGAAGGGTAGAGATACTTCCCTATAAAGAGAATAAAAATGACTAAAATTAACTATTATGGACAATATGGTGCAAAACTAAAGGTTGATGAATATATACATAAGACATTCTTTAAAGACAATCCTAGGGATGGCTTCTTTATTGAGTGTGGCGCCTGGGAAGGTACTATTGACTCAAGCTGCAACTTCTTTGAAAAGCACTTAGGGTGGAAGGGTGCTAATATAGAGCCTCATCCTATCTATTACAAAAAACTCCTACAAAACAGACCAAGAACACTAAACATCAATGTCGCCCTCTCCGATAAGAATGGGAAGGCTAGGTTCAACGCTATTGACGATACTGGACTTAGCCACCTTAGCAACTCAGTAAATCCAGCAAGGAGAAAGTCTACATCTTTTGATGTTCAATGTCTCACATACCCCGCCCTGATTGACATATTTGAAATCAAGAAGGTGGACCTGATGGTTCTAGACGTTGAAGGTGCAGAAATTATGGTACTATCACAATTTCACAAAGCAAAGGTATTACCAAAAGTCCTATGTGTTGAAGATGACCATGTAGGACAACCAGCGATTAAGAAGATACTGAGAGACCTATATACCTTTCACTCAAGATACTTTATCAACTCATACTTCACACTAAAGAACCATGTATAGAATCTACATAAATAGAAATAACCCTACACACAGAGATGTAATATCTGCCTTTGCTGATGGTATGGAGCCTCGCTTTGAGCTTGTGCAGTACAATCCTAGTGGACCTAACTTCAAACGTCCCTCAGAAGGCGACAAGGTTATCATCTTCGGGATTCAGAACGACCATATGGAAGAAAGGGTGCGGGCTAGTCAGATTATTGATACTGTTGGTATTGAAAACTGTTTGATAATCGAACTTGGTTTTATTGACAGAAGACACTCCTTTATGGTAGGATGGGGAGGCTTGAATGGTAGGGCTGACTTTAGAACTGAGGGTGTAGAGGGAGACAGGTGGGGAGCTTTGAGAACTGAGCTACAGCCAATAAGAACTGATGGGGACTACATTTTAGTAGCTGGTCAGGTCTATAATGACTCGACCATTAAGAATGTGGATTTTCAACAGTGGGCTAACGAAACATGCGAAGAAATAGCAAAACACACAGATAAGCCGATTATTTTTAGACGACACCCGCTAGACAGACACTTTAAGGCCCCTCAGGGGACCATACGCTCCGACATCAAGTTAAACGCAGACCTACAGCGTTCTTGTGCCGTTGTGACGTACAGCTCCAATCTGGGCGTCGATGCGGTCGTCGCAGGTCTACCTGTTTATGCAGCAGATAAAGGGTCTATGGTATACAACCTAGCGAATAAGAGTCTTAATAATATTGACAAGTGGACCTTAGACGAGAATCAAAGAGTTGAATGGGCACATAAGTTGGCCTACTCGCAATGGTCATGTGATGAAATGAGGCGGGGACTTCCCCACAAAAGACTGGGAATCAACTAATGGAAAACACATGCGGGGCGACCCAATGTAAAGTATGGGGTAAGACCCAACAACTAAGCCCATCTACATTCTTTCTAAGAATCGAAAAGGGTGGGTATTGCTCAAAACACAAACATGAGGCTAGGTGGAATCGTTTCTTCGTAGTAAGTGGCGAGCTAGTAGTTATAATTTGGGAAAAAGACGAGGAACACACCTATAAGCTCAAAGAGGGAGACTTCCTAGACGTTCCGCCTGGTAAATTCCACCAGTTTAAAGCTAAAGAGAGCGTAAGCTGTATCGAGATTTATTGGGTCGAAGAAATGGACCCTAACGACATTCAAAGAGAATCAATAGGAGGAAAAGACCTAAAAGAAACTACATTCAAAGAGTATGTTGGGGGATAGACACTGTTTTCCTTCCTGCAACAATTTGGTGTAAAGACTTATATGGGGACGAATTGGTATCGACTGACATTAAGAAATGTATATCGGCATGTAGTGGGTGATTCGAAGGGCCACTTAAAAAATCAAATCAACAACATTAACTGCAAACTTAAATGTAAGCGTAATGACAGGTGCCCTAGCTGGCACAAGCCGTTCCTTGACCGGAACAAAAACCCGTTCTTTAACCGGAACTTTCGCGCTAGCTGCGTAACCCACAAGCTAGAAAGAGTGATGATGGTTGTCAGTAACCTAAACTGACTAAACATGTAGAAGGTAACGTAGTAAGGATGTTCAACACGCGGGTTCGACTCCCGCCGTCTCCACTTATTTTGAAAAACTTTTCCACAACCCCTTGACAAAACCGATTTTAGGTGTATGATAGGGGAGCAAGGCCCATTGGTCTAGTGGTTAGGACGCTAGCTTCTCAAGCTAGAATCAGGAGTTCAATTCTCCTATGGGCTACTTAAACAACTAACTAAGCAAGAAAGCTAAAATGAAGTACTACGTATCAAACATTAAACACAGTATCGTTCTCGATGCTGAGAGTAAACAGCTCGCCGCAGATAAGTTTGCAGGTATCCTGCACGCTCGCGGTATTGATGCGTCTGGACTCGTTGATGTTAATGAGAAGGGGTTCCCGAATCCCTATGCTTTTAACTATGATACGATTAACCTCGTAGAGATTAGCGCAGCTTAGTTGGTGACGCTTGAAAAATTTTATACTTTCTACCGTCCTAGATTAAACGAGACAAATCCTGAGAAAATTTTTTGAACCCCTTGACAAATTGGAAATTTCATCTAAAATGAAGAAGTCAGAACGAAAGCGAGTTCGACAGGAACGAAACTTGCGTAAGAACAAGAGAAGCATGGGAGCATTTGATATTGACCCTGATGGTCGTAATGACAGGGAAGTTCGCAATGCTGATATTGAATATGCAGACGCTTTAGTAAGGGAAATTGAAGATGACTATGCAGGCAAGGTATCTCGTTCGTCCAGACGATAGTATGATTTTTGAGTATGTTGAGGAGCATGGTGGGGTCTATAAGCCAATGGGCAGTAAGTTTCCTTCGTATGCTCACTTTACTTACGAGAATTTGGTTGAAATCTATGATTTCTTTCCAATCTCAGTAGGTGAGTTCTCCTTTTGGGAGGAAAAGAATAAGAAGCATTATCAAGAAATGCAACAAGAGTTAAATAAGAAGCATTATGGGTGAGGTAGCTCAGTCCGGTAGAGCAGGGTCGCGCGGCCCGTGTGCGTTGGTTCAAATCCAACCCTTCCCACTATCCCGCTGGGGGATTACTGTTGAAAGACACCCCAAGAAATCCACGACGGGATTAAAAAATATCGTGGAAGATGGTGCGGTAGCTCAGTCTGGTAGAGCGATTGGTTGAAGCCCAGTGACAGCGGAGGTTCAAATCCTCCTCGTACCACTTTAACGCCTAGGGTCCAAATGGTAATGGAGTCGGATTGTCTATCCGAATGTTGCGGGTTCAACTCCCGTCTGGGTGGCTTACTAACGGTTTTTGCAGAAAGAGACATTATGAATACGACATTTGTATTATGGATGATTGCTGCTAATCAAGCAGGTTGGGCTTTAGGGTATACTCTATTAGCCAACGATATGATGCCTGAGATTCCTATTAATAAGGTTGACTGGGCTAAGCGGGCTGCTAGACCACTATCTACCAATACGGGTGATAGCTGGACCAACCAAACTAATGAGAAGTTAAATAAGATTGCGATGGTGAGAATCTATGATAACTAAAGATATTGAAGATGCAGCAAAAAAACACTTAAGAAAATATCCTAATTTTGATATTGAGTCTTTTCTTGAATGGGCTTTGAATAAAAAACGTAAGGGTTGGATGACACAGATGGTTAATAAGCATGGTGTTGACATCTCTTTCTTAAACAAGAAACGTAAAAGACAGAGAAGTTTCATTCGTTATGTTGAATCTTCTTGAGATACGCTCTAGGGTCCAAATGGTAATGGAGGCTGATTGTCTATCAGCACGTTGCGGGTTCGATTCCCTTACTTCCCACTTAATTATTTTGCAGAAAGAGATATTATGAAAATACAATACATGATGTGGGTATCGTTAAACTCATTTATGGTTTACTATGGTCTCGCTGTAGTTGAATCTAATTGGCGTGCTGCTGTAGCTGTTACTATGGTTATGTGTTCAAATACTATCTTGGGATATTTATACGGTTTGCAAAATTTTGATAAAGTGTGAGTATAGCTCACAACTTAGTGACGTTGGGATAGTCTGGTAATCCACCCGTCTTGGAAACGGGAGCTTGCAAGCCGAACTTGTGGGTCGTCGGTTCAAATCCGACCGTCGCTACTGCGGCTTTGCTGCCACTAGGATAGTGGGTGAGGAGTATGAGGGAGAAGGTTTACCGCCGACTCCTGCAATCTACCCATGAATACGGTGGTGGGTGGTACAAAGTTGCTCGGTGGCTTTGCTGCATAAGTTAGTCTTAGTGACATAGGAAGGGTTGGATTTGCCGTCCAAGGTCAGTACTCTCACTAGGGGTTATTTCTTATGTGGGTGGCACTTGGTCGCCAATTTTGGGAGTATAGTGTTAATGGTTTAGCATTCCAGTCTTTTAAACTGGCAGGTCTGAGTTCGAATCTCAGTGCTCCTACTTTTTAGGAGAATATTATGGATGTATGGTCACTTGGTGATGAAGAAATGGATAGGGTTAAGGCTTTAACTGAAAAAATGCTGGATGATAGGCGTTTGACGGGTGAGGAAAGAAGGCGTTTTTATTCAACTGCTATTTCCTTTGCTCTTTCTACCTTAAGAGGTAAGGATGTTGGCTTTAATCATGTCTTGCTTAAAATGGAAATAGGGGAATTGCTCAATGCAAACTAAGAACGGACATTTCGGAGAACATAGAACTTTCCCTGCGACCAAAGGGTTGCCGGTACAAGAGTCTAAAGAGTATCCGTATCCAGCGAGAACCAAAAAAGAACTAAAGAAGATTCACACTAGAAGGTCTAGGAGATTCCTTAAGAATAACTTGGACTATTAACACAGAAAGAGCTATTTATGTTACGCAAATTATGGAATGATGAAATCGGCGGTATTATTTCAGCCGAGTATATTATGCTTAGCGGCATATTGGTGGCGGGGTTAGTGACTGGTTTGACGAGCGTTCGTACCGCTATGTTGAACGAGCTAGAGAACGTATCGAACGGTATTAGTGCCATCAATCAAAGCTACTACTATGGTGGTGTTGAGGGGCCTGGAGCAATGACTGCTGGCTCATCCTACGACGACACACAAGACAAGTGTATTACAGTGGCGAATCTTGACGAATAAGGCTAAGAGTGAAAAGAACAATCACAGATAAGATTGATAATGTTACGGTAATTCCAGTAGCATGTCAATCAGTTGTACCTCCCTGTCCACACTCCTTGAAGATTGAACTTACTGCTCATTGTGATTTTCGATGTAGTTTTTGTGCTACGGCATTAAAGCTACGAGAACAATCAGAAATGGACAAAGAGTTTTTTAAGAAGGCTGTGCAGGAGGCGAGAGATAGTGGAGTAGTAGAAGTTGGATTGTTTTTTCTAGGGGAGTCATTCTTATGTAAGTGGCTACCAGAGGCAATTGACTATGTTAAGAATGTTTGTGGGTTTCCCTATGTGTTCTTGACTACCAATGGTAGGTTGGCTAAAAAGGAAACAGTTAAAGAGTGCATGGAGGCTGGGCTTGACAGTTTGAAGTTTAGCTTTAATAGTTCAGACGAAGAACAGTTTGAGGAGATGGCTGGGGTTCCAGGTAAAAATTTCCACATAGTTGTTCAGAACATTAAAGACGCACATGCTGTAAGAGAAGAACTTAATGCTGGCTGTGGCTTATACTTGTCTAGTATTCGCTATGACGGTGAACAGCTTAAGAAGATGGAGAAAAGCGTAGAGGAGTTAAAACCCTATGTAGATGAGCATTATTGGCTCCCTCTATACTCTCAAGCAGGACTCAACTTAGAACAGATGGAAGCTATGGGCAAGAAGCCCGTAGTTGGAAACTTTGGTAGGTATGGAGCTGAACATACAACAGATTTGTGTTTTGCCCTCTTTAGAGAGGCTAGAATTACATGGGACGGTAAAATGTCTGGTTGTTGTTTTAATCATACCCATGAGTTTGATATGGGTGACTTGAACGAAGTAACATTCATGGAGGCTTGGCATAGTCAGAAATATCAGGACTTAAGAAGGGCAATGCTTTCCAGAAACCTAAAAGGGACTCCTTGTGAAAACTGTTGGACCTACCCACAAGACTAATGATTTTGTAGCGTATACAATACCTGGAGGACGAGTACCCACAAGAAGTTGCACTTTGTGTTCTGATTGTGGAGGTATCCTTTACTTTGATGAAGACCTTTATTGCAAGAATTGTGCTTTTCCAGAGAAATTGAGAGAAGAGATTAAGGAGTTATTAAGTGAATTATCCTGAATTAGAAGCATTATTGATTGAGTGTGATTGGACAGAGACCCCAGCTTTTTGGAGCAATGCCTGCACCTATAAAACAACTCTTAAAGAGGTTGACTTCAAATTGGTAATGGCTGCATGTGCTTACAATATTGATGCTTATAGACACTTTAGGCTCTATGTTAAAAACGAGCTTCTTGATGTTACAGGCGTTGATAGGCTAGGTATTAAAGTCAAGAAAGAAGTTCAAAGAAAAAAGGAGATAGAGAAATATAATAAGTTGCAGGACCAACTAAATTCTCTATTCAAATAAAGGATGGGGGTGTAGCCCAACTGGAAAGAGGCATCACGCTTAGAACGTGACAAGTGCAAGTTCGAGTCTTGTCGCCCCTACTTAGCAGATATAGTATAATTTGGCAGTACCACGGTTTCGTACTCCGTAAGTTTCGGTTCGAGTCCGAATGTCTGCTCTTACAAGGAATCCTTATGAACGAAGATTATAAGATACCCGTTGAAGCTATGGTCAACGAGGAACTCCTATTAGAGGTAGCACTATTCGCCGCTACTACTAGAAGTAAAAATGTTAAGTTAGAAGGAGCAGAAGCCATCATAACTCGCTATGTTATGAACCAACTGCTCGATGAAATGACTGTTGATGAATTGTTTTTAATGGACAAGCAAGTTATTGCAGATATGTGTAGCAAGCTATTAGCAGATTATGCTATGACTAGCTTAGCTATGCTTGGATTACTAGATGCTGGTATTGATGAAAATGGTGATATTGAATATACGACAACTGAACTAGGGAAGGTTGTCAAAGAATACTCTGACAAACACCCGCTTAACGAGCAAGAGTAGTCTTGCAGGAGTAAGAGTTGATGGTCTTGAAGTACGAAGATTACAAGGCTGGGGCTAAAGCCGCTAAAGTAGCCCATGAAAAGACTAGACTACAAAGAGTAAATGACACACAAGAGAAGATTGACGGCGTTTTGAAAAGACTGGGTAGGTGTACCTTTAGTGTAGAACGCGAGATTGCTGAGGAAATCCACGATGCCTATAAGGTGGCGGGCTGGAAGGTTAGGGGCGAACACAGCTATGCTCCTGGCGACCAACTATTATTAGTTATAACACCAGTTGAGGACAAAAGATGTTAGCTTGTATATGTGGTGGAGTTTTAGAGTGGACGGTGGTAATCGCCCTCATCACTATTATTTCTTCCCTGCTCGACAAATTTAGGATTAAACGCTTAAAATGTAGGTGTAAATGTAAGGATATTGGGGATATTTAAGTATCCCCTTGATGTAGAGGGAGTACGTTGGTGTGCTGAGCGGACTGTTAATCCGTCGCCCGTTAAAAGGTCACAGGTTCGATTCCTGTCTCTACAGCTTTGTTAGATACAACTCTAAAGAAGTGGTGTATAATATTTGTGTAATATTACGCCAAGTGAACTCTTTAGAGGACAAATAAAATGAGGAAAACAGCTAAGATTGGGTTTTTTGCCCTATTAGCGGTGTTTATAACAGCACCTATCTTCGGGGCTATCACAGCGCCCGATAAGGTTGATGCTCATAAGCCTATTATTATTGAGGCATCTGATGGTGCTGACGTATACATTTGGCATGTGCCTAAACCTGCAATCAGAATCGTAGTAGATGGCGGTCGCGGTCTACACGTATGGGCTCCTCCTGGTAAGTATGAGATTAGACTAACCACCATTTCGGTTGATGTTCAAGTTGACCCTAATTGGAAGCCTGATGGTGAGAGTGTTCCAGACCTAAAGAAGAACATTCAATACGATGAGCATTTTGCTACTGTTGAAGTTGTTGGTTCTGGACCAGCTCCAAACCCTAACCCTAATCCAAATCCCAACCCTAATCCTGCTCCTTCTAATGCTTTCAAGCAAAATGTAGAAGCTGCACTAACTAAGGTTGATGCCGCTGGACTTACTTTTAAGAGTAAGGTTGCAGCTATTTATTCAAACATCGCTCAAGAGGCTGAAGCTCAGCCAGATGCTTGGGGCGTAGCAGATATGGTAAACCAAGCTAAGGTTCGCGTAACTGCAAAACTACCGAGTACTGCACTTAAGTCATGGTCAGGATTCTGGCCTGGACTTGGTAAGTCATTTAAAGAACTAGGCTTAGATTCTACTGACCTCGATGGTCATATCGACGCCTTCAAACAAGTAGTAGAAGTTCTGGAGAACTAATAATATGAGTATTGAAAAGTTCGCAGAGGAAGTCTGCGATACCTGTAACACAGAGAACTATGGTTCCATTACTGGAATTATGGCAATTATCGAAGTAATCATGGAGCTAATCCAAGGTTGTCAAGAAAATAGAAATACCTTTGTTCAGTCAGCAGCTAACCCTACTCGACTACAACAGGTTGGTCTAAGGATTCATGTCCGTAGAACAATGGGTGTTCGTGGTCGTAAGAATGTTAAACGAGCAGCTGAGGCTATGATTGATAAGGCCGCAGCAATGGATGAAGCAGCATTGGGTGCTATTCACGACGAAGGTGTGGCAGCAATGAATCCAGCCGTTGATTACGACTTCGGATAAATCATGCCAGTTTTTGATTATGATTTTACCCCGACTCCTAAACAGTTAACAGAGATTTACGACGGTGGTTTTAAGGGCGTTATCCATGATGCTGCATCTTATGCGGCAATGAGGACCGCTGCACCTCGCTTCTACGATGTCTTTCCAGGCGCCAAGGGAGCAGGTAAGGGAAGAGTATCTCTTCCTTATAAGGCAGCTTTGACGCTTGACCCTGAATTTGGGGGCTATGAGAGCCAAACCACTGGTGACTGTGTTAGTCATTCCACGCGAAATGCTGGTATGATGGATTACTGTATTGATGCGATGTTCGGAGAAACAGAGTTCAAGGGACGCTTAGCCACAGAAAACATCTATGGTTATCGTGGACATGGTGGGCAGGGAGCCAACTGTTCTCGTTTGGCAATGTATGTGTCACAAGAAGGTCCAGGTGGATTCTTAGTAAGAGCAAAATATGATGATGGCGGGAGAAATTCCGTTGACCTAAGCCGCTATAATAGCCGCACTGGTCACAACTGGGGTCGCCCAGGAACACCAAGTTGGCTTAATAAGATTGCAGCTAAGAATAAGGCTTTTAGTGTGTTCTCGATTAAGTCTTCTGACGAAGCAAGGGATGCGATAGCTTCTGGCTACGGCATCTCAATGTGTTCTGGATATGGCTTCAGGTCGAATAGAAATGAAGATGGCCTATGTGAACGCTCAGGTGGATGGAATCATGCTATGGCGTGGGTTGGTGTCGATGATACCGATTGGGCACATCAAAAGTATGGTGGACCCCTATTTATGATTCAGAACTCTTGGGGTGAATGGAATAGTGGACCAAAAAGGCATGAACAGCCTGATGGCTCATTCTTCGTTCGACCTAAGATTTCATCTGCTATGATTAACGGTGGAGGTGGATATGTTATCTCCTCTGTGAGGGGTTACAATAGGGAGTTGACATATGATGTTACCTCTCAAGTCCTCGAATTGAGCAAGGCTTAAAAATGAAAAAGACCATTACTACATTAGCGTTTTTACTAGCTGTTGGCTTATCCTACGATATGTCACCTGTGTCATATAATATGGCTCCATCAGCTAATTACGATTTTGAACCAGTAATAGTTGAAGAAGTCGAAGAAGTCAAGCCTGAACCAAAGGCTCCTGAAGTCCCCAAAAAGGCCACTGTTAAGACCACACAGAGCCGCCGAGGGTGGTTTAGGCGTAGGAGGTAGACAAATCCTTGAATCAAAGGGAGTCGCCTCACAGCGGCTCTCTTTTTTTTTGGATTTATTTTCCACAGGGCTTGACATTTTGTATTTTAGGTGTAAGATAATCAAAGACAAGCGGGAAGTGGCGAAGTTTGGCATCGCACTTGGTTTGGGACCAAGGGACCGCAGGTTCGAATCCTGTCTTCCCGACTTAATAAACTAGGACAATAAAGGAATAAAAATGGCAGATAAGAAGCAGGAAGTACCAGTAGTACTGGTTACGATAACATCAGGTCAAACAATCGTTTGTCGGGCAAGAGCTATTACTGGTGGTGAGAGTAAGTCGGTTAAGAGCATTGATTTGAATGCTACTCACTATAAGCTGGCTAATCCGGCCTTTATCGCTCAGGCTGGTGATGGTGGTTTGGGACTTGAGGCATGGCCCATGTTCTCGACTGAAGACCTTGAGGAAGTTGTTGTTAAGACACAAGATGTGATTTGTATTGTAGAAGCACACTCATCACTAAGTAAAGGCTATAAGGCTTTTGCAGATGAAGAGACGGTTATCACTCCTAAGAAACCTGGATTGATACTACCTAAGTAGGCTAACGCCTACGTTTGGCCCATTCGTCTACTGGAAGGACTGTTAGTTTTTCAAGCTAGCAACGAGAGTTCGAATCTCTCATGGGCTACTATGGCGGTTTTGGGGTTGTTGGCAGCCCTCCTTGGTTTTCACCCAAGAGTAGCGTAAGCTGCACGCCGGTTCGATTCCGGTAATCGTCACTAAGGAGATATGATTATGTATGTTGATGAAAGGTATTGCGAACACTGTCAAGAGCATACTATGCAAAAGTGTGTTGATAGTGAACATGAAAGAGATAGTTCAGCAGACTGGGAGAAGTGCCTAACTTGTGGTTGGGAGTATAACGGTATGACTGGAAAAAGAGAATATTATGATTGGTCCTCGCGCTGAGGTTCAGCGGGTATCCCTGATAAGGACACTGGCAGGTTTCAATTACCTGGGGGACTACTAGGTAGACTAAATAGTGCAACCGACTAAGAAAGTATGTATCAGTCTGATTTACTGTTACTTTTCTTACAAGGAGAATGCTATGAAGGTTTACAATGTTGGTGGTGATTGTTTAGAAGGTGGGTATGAGTGGGACCATGTTGTTGCTGAAAAGTATGACTGGTTCGTTTATTCCTACGAATTGGACTGGTATGAAGGTAGTGGCGAGGCTGTTGGATATAAGGATGGAATCTTATACTTCTACAACTTAGGTCATTGCTCTTGTTACGGTCCATTAGAGGCTGGTGGAGAAGCTACTTCGGTAGTGTCTTGGAAGGCCAGCGTTGACATCCATGATGTGGATACTCGTGATGGAGACATTCGAGCGAAGCTGATTGAACTACTAAACTAACACTATGAGGCCCCACTGAGCCAGCCTGGCAAATCAGTGAACATGGGGGTACTTCATGGGTGAGCGCTGACTTTTGCAAAGTCGGACGGCGGGTTCGATTCCCGATACCTCCACTAAAGGAGATTAATATGAGCGAAGTACTTATACTTCAGTATATTGAATACGTTGACGATGTAGAAGAACAAAATGAAATCATTGGGGTTTACTCTGATTTTGAAAAGGTTCAAGACGCCATTGTCTCAACTGTTGGAGAGGGGCAGTATTCTCTATATAGAATGAGAGCTATGGAGTGGGACGAAGATGGTAATAGGGTGGCAGAGTTCGTTAAGGCAGATAGAAGAGTCTGCAAAGTGTTTTGGGCATCCGAAATGAAGATAGACCAGAAACCGAGTATAAAAATATGACAGATAAATTGGATAGGGTTTATACTTACGAGCAAGAACTTGACACGCTTTTAAGTAAAGTTAATGATGCTCCATGTATGACAGCAGACGAAAAAGGGATTCTTCATGGACGTATTTCACTAGCTATTAGCATGATGAAAGAAGATGGCGTAGAAGTTCCTGAAAAAATGTATAATTGGATTGACTACTTGAATGGAGTTTAAGAATAGGTCGCTCCTCCTGGGAGAGGCTTTCGGTTCCAACCCGAAAAGACGGGGTTCGACTCCTCGGCGGCCTGCTTTGCCTCGCGCGGCAATTGTCCTAAGCAAGACACTAAACTACTAGGTGAAGACCAATACCTGTCGAGAGTAATTAACTCGACGAAGAGATAACCTATACTATAGTGTAATTGGAAACATACTTGGCCGAAAACCAGGAGATGCCAGTTCGAGTCAGGCTAGTAAAGTTTCTCAGGTCTTATGGGTTGCAGATGTTATTGGTTGCATACACGGCTCTTAACCGTTGAAGTCGGAGTTCGAATCTCCGGCAACCCACTTACTTTAATTAAAGGAAAAACTATGTATTGGTTACTAAATCTATTGATGCCTGTTTGTGGAGAATGTAGGTCTTTGAAGATGGTTGATATTTCGCCTACTTCGGAGTTTAGGAAGTTCTTCCTTTGTAAGAGTTGTGGCAGTACTAAGAATTATAGGGCTAGATAGGTTTCCAATTATAATGAGTTTGGAAATCTTTTGGTGTATAATAGTGTGAAAGGGTCATACTATGAAAACTAAAAAATGTTGTGGATGTAAGGAAAAGCTCGCCATTTCCTCGTTTAAGAGTAATAAGAATAGGTCTGATGGGCTGCAAAGCCAATGTATCGAGTGTCAAAAGGCGTATCGTCGTAAGCACTATGAGGCAAACAGACAAAAATATATAGACAAAGCTGCTATACAAAAGAAAAAGTTTAGAGCATGGTGGAAGAAGTACAAAGAAACCTTTAGTTGCGAAAGGTGTGATGAGAGTCATCCTGCCTGTCTCCAATTTCACCACCCCAACAAGGATAAGGACAAGGCAGTATCTGAACTAGTCAGTACAGGTGATAAGAAAAGAGTGTTAGAAGAAGTTGCTAAGTGCATACCCCTATGTGCTAATTGCCATTTCAAAGAACACTGGAAAGATTAATTAAGCGTGTGTCGTATAATGGTATTACCTCAGCCTTCCAAGTTGATGACGGCGAGTTCGATTCTCCCCACACGCTCTTAGGGCCATTATTTCAATGGTTAGAATATCTGCTTGACGTGCAGATGATAAAGGTTCGATTCCTTTATGGCCCACTATAGCTTCCTAGTGTAATGGATAGCACGCAAGTTTCCTAAACTTTTAGTAGGAGTTCGAATCTCCTGGGAGCTACTTGATGGCAACCTACGTATGTAGTAAGTGTGGAGCTTCTTTTGAGTCAAAAGCAAAGAAGCAACCAAAGTGTGTTTTATGTAAGGCTTGTAAGCCTAGATTAGAAAAAGGTAAGAAACCACCTAAAAAACCTGGCGGTGGCTGACGTTAACATAAGGAGTCACGGTCGTGGCTAAAGCTAAAGTAAAATACAGACAGTGTACGTTAGAGTTAACGGTTGACCAAGGAACAGTAGTTAAAGATGTTGCCTGGATACCCTCTAAGTATGCAAAATTGAACGGATTCGTAAAAATCCAAAAGAATGGTGTTTGGGTCAATGGGTGGAAGGTTACTGGTGTCGGCTCACATGAAATCGACGAAGTTCCCGATATTAACAAACAAATTCGCGGTCATAGAAAAAACACTGGAGATTCGCTACGATGAGTAAAGATTCTAAGATTGATTTTATTAGAAAGTTGTCTGAGTCTAAAATAGCAAAAACAAAAGTTGATGCAGCGAAAGGGTGGGTTGCCAGAAGGGGCGAATTAGTAAAGAAGTGGTTTATCGACCAAGCTAAGAAGGCGAAAACGGCGTGGACTACTGTGGTGGCGGTTGCTGCCCTATTAGGGTATAATCTTAGCATTACCCCTATTGAGGAACCAGTGATTGTAGAGCCCGCGAAACCCTCTGCTGTCATTCATCAAGAGATTGAGGAGATAGTTGAGTTGGTTCAGGAGATTAAGGAAGAGGTGAAGCCAGAAGTGCAAGAACCAGAAATTAAGCCTGAAACCAAAGCTGTCCGAATCAAGGATGGCGGCACAACGGTCATTATCAACGGAAAAGAGTACCAAAATGGACAAGTCGGAAAAGACGAAGCAGACTACTAAGTAGTCAAACGCGCCTGTCGTATAGTGGTTATTATGGAACATTGCCAATGTTCAGACAGCAGTTCGATTCTGCTCAGGCGCACTATGAAGATAATAGCTATAACACTACACAAGAGAGCTGATTACACTAAACAGGTGTTAGACGCCCTCTCCTCTTGCGAGGGAATTGAAGACTATCACGTTATTATGTCTATAGACGGATATGACGCAGATGTGACTAATGAGGCAAATGCCTTTTCTTCCTGCAAGACTAAAGAAGTGTTAAATCACGAGATTTACGGATGTAGCCTAAATACCTACTTTGTGCTAGATAGGGCATTTTCCAAATCGAACTATGTTATCCATATTGAGGATGATACCGTTCCTTCGGTTGATGCTCTTCGCTACTTTGAGTGGGGGTTTCAATATTTATTAAATAGGGAGATATTCTCTATAGGTGGATATAACAGAGAAGGTACTATTGACAGTTCTGCCTCTGAGCTAAACACAGCAGAGGGTTTTATTTGTTGGGGTTGGGCAACCTGGAAGGATAGGTGGGAGTGGGTAAAGTTTAATTTAAACCACTATCCAAACCTTTCATGGGCTGTTCGAGTTAACCATACTGTAAATACTAAGAAAATGAAGCATATTTTTCCTGATGTTTCTCGAATACAGAATGTTGGTGCCAGAAACGGCGTTCACGTAACTGAAGAAGAACATGCTGATATTCATCACATTAAACATTGGATGGGTGATAGGGAGCCGTATTTTGGAGACTATTTGCTTAAAAGTGGTCACTAACTCTGAAATGTCCGAAAAATTTTTGCCCTTTTAGTGATTTTACCTAAAAGTGGTCGATAGCTTCTGAAAGTCCCGAAAAAATTTTCACCTCTCAGGGTTGACAGGACGAGATTTTCCTCTATAATAGGAGAATGGGAAATGAGAACCTTTAAGGATTTTACTAATGAGACCTGACCTAACAAGAAAAGAAAAGATTAAGTGTGCTATAGGAGCAGTAATGCTTATTTTTGGGGGCGTTGGCTCACTAGGGATGGCAGTTCTTTATTCTGAAATAGTAACTCTTATCTTTGCATTTACTGTCCTTGCTTTTGCTCTTATGGCTTTTACATACGTTGTGTATGATTGTCTTTGTATGCGAATAGAAAACAAAAAGAGGTATAAAAAAATGAACACAGTTTTGAAAGGGTACTCTGATGACTAGGAGGTAATTACTAGTCTAACTCAAAGGAGTATCATTATGAAAAACCGCAATGGTGATTTTCATCACCGTAGGCCGAAAACTACAGCGGAACGAAGAGCAAACCAGGACGTTGACCATAAGGTATATGTCCGAGGAAAGAGAACACCAAGAAGGCTTCCCAACTCTTACGATGACCTTTGTTCTAACCCACCTCGAAAGAGCTGGAAGTGGCAACAAAGACGTAAGAAACAATACCATGAAGTACAGGTCATTAAGCATAGAGTAGAGTTCTCTGCTGATGAGTGGGAGGAAGCATGGGCTGTAGAAGAATACCTTCGTAAAAATAACATTCGTTATCACATCGAAGAGACTAGGGGAGACCCTATTCACCACAGAAGAGAGATACAAGAAAGAGTTGGGGTTGGACACCCTCGCCCAAAGTATCACTTCTACTGGGGTAGAGACGAAAATAAACGTCTTATTAGAGTAAGAGGCCATCAAATAGGATGGGAGTACTGGGAATATAAATGGGTTGGTACTGGTAAGTTCAAAGAGTGGACGACCAGAGACACAATCTCAGTTGAAGTATCCTGGTGGTATGACAAAGATATTGGCTTGGACTATATCCTAGCCAAAGTACAGCACTATCGCTATCGTCGATGGTATTAGTACGGATGAGGTGAGAATCTAAATCCTCGTGGCGGGGAGTCGGTCTGCAACACCGATGGTATCCAGTTCGACTCTGGCTTGCCTCTTTATGCGAGAGAGTAGACTGCCTGAAAGGGTGAATGAGGATTCTCACTTAATGTGACTCGCATATTTAAGCCTGACGGGTGTGAGGGATAGCACAACACGCTTCGAACGTGTCGGATGGGGTTCGACTCCCTGGTTAGGTACTATGGCTGGTCCAATGGATTGTGGCTTCGGGTCTACGAAACCTGACTGATTGGTTCGATTCCAATACTGGCTACTTAACTAGGACAATATTAAAAGGAAATTGTTATGAATTGTAATAAGCAGATTAGATTAGCACATGCCGCAGGCGTCTTCGATGTACGTGGAAGCATCCTCCTTCGTAAGAGTTACGTTGGTAAGAATACTCCCAGGGTTTTAGAAGTAAGGCTCACTGGCATTGAAAAGGTTTGGCCTGTTATGGAGTACCTACAGTCAGAGTTTGGCGGCATCATCACTAATGGTGTGAAAGATGGTAGTCGTAAGAATTGGGTGTTAGTGGGTCAAAAAGCTCAAGACTTTTTAGAGCAGATAGAGCCCTACTTTAAGAACACTAAGCGTATCGCAAGGGCTTCATTCATTCGCCGCCGCCTTCGTCTTAGAGGTAAGAATTATAAAGGTCTCGGCAAACGAGAGTATGACAGACGAGAGAAGATGGAAGCGGATTGGGATACTCTATTTATTGGAGGTAGATAGGATGAGTCATAAAAACAAGTACGCTTTAAAAGTATCTCCTAATGACCCAAAACTATTCATTCCTATTTATGAATCAACGGGTCATCAGGCTAGTACTCCTGGTGTGGGCATTAAAGACTTAGATATGGGGTATACCTTTAAGGATTCTCTTGTTTTTGACCGTATTTATACGGGTCGCTCAGCGGTTCAGTTTGTATTCTCTGGTCAAAAGTACATGGAGTACTGGATGTTCAGAACAGACTTTGAGGGACTAGTAAACAACTGTATACTCAATAAGGGTATTGTCAGTGGAACCTGGGGATTCATTAAGAAGGGTGCCAATGTTGGCATTGTAAGGGTTGGACCATAATGTTATTTTGTAGTGATTGTGCAAACGAAAGAGAGTGGCCTGATGATGCAGTCGTTAGGTCGTTTGGTATATGTGAGCTGTGTAATACAGTATCACACTGTAATGATGTAGAGGTAGAGTTTCTACCAAGCGAGGGGGCGTAGTCCAAATGGAAGAGACAACAGTTTTAAGCACTGTCAAGTGTGGGTTCGATTCCCACCGTCCCTACTGAAGAATAAATATGGGTGAGTGGCGGAATTGGCAGACGCGCGAGGTTTAGGCCCTCGTTCCCTCACAGGAGTGCAGGTTCGATTCCTGTCTCGCCCACTAAATAGGATAAAGCTAATGGATGAACAAGAACCAACGAAGCTCCTTTGTAAGACAGAGTGCCCAGGTTGTAAACAGGTTTGGTCAAGAGAGATTTGGCCTGAGATGCCTTTGGGTGTCATGGCTCTTACCTTGTGTCCTGACTGTGACGAGGGTGAGAAAGTTACCTTGGTTGGTAATTCTAAGGCATGGGATGATACTAAGTATTTTGGCAGTTGCAGCTATCCCTCTAATAGAGGGTTTGATACCATTCTTGTTCCAACTTATAGGGTAGACGATAAAGGTGATTGAGATGAATAAAGAAATTAAATTCTACCAAGTAGGTGGTTGCGTGCGAGACGAAATCCTTGGGCTAAAGTCTAAGGACATCGACTACTCTGTAGTTGCACCATCCTACGCGGCAATGAAGCTAGAGATTCAGAAGCGGGGTGGAGAAATCTTCCTTGAGAATCCTGAGTTCCTAACAATTCGGGCTAAGGTTCCTGGTATGGGAGCTTGTGACTTCGTTTGTTGCAGGAAGGACGGTGTTTATTCTGATGGGCGTCACCCTGAGAGCGTAGAGATGGGTTCTCTTGAGGACGACCTTGGGCGTCGTGACTTTACAATGAACGCGATTGCTAAGGCTGAGGACGGTAGCTACATTGACCCCTTCGGAGGTCGTAAGGACATGGAGAAAGGAATCATTCGTTGTGTTGGTTCTGCCTTTGATAGGTTTAATGAAGATTACCTGCGTGTCCTACGGGCTATTAGGTTTTCGGTTACTAAGGATATGCAACTAGATTCAGACATTTCATTGTGCATGTTTCAACAGTGTTGCTCTGAGGGCATTAAAAAGATTTCTGTTGAACGTGTGCGAGAGGAACTCTACAAGGCGTTTATGTTTGACTCGCTTGCAACGTGGAATCTTCTGGAGCGATATGTCAAGCTACGAATTTCCATTTTTGGAAAGAGCGGACTAGGACTTAGGCTTAAGCCTACACTGGAGAAGTAAGAAAGAGCACTTCTTGGTAAAAGAGGTGTATAATAAGTAATGGTATGGTAGATGCGTCCGAGTTGGAGAGCGGAGCAAGGTTGTGACCCTTGTGTGCGTAAGCACTAGCGAGTTCGAGTCTCGTCATTTACCCTTCCCGATGTGCGCTAATGCAACGCGGCTCCCGTAAGGAGAGTGATTGTAGGTTCAAACCCTACTGTCGGGACTATGGAGAAGCGGCACAGTATTGGTGAGGTGCAGCGGTTTGCTAAACCGTGGTCGTAAGGGCCTGTGGGTTCAATTCCCTCCTTCTCCGCTTACATTAATGAAATAAAGGAGTATAAAATGGGTCGATTGAGAAAAAGATTGGACGGACTAGAAGGACATGCTCATAGTACTATGTCTAGTGCTGACGCAAAGATAGAGAGAGTCGCCGGTTTGGTAGAGGATTTTATCCTTGACCTTCAAGACGGCATGGGTATCACACTAGAAAGAACTGGTGAGGATTCTATTTATGATTTTCTTATTGGTAAGGTTGATAAGCTACCTCTCAAGGTAGTGATTGACATTTCAGAGGATGAACCAGAAGTTTAATCAAATTCCATCTACTAATTTAATAGGGACGCTGTAATGGTGTCCCTTTTCTTTTTGTATAGGTTCAACGATGAACGAAAAAGAAGATGTTGTAGGTAAGCGTAGGACTAACCTTCTACGCCACATTGACAACGTAAGAAACAACTGCATTTTATTGTCAGCAAAACTCATTGAGAATGGAGAGATTGAGTTGGGCCATCAGCTAATAGCTAAGGGCTACGGTCACGACCAATCAAAGTTCTATGGCATAGAGTGGACCTATCTTAATGAAGAAGCTAGGGAGAAATACCCCGACTTGTTTAAGGCAGCGCTCCTACAGCACGTTAGCGGCAATCGCCATCACCCAGAGGCATGGGCTGGTGGTATTAAGCAGATGGACAGGCTACACAGAGCAGAGATGGTATGTGACTGGGCCGCGCGTTCCTCAGAGTTTGGTAAAGACCTAAGGGAATGGATAAAAAAAGAAGCCACTAAACGCTTCGACTTCTCACTACAAAGCGGTGCCTACAAAGAGATTAAGGGGTTGGTTGATATGCTCCTAGATAACTCATTCTAAACCCCCACTCTGGGGGTCTTTCTTTTCCTGCAAAAATTTCTTCTGCCCCTTGACAGGGAGCGTCTATCGTCTATAATAGGTCTATCAAGGAGAGCGATATGAAAATACAACAACTCAAAATCATTCAAGACGAACTAAGAAATCCTAAAGACATTATCCCTATGGCTAAGTTTGTAGTTGGGGGTGGTATCTTTTGTTTGGGCCATCTAGCTGAGTATTTAGATGTACTGCCAAGTGAGGACTTACTAATAGAACTGGTCCGCTTCCCAGATGGTGAAGTATACGTCCATGATGGACACCATAGGGCTGTGGCTATTTATCTAGCAGGCAGGACGTTCCTCCATGAGGACGAGTACTACCTAGTAGAGAGAAGCTATGAAGACTATCAAGACATAGTCTTTATGAGAAACGGTTACTACTTTGGGTACGTCACCCCCTTTAATGTAAAGAGTGAGGCTAGGTTCGGAGACATTAGTGCCTGGAAGCACCGAGTCAAAAACATTTACTTTGAACAAAGCCCACAACATGCTAAGCATTTAATTGAAACAAGACCAGATTTATATAAGAGAGCAAAGAAGTTCTCTTCCGTTGAGGAACTAGCAAATGAAACTAGACATTACAAAAATAGAACAGGCAATTGAAGACGGCTGGGTTACAAAGCGTAAGCACCCTACTGCTGACTTGTGGATTCTAAACTACTCTAAGCAGACTCAGTTTGAGTTCTACTGGGAGCCAGGAACTACAATGACATGCCGTGGGCTAATTGTTGATGAAAAGTGGTCAGTTGTTTCACGACCTCTGGAAAAATTTTTCACACTAGACCAGCTTACTAGCATGAGAAACAAGGTACACCACCTGTATGGCATGAAGTTTAAGAACATGTTCAAGGGTAACTTTCGATGCTTTGACAAGCTAGATGGTTCCTTGGGTGTCTTGTACCCATTGGGTGACAAGGTGTGCGTTGCTACTAGGGGTTCGTTCGAGTCAGAAATGGCTGTTCGTGCTACTGAAATGCTAGAGGAGATGGGTCTGGCTGACCACAACAAGTGGAAGACTGTTCATGGTGAGAGCTTACTAGATGAGGTTACACTCATGGTGGAAATCATCTACCCTGAAAACCAAATCGTTGTAGACTACAAGGGTGAAGAAAAGTTAGTCTTACTAGCTGTGGTTAACAAGAGAACAGGTAAGGATGACTGGAACATGTACCGCATGTTCTCAAGAAAGTTTGAACGAGCTAAGGAGTTCTTCCATATCCAGACTCTCGAAGACCTAACTGAAGAAGACTACAATGGACAAGAAGGTTTCGTCCTAGTCTTTGGCAATGGCCTACGTGTCAAGTGGAAGTACGAAGAGTACAAGAGGCTCCATCGTATCGTTACTGGACTAAGTGAAAACACAGTCTGGGAATGGCTACGCGATGGTGTGGATATTAAAGATGTCCTAAAGGATGTGCCTGATGAGTTCTATCAGTGGGGTGAAGAGGTAGCATCTAGACTACTAGATAGGTTCCATGAAATTTGGGAAGAATCTTTCTCTCTTTTTGAATCCTTGAACCACTTACCTCGTAAAGAACTTGCTGCTCGTATCATTAACTATAAATACAAAGGATTAGTTTTCTCTCTTGCAGACAAGAAGGACATTAGACTATCCATATGGCAAATCATTAAACAGGAGATGAAGGATGAAAGACATTCGCAACTTAAAGAAGGGTGATATTGTCACCTTCAAGGATGGAGAAACTATTGCGGATGTTCTAGCTGAAACAGGTAAGGCTGTTCTCGGCCAAGATTTAAGGGTCGAGAACGTCCTTACTATTAATCAGTCTCATGGTCTTGTTAGGTGGACTCGCGTTCATTTTACAAAGTCTGAGAAGACCCTAATAATTAAAGAGGTTGAAGACCTATGCGATGTAAGGATATGTTCTGCCCCAGAAAGTTTTGAGTGTGGAGACAGACAAGACCTTGATGATTCAGGTTGGTTAGAATATCTTTTTGACTTTGAGGAAGAGCAGACTTTAACAGAGCGTGACTTCCTAAGACTCTTAAGTATGGACTATGATAATGAAGAGGCTGTAGAATTTAAGATTAAGGGCGGTGTCCTTTATGGTGAAGATAAGAAGGGTCGATTCTGCGGAGTAGCAGAATGGTCTGCCCTCTCTGATACTGACTACCCAGAAGTCATGGCGATTGAAATTGGTGGTGAGGACAGTGAGAGTGGTGGATACATTGAGTTGTACCAGGGTATTAACATGTTTGAAGAGGAGTATGAAGTATTATGATGATTATTGTTTTTTGGAGTATTGCAGTTTTATTGCTTGTTGGTGCTGTCTTGTATAGTTTTCTTCCTAAGTTTAAATATAGGATGAGAGATGTTAAGAATGCCATCAACGATAAGTTATCTGACCCAGTAAAAGACCACGGGCATCAGATTGATGACGCTAAAGACGCCGTTATTAAAGCACAAGAAGAGGTTTCAGATGCTATCGTCTCCAATAAGGGGTTGATGCAAAGAGTTGAAGCATCAAAGAGGGAGATTAAGAGATACTCAGACCTGTCTGTTAAGGCAGCTAGTGATGGAAATACTGAGGCAGTAACGACGTTCGTAAAAGAAAAGCAGCGTGCCGAGGCAAGAGCTAAGACATTTGCTCGTCAGATTGAGGCGAACGAACATATTATCTCTACTGTTAGGCAGCAGTTGGAAGTTCGTAAGGACCAAATCGAAGATGCTGAAATTAACAGGGAGATTCTTGAAGTTCAGTTGGTAGGCTCTAAGATGCGTCAAGACATGGCTAAGTTGGGGTCTGGATTAGGTGAGACAGACTTGGGTGGACTAGGTTCACTACAAGAGCATGTAAATGCAGAGACAGCAAGAGCAGAGGCTTTTGAAGAAGTCTATGGTAAGACTGATGTTGACCTTGAGGCTAAGTATAGTCAAGAGGGTGATACTGTTGACGATGAAGTACAAAAATTACTTGATGCAGCGAAGAGATAGGAGAAATCAATGGCTAAGATATGTATTATGAGGGGGCTTCCTGGCTCTGGTAAGAGCACTAGGGCTAAAGCCCTTCAAGGTCCACAACTAAAGGATTATACAACCAACCAAAAGAAAAGACCTGTAATAGTAAGCTCAGACGAGTACTTTACAGTAGGTGGAACCTATTATTTTGACCCGATGAAGTTAGGCTCAGCTCACCGCTGGTCACAATGGAAGGTCCGTCAGCTAATCAATGCTGGTCGAGATGTTATCCTAGACAACACTAACCTACAGTGGAAAGAGATGAAGTCCTACATAGTTAATGCTCTTGAAGCTGGCTATGAGGTAGAGATTGTTGAGCCCGATACTGATTGGGCCTGGAATATTGACAAGTTAATTGAGAAGGGTAGTCATGGGGTTCCTCGTGACACCTATGAGAGTATGATGGCTCGCTACGAACCGCTGGCTGACATACTTGTGAAGCTAGAGAAGCAAAAGGAAAAGTATAAATGAAGACTTACATAACATCAGACACTCACTTTAACCACACTAACATCTGTGGACCCGCCATCTCCTCATGGGACGGTGGGTACAGACACTTTTCTTCCCTGCAAGAAATGAATGATACTATCATCGACAACATCAACGCTGTCGTTGGTAAGAATGATGTACTCTATCACCTGGGTGACTTCGCCTTCGGAAATAAGAAGGAAATCCCTGCTCTGAGAGAGCGTATCAACTGTGGTACAATTCACCTCCTGTATGGCAACCATGATGAGGCTATCGAACATAAGTTTCCTGAATATCAGAAGCTCTTTGCTTCAACAGGCCACTATGTTGAGAAGCGTGTCAACAAGAAGAAGGTTTGCATGTTTCACTATCCTATTGCTGCGTGGAATGAGAATGGTCGTGGGTCTATCAACCTACATGGTCACTCTCATGGTAACTTCAAAGCAGTAGGGCGTCAGCTAGACGTTGGTGTTGACTGTCACGACTTCAAGCCTCTGTTGCTTGAGGATGTGGTTGCTCAGGTCAGGGAGTTGGATGTTATTACTGTTGACCATCATACTAGGGAGACTAACTATGGTTAAGGGCGGGGAGGCTGACGAGCCGAGCCGTAGGTAGTGTGTAGGATAGGTGGGAGGCTTTGTTCAAAGTGGGGTAAGTGTCTGAACAACATGATGGAGGGAGACTGGCGTAGGTCAAAAGCTGAACCAAGCCCCTCTCCCCTAAGAAGCCGACAGTGAAATACCACCCGCTACCTTTCCTTTTTTTTCAGAAAAACCCGTCGTCCCCCTTGACAAAACGGTTCCATCCCCTATAATAGCTTTATACGAGACAGGAAACAACGGAGGTCACTATGAAGGCTGGAGATATTGTTTATATTAAGTCTGAGCTAAGGCAAGGACACGTTGAAGGTTTCGAGATTACCAGTGAATACAAGGCTACCATTCCTCTCTATGATTGGTGGCTAAGAATTGAAAGATATGGGGAGCCGGATTCGTTCGCACCCTACAAAGAAAGTGAGTTGACACTAGACCATGAAATATATAGTTCAAGACATGAAGCTGAGCGATAGTCACCCAACTAACCCTGGGGAAAAAGTCTTTCGCCTGTTGAATCTCCACACCAGACTGCTGAGCCTGGGATATTACACCAGCTTTGATGCGTGTGTGAAGATGTGCCAGAAAAAGAATGAGAAAGAATCACCATTACCGTCTTAAGTATCCCTTAGGATATTTTAGATACTTTTTGGGAGAATAAGTGTATAATATGATACGAATGGGGCGATTAGTATAATGGTCACTACGGCTGGCTTACATCCAGCAGCAGGGGGTTCGATTCCCTCATTGCTCACTCCCGTCATTGCGGTGGCATGTTGCCGACAGACGTAAGATAAGCGTAACACATGCAGTTACTGGACACGACTATAGAAGTGTCTAGGTAGGAAAAGGGTTGGCTTGGAAACCGACTACGTCCTACCGAGCTTGGAAGGTAGGCAACTATTGGTTCGTTGCGCTGGTTTTGAAAACCAGTTGTCGTAATGGCAGGGATTGGGTTCGATTCCCCCACCTTCCGCTTAACAAACAAACTTTAGATAGAGAGATAACATGGCTGGTTCATTTACCCTTACTCTGTATGGCACTTTGGTCAACGGAGAACACTCGGAGTCTTTTGGCACTTCCACTAAGTCAACCATTGTTCAGACTGGTCAGGGAGTTCAAGGTTCAACCGTTGCGGTTGGTACTTCTGAAGAAGTGATGGTTACTGGCGACATTACTACAGAAGGCATATTGTACTTGAAAAATCTTGATTCTACACACTATGTTACATATGGTCCTGAAAGCGCTGGCTCTCTAGTTAACTTTGGTAGGATTCCTGCTGGTGAGGAGGCTTGGCTTAGACTTGAGCCAGGAATCACATTTAGGTGGATTGCTAATACTGCTGAAGTTAAAGTTTTAATGAAATTGTTTGAGGACTAAGGTTCTCTTTTGCTTCTGGTTACTGGTGTACGTCGCTGTCTTGTAAACAGCTAACCTCCGTTCGATTCGGAGTAGAAGCTCTTGCGGGTGGTAGGTTGGTTGGACAACTGGTGTGAAAGCCAACAGTCCTTAATCTTGCTCAGCCTCATAAGCTAAGTATAAGTAGGTTCGATTCCTGCACACCGCTACTTGTCCCACTGTCATCGGGACACAAAACTAGTTTACCCTTTCGGAATGACGGGTGACTAGACTGCTTGCAGTATAGATGAAAGGTCGTTCTAAACTTCCTCTTCCATGAGGGAGAATAGAGCATGGAGACTAGAGGATAAAACCTGTGGCAGGGTAGAAACCTCTCAGTAGCTAGACGGTAAGAGTGAGGGTGCCATCCCTTATGTCTGCTGAAAGGAACGATAGTTTTTGGGTGTTTTCCTGATGTACGTCGTCGGTTCATAGCAAATGAATCTGGGAAATAAAATACCATAGCAGTAGGAGGAAGTGCCTACGGTTGTTGGCGAAAGCTGACGATGCTGCTCGAAAGAGGTAAGCTAGACAGACTTCCCAGGTCTTGAAGGGTTACGAACGAAGGGTGTGGTGGCTGCAACCACTATGTTTTAAATCCAGAACTTCTACTGCTAATTCAGCGTGCTGTTGCGTGGGTGAGAACTCAACAACAGGGGTGAAGTTTGCGAAGGCTGTTATAGGTCGTGTAGTACTCCGAGAGGAGGTCACAAACTGAGAACATAAACTGCTAAAGTTCTCTTTTTTATACCAGTGTCCCAAGGTCAGGGAGTGTGCTTTCATAAGGCATTACGCTGAGGTTCGAGTCCTCTCACTGGTACTTATACGAGGGGACGGTACAAATGGCTGTCAGCAGAAGCTAGACTCAAGCGGGCTGTGGTATGCGTCGTGCAAGGGTCATTCCCCGCAACCCTCTCCATTGGTCATTAGTGTAATGGTAGCACTAGAGACTCTGAATCTCTCAGTCTAGGTCCGAATCCTAGATGACCAGCTTAAGGACAAAAACTATGGACGAAGTAATACTGATGCACCCCATGAAGACCGGGGGGCGCACACTGATAGTTAAACTCAGGAAGCATGGAATGTTATATGCTGATGGACTATTAGCTCACGATACACTTAAAGAAGTTGTGGGAAGAGTTGGTGGATATGATTCGTTTGTATCCCGCACCTCCCTCATGGTGGCAAGAAACCCCTACTCAAGGTTGGCTTCTTTCCATCGCTTCTGCGCGAGGCTACCTAAGTCTCATGCTTACGAGTATTGTCTTACTTCATTTGAAGATTTTGTCTTAGAGCATAAAGATATATTAACAACACTATGTACTCCCCAACATAAATACTTTATGTATGAGGGTAAGTGTATAGTAAATTACATAGCAAAGTTTGAGAAGTATGGACCAGAAGTAACGTGGTTCTTAAGAAGCATTGGGATTAATGACCCAATTAAGACAGATAACTTTCGTATGTGGAAGGAGAAGTATACTCCTGAGACACAACGTATTGTTTATGAGGCTTTTGAACAAGATTTTAACCTGCTCGACTATGATTTTGAAATCAACGCAGATGAGGTTAGGTTTAAACCACTAAGGTCTCTACATAATATTGAGGAAGAGTTGAAGTTGTTGTATCCTAAGAAGCATTGGTTCTTTTGGACAAAGTAGTATGGACTATGGCTCCTCTGGTTGGGGAGGCCGCTCTTATAAGGCGGATGTGCGGGGTTCGATTCTCCGATAGTCTACTGAGTTTGATAGTATGGGTTATGTGTCGCATGGCGAATAAACTATACCTACAAGCTCTTGCGTTCGCCCTCTCTGGTAAGGGGCTGAGTCGAGGGTTGCCATGCAAGCAACCGATACAGACTCCTTGACTGTGACCAGCACAGGACATGACGCTTCTAAACGGTATGGAGATGACTTACGAAGTTTGAGGGTTGGTGGTGGGAACATAGCGGTGATACTGGTGTATACGGGAGGCTTTGAACTTCCTAGGCTTAGTTCGATTCTAAGTGCCGCTGCTTTTTTGATTCAAGAGTAAAGATTATGGATTTATTAACTTACTATGGGGTGGACTGGCTTGCTGAAGCACTGGTCCTTATCGGATATGCTCTTATAGTATACAAATCCCGCAACGGTTGGTTAGTGTCTGCTACTGGCAGCCTAACCTTCGTTGCATTCGGATTTATGTCTGGTAGCATCGCAGTGATACTATCAAGTCTGGTATTCCTAGTTTTAAATATACTAGGATATAAAAACGGTAAGCCTGATTAGTATAGCGGCTATTATTTAACTTTGGTATAGTTAAGAGGACAGTTCGACTCTGTCATTAGGCTCTATGATTAAACAATATATATGCCCTAAATGTTATATCGAGTGGGGCAGACCAACAAAAAAACAACAAACAAATCTTTTGTGCAGAGATAAGTGTAATCCTGTTGACAAAAGTAATCCTGTTGGTAAGAAACAACAACCAAAAGTAGTAAAGAAGTTAGAGCCTATAGATGCTTTCTTCTTACATCCTGCTAAGACAGGTGGTACTGCCATAAAGGCTGCTGTAAAACAAACTAATATGAACTGGGGATGGCCTAAAAAACCAGGGTTTGCTAAGTGTTGTTCTTCGACGCATTCCAAAACAGAAGAACTTTTTAATAGAAATATTCTTTCAAAGGATATATTTATAGTAACCTCAATAAGAGACCCTTGGGAAAGATGTGTTTCTTATTATTATTTTTGTCAAAGAACTAAACAGGGTGGAGCTAGAAACATGGGATTTAAACCCTTCTGTTTAAATGTCATACCTGATTATAAAAGATTTAAGCATATGTTTCCCTGTTGGGAGTATGCTCAGTATGCTGATGCTACAATAGACTTTAATCATATGCAAAGAGATTTTGATTCTGTTTGTAAAAAATTAAATAAAGAGAGTATTACTATACCAATAGTTCAAAAGATGGTTACTAATTATGAAAAACCTTATCTTGATAATTACGACCAAGAAACATTAGACTTTGTTGAGGAAATGTTTATGGATGACATTGTTCATCTAGGCTATAGGAAACCAACGCTTGAGGAATAAATTATGATGTTCAGCCCACCTATTTTGAGTAGTCAAATGCTAGATAGTATTTATCCTCCTATCTTATTAGAAAATGAAAGTAAGACGGAATTTCCTTTGGATTTTTTACTTTCTCATAGCGAACAACTAAAAAAAGAACTGCGGTTGCTCTTAGAGAAAAACGATACAATACCTGGAAGATAAGCGAATGGTTAGCAGACTCCTTGGAAAGGAGTTGCCCTGAAATATGGGTTGCGGGTTCGAGCCCCGTGTCTTCCGCTTAGTGGACCTGCAATTTCACTACACAGCTCACGTACATATGTGCGTGGGCTTTTTTTACACACCTACAGAAACAAAGAGAGATACTATGCTAGACTTACAATTTAAAAGACTGGACGATGCTGCTACACTACCAACCAAATCAAATCCTAAGGATATGGGCTGGGATATTTATGTTGTTGCCGATGTTAGTTTTCGTAGTCTTCCAGTAAGTGGGTGCGGCCCTAATTGCACCAGCTACATTAAGACAAAAACCCTTATGCCAGGACAATCACATAAGTTTAAGACAGGTATCGCCTGTGCTATCCCAGACGGATATGGTATGATGTTCTGGGATAGGAGTGGTCTTGGGTCGAAGGGCGTTCATAGATTAGCTGGGGTTATTGACTGTACTTATCGGGGTGAATGGCAGATTTGTTTAACCAACCTGGGCGGTAGTGCTATCAAAATTACAGAGGGAGACCGCATCGTACAGGGTGTTCTTCAACAGATGGTTGAGGCTGAGGCTCGCTGGGTTGATGAGTTGGATGAGACTGAGCGCGGCGAAGGTGGGTTTGGTTCAACAGGAGCATAAGATGAAAAACACTATCATTATAATGGGCTCCTCCTATAGATGTGGGTCTACCTTAGTACAAAGAATACTAAACTCAATCCCAAATGTCCTAATTTTAGGTGAAGAGAATATAGTTCTTCCTTCTGTGGGAAGGTCTATTAAATACGCCTGTCATAGAGATGTTGAGTCTAAGAAACAAAGAGATTTATTTATTGAAAACCCTAATTGCTGGCAGGCTAATCTTGGTATGGAACGAGAAACAACAGTGAGAGCCTCAGGGGCTTATTACTACCAATGGTTTAAAGATATGAGCGAGAAGGTCGGATATGATGAGGCGCCTAAGACAGTAGGATTCAAGAGTTTGTTTGCCACTACCGATACTTTGATGGGAGCTGTTAATATTTTTGAGAATCCTTATATTCTATTTTTACATAGAAATTTTCAAGACTCATTTACTTCTTACTCTAAATGTAAGTGGAGGTCATATAGCTTAAGTGACTTTGCCAATAGATGGGAAAGTTCGATGCATCTATTAGATAATAGTTTTGATAGTGCTATTAACGATAGAGTAGCCTATGAAGATATTAAGACGCTTGATTGGCTCAGAAAGATACAGGAGAAACTAGACCTTCAGATAGACTGGCCTAAGGCTACATCTATCTTAAAAGATAAGATTAGACATCCTCCTAACGAGCAAGATAAAGAAATACAAGAGTGTAACAAAAGAATATTGGAGAATCTATGCCCTTAAATTTACATTCTTTCTCATGTGGGTGTTGGGAATCTCTTGATGAGAATGATACAGTCGTCGATAAAGATTACTGTTTGAAGCACGCGATAGAGGTTCTTTTGGAGGAAAACAATGAGCGGAATAAGAAAGACGGTCGGAATTAAAAGGGCTGGGTTCGTTGGATTCGCTGGGTTTGGTCTTGATATATGTCCTGTCTGTTGCGCTGGTGTCGTGTCTACGGCAGAGAATAGTTGTGACAATTGCTACATGGAAGAGATGAAGCGTGAGTTTGTTAAACTATTAAGGGGAGCAATGAGCGAGTGTGAAAATTGTGGATGGAATCAGGACCGTCTTATGTATAGTGATATGTTTTCTGCCTACTTGTGTAGAGATTGTACCTATAGTATTTTAAGTCAGACTAATTCTAGGAGTACAAGGCTTAAAATGGAAATCAAATTTATGTTAAGGGATAACAATGGAAAAGTATGAATTTGTATTGGCCTATGCTGACAAGCTAGCCTTCATTAACTGCGAACAGATTTGTTGTGAGAGTTGGTTGGCTGATGAGCTAAGTAAGCTGTCTGACTACGCCTTCTCGGGTAAGGAAGATGAGCCTGAAAAGCCTTGTATTCTACACCCAAAGGATGTTACAAAGGTGGTATACACACCAACAGACACACATTATCTTTGGGTAGTAGAGCTTCAGCACAACCCTACTGGCGCTAAGGTTACTGTTGGTTGCACTATGGAGAAGAGCCAATCAAAAGCAACTCGTGAAGCCTGGGCATTACTGGAGAAAAAAGTGTTGTCCTTAAACCAATCAGAGAAATCAGAAACAGAATAGGATTTTTATCCAATGACGGATACAAATAAAACAATGAGCTTCATGGGGGCTAGGCAACCAACGGGCTATGGGATTGCTGGAACGAGTGTGGCCTGTGCCTTTCATAATCTCGGCCATAAAATTACCTTCCATGATATAGCTGGACAAGCCAATTATTATAACAGCCACGAAGAGCAATTAACACTGGAGTACCTAGTCAACCAGGGTGTCATGTTTAATTACGATGCTCCGTGCGTTAAAATGTGGCATCAGTTCAATATGGACCAGTGGATTGGTAGGGGTAAGAAGATTGGCTGGCCTATCTTTGAGCTAGATAGTTTTAACGAGATTGAAATGCATCACCTTGCTTTTCCTGACGAGCTAGTAGTCTGTTCACAGTGGGCAGCCGATATAATCGAGACTGAGCTTAAGCGTAAGGCACACGTAGTCCCTCTTGGTGTAGACCCCTCAGTGTTTTACCCTGGAGAAAAAGAGAGGGATGATAGTAAACCATTCTCCTTCTTGAATATGGGTAAGTGGGAAGTCCGTAAGGGACACGATGTATTAGCCGACATATATAATATGGCCTTCCGTAAGGATGATAATGTTAAGTTGGTGGTACACGCCCCTTTTGCAGCGTCTGAAAAAGAAAGACAAGACTGGATTTCTTACTACAAGAACACTAAGATGGGGGACTCTATTGAGTTCTTACAAAGAAAACTCCCAACTCATAAAGAGGTGGCTCAGTGTATGAGGGAGCATGACTGCGGTATCTTCCCTGCCAGAGCCGAAGGTTGGAATATGGAGTTGCTAGAGATGATGGCTGTCGGTAAGCCTGTCATCGCCCTTAATGCTAGTGCCCAAACTCAGTACTGCACTGAGGATAACTGCCGTCTAGTTGACTTTGAGGAGCTAGAGCCAGCAGTAGACGGTATTTGGTTCCACGGTCAAGGTTCATGGCCTAAGATTGAAACCAAGCAGATGCAAGAGATGGCAGACCATATGCGTGCTGTGTATGAGAACTGGCAGTTTAATGAGGCTGGAGTTCAGACAGGTCAAGCCTTTTCTTGGGAAAATTCAGCGAAAATACTTGCCGAAATTTTGTAGGAGGCCCTTGACAAATGCCACCTATCCCCTATAATTTAGGAAACAACCGAGTTCTTTTGGAGATTGAATAATGAATGGTATTGCGATGGCAAGAAAGTTTCCCCCTCTTTATAAGATTGATAGTAAGGGGAGGGTTAGGGTTTGGAAAATTAGTATTTCTGATGGAGTAGGTCTCTATCCTCAGTATATTATTCGTCATGGGGTTCTTAGGGGCAAAATGGTGAAGACATCAACCGACATTAAGGTTGGTAAGAATATTGGTCGCGCTAATGAGACAACAGCAGCAGAGCAATGTTCGATGGAGGCACAATCTTTGTGGAACAAGCAGCTAAACCGTAAGGGTTATAGTCAGGCTATCCCTTCATCTGGTACGATTCAAAAGTTTAGTCCAATGCTAGCTAAATCATACAACAAACCTGGGACTGACCTAACAGACCTGAAAGACGGTCATCATATTGGATACCCCTGTCTTTACCAACCTAAGCTAGATGGTATTCGTTGTATAGCCAGCGTCACACTTCTTACGGGGTCTAATCAAAAAGGAATATCTGTCTACTTAGGGTCAAGACAAGGCAAGGCATTCCACTCTCTCCCCCATATCTGTGATGAAATTCGAGACATGAAATGCCTACAGGCTACTGGCTCAAAACTCTATCTGGATGGAGAACTCTATGTCCACGGCGATGAGTTTCAAGACCTAGTCTCTGCAATTAAGAGAGATAAGCCTAGTGAGGATAGCCCTAAGGTTCAATATCATATCTATGATGTCTACGATAGAGATAATCCTGACTGGCCCTGTGATGAGCGAATGAAGTGGCTGGAGCAAAATCTTGTCACCAGCGACACAATCAAACTTGTCAAAGCAGAGACCCTTAACAATGCTAGTGAGGTTCGCACCCAACTAGACGCTCAGATTAAGCTGGGTTATGAAGGTATTATGCTTCGCAACACAGATGGTGTCTACAAGGCGAGAGGTCGAAGTAAAGACCTACAGAAGGTCAAGCTGTTCATCGACGAGGAGTTTGAGATTGTAGACGCTAAGGAAAACAAAGGTAAGATGGCAGGTCAATGCACCTTCATCTGTAAAACTAAAGACGGACACACCTTCGGGGTTAAACCAGAGGGTACTGATGCAGTAAGAAAACAGTATTGGGTGGACTGGCAGGCTGGCACTCTGATGGGCAAAATGCTCACAGTACGCTTCTTTGCCTGGACTACAAGTAAGAAGAGTGTACCAAGATTCCCAGTGGGAATTGCTATAAGGGATTATGAGTGATGAAATACCTTGATAAGATTAAGCAGATAGTTGGCTCTAAAAAGAAAGTCGTACTAACCGTCACTGGTGGTGGGACTGGAGTGTTTGGACACCTACTAAATTATGGTGGTGGGTCTGAGTTCCTAGTAGAGGGTATTATCAACTACTCTACGGAAAGTACTCAAGACCTAATAGGTAAGCCAGACAGTCATGTTAGTAAGGAGACCGCCCTTAAGCTGGCAGTAGCCGCCCACCAACGATGTATTAAGCTGGGTGTTGACCCTAAGGAGGCACATGGAGTATCAACAACGGCTAAGCTGGTGACAGAGGGTGAGCGAGAGGGTAGAGTCCATGAGATTTACGCGGCCTATCACTCAAACGATAAGTCTTCGTATGTCCATCTAAGGTTTGAACACGATAGGTCTCGCGTGCAAGAGGAGTATCTCTGTGAGAACTTTATCTTAGATGCTCTAAACCAATGGTTCTGTGGGGTGGATATTGCTGATAAAAAGAACGGTCTTTTTACCTGCATGAAAAAGCCAGAGGTTATAGTAGGAGATACGTGTGAGACTAGCCCTGAAATAAAAGAAATAATTCGCGACAATCGGAAGGTAATCGTTATTCATAAGTCTGAGGGCACTTGGAGCCAGCGAGATTTAGAGAAGAGCCGTCCCCTTATCCTTCCAGGGTCGTTCAACCCTATTCACGCTCAACACCTAAGGATGGCTGACGCTGCCTATAAGAAAACAGGTAAGCAGGTATGGTTAGAGTTGTCTATAGGCAACACAGACAAGCCAGCTCTTGATTATATTACTTTGAGGGATAGGGTCTTAGATATTATGAGCAAGGTTATTACTAGGGATAGTATCGCTGGGGTAGTCATTTCTAATGCTCCTCTCTTTATTCAAAAAGCTGAGGCTGTCAACAGTACAACCTTCCTGGTGGGAATGGACACGTTCAACAGGATGAATGAGGAGAAGTATAACCCTGTTAGAACCAGGGAGACACTTACTAATTACGACGCAAGGCTAATGGTCTTCAGTAGGAAAGGGGATAAAAGATTATACCCTGCCTACCTCGGTCTTATAGCAGACTTTGTTTCGCAACAAGAGTATAAAGATACAGGACTTTCGTCCACTAAGATTCGCAACGCTAAAGATTAAGAGGTACAACAGATGAGTATTGATATAGTAGCAATTGGAGACCAACTGATTGAATATCCCGAAGCTAAAGAAGAGAACTTCGAGATATCTTTTGATGAATACCTAACCATAGCAAAGAAAACAATAAGAACTTTTGCTGCTAGGTTTCGTCCAGGTCTAGTAGAACAAATGATGAAGAGCGATGACGCTATTTCTAATGTGGCAACGGCTATTATGATGGCTGACTGGAGATGGAGTTCTGAGTATAAGAGCAGTACTGGCAAAGTAAGAACTAAGTATTGCTATCGTAATCAGTGTGCCATCTGGGCTATTCAAGCCTACGTTGGTAGACAGGCTAAGGCTCCAAGAGTTGACTCCCTAGATAGAACCCTGACTCACGACAGCGAAAAAGAAAATAGTCTTTCACATAAGATTCCTTCAAAAGATTTGGGGCCGCAGGAACAAGCAGAGAGTAATGAGAGTAAGAAGGTTTTAGATAAGATTCTTAATCGTTCAGGTCTAACGAACAAACAAGATAAGTATATTAAGCAGTACCACATGGAGGGCTTGACGTATCAGCAAATTGCTGACCAAGTAGGTTCAACGAGAGAAGCTGTTCGTCAAATTGTAGACAGAGCAATGAGTAACATTCGTCAATTCGGAGACATCCATGAGTAATATTCAAAGAGATTTAGCATTTGGTCGGGCAGCAGAAGATAGGGTTGTAAAGCTCTATAAGGAGAGTGGCTTTGACTCTAGTATTCAGCCAAACAAGGGTAAGTTTTCGGACTATGATATTGAAAGTAGCTGTCCTATGAAAGGAACAGTGCTCTCTCATAACTTTACCACCGAGGTGAAGCATGATGCATATGCTGCTCGGAGCGGTAATATCGCAATCGAAATGTTTAATCCTAAATCTGGTAAGCCTAGTGGTCTAATGGCTACAAAAGCTGACCTATGGGTACACATCATATCGAACGGTGTTTATATTGCCAACGCGAAGAGATTAAAGAAGTGGGTGAATGATACTCCTGCTAAAAGAATTATCTCTGCGGGTGGTGATGGCAATGCGACACTTTATCTGTATAGTATTGATGTTATCTTCGATAAAACAGAGGGTTCATTGTTCACAGAGATAGATGAATTGGACTCAGACAGCAGAAGAGAGGTAATTTTTGGCTGTTTAAATGAAGATTTACGGATGCTTTAATAACTAACCACTTAATTTAGGGTATAATACTAGTGAACGTACAAATAAAACTAATAATATTAAGCCTCGACTATAAAGACAACTCTGTTTTTATCTTGTCTGACGAGGAAGGCGAGGCTAAATTACCTTCTACTACCCTTAAAGAGGGTGACTTAGACAGGCAGATAAAGAGATTGTTTAAGGAGTATTGCAATCTTAGTTGGGGTTTTATCTCTTGTGAACTAACAGACGTTAAACAGAAAAAAGATATTCTTGAAGTTTATTATGGGATTATCGTTCCTAATGATATCATTATGGACAAAGGTTATAAATACATTGTTGGCCCTGCTGAGGGTGAGGAACTTAGGACTTTAGTTAGTGGAGTGGCGAATACATTATGAGTAGATTTTTAGATAGGCTTGTTGGACTAGACCTACCAACAGCAGAGCGTTTACTAGAAATACAGGCACAAAAACTTCTCCAAGACAGGGCATTAGAGATGGCTTCCCAGTCGCCCGAACCTATCGAGTTGGGTGGGCTTGCTGATGACTCTCTTGCCCAGGTTAAGATTGTGCTAAAGTCAGACAATGACTGTAATGTTATCCTAGAGATAGCGGAAAACCTAAGTACACAAGAGGAGGCTTCAGCTATTGCTCGAATGCTATTCTCTCTTAACGAAGGTAAGATGAAGGGGACGTTTGCTGGTATCATTCAGCAACAGATGCTAACTGATGTTAGGGACACTAATTTTGGTCAGGCTATTATGGATGCTTGGGAACAAGAGTATGCTGAGCATGATGATGACTGTGTCCCTCCCTCTCAAGCACTAACGGGAGCACCCTAATGTTAGCATACTTAGGCATAGTAAACTATGTAGTTAGATGTGGCGTCCGTAAGAAGAACAGAACTGGTATCGACACCATCGTTGTTCCTAATATGCACTTCAATCACGATATGAGTGAGGGATTTCCCGCTCTGACTACTAAGAAGTTGGCCTTCAAGACACTGAGTGTGGAGCTTGAGGGTTTTATTGGTGGTATCACAAGTAAGAAGTGGTATCAGGAACGTGGTTGTAAGATTTGGGATGAGTGGGCTAATCCTGAGGCCGTTAATGAAGTGGTCAGGGGAGATTGGAACGTCATTAGTAATGGTGTTGACTACCCCTTTCCAGATAGGAAGAAGATACAGGCGAGACTTAATGACCTTGGACCTATCTATGGTTATCAGTGGAGAAGATTCAACGTCCCTTATGACTCAGACGAATACATCCTACACTCAGGCCAGCCAGAGTGTCCCGTCAATGAGAAGTTAGAACCTCACGGCGCACCCTATGACCAGCTAGCAACCATAGTTAAGACACTAAAGGAAAACCCTAACGACAGGCGTATGGTCTGCTCAGCATGGAACCCCAATCAACTAAGTCAGATGGCCCTGCCACCATGTCACTTTGTGTGGGAGCTGACCCACGTTGACGGAACACTAAACTTACACTGGACCCAGCGGTCATGCGACCTGATGCTCGGTGTCCCCTTTAATATTGCAAGCTATGCTCTACTACTAGAGTTACTAGCTAAAGAAGCTGGCATGAAGCCAGGAAATCTCAGTGGTATGTTGTGTGACTGCCACATATATGAGAACCAAATTGAGGGAGCTAAGCTTCAACTGAAGCGAGAACCCCTTAAACTACCTACTTTAAAAATCTCTAACTTTACCAATATTTTTGAATGGACACACGAAGACGTAGAATTGATTGACTATAATAACCTCGGCAAGATTGACTTTGGTGGAGTAGCGGTATGAGGAATAATATGTCTAAAAAAAAGAAAACATCACCCCAAGAAATAATCAAGAGAGCGCATAAGTCTGCTTCTATGGCTATCGGAGATAACTTTGAAGCTATAACTGCTGATGAAGCACATACTAGAACAGATGATAAGAGATTCATTGCTTGGGAGAAATGGGTTGACCCCTATGGTGACAACTGGGAAGAGCATGAATGGCCTGGGGCTTTTAGTCCTGGTGGTGCTGAGATGGAATTTGACGAAGATAATATCGAAGAGGTAGGTATGCCTATCGACTTAGGTAGAAATATCCGAATCTTAAATACTCCGCTTGGTATTATCCCACTAACCGAAGAGAGTAAACCTAGTACTGTATTCAACTTCTGGTTAGCTGTAACCAACTTTCCAATTACCAGAAAGATGGTCTCTATTCTAGACGATGTAGAAGGAGTAGAAATACTAACTATCTATACCAGATACAGATTCCGCATTAGCATAGGTAAGTTGTTTAAGGACCGTGAAGTAATGGACAGGATTAATAGAAGAATGGCCGCATACCTTGAACACAAAGAGAGTAAAAAATGCCAACTAAACTTAACGGGCGAACTCTACAGGAAAAAAGCCAACTAATATCTGACATACACGACCACTCTATAAACTATGAGTCTCGTGAGATATACATGCACTCTGCCTTTCAAGAAGAGGAGGAGGGTGTTGACTTTAGGATGTGTACTAGGTTAGTAAAGAACCTAAACATTCTATTTCATATGTCTCCTACCGAACCCATCCTAATTCACCAAATTACGGTTGGTGGAGACTGGAACTATGGAATGGCAATGTATGATGCTATTAAGTCATGTTCATCCTCTATCACTGTCCTTGCTTATGGACATGCAGGCTCAATGAGTAGCCTTATCTTTCAAGCGGCTGACTATCGCGTCCTGATGCCTAACTGTGAGTTTATGATTCACGAAGGGCAGATGGGTGCCGATGGAACAACCAAAGGTTTCTTATCTGTAGCTGAACAGCTAAAGAAAGACAACAAGACCATGATTGACATCTATCTTGAGAAGACCAAGAAGGGTGAGAAATGGAAAGGTAAGACAGACAACTGGATTCGCAAACAACTACAAACAAAGATGGACCTCAAACAAGAATGGTACTTAAACTCAAGGAGCGCTGTGGAATATGGATTTGCAGATGCTGTTCTTGGAGATGAGAACTATGAGAACATCGAAGTATTATTAAGGCACGAGGAATAAATGTATGTAGAATTAGCCTGCTTAGACAAAACCTCTACAGCAGATGACACAAGAAAACATGTTTTTGCAGCGAGCGAACTAGCCCTAAACGGAGTAGTGGTTCTACCGCCCTATATCACCGAGGCAAGACAGTATGTTCCAGACATGGTATTAGCGGCGCCTATAGACTATCCTTATGGGACTATGGATACCAAAATACGGGAACATGCTGTGCTTTCAGCACTCAGAAAAGGAGCCAATACGGTTGATTTGGTTCTGAACCATACGATGGTGGTGAATAAGAGGCTTGAGGCCATGCTCGATGATATTGAGACATGTCAAAAGATATGCTATGAGAATAGAGCCGCCCTCAGAATCATGCTAGAATATAGAATATATGATAATTCTAAGCTATTTCTTGACACGCTGGATATGCTAGAGCTAATAGGGGTTGAATACGTTCTTCCTGCAACAGGGCTTAGGGTAGATAATTTTACCGATAGTCTTATGGCCTCTAGAGGTATGACTCAAAGAAATAACCTTAAAATCATAATGAATGGTGGGATTTTTACCAAAGAACAGTATGAAATAGCTAAAAAGGCTGGTATTTATGGAATTAGATTTACGTCCATTCCACTGGTTCAAAATATTTTCGGTGTATAATAGAATGAAGAAGAATAAGGATTTGATTATAGGAATTACACAGGATAGGTGTTAGTAGCAATATAAAGGTAAATTCAAATGGCTACAAAAAACATCACAGCTTTCAAGATTGTCAACCCAGCAGCAGGTAACGATTATTTCGATACATCAGCTACCGCTACTACGAGTTCGACACAACCTACCCTTAATGTTGGTAGGGCTACAAACTTAGGTACATCCGCAAGCACTACAAGTGCAGGCATGACTCGTATTGATATGGGTGACGGTGGACGTACTATCTTCGGTTCTCAAGTACTTGTCTCTGCTCGTCAGGGCGTTCAAGGAGCCGACGTATCTGGAACAACTTCTCTAACTTCCGCTGCTGATGCGAATGGTCTAGTTGACTATACTAAAACTTCTCACGGCCTGTCCGTTGGTGATGGTATCGTCGTCTTGGATACAAACGGCATCCTAAGTGGACCACAACGAGTCGTTAGTGTTCCTGATGCTAACAGCATCATCACAGACAAGCCATACTCCACGGGCGCTGGTACATTGACTTACGGTACTGTTCAAGGCGACTTCGCTACGATGACCGCAGGCCAATATATTACTCGCCGTATTAGTGGTATGACTCTTCGTGGTACTGCAAGCAACATTCTTAGGAGTGGTGGTTCTGACTATGCGATTCGTCGTTCTATTCATAAAGTAGAAACCGCATTCCGTCACGACGGTGTTGCTACTGCTATCCGTGCTGGTTATTGGGATGAGTACAGTGCTACGTTCACTACTGCCCCAACAGCTACTAATAGCAGCGTTGGAAATGTCGCTGGCTCTACCGTTACTGATGGTACTGCTGACCATGCAGCTCAACCTACTCGCGCTATCCCAGGTGAACTGGTTTATCGTCAGAGTGGAGCACAGACTGCTGGAACAGCATCCACAGACGGTGTCCAACTTGATGACTATGTCGCTAAGACTGGATAATCTAATTTAAGAGGTCTGTCCTAGTAGAGAAAACTAGGCAGACCTTCTTTTTTTATCTATCCATACCTAAGAGAGCGCAACTATGGACAAAAAGTATATAGAGTATATAGCAACTGTCATGATTACAATTGTTATAAGTATGACTGGTTTTTGGATGATGATGGGAAGGAACTACATTACCAGAGCAGAAGCCAATGTAATAGCTGAAGAAAAAATGCATATGATAGACAATAAGTTAGACTTATATCTTAAGCGAGAAGAGAAGTTTGAGAAATTAATTGGTCAGAATACTGATGCTATCAATGAGTTTAGGGTTTCCAACGCAGCGTTAAATCAAACCCTAATCTATTTGAAAGAGCAAATCGAAAAAGCTAGTCGAGAAGCAAACAAACACAAAGAGGTTAGATTCAATGGAGCGAGTTTTAATCCCTTATTCTCAAGGAAAAGTTCTTGTTAATGAGGCTGATGTTCTATTATTTAGAGGTTCTGGTTGGGCTAGTTATTTTTTAAGCCGAAGTGGTAAGAGTACGTACACCCATGTGGCTATGGCCTCATGGATTAATGGGCGTGCTAATACCCCTGATGGTATTCTTGAATGTGTAGAGTTTAGGGAGGGCAGCCCTATAGCAGGGCTGTTCAACTCTAATGCTGCTGGTAGTGGGCGTGCCGTTAATTTAAGCCGGGAAGTTAATAAGTATCCTGGTTGTATTGATGTGTATCGTCCTATACCTTATTGTACTAAGTGGGTTTTTGACGAAGAAAAAGAAGACCTTAAGTTAGAACGAACATTTCTTGTTCATAAAGACGTAACAGACACAATGAGGAAACTTACGGGTCTTCCTTATGGTTGGAGAAGAATCTGGTGGTTAGCCAAACAAAGCATGGCAGGCTTCAGGTTGTTTACAGATGTAGAAAGTCTACAAGATGATGAGAGCGGGGACATAATCTATCCAGTATGCAGTACTGCTGTCGCCTATTGCTTTAATAAAAACGGCTTTGACCTTATCAATAACAAGTCCGACGAGTGGACAGAGCCAGGGGACGTGGCTCGTTCAGCGAGACTTTCTTATCTTTTTACGCTCGAACCTTGACAAAATCGCTTTATCCTCTATAATAAAAGTGTTGAAACCAGATTCTCAAAAGGGAGTTAATCTATGAAGTTTCTTGTTTTCCTTACTGTCTTGTTGAGTTGCGCCATCTCCTATGGTTTGGATACAATTCATGTAGATAACCTTGTTGTTACGGAAAGCGTAGACCTTATAGAGACTAATCACTTCTATGATGATGAAGGCAGATTAGTATTCGACCAAGCAATCTTTTATCAGTGGGAGTCCTATCCTGATAATCGCTATCAAGTAATTGCATGGAGATTAATAAAGCATAACAATCAACTTCCAACCTATAACTATCAAACAAATAGGTATGAATGTATTTGGATGGACGGGCATACTCTGCGAAGAGTAAGAAGCAAGCAGGTTAGAGAGACGTGGACCCAGCATGACCCAGAGATTCTAGAGCGAGAGCATTTCCCCAAAGAACATAGAAGAAACCTAATCAAACCTAGAATAAAAGAACCTCTTCTTGAGAAAAACCCCTTTGGCTTCCTAAATAAAGCAGTAGATGGCATAGTTATATTTAAGGGAACATTGGTGGAGTTGAAAAAAACATGGTAGACCACAAATGGAAGAAGAGATTTATAGAACTAGCCAAGCATGTGTCTGAATGGTCACAAGACCCATCTACCCAAGTTGGTTCAGTAATAGTAAGACCTAATAAAAGCATCGCTTCCTTAGGGTTCAATGGGTTTCCACAAGGCGTAGAGGACACAAAAGAAAGATACTTAGATAGAGAGATGAAGTTAAAGTTGATGGTTCATGCAGAGCAAAACGCAATTCTTTTTGCTAATGAATCATTGATAGGGTATACAATATTTACCTACCCTCTTTTTCCCTGCTCTATATGTGCGGGTTTTATTATACAGAGTGGTATAACCAGGGTGATTTCTCCAAGTTCAACCTATGGGAAGTATAGGATGCCTAATACTAGGTGGGATGAGTCTAATAAGCTGGCTAAGTCTATGTTTGACGAGTGCGGCGTGTCCTATGAGGAATTAATTTAAAAAACAAAGTGACCACCACTTTACTTATGTAGTAAGGCGGTGTATAATAAGATTAGAGTTGGAGCATAAAGAGCAGAGATTCACTTCTCACGTTAAAGCGACACCACTCCAACCTTACTATGACCGATGAGTGCAACAGACTATTAAAGATGTTTTACTAACCGAGATTGCACAGCAGGTTATCTCAACAGTGTCGCTTCAAAATTTACAGACCTGTCACAGTAATGTGGCGGGTCTTTTTTACGTCTGGAAAGGAAATATTATGGAACTAAATAACCAGAACGAAGATGAGCTAAAGAAACTCAATGACAGACTCCCAATCGAACTGTCTTTCTATCCTAAGAACTCCCAAGGAGAAATTATGGGTGAGAGAAAAGTAGTAAAGGGTGATGGATTTAAGGTGTGGCGAACCTGGACAAATAATAATGGCCCAGGTCGCTCTAATAAGAAACGAAAGCCCAACTTCAAAAAGAAGCAAGGAAATCAACGCTATAAGGAAGTCTTGCCAAAAGGTAAAGAGGCAGACAATCTAGCAAAGGAAGTGGCTAAATATGCGGAGAAGAAGCAAGAGGCAAGAGATAATAATGACAACTCATAAGTATGAGAATGCTGTAGCCGAATCGGAAAAGTACTTTGGGAATAGTTTGTCGGCCAAGGCTTGTACAGACAAGTACTTATTGAGAAACAATGAAAATAAACTATTGGAGAAGACCCCTGTAGATATGCATACGCGTATCGCTAAAGAGGTCGCAAGGATTGAGAAGAAGAAATTTAAAAATCCCCTTACCGAACAACAAATCTTTGATTACCTAGATGGTTTTGGAAAGATTATTCCGCAAGGGAGTCCAATGCATGGTATTGGCAACAAAGAACAATTCGTCAGCCTAAGCAACTGTTTTGTCCTACATAAACCTTTAGATTCCTATGGTGGAATCATGTTGGTTGACGAACAAATAGTGCAGATTTCCAAACGCCGAGGTGGTGTTGGTATCTCGCTTGATAACCTACGACCCACAGGTTCCCCAACCCATAACTCTTCTCGTACAAGTACGGGGATGCGGTCATGGATGGAACGCTACTCTAGTTCAATTAGAGAAGTTGGTCAGGCAGGTAGAAGGGGCGCGTTAATACTTACCTTAAACGTACATCACCCCGACATACTAACCTTTATTACAGCAAAGAATGATGGCACTAGTGTTACTGGGGCTAATATCAGCGTTCAGTATACTGATGAGTTCTTAGAGGCTGTCTATAATGATGAAGAGTATGAGCAAAGATGGCCCATTGATTCTAAAGACCCAGAAGTTTCCGTTAAGGTTAAGGCTAGAGATATATGGGAAGCCGCTGTTCATAATGCGTGGGATAGGGCTGAGCCAGGATTACTGTTCTGGGACAATGTCCTAAAGGAGAGTCCCGCAGACTGTTACGAAGACTTCAAGACTATCTGTACTAACCCCTGTGCTGAGATTCCCCTCTCTGTATTAGACTCATGCCGCCTATTGGTTATGAACCTATTCCAGTATGTTGAGAATCACTTCACAGACAAAGCTAAGTTTGACTTCAAACGATTCCGTGAAGATACTATGGTAGCACAGCGAATTATGGACGATATTATTGACCTCGAATTAGAGGCTGTTAATCGTATCATTCGTAAGATTAAGGCTGACCCTGAACCTATGTATGCTAAGAAGGCAGAGCTTGATACGTGGAATGAGATTAAGAAAGCCTGTGTAAATGGGCGACGTACCGGAACTGGTATCACGGCACTTGGTGATACGCTAGCTGCTATGGGTATCAAGTATGGTACTGAGGAATCTATCAGTATGACTGAGATGATTTATCGTGAACTTAAACTTGCGGTCTATCGTAGCTCAGTTGATATGGCTAAAGAGATTGGACCTTTCAAGTCTTGGGACCACAATAAAGAGAAGAAGAATCCTTTCTTATTGCGCATCAAGAAGGAAGACCCTGAGCTATGGAAGGATATGAAGAAGTACGGCAGGCGTAACATAGCATGTCTTACTACTGCACCAACTGGTACTACCAGCATGATGGCTATGCTACGTGTCTTGGTTGGAGAGGAATGTTTTAAGGAACACGGTACTACAACAGGTATTGAACCCTTGTTCCAACTCTCATTCATCCGTCGTAAGAAGGGTAACCCTGGCGACGACGGTTTCCGTAGTGATTTTGTGGACGAGTCCGGTGACCACTGGATGGAGTTTGAGGTCTTCCACCCTGGCGTGGAACTATGGAAGAAGGTAACTGGTGAGACTGATGTGACCAAGTCCCCATACTATGGAGCTTGTTCACCGGATATTGATTGGACTAACAGAGTAAGATTGCAGGCTGCTGCCCAGCGACACGTAGACCACTCTATCTCTAGCACTGTAAACCTCCCTGAGGATGTGTCGGAAGAGACAGTGGGTGAAATCTACTTGGAAGCATGGAAGTCTGGCTGTAAGGGCATGACGGTATACCGTCAAGGTTGTCGAACTGGAGTCCTGTTGGAAAAGAAGGTGGGTATCCCTAAAACGAATGCTCCTCCTCGACCAAAAGAGTTAGACTGTGATGTCTATCATATCTCTGTCAAGGGTCAACCATACTTTGTTATAGTTGGTCTATATGAGGGAGACCCCTACGAAGTTTTCGCAGGAAAGAATGGCGTTATTGGTAAGAAGATTAAGACAGGCAAAGTTGTTAAGAAGGGGCGTAAGCAATACAAAGCTATCTTTGATGATGATAGTGAGCTATCTCCTCTAAGTGCTTTCTCTTCTGATGAAGAAGAAGTGGTGACAAGAATGTGTTCTACTGCCTTACGTCATGGTACTGATATTAGTTTCCTGGTCCATCAACTAGAGAAGTCTAATGGTAGCTTGGACTCATTCTCCAAGAGTATTGCGAGAGCCCTAAAGAAATATATCGGTGATGGGACCGAGGTAAAAGGCGAAGAGTGTGAACAGTGTTCTGGAAAGCTAATCAGACAAGAAGGCTGTATGACTTGCCCCGGCTGTGGCTGGGCAAAATGTACGTAAATTTTCTTGTTTCGACCTTGACAGGGCCGAATCATCCTCTATAATACTTTCTGAGGCTAGAACAACATGACGAGACGAAGACAAAAGCAACGTAGACCTAAGGATAAACAGGACAATTTGATTAAGCAAACACCTAAGCCTACATTCCGTAAGCAAAAGGTTGAAGCTAGAACTAAGAACCAGCGAACCTTTATTAAGTCCATCAAAGCTAATAAGCTAACGGTGTGCTTGGGGCCTGCTGGTACAGGTAAGACCTATTTACCTACTGCTCTTGCTATGATAGCTTTAAGGAGTGGTGATGTTAAGCGCATCATTATTACTAGGCCCGTAGTAGAAGCTGGAGAGAGATTAGGGTTCTTACCTGGGGATATGCAAGCTAAGCTAGACCCCTACTTTAGGTCTATTTACGATGAGATGCTACAATTTGTGGACCAAGCGACACTAGATGCTTGGTTCCTTGATAAGACTATTGAGATTTGTCCCTTCGCATTTATGAGGGGACGCAACCTACATGGCTCATTCATTATTGCTGATGAGGCACAGAACGCAACGAGGAAGCAGCTAATCATGCTTGTTACTCGGTTCGGAAAGTCCTCTAAGATGATAATTAGTGGTGACCATACGCAGGTTGATTTACGACCAGAGAGTCAGAGTGGCCTTGCATGGCTGGCTGACGAAATTGTGCCCCGTATGTGTGATGACTACGGTAGTGATGCTGATATAGTCACTATGGACAATGCAGACATCGTGCGTGAAGGGCTTGTTGAGGACTTCATTAACGCAGTTGAGGAATACGATGAAGACAGAGCATCAGAGGACACTAGTTTTAAATAGTAATGGTAGCCCTATGGGTATAATCTCTTGGAAGAGAGCTGTCACCATGTCAGTTCTTAACCAACAGAAACAAGACGAAGGGCTGGTTGTTCTAACATACTTTCAAAATGACTATATCCTGGGAGCTTCTGGAAAGAAGTATGAAATCCCCGCTGTTGTCATGTGTCCAAGGTATGTCAAACGTAAGGACAAAGGTGTACCATTCTCTCGTAAGAATGTATACCTGCGTGACCAAATGACTTGTCAGTACTGTGGTAAAACAGACGGTACTGCTCGTAATCTAACTTACGACCATGTCATACCGAGGTCTACTTGGAACAAGAAGGGGTACAATGGCACTCCTACTAATTGGACAAATATTGTGGCTTGTTGTGAACCATGCAACAAATTAAAGGCTGACCGTACTCCTAAGCAGGCAGGTATGAAGTTGCTTAAGCAACCGAAACAACCTAACTCTCAGCAGTACATACTAGGACTAAGTCCTTGGTGTAGGATTCCCGAAGAGTGGGAGCCCTTTATTACACCATTGTATAAGCACCTGGAGCCTGGAAACAAGCCGTAGGGACATGGGGAGTGGCTACAAATGTGGTCACTTCCCTATTTTTTAGGAATAAAATGAGATATAAACTATCCGCTACAGACAAAAGACTGATTGAAAAGACAACATCAGACTTTAGTGTGAAAATCTACGGAAATAAGGCCCTAGCTCTCCGTTCTAGAGCCTCTAAGGGGAAATCCCCACTGAGCCTCCATAATAATCTATACGCCCATAAAGGCCCTTCTCAGGGGCCTGCTGTGACAACAGCTTGCTCAGGGGCTATTCCTTTTACTACAGGAATGAAGTGGAATGACCGAGACTTCAACGGCTTCGCCACGGGCAATTCATATCCAGAATATCCAGAACCCCTTCCTCTCATAGCAACAGAAGAACCCATTGTTGGAGGAACGAAATCTGTTGACGGAGCAAGGTCAAGCATAGACATATCATATTTCTATGATGGTCCTTCTACAGAAAGAGGGAAAGTCCTAGTAAAAAAGAAGACTGACGCTACTATGCAAGCAGCAAATGAGGTCTGTTGCCTGCCAGAAAGAGACGTTAAGCAATCTTATCCTCTGAAGGATGAAATTCCCATAGGGATTCTTCTTACTGATGTTGTCAGCTTAGACCTTACCAAGCAACATACTATGGGCGACCAAGTACAAACAGGTAGTAAGGTATCTCTCTTAACAAGAGGCCCCGTAGTTCTTAGGGCAGTAGGAAATCCCCAGTGGTGTGAGACTGCTTACTATAATAAGAATGGCAATGTGACTAATCAGAAGGTGTCTAGGCCAATTGGCTTTTTCGCATCTGAGATAGACGACGATGGCTATATCAAAGTAGAAGTTAAAATTCCCGTAATCTCTACAAATAAGTATCCAGGTCGTGACTACGACCCCCGAAATCGTACAGTAGATGGTATGTCTGAGAAGGAATATCTTGAGACTAACCTAGCAATACTAGACAACAGACGAATCATTTTAGACTCAATTTAAAAGAAAAGGTGTATAATACAGATGCCGATTTATACTTTCCTATGTGATGAAGAAGCCAACGGTTGTAACGAGCGTTTCGAGAAGAGCCTGTCGATGAAAGAGTTCGACGAGAAGGTTCCTACGAAGAAGATAACTTGCCCTAACTGTAAAAAACGCAAACCAGTTATAACCCAAATAGACATACCCCTCCATGTAACTATGGCAGGACGTACTGTTGGTGCGGTCGCTGACCGTAACTCAACCCGTCTAAGTAAAGATGAGCAACATCACTTACATAAAAAACACACAACTTATGACAACCCAGACCTTAAACTGCCTGATGGTATGACCCAAGGCAAGGATATGGTATAGGTTGTTACAACCTTTCCTTTCCTAGAAGAGACTTACCTATGACGCAAGAAAACCCTATTGTCCTAGAGGGAGATATACATCAACCTCGCCCAAAACTCTATTGTCCAATACACAAGAGAGAAGAACTATGCCCTGTCCCAAGAGGCAAGGCTGTATGCTCTGTCCCAAGAGGCAAGGCTGTTTCGGGAAGAAATTCTACAAGTATGCGTAGTGGTGGTGGTATTAAAACCAGAGACCCTAAAGTATACGATGCCCCAGATGGTTATGTTTGCATGACCACTTCTAGTATTCCTTACAAGGGCACCCCTATCTATATTAAAGAATCAACAGCATATCCTAAATCAAAGGAACAAGAATGTCTGAAGAAAAAGAAATCATTCCTCATCAAACTATTATGCAGTTTCAAGGAGAGGTTTTTGCAAGGCGTCCAGATGGTAAGGTCAATCCCCTTGCGCTGTGTAGGCTTGATAAAATCTTTACTCTCTTTGGCGACTCGCTTGAAGAATGTAAGGCCAAAATGGAAGCGTTCGCGGAGGCAATTAACCGAATCCCAGAAGAAACAATCCAAGAAATAATGAAGGAACAAAATGACAAATAGACAACGTCCAGGTAAGGCAACGAACGATGATTTGTTTGCTCCTAATGGAAACAAAGCCGCAGGCTTAACTGCCTACGAGAAGAAGATGGCAGCAGAAGATACTGAGGCCATATATACAATCTCTGGTAAGCAACATGACTATGATGATAATGGTCTTCCTGTCCTATATGACGTACAATATGACGACGGGCAAATTGAATATGCTCACGACTCACTTGATGCTCATGTCAAGGTCACTACTACCAAAGGTAGAGAAGAGTACTATGCTAAGATTGGTGCTGGTGGTCAGCTCCGTAATCCTATCGGATTATATGAGGGTGCTGGTCGGAGAACAGACGAAGTAAGAATGGGCAGGGCTCAGTTCGTATGGAAGAGAGTGAGTGCAAAGTGTATTAACTTCTACCTTGAATTTCTAAAAACTAAAAACTTAAGGCATCTTAAAAATGCACAGCGAGAGGTGATTTAATGGCTAAGAAGAAAGCTAAAGTAAAAGGGACTCTATCCCAAACAGAGAAGTATGCTATCCAGGGTATGATTCAGGACGGTAAAGAGGTCTCAGAGATTGAGGACACCCTTGGTCGAACAGGAACTGCCGTTAAGAACTACATCACTAGTGAGCTTCCCAATCTAATTGATAACATCATCGAGGCTCGCCTCCAACGTGTTGATGCAGGAGCAAAGGCTGAGGATGTCTTTCCTGAGGAGTTTGAACGAGAGTTCACTGACGAAGACTACTACGATGTAGAAGACGAGGAGGTTGCTCGTTCTGATAGTGGGAATAAGATAGTCTCTAGTAAAGACCTTATTAAGAAGAAACTCGAACAAGAAAACGCCCCTATCCATGTGGATGAAGAGATTGAGAAGGAAACTATCCATAAGCTGAGAGGTGTGGGGCTTGACCAAGAGGAGGCCGAAGACCTACTTAGGAGAGCAAAGCGCAAGCTGGTAAGAACTCCTGACAATGCAGGACAGCTTCTTTCTTTCTGCCTGAAACAGCTTAATGCTGGCGACCATACAGGTTCAAAGACAATAGGCGGTAAGCCTGGAGTTGCAGTATGGAACGGTACGGCTTCTGCTATTGCAGACAATGGTCGTTCTAATAGGGCTCTAGACCAGAGTCAGATTAACCGTAGCACTAGAGGTCGAGGCAATAGTATCTATAACCCTAAGACTGGAGAAACTAGCTAATGGCAACTGTCTATGAGAAGACAGACAACAGATGTTACCCCTCTAAGTATTCTCCCGGTAAGTATGTAACAGGCGCACAGTATGTTATTGAACTTATCTGCGAACGCAAGGCGGCACTCAATGGTGAGGTGCTGTCTTTGCGTTTCTGGAGGAACGAGGAGTGGGCCAAGGAATTTAGTTCACAAACTAGGACAGTAAATTCGTTATTGAAAAAGTATTCAGTTAAAGCACTGGTTCATGTGCTTCACGACAACCCCAGAATCTACTCACTGAGGGCGGCTTGGATTAGACCAAAGATTGACGATGCCCAGAGATTGGTTGACAAAGCAGAGAAAAGAAAAGCCGAAGCAGTTAGTCAACAAAAGCCTGTCAAGAGGGTTACAGTAGATGTAAACAGTAAGCCGCGACAGCGGGTTGTGAGAAAGAATGCTCTTTCTAAACTATACGAATTGGACGAGGTATAAGATGGCTAAGAAGAAAAAAGCTAAGAAGAAAATTGAGAAGACCGAGGAAATTCTAATCCCTAACCTGGATGATATTTTGAAGGGTATGGAGAAGGAATTTGGGGAGGGAATATTTGTCGCTGGTAATGACATTATCTCTCGCAATAGGCAAGTTATCTCCTTCAGTCCTAAGATGGACTTAATGCTTGGGGGAGGTATCCCAGAAGGGAACATTTTAATTTGCACAGGACCACCCAAGGTTGGTAAAACAACAGGGTGTCTACACTTCGCTGGTATGGCTCAGCGTCCAGAATACGACCACCCTAAGCATGGTCCAAGGCACGTATTCTTCCATAATGTTGAGATGAGACTTAAGGACAGAGACCTTGAGGGTATCCAACATCTAATCACAGATGGCACGAGATTCACATCTATTGAATCCAAACCAGGAAACATCCTAACTGCTGAAAAACACGCTAGAATCTTTGAGAGATTGGTTCATCAGGTTCCAGGTGCTATCTTTGTGTTTGATTCCTTTTCTGCTCTATGCACTGAGACTAGACTAAATAGTGAGCTTGGAAATAAGTTCAGAGATAATCAAGGAAGTATCCTATCAGATATGTTGATTAGAACCCAGCCTGTTATCTTGATGAATGACGCTATTGTCCTTGGTGTGACACATATCGTGGCTAATACCAGTGGATTTGGCAGTAACAAGAGTGAGACTGCGGGTGTTAAGATTCAGTATCACTCTGATATTAAGTTACGTGCTACACACCGTACTGCTTGGAAGGTGGGCGGAACTAAGGAGAAAGATGGGACTCAAGTAGGTCAGCATGTTCACTGGAATTGTGACTGGTCTGCCATTGGTCCTCCTGGCACTAAGTGTGAGAGTTTACTTCGTTACGGATATGGTATTGATAAGGAGTCAGAGATGATTGAGGTCTGTAGCGACCTTGGCCTTATTAATAAGGCTGGTTCTTGGCTTACATTTCCAGACGGAACGAAGGTTCAGGGTTTAGAGAATGCTAGGGAGGTACTAGCAGCAGACCCTGAGTTGTATAGCGACCTTAATAAACAGTTTAGAGAAATGATGGGGTTCGTAGATGAAAGTGACAGACCTGTTGGGAAAGACAACAAATTGGAGGCTTAAGGGACATATGGCTGGAGAAGGACACCGTGTTACTTCAGCCCCCCATAAGGCTGCAAGGGCAGTTATTAGAGGTATGTTTCCCACTATCTCATTCAAAGAAGAGGTTCCCATATCAACAGGAAGGGGAACTCTCTACTTAGATTTCTACCTGCCTATTTATAAGCTGGCTATTGAGGTACACGGCCAACAACACTACCAATATACACCTCATTTTCACCATACTAGAGCTGGTTTTCTTGCTTCTAAGCAGAGAGATAGAGATAAAGTACTATGGTGTGAAATAAACGGCCTGACAATAGTTGAACTACCATATAATGAGGAAGAAGATGACTGGAAACAAAGAATTTACAACGCTTACTACGGACAAGATGAATAAGGCCATCAAGATACTTGATGATTATGAGAACCAGATAGGATTACCTGCTCACGATGCTCCTGGTAGTGAGGAAGAGCTTAATGATTACTTTACATGGGATAGAAGTATGATTGAGCAATTGCCAGCAGAAACACTGGCTGCTTGTTCCTACAGACTAGCCCAATACTCTGTATATATTCAGCGCGAGGCCAACAGAGAGACGGCTAGGATGAAATGGGCTAAGCATGAACTTGATGATGCTGTTGTAGGACAACTAGATGATTACGATAAGTTTATGAAGTTTGAAATGAAGGTCGTGGCTATCTGTCGAGACAATTCATATGCCAATGCCCTTAGGAAAATTATGATTAAGGCAGAACAGCGTGTAGATAGATTAACCTATCTGTCTACTGGCATAAAAAACCTATCAGACAATATGAAGTCTGCTACAATAACAAAGGGTAGAAGAAATGAGTGATGAATTTAATATTGGGGACGCAATGGACTCCCTGGACGATGGTGATATGGCTAGAGTCGAAAGACTTATCGAAAAATTAGCCAAGCAAAAACAGAAAAATTCTCAGGGTCGCCCACCAAAAAACGGTGGAAATCAGAGAAAAAAGAGAAGGTCAAACCTTGACAATTCTCAATCTGAGCCTAGTATACAAGGGAAGACGCGAGGAAAACGACCTCCGAGACAACCAAATCCTAACGCTAACAATGGAGTTCAGCGTAGGGGTCAAGGTCAACAAAAAAGGAAGACCTTTACTAAGCGTGAGGCTATTGATACGTCAGGTCAGAGACACAATAAGTTTGAAGACTTTGGTTATGACGACCAGTTCAAGCAAGACTCTGAGCTAGACCAAAAATTAAGCGGCAACAACAGACCAACACCCAGGATGGGAAGTAATAACAATCCATATGTTGAGGTGATATGTAATGGTTGTGGTTGGGAATTTGACGTGACCCCTGGTGAAGTTTATAACGACCCAGACAAAGGTCCAGTATATACATGTAATGATTGCGCATCGCAACAAGCAAGAGGTGGAAGAAGAGGTTAATGAATGGCGATACTATCAAACGCCCCAGCAGAAAGAGCTATCCTTTCTGGAGTATGTAAGTTTGGTGATGATGCCTGGTTGGACGTAGCAGATATGATTCAGCCTAGCACCTTCACTATTGATAGCAACAAGATGATTTGGCGATGCATGGAACAAATATTTAAGGACCAGTCACATGACTATATTGACGTTCCTATGATTTTGTCTGCGGCTCAAGACCTAAGTATTGGAGCCCACTTTGACAGGTCAGAAGAGGCTAAGCACCTATCTGGCATTATGAACATGCCAGTTCAGCTTGACTCAGTGAGAAGGTTTGCTGCTAAGTGTAGAAAATTAGAAGTGGCTAGAGTAGTCAGAGGACAGCTAGACCTCGCCAAGGAAGAACTATTAGACGTAACAGGTGACGAGAGCGTACTTTCCATCATTGGTAAGGCTGAGATTGATTTCTCATCTATGATGAAGGATAGTGAGAATGGCCCCAGGAGAATTGGTGCCAGTATCATGGACCACCTCAAGCACCTAGCTGATAACCCCGTTGAACAGATTGGTATTGCTACTGGTTTTCCAGCCTTTGATAATGCTATTGGTGGTGGACTTAGACCTGCAACCATTAATGTTATTGCTGCTCGACCTAAGACAGGTAAGACACTACTCTCTGATAATATGGGTTATGCCATAGCAAAGAGCGGTGTTCCTGTTCTTAATCTCGACACTGAAATGACAGAAGAAGACCACCAGAACAGATTGGCCGCAATGGTATCTGGTTGTACTATTAACAGTATTGAAAGCGGGCAGTTTGGACAAGACCCTGAATCTAGAATGCGTGTTAGAAACGCAGGTGAAGAAATTGCCAAGGTTCCCTATGATTATATGTCTATTGCTGGCAAGCCTTTTGAAGACCAACTATCTATCATTAGGCGATGGTTAAAGAAAACTGTTGGACTACATCCTGATGGCACAGCCAAACCCTGTGTTATTATTTATGACTACCTAAAGCTAATGGACTCGTCAGGTATCTCTCAAGAGATGCAAGAGTACCAAATGCTTGGGTTTATGATGACTAGCTTGCATAACTTTGCACACCGCTATCAAGTACCATTCTTGACATTCATGCAAACAAACCGTGTTGGTATGGAGAAGGAAGACACGAGTGCTGCTGCTGGTTCAGACAGAATCATCTGGCTATGCTCTAACTTCACGCTATTCAAGATGAAGACTAATGATGAGATACAAGAAGACGGTATTGAAAACGGTAATCGAAAACTAAAACCTATTGTCTGTCGTCATGGTCAGGGAATGGATTTTTTAAACTATATTAACTGTGCTATGACTGGTGAGAACGCTAGAATCATAGAAGGTAAAACTAAATTTGAGACTGAACTTGAGCGTAAAGAAGAAAACGAGGGTTATGTAGATGGCGAAGATGGAGAAGACATCCCATTCGACTAATTATAATCATGTCGGGCAGGAGAAAATGGCAGCGATGGGTGAAGAACTTGTCGAGCGAATAGATGAGTTGTTTGATGTATTGGGCGTTACTCTCAGACGAGAGAAGAGGAAGTATGTAGGGTGTTGTCCAGTTCACGGTGGTGATAGAGACAATGCCCTTAACTTGTTCTATGAGGGTAACAGTATGGTGGGCAACTGGAAGTGTCGCTCACATTCCTGTCACGAACGATTTAAGCCTACTATAGTAGGGTTTATACGAGGTGTCCTGTCCAACAGAGAGTTGAACTGGGAGTCTCCTGGTGACGAAATGTATAGTTTTCACGACACTATCAAGTTCATCACAGGCTTTCTCGGTAGTGACCTAGACAAGTTCTCTGTTGACCTGAGCAAGGTTGAAAAGTCCCGCTCCGGCGACCATACTAATAGATTCTACGCCAAGAAACAAAATATTAAAAATAAGATACCCAGGGCTACAGTAAGGAAGTTTATAGTTGAGCCAACATACTACATCGACCGAAACTATTCAAAGAAAATCCTCGATAAGTATGATGTTTCCTTCTGCAACAATCCTAAGAAGCCAATGTATAAGAGGTGTGTAACACCGATTTACGATGACGACCATAAGTTTATGGTTGGCTGCACTGGGCGCAGTATATTTGAGAAGTGTGGTGACTGTGGGGGTTTCCATGACCCTAACAGACCATGCCCTCTACCCGATGAGGTTCGTAGGTATTCCAAGTGGAAGCATAGTTATCAGTTTGCGGCAGAGGAGTGGCTGTATAATTACTGGTATGCCAAAAGGCATATCCTAGAGACTAAGTGTGCTGTACTAGTAGAAAGCCCTGGTAATGTGTGGAGACTTGAAGAAGCAGGCATCCATAATAGTCTGGGATTGTTTGGAATAGCCTTGAATGACGGTCAACTAGACTCCCTAAATAGATGCGGGGCAATGAATATCTTATTGGCCCTTGACAATGACGACGCTGGTTCTTTAGGTGCTGAGCCTATTATAGAAGAGTTGTCTAACTTGTATAATGTAGAAGTACTAGATATTTCCGGTGCGGACATCGGAGATATGACACCAGAACAGGTCAAGAAAGACTTATTACCACAGATTGAGAGATTTTACGTATGAATATCCTATTCCTAGACGATAACAAGAAAAGACAGAAAGACTTTAGAAACAAAGTGCCGTCTGCAAAGATAGTATCAACTGCTGAGGTCTGTATTAATAATATTCAGAAAGAAGAAGTCTGGAATATTTTGTTCTTAGAGGGTGAAACGTGTGGTGGTACAGAAATAGCACGGTGGATAGTTGAAAACGAACCCCAGGTTCGCAATATTATTGTTCACGCACAAGACCCAGACATAGGGATGGAGATGGTACAATTGCTTAAGGGCGCACAGTATCAGGCTTCTTACATGCCCTTTAGCACAATGATTAAGAATATGGAGAAGGTAAATGGCTAATATAGTAGCGTTTTCTGGTAAGAAACAGAGTGGAAAGAACACCTCTGGGAACTTCTTACTGGGTATGAAAATGATAGACCTTGGTTTGACTCATGGTATTGAGATGACCAAGAAGGGGCAGTTGCTTATCCGAGATTTGTACGGTGACGCTCAATGGGAGGGTGTTTTCGCCTATGAAAGCACAGTGCAGACAGTCAGGGACTTTATTGATACGGAGATTCATCCCTGGTATAAGATATACAGCTTTGCTGACCTCCTTAAGGAGTCTCTGTGTATTGAGCTGCTTGGCTTGACCCATGAACAGTGCTACGGTACTGATGAACAGAAGAATACTCCTACCCACTTGAAGTGGGAGGATATGCCTGGAGTCGCCACAACAGACGTGTGGGGTACAATTGACGGAAAGAAAACTCTAGATAGTCTAGGGATGACCTATCATACCCCTGGATTTATGACAGCCCGTGAGGTTATGCAGTTTGTCGGAACAGATGTCATGCGTAAGATGTATGGTGATGTATGGTCCAAAGGTACAGTGAAGCGAATCCTTAAGGAAGGTTCTGAAATGGCAGCAATTTGTGACTGTCGTTTCCCTAATGAAGTAGAGGCGGTACAAGAGGCTGGTGGGAAAGTAATTAGATTGACACGATTCACAACAGATGTAGACCCACATCCTAGTGAGACAGCATTGGACGGCTACAAAGGGTTTGACGCCGTAATTGATAATCAAAATATGAGCCTGGGTGAACAAAACGGAGCTATCTATGACCAACTTACGAAGTGGGGTTTCCCACTACCAAAGCTTGACGGGTTAGAGACTAACATTAAAGAGTAAATTTATATGGGAATGCCTATAACGTATTTTAGAAGCAGTAGTTACAATGGCTGGGACATGTGTCCTATGCAGTACATGATTGAATATGTCTTAGGGCATAGAGGTAAGTCAGGTCTTGCAGCAGACAAGGGAACTATTGTCCACAAGGTACTTGAAATAATAGCTAATGCTAAGATTGCCCATCAGGGTGGACTAACATCAATTACGGAGACTGACATTGGTACTCATACCTGGACTGTTCATGAGGACACCATCCTTGACGAAGAACAGGTTGATGAGATTACCAACGTGGTCTTTGAATACTATAAGACGAGGACTCCACACAAGTGGGCTTCTAAGGACTACCGTGACGTTCACAAGTGGGTGCAAAAAGCACTCGCTCTGAATGATGGTGAGTTTGACCCTCGTAACAAAGATATTGTTGAGGCTGAGGCCCGCTTTGACTTTGAGATTGAGGAACCTTGGGCTTACTATAAGTTGGATGAGGTAGAGGGCTTCCTTGCTTTGAAGGGAACCATTGACCAAGTTAATAGGGTGGACGATACTACGTTAGAAATCCTTGACTGGAAGACAGGGCGTAGGCTTAACTGGGCGACCGGCAAAGAGAAGGATTATGCTGCTCTGTGTAAAGACCCTCAGCTACGTATCTATCACTATGCTGCGCATAAGATGTGGCCTGAGATTGAGCAGATACTAGTGACCATCTACTTCATTAATGATGGTGGACCGTTCACGGTGTGCTTCGAACCTGAGGAATTAAAAGAAACAGAGAAGATGCTACAGAAGAGATTTGAGGAGATTAAGACCAATGAGATGCCTCAAAAGAAAGTCTCTTGGAAGTGTAGTAAGTTCTGTGGTCAAGGTAAGAGTACGTTTGAGGGGACTGCCAACAAGGAGGGTGGTGACATCAAACCTCTTATTCAAAGGCAGGATGGTCACGTTACAAAGGCTGGACAGGTGATGTCTAAGTGTGAGCAGACCGACTATGCACTAAGACACAAGGGTATGGAATCAGTAATTAAAAATATGACCGCCGATGGACACGAGGTTGCCTTTTATAAGGCACCAGGCGAGGTCGAGGAGGAGAAAAAAGATTAGAATTTTCCGCGAGCGACCTTGACAAAATCGCCTTCGGCTCTATAATATCCAAAGACAAAGGAAGAAAAATGAAAGTAGCGATTGTCGGAGGTAGAGAGTTTAATAACTACTCATATCTCTGTGAGACAATGGGTTATTACAATACTAATAACGTAATAACTGAGGTTGTGTGTGGTCTTGCAAGAGGTGCTGATACTCTTGGTTCTAAATGGGCTAAAGAGAATGGTATCACTGTTACAGAGTTCAAGCCTGACTGGAAGAATCACGGCAAGGCAGCAGGCCCCATGAGAAACATAGAAATGGCTGACTATGCCGATGCAGTGGTGGCGTTCTGGGACGGTAAGAGTCGCGGAACCAAACAGATGATTGAGTATTCAAAAAAGATAGGATTAAAAGTAAGGGTTAGAAGATATGACGAACCACAACTCAAAAAGCCTTGGCAAAAATAAGAACTACGTTCCTTTACACTGTCATACGCACTACTCGCTACTTGATGGCCTTTCAAAACCAGAGAAGGTAGCTGAGAGACTTGACGAGTTAGGTGTTGAGGCGTGTGCTATCACAGACCACGGTAATATCAGTGGTAGTGTGGCCTTCTCTAATGCTCTAAGGGGCCATGAGCGCCCTAAGAAATCTATTCTTGGGTGTGAACTATATGTTTGTAGTGAACATGCTACTATTCAAGTTCCAGAGAACCAAAAGCTACTGCATCTACCAGTCCTAGCTAAGAATAAGGCTGGTTGGAACAAGTTAATTCACCTAACTAGTAGTTCTAATTCCTCGGAACACTTCTATCATAAGCCCAGACTGTCCCTAGACCAGATAACGGAGTATTCTGGTAACCTTATTGGCTTCAGTGGTCACCTGGGTTCCCATATTGCCTCCTCTATCCTGGTTGATGGTAAGCCCCATGACAACTGGCGTAAGCAAACAGCTAAGCTAGCCGAATGGATGCGAGACTGTTTCGGTAAGGACAATTTTTACCTAGAGGTTCAACTAATGGACCACGTAAGCAATCCCCTACAGAAGGTGGTAGCAGACTGCGTGCGAACAATTAGTAAGGACACAGGTATCCCCTGCATTGCTACTCCTGACGCCCACTATGCTAGGTTAGAAGACGCAATCGACCAGAGGATTCTTCTCTGCACCAACTTGAGAAAGACTCTAACTGAGTGTTACAACGATAAGAATCAAACTATGGGTTGTTTCTTCAAGTCTGAGAATTATCACATCCCTTCATACGAAGAGATGCTTTCATACGGGCATACTGAGGAAGAGTTAGATAATACAATGGCTCTGACTAGTACTGTTGATGACTATCAGATTGTTGGCCCTCCTATTTTCCCTCAGTTTGAATGTCCTGGTGGCATTAGTGCTGATGACCACCTAAGACAGATGTGTAGGGATGGCTTCAGGAAGAAGGTGTTGGAAAAGGGGTTAGACACAGCCTTATACGGGGCTCAGGCAGACAAAGAACTTAAGGTATTCGTGGATGCTCAACTATCTGCGTACTTCCTGATTGTTCAAGATATTTTAGAGTATTGTACTAATAAGGGGTGGATGTTAGGACCAGGGCGTGGCTCTGCTGCGGGCTGCCTAGTCTCATACCTAATCGGAATTACTCAGATTGACCCTATTCCACACGAGTTGTGGTTTGAGAGGTTCTACAATGCTGGTCGTAATACTGCTGACCACGTATCTATTCCTGATGTTGATATGGACGTGCCAATCACCAAGAGGGCGGCTGTTATTAGTCGCTTTAAGGAAAAGTATGGCGAAGACAAGGTCTCTCAGATGATTACCTATCAGACAATGAAGGGTAGTGGGGCATTGAAGGCTGTGCTGAGGGCTCACGGTGGCGTCCCGTTCGAGATGATGAACGAGATGACCAAGAACATGCCTGAGGAGGCTAAGATTTCCAGTGAGCTTCAGGCGATGAAGGATGCTACTGGTAGTACCTCTATCATTCAGTGGGCATTGGAGAACAGAGCGAAGGATTTTGCTGACTGGGTGACGATGGATGACGAGGGTAACCTTGAGGGTCCATTCGCACAGCGGTTTGAACAGGCTATGAGGCTAGAGGGTACTAAGGTAGCTCAGTCTAAGCACGCTGCTGGTGTGGTTATTGCACCAGAGGCTCTAAGTAACATCTGTCCGATGGTACTGGATACAAAAAGCAAGGAACGCAACATGATTGCGGGACTTGAAATGAATGACCTTGAGGCGTTAGGCTTAATCAAATTTGATGTGCTTGGCATTGCCTACTTGGATAAGATTATGGGTATTCAGGACATACTGGGTACTGGCGAAATACAAACAGTGTAACTTTATTTTGGAGAAATTAGAAATGGTTAAAAGAGAACTGAAGTTTAAAGACCTAAGCGAAGGAGAAATCTTTGAGTATAACGGTAGACTACTAAAGAAGGTTAGTCCACACGGATTGCTCTGGGCACCAAAGAAGAACGCTACTGAAGTTAGCACAGGAAATGAAGATTTCTTTGTAGATGATTCAACTCTAGTTAGCGTCGATAGCGAACTACCACAAGTAGATGAAGCCCCAGAAATGGAGCAGGTATTTGAGCAAGGGCAGATTGAGCTTGAAGACCCATTTGGGTTAGAAAAAACCCCAGAGGAAACTCCTGAAAAGTCAGACCTAACCTTTGACTATGGTAGTTCTGAAGAGGACTGTGATGAAGGTTGCGGGAGTTGTGACTAATGAATTTCAAAAACATCGTAGTCTATGACTGGGAGACAGACTCACCTAAACCTGAGACCTGTAACCCAGTCCAACTCGGTGCTGTAGTTATCAACCCACGTAAACTAGAGTTTATTAAAGGTGCTGAGTTTAACTCAGATATGAGACCTCTAGATATTGATGATGATGACTATTTCGACCGAAATAAAAGCACCATCGAGTGGCACTCTAGAATTTCTAAGTGTTCAACTGATGAGGTTATTGCAAGATGGAAGGCGGCTCCTTCACAAGAGTCGGTATGGCGTAGTTTCACTCAGTGGCTATCAAAGTATCACCTAAAGCAATCTCGTCAGTCTAAGTTCACGGCCCCTATTAGGGCTGGGTATAACATTCTCAAGTTCGATGATGTTATCACTCAGAGAATGGCCGAGAAGTATGGTGACGTTGAAAAGGATGGGACAATCAAGATTTGGTCACCTAGAGACCACATTGACTTACTCCCTATGATGTTCTGGTGGTTTGAGAACCAAGAAAATCCTCAGAAGTATACTATGGATGTAATGAGACCCTACTTTGGCGTTAGCGCTGAGAAGGCTCACGATGCCCTTAAGGATGTGTACGATGAGGGCCAGATACTAATTAAGTGTCTACAGACACAACGATGGCTGACTGACAAACTACTTACCCAAGGAAAGTTAGGTCCGAAAAGTGGAAAAGTTCAAGTTTAACTACTGTGATTGTGAATTTCCCTGCACTGGCAGCGGAGATGATTTGAAGATTATCTTCAATCCTAGTCTCGAAAGCATCCCTATGTACTGTGAAGCTACATGGGACTTGATTGGGTCTGGGAATACTAAAGGTGTCTTCCAATTAGAGTCTAGGTTGGGCCAAATGCTGGCTAAGAAGTTAAAACCTAGGAATATTGACCACCTATCGGCCCTTGTCGCCATCATGCGTCCAGGTTGTATCGCAAAAGGGACACAGATTATACACAAGGTCTATAATAGAGCTAACGGTGGTAGAAATTACAAAAGAGTAAATATAGAAGAATTGTATGCTAATCAAGATAAGTACGACACCATTATTTCAGTTGATGAAGACACTGGTGAGTTCTTTGAGAATAAAGTAAATAAAGTATTCTATAATGGAGTTAAGGAAATCTACCGCATAGGCACTAGGAAAAACCTTAGGTGTGACAGAGGCGATGACTACTATAATCTAAGATGTACAATAGACCATAAGCTCTTGACTCCAGACGGATGGAAGGAGCTAGGAGAGCTTAAACAAGGAGATAGATTCGCTGTTCTGAAAAGAAATGGCAAGGAAAGAGTCTCTGATGGCAGTAAGTACTTTAGAGAAGTGTGCTTTCAAAACTACGAATACCACTGTGTGTTTTGCGATTGGAAACAAGGTTCGTTAGATGTTAACCATCTCGAAGGAGATAGGCATACAAATAATGAGGCTGACAATCTATGCTTTATGTGTCCTAACCATCACAGGCTTTATACGGAGCATAAGATAACTCCAGAAGAAGCTCGAAAAGCAAGGGAAAAGTACTTCTTGCCTCAGTACCCAGATATTAAGTGGGTTGAACTAGTAGACTATGAAGTAGTAGACGAGACAGATGTCTACGATATTTCTGTTGAAGGTCCAAACCACAACTTTATAGCTGGGAATGTGGTAGTACACAACTGTTTAGAAGCTATGCGTGATGGTAAGTCGGTTACTCAACACTACATCGACAGAAAGAATGATGAAGAAGCGGTGACGTATTTTCACCCCTCTTTGGAACCAAGCCTGCGTTCTACCTTTGGTGAAATGATTTACCAAGAACAAGCTATGCAAATAGCGAGAGACCTAGCGGGTTTCTCTCTGCAAGAAGCTGACGTTCTACGTAAGGCTATCGGTAAAAAGAAGGCTGACATGATGAATAAGGTTGAACATACCTTTATGGAGGGCTGTAAGTTCACTGGTGTTGTTCCTAACGATGTAGCTAAAGAAATTTTTGAGTGGATTCGTAAATCTCAGAGATATTCATTCAATAAATCTCACTCCGTTAGTTATGCTTACAATGCATACCTATCGGCTTATACCAAGGCACACTTCCGGCGTGCCTTTTTTACCTCCTATCTTTATTATGCAAAGGAAAAGATTAAACCGCATGATGAGGTTAGAGAGTTAGTTAATAATGCAAGGACTATGGATGTAGACGTATATCCTCCTGACTTGCGTAAGCAGAATGCTCACTTCGCCCTATTTGACCGCAAAGTATTCTTTGGTTTGGTTGATATTAAGGGTGTGGGTGAGTCTGCAATCACACGAATGACGAAGAAAATAGTTCAGGCAGAAGAAGAACTGGGTAGGCCAATCGAGGATTGGTGTTGGTCAGACTTCTTACTGTTCCTGTCCCAAAACATTAGCAAGACCGCTGTCGAAGCCATGATTAAGGTTGGGGCTTTACGATGGATGAACGTGTCACGTCAACGAATGTGGTTTGAGTTCGAGCAATTCTCTGCTGTCTCTGATAGGGAGCAGAAGTGGCTCAAAGAGAAGTATATAGATGATAGTCAGAGTGATATAAGTTGCTCTGAACTATTACAAATACTGTTGGACTCCCCTGTTGGGAGAAAAGGTGGTATATCCAATAAGAATAGGTATAAGAAGGTGGTTGGTATCAAGGCAATAGTCGATAAGCCACCATCTAGCCTAGAGGATACGCCTGAGTGGATAGCCTCTGTTGAAGAATCACTAATGGGAATTTCCATCACATGCACTGTGGTAGACTCGTGCGAAACGAGCGCTGCTAACACGACATGTAAAGATTTTAACAGTGGTACTAGCCGCAAAAACGGTATAATGATGGCTGTAAAAGTGGACGAGGTGAAAGAGATTACAACTAAGAAGGGGAAGAACCCTGGTCAGAAGATGGCCTTTCTTTCTGTTTCAGATAGTTATGGTGCTTTGGATTCTTGTGTCCTATTTCCTGACGAGTGGACTCAAAGTAGGGTGAAGCTGTTCATAGGCAACACCGTTATGCTTGGAGGCGAACGAGGTAAGGAAAAGGATAGTTTTATAGTTAATAAAGTTTGGCAAATTTAGTGAAACGACCTTGACAAATGGGTCGGTGGTGGCTATAATGCTACTATGAAGTGTGTTTTTTGACAATAACAATTTTTTGGAGGAACAGAACTAATGAATATCGTAGTTCTAAAAGGTAATCTCGCAAGAGACCCAGAATCGCGTGAAGTAACAGCAAACGGACGTACAACCACAGTGGTAAACTTTTCGATTGCAGTCTCTCGATTCTTTAAAAAGCAGGATGGCACTAAGGATAAGGACGTAACTTTCATCGCATGTGAAGCATGGGATACTGGTGCGGAGACCATCGCTAAGTATGTGAAAAAGGGTGACCCCATCCTTGTTCACGGTTCGCTTAAGACCGAATCATGGCCTGATAAGGACAACCCAGAAAAGAAGCATTCTCGAACTAAGGTTCGCGTAGAGCGCTTCGATAAGTTGTATCGGGCTCCTAAGAATGAGGATGGCACCTATGTCAACTCCTCAGCAACTTCGGAACCTGTTCCTGCTAACGCTGGACCATCCGATACAGATGGAGACGACATCCCGTTCTAATGGAATGTCGCTATAGTCCACAACAAGTTGACGACTTGGTCCATGAGAACATGGGCCTTGTCGTCTCTATTGTTAAATCCCTGAGACCTCCTAACGCAACTGAGTACGAAGAGTATATTCAGTTGGGTAGGATAGGGTTATGGAAAGCAATTCGCAAACATGACCCGAAGCTGGCTAAACTATCAACAATCGCATGGGACTACATTAGATGGGAAATTATTCGTTATATCAATAAGAGCGTTAAATATAACACCTTGATGAATAACCCAGATGCCCAATATAGACTTCAATGCGTTCATTCTGAACGAACCCAAGAGTTGTTTACAGACAGTGTTGCCGAAGCCATACCAAGTTCCCTTTCAAAATCTGAATGCATAGTAGTGGATATGCGTCACCAGGGATATACCTTCGAAGAGATAGGTAAAGAGCTTGGAGGTTATACACGAGGTTGGGCAAACAAACTATTCAAACTAGCAATAAAGAAGATACAAGATGCCAACGAAAACTAAGAAACGTATATTGATGGTTAATGAAGGTGGTCATCTTCATACTGGATATGGCAACTACGGATTAGAAGTTCTAACCAGACTGTATAATACTGATAAGTATGAGATAGCTGAGTTTTCTAGTTTTACAACCATAGAACAAGCAAGAGACAACAAGGCTATTTGTCCTTGGAAAATCTATGCTAATGCTGTTCATAAAGATGACCCTAGATACGAACAAATGAAAGCTAGAGGAGATTGTTCCTTTGGTTCTTGGAGGTTTGAGAGGGTTGTGCTAGACTTTAAGCCAGATATTGTCTTTGACATACGAGACTACTGGATGCTTGCCTTTGAGAATGACTCCCCTTTGAGGGAGTATTTTCATTGGAGTATAATGCCTACTGTAGATTCTTCTCCCCAAAACGAATCATGGCTAGAAACCTTTATTCAAGCAGATAGTGTATTCACCTATTCTGATTGGGGAAAGGAAGTTCTAGAGGACGAAGGTGGAGGTAAGATTGAAACATGTGGAGTAGCATCTCCTGGTGTTGACCTCAATGTTTTTACCCCTACTAAAGATAAGAATGTCCATAGAGATAGTATGGGGTTGAGTGGAGACCTTAATATAGTAGGTACGGTTATGCGTAACCAAAAACGTAAACTATACCCAGAATTATTTGAAGCCTTTGCAAACTATATAGAAAAGTGCATCAAAGAAGGTCGTGAAGACTTAGCTAAAAAAAGCTACTTATATGTTCATACTTCATATCCTGATAGCGGATGGGAAATACCACAGCTATTAGCTAGGTATGGATTAAGCCATAAGGCTCTCTTTACATATCTATGTGGAAACTGCGGGTATTATTTCTCTTCCTTCTTCCAAGATGCTAGAACAGTATGCAAGAAGTGCAGTCATACCTCAGCTATGCTACCTAACTCAGCCAAGGGCTTAACAAGAAAGCAACTAGCTGATGTCTACAACCTATTTGACGCATATGTTCAATACTCTATCTGTGAGGGTTTTGGTATGCCTCAGGTAGAAGCTATTGCTTGTGGAGTTCCTATCTTTACCGTTGGCTATAGCGCCATGACAGAGATTGGGGTTAAGTCAGGAGGCTTTGTTGTACCCCCTAAGACTAAATTCTTAGAATTAGAGACAGGAGCTTATAGAGTATACCCTGACAATGATTATCTTGTTGACTCTTTGTTTAACTTCTTTATAAAGCCTCTTCCTGCGAGGGCTAAGTTTAATTTCCAAGCAAGGCAAACAGCAGAAAAATTCTACGACTGGGACGTTACAGCTAAGATATGGGAAAACCATTTCGACTCTATTGAGCTAACCGGAAACCAAGGCAAGTGGGATACTAAGGTTAGTATCCACGAACCAGCCGAAAGCATTCCTCCTCAACATGAAAACTGGAACAACGAAGATTTTGTAGAATGGTTAATCCTAGATGTTTTAGGAAGACCAGACCTAATTAATGGACATTATTCTATGGAAGCCTATAGAAGTCTTCATTATGGAATTAGAAAGGTCGGAGAAGAATATGTTAACATTACTAGACAAGACCTATTCAATGCAGCTAAAGCTAAGGCTAAGTTAAAAGCCCTAGCTGAAAAAGCTAGGATGGGAATGGTTACCGTTCTAAAGGAAGATTTTATCGAGGCTGCAAATGAGTAAGAATATTTTATTTATAGCGCCCTATCGACAGGGTGATGGTTGGGGTAAGGCTTCTCAAGATTTTGCCCTAGCTATGGAAACTACTAAGCATAATATTGCTATTCGCCCTATATATATGGACAGAGGTTTCTTTAAGCAAGAAGCTATAGACCCAAAACTAATAGAAATGGAAGGTCGTTCTTTTGATAAGTATGATATGGTTATCGAAAATGTTCTTCCTAACTACTATGAGAAAACAGAGGTTCCTACTCTGGCGTTTTTGTTCTTAGAGACAAACAATCTTGATAAAACCTTTTGGTATAGACCTATGTCTATCATGGACGGCATAATAGTTGCCTCTGATGCAGAGAAAACAACTGTTGACAGAGAAATCAATACACCTTGTTGGAACGTAGGTGGTCCCCTAGACAGCACTGTTGAAGATGAGGGCGACCTTGAGGGAATACCAAAGGACACTTTTAACTTCTACTTTATTGGAGAGAGTATTGATAGAAAGAACTTGGAGGCTTTAATTACAGCTTTCCATCTTGAGTTCTACCGTAGCGAACCTGTGAACCTTATCCTTAAACTAAATAAAAGTGGCATGGATTCTCGTACTCTAAGCCAGCATATGCAAAAAGAGATACAGGGTATAAAAAACAAACTACGCATCTACGAAGATAAAAATCTTTACAAGTCTGAATATCTTATTACAGATAGGCTGACAGAGAAAGAAATGGTACAGCTACATACGTCGTGCAACTGTTTTGTTATGCCTTCTAGAGGAGAGGCTTTCTGTAGACCTGCTGCTAGGGCTATGGTGTACGGCAACACTCCTATTGTTACAGACAATACAGGGATGACAGCCTTTATTAATGATGAAACAGGATGGGTTGTTCCATCGAAAGAAGTTCCTCTTGTTTCTAGGGATTATCCCCTAAAAGGAATATACACAAGTCGTGAAACGTGGTATGATATTGATATACTCGCTCTAGGCAAGGCTATGAGAGAGGCTTATACCTCAGACAGAACAGATAAGATTAAAGCAGGAATGGAAATGGCTAAGGCCCTAACTTATGAATCTGTTGGAAAAAATATAGAAAGGGTCATTGATGAGTACGACTCCAGTCAGTAATATACTACACAGAACATTAAACAAAAGAGATAAGCTCAACATACTATGTTTCTTCTTTGATGGGCGGTTTGAAGACGTTCTAGTAAAGACGGGTCATAATATCTACGGTGCGGAAAACTCCTTTATCTCTAACTGCGATAGAAATCCAAACCTAAGATACTTACCTGACAATATCTCTCAAGTAGAACAGGATATGTGCTGGGATTTAATTCTATATAACCATGAAGAATCTCAGTTCAATAACGCTAGAAAAATGAGTGCGATATTACATGTACCAGCCCTAAGAGTTGAACACTTCCTTTCTGCAACAAACATACCAACCGAGATTACAGAAGACACGGTCTTTTCTCACTCTGTTGTCAAAAATTCTTATAAGGCAGACGGTGAAATTATTCGTTATGGTATTGAAGATTCAGGTGAATCAGAAGAAGAACGCGATATTGATGTGTTGATTCATGGCAACTTTATTCCTAGTGACTATCAAGCAGTAAGGTTTATTGAAGGATTAGATTACAATGTTGAGGTTTGGGGAGACAGTCCTGGTTTATCAGAACAGATTTCTAATGAAGACTTAGTAAGTAAGCTCAAAAAGACCAAGGTTTTTATCAACCTCTCAACTCAGGGCGGTGTTCCTTATAGTGCCTTAGTTGCTATGATGTCTGGGTGTGCCATTATTTCTAATAAGACTGAAGCTACAGAGGGTGTCTTTACTGATGACTTTGCTATCTTAGTCAAGACACTTGAGGATTTTGATGTGTCACTAAACCATATCCTGTCCGTTGATTGGAAAAATATGGGAAAAGCTGCTAGAAAAGTAGCCCTTGAAAACTTTAATATCGAAACTAATGCTAAGTTATGGGACAAAAAACTAAGACAAAAAAGTGAAGAGGTTTATATAAGATGAAGATTCAAATAACTAAGGAACAACCTGCTACTAAAGAGCCTGACGTAGTACCTGTTCATCCAGACGAAATAGATATTGTTGAAGATGGTAGCTGCGAACTAATTAGGTTAAGTCAAACCCTTGACTACTGCCCAGCTCCAGTTCGCAACGAACTATTCGAAAAAGTCCTCAAAAAAGTAAGGTATGAAGGCACTGTTTGTATCTCTGGATTAGACATTATCTCTTTTGGGCTAGGTATCGCCAATGGCAAATATGATATTGATGAAATAAACCTTCTTTTGTTCTCAGGAGGGCAGTCTATCTCAGACTTAGGAACAACTAAGGCTATTTTACTACAAAAAGATTTTGTTATCAAGAAGACTAGGTTCGATGGGGATATGTACTTCATTGAAGCTCAGAGACCAGGACCATCAAATGAGTAAAACTAAAGAAACTAAAGACACTGTATGTCAAGGATGCGTCTTTATTAGTGAGTCTAATAGGTGTGAGGCTCACATGCTAAGCTCTGCTGAAAACGCAGGTCTTGACGTTGTAGAATGTTGGAATGAAGAGGGTGAGTTTAATGTCATTCTAGACAGAAAATGTACTATGAAACGCCCTATTGAGTGGGCAAAGAAACAGGGTACTGACATAAGTACTAAAAAGTTGATAGGCCATGCCCAAGCAGAGATGAAAGTAGATTTCTCTGCTATGGTCGTCTGTCAAAAAGATACTACTATGCAAGATATTAAAACGACACTACAAAGCCTAGCCTCTCAAGCTCATAAACCTATTTTTGTTGGAATAGTAAGAGAATATGGCTGTAAGATAGACCCTAAAGACATTTTCTTGGTGATTAACGCTATGGGATTTGATGAGTGGAAGATTGAAAATCCTGTCGACGGTAGGGTTGAACGCAAGGCTGTTGAAGGCATCTTAAAGTTCAAACTAACCACCTACTTTGCTACCTTTAAGGCTAGTCGTAACGTAGATGAAAACTTCTTCTCTGATTTAAACCATAGAATTACCAGAGAGTGGTTTACTTTTGCAATTATCAAGAATGACAAAGACCCTATTGACGGGGTCGTAGTCCCTGGTCTTATTTACAAATACTTTGGAAACAACTTCGATAAGCTCGAAGAAATAATAGAGGAAGAGGCTCAAACATGTCAGGGAATACTGAACATACAACAGATAAACAAGACATTCCAGTAATACTACTGGTCCATAGAGCAAAAGCAGGGTTGATAAAACAAACCTATGAAAACCTAATGATTATTTCCTCTGGAGAAGGTAGTGCGGCAGAATTTTTCCAAGCAAATATCAAAGAGGATAAGGCAGAAGCTCTCTATGGTTTTCTTTCAGAGCATGACTACCTAGCTACAGAAGACGCTATAGAAAAAATAGCAAAACTTCTTATCGAAGACCCATATATAGGAGCAGTATATTGCGACGGAATAATTAGGGCTCATAATGATACTCCTCAAATATTCCCTCCTTTTTCAAAGGAATCCTATACTACTTGTATTATTAACACTCCTTTGTTCGCTCAACATAACCTTTTACAAGAATGGGACGAGGAGCTAAACTCTACATATTTTTATGACTATTATAAGAAACTTGGTGCTACTACACTAGTAGGACATATTCCAGAACCTCTAATCTTAACAAAATATAATCCTACATCATCAGAAGAAATTCAAAAGGTAAGAGAAAAGCATGGGTAAGGCTAAGAGAAATGTTGCTGCTATCTCATCACCCAGCAAGCAAAAATATAGTATTATTATACCTGCTGCGGGTCAGGGACAACGAATGAAGTCGTATGGAGCTAAGCCCCTTATAAAACTTGGTGACAAAACGCTTATTCAACACCAACTAGATAGAATTAAGAAAGCTTTTACTCAGTATAAAGTTACTGTTGTAACAGGATTTCAATCTACTAAGGTTAAAAAGAACCTTCCTAAAGGAATAGACCATATAGAAAATCCTTACTACGAACATACAAATGTAGCATATAGTATTTCTCTAGGTATGAGTCGTGCAGAAACAGAAAATGTTCTCATCATCTATGGAGATTTGGCGTTTAATGGGGAGGCTTTGAAACTGCCTCTTATGGGAGAATCTCTTATCTCTATAGACACCTCTGGGCAGATGAAGAAGGATGAGGTTGGTTGTGTAGTTCATAACAATCTCGTAACCAATATGATGTATGGCCTTCCTCTTAAATGGGGTCAGATGATGTTCTTAACAGGCAAGGAGCTGAAACTCTGGAAGGAAATAGTAACAAGTCAAGACTGTTCCAAGTGGTATGGCTTTGAGGTGTTGAATGAGATAATAAACAGAGGTGGAAGCCTTAGGGCATTTACCCCTAAAAATGCAGTAAGCACAGATATAGACACATCTAAAGATATAGAAAGAGCAAGAAAAATATGCGAACTATAGTAACCATTTATTCAGATTCTCAACCAGCAGATGGGATTATGTCTACCCTAGCTGCCTTAGACGCTAAGAATAAGAACTTTAGGGTAGTAGACTGGAACCCTAATGTTAAACCAGCCTTTGATATGTTTGCTGAGCTTAATCCAGACCTTATTGTTTCGAACGCAACCAATACCCCTAACCTATCTGGAGCCCTGAAGGAGTATAGTTGTAAGACAGTAGTCTGCGGTAGTATGCCGCCAGCGAGTTTGGAGCCAGACCTTCTTCTCCTGCCTGAATCTATTCCAGAAATGATAATAAAACATTGTACCCTTCCATATTTACAGGTTAAAAACGCTGCAAATTATGCTAAGTTTAGAGGGGGCAAACGAGACAGAAAAAAACAAGCAGACATCTTGTATTTTGCTAGTCATAAAGAGGCTCAGAGTCAAGAAGCAGACATATTAAGCATATTGTCTGGTCTACCTTACAGTTTTCGCGTCGTTGGACACAAAAGACCCTTACTACAGTATGTTGGGGCTACAACACTACAAGAAACTGCGGATTTCATGGCTTCTTCTAAAATAGTTATTGATATTGGGGGTTTTCAGCTACATGACATAGCTATGCAAAAGGGATTTTGTCTTTCCAATGTTGAAAATGGCCTATATCCATGCTTACACAGTCTTGACCCTGAAAAGATAGAAGAACAGGTCGAAGACCTTCTTTCTCAGGACAAGAAGCGAGATTCAATTGCTAAAAAAGCCTATAAAGAGACAGTGTCTAAGGATACTTACTTTCATAGGTTATCAGAGGCATTTATCCTACTAGGGTGGGATGATGAGGCTAAAGAAGTAACAAAAACACTAAAGGAATTGACTGAATAATGATAAGAGCAGGCTTCTTAATAGATGCACTGGGTGCATCGCAGCAATCTATAGCTTTAACGTCCCAGATGAACGAACTGATGGCTCAGAAGGCGAATTACAGCATGTGTCTGTTCTACAGAAACTATGACAGGTCGCTAATTTCTCCTCATTTTGCCATGTTTAGCGAATATGTGGCATGGTCCTTTAGCGGGATAGCTATTGCCACCGATATTAAATCAGCAAAGACGCTTTTGAAGTGTCCTGGCCCCAAAAAGAAGTTCTTCTATGTGTGGAGTACTGAGTGGGCTTTTAACAACAGGTTGAGTTATTCAGACTTAGCCAAAGTATACCAAGCGGACGACATGCAGTTAATAGTGAGGAGTGAGTCGCACTACGACATCGTTTCTAAGCTATGGCAGAGGCCCGCAAAGATAATAGAGGAGTTTAACTATGAGCAAGTTGCCGATTTCCTTACAGAAGAAAGCCAAGGACTATAAAAACCTTAGTGATGCAGCGAAAGAGAAGCTGTTGAGGGAACTTTACGTAAATAGGGAGATGAGCTACCCACAAATAGCTGAAGTCGTAGATTCCTACGCTAAGAAAGTTAGTCGGGACGCCAAGAAGTTGGGTATTGAGTCTCGTACACTAGCAGAAGCACAAAGCCTGGCTCTAAAAACTGGACGTAGGGCTCATCCTACCGAAGGTAAGGGGCATAGTGAGGAGTCTAAGTTGAGAATTAGTGAGAAAATGGCCTCTACATGGGACCAATTAACAGAAACAGAGAAGGAACATCGCTCTCAGATTGGTAAAGACCACTGGAATAGCTTCTCAGAGGAGAAAAAGGCCGAAATGAGACAGGCGGCGGGCGATGCCGTGAGACAAGCCTCAAAAGATGGGTCTAAATTGGAAAAATTTATCTACGAAACCTTGACAAACGCAGGAATCGTCGTAGAATTTCATAAGGAGAGGATGGTTGTCAATCAGCGACTACAGGTTGACCTTTTCCTGCCTGAGCTTAATACTGCTATTGAAGTAGATGGCCCATCTCACTTTAAACCCATATGGGGACAAGAGACATTGGACCGTAATAGACGGGCTGATAACCAAAAGGCGGGTTTGATACTTGCTCAAGGTTGTTGCTTAATAAGACTTAGGCAAACGCAGTCCTTATCTCAACACTATAAGAGAGAGGTTGCGAAGAATTTACTAGAAGAAGTACTGAAGATTAAGAAAAAGTTCCCTGCTAGGGGACATCGTTTAATTATTATTGGAGGTGAAGAGAATGACGAAGAATAAAGACGACGCTGTTTTGGATGATTTCGATTTGGACCAATGTGAACCAGTTGAAGAGGAAGAAGCTCAAAGCATCGACCTTGAGGGTGAGGAGAAGATGACTCCTGTTCATCCTAATTGGACACAATATGTATTGGACCAACTTGAGGACCATGAGAAGGTGGGGAATGCCCCAACAACTGATGGGCTTAGGCGTATTTGCGAGCGTGTGTTTGGTGAGATTATTAGTAGTGAGACAAGGATTCTTCAGTGTCCTACTGTAGAGAACCAACGTCATGCTAGTGTGACAGTAGAACTTCTTATTAACAGATATGGCGTTCCCCCTGGTATGAATCCAGAGAGGGCAGTCATGGGTGCTGCTGATGTCTATTGGGGCAACACAGAGGCTCCTTATTGTAACCACTCAGTTGCTACTGCCGAAACTAGAGCAGAGGGACGAGCGTTACGAAGAGCAATGAGATTGACGAAAGTCATTGTTGCAGAGGAGAACAGCGCGGTTGTTGAACATGACTATTCTGACAAGTCCGAGGCATCGCCTCAAGCTGATGGTTTTGTTAGTGTGGCTCAGGTTAACAGTGTGGGAGTTGTGTGTAAAAGACTTAACGTAAATGTTGATAAATTTGTCAACAAAGAGTACTCTTATGCACATAATATTAGAGAGGTTAAGTACACCGACTTCTTTGATTTACTAGCCAAGCTAAATGGCTATCAGGGTGAAGACGGTATTGGTATCCCAGAAGACGTAGAGGGATACAACGAAGATTGGCGTTCTAAATAGGGAACAATTTTATGAGTAAGATGAAGGTAAACTACAAGGCGAAACCAAACCTAGTTATTGAGTTTGAGGCCGCAGGGCAAAAAGAGTTGTTTGAAGAGATGGCTGGGTTGCAAGAAATCCTTAACCATAGCTGTCAACGAGACGGATGTAAGGGTAAGGATACTAAGCTCCATTACGCTGTCCGAGAAGTTGAAGGCAACAAGTTCTACGAACTAAAATGTGAGTGTGGTGGAGCCCTGGGCTTCGGTTCTCACAAGGTTGGTGGAACACTATTCCCACAGAAGAAAGACCAAGAGGGAGAATGGCTTCCTTACAACGGTTGGACCAAGTGGAACAACGAAACTAAGAAGAGAGAGTAACACACTATCTCCAAGAGTGTTTAAGGGTGGTAGGGCTTATGTCCTACTGCCCTTTTTTATGTACCAAAGGGATGAGCAATCCATGTTCCTGGGGAGCATTGTAGTCCCCCTGTCCATGTTATACCAAATGGAGCTAAGTCAATAGAACCTGAACACCCTGATGGTAAACTAACCCAAAAACCTGAGTCTGCTCGGATAGGGTCGGAAGCATCATAACTTCCGCAAGGGTCATCTGTACTAGCTCGTAACTTAAAGAAGGCTTCACAACCCGAAGGTTCTATGAGTACAAAAAGCTTTCTATCATCAAAATCTCCAGAACAATCCCCTGGAGAACCATATACATCATCTACTGATGCCCAAATATGATAGTCGGTGCCTCCACAATCCGTTACGCTTCCTGTATAAGTAACGGGCTTTCTTACATTAAAGATAGAACAACTACTACAGCTACTATTAGAAAACCCACTACCCTCTACATCAAAAGTAGCAGGAAAGTCACAGCCACAAATAGTTACGTCAGACGCTCCCTCCTCACAAGCGGGACAGGTTGGGCAAAATGAGACACCCTCATTTATCATTATGATTCCCGAATCATCATTATATATCCAGGGTGTTCCTGCTGGCATAATTAAGCTCCTGAACAGTCTACGATTGGCACTCTAACTAAACAACCATCAGTATCTACACCCAAGACATAAGCAACCCCAGTACCACTAGCTATTGGGGCGCTATTAACATCTATTCCCATTACAATACTACAAGCATTTGAGCCAGTGTCTGCTACTAATCCTGCTCCAAGCTCAATGTTACTTATTAAGTTAGAGGCTGAAATATCTCCAGAGCTAATACATGTATTGTTTTGAGTAATGCTTAATCCTGCGCCAATTTTAATTTCACAATCATTGTCCCCATCTTCTACATGTAAACCCCCATGAAATTCGATAGCATTCATTAGGCCAGGAGTGGCAGATAAGGTTCCTGTTAAACAACCGCTTCCTGTGGAAGGGGTAAATCCAGCATTAAGAACAATGCTTGATGGGCTACAACAAGCATCCACCCCAGTATCAACAGCAAAATTGTTAATAAGGTCAAGACCCTTTCCTACAACAATATGTCTAACGTCGTATGCTGTTAAACTAGACTCATTAACTGTTGTTGCTGGGCAACCAGTTCCATCATAAAAGGTAATACCTTTTTGAGGTTGATTGACGATATTGTAGCTACAATCTTCTGCATCATAGTCAGCCATAATGGTATCGCCAGAGCAGGCCGTAACACCAATAAGATTGTCTACATAAAAGGCTGCATCAAAAGGATTTCCACTACAATCATATCTTGTTGTATTATCTGTAAGATGACATAGTGCTGAGCCACCAGGGCATAGGTCTTCTTGCAATATACCATGAACCAATGTATAGGCTGGTGGAGATACCCAAACAGCCCTATCCCTATCGTAACGTAAGTCGATTGGTGCTACGGGCCAAGTCTGAGGTTGTCTCAAGTGGTCATCAAGAAATTTACACTCTAAGTTAGAAGAAGTAAAAGTTCCAGTGCTTGCATTGGCATAAGTGTCTGCTTTATTTGGCACAGGGAAGCCATCTAAGTCATAGCCCCACGCCTGCATTAGAATAGGCCCACGAGTAGCGAACATTCTATAGTCGTCTTTATAGTCCCCGCTCTCTTGGTCTGTGTTATCTACATATCCCTGAATGGGCATCACCATACTAGACGCTGGTGGACCATCACCAGTACCAGAACCTTGACGACCAATAATCTCTATATGATGACCACGGTCAGTAGTATCACTCCTGTTTGTAGAAATCTGACTTCTTTGTTTACCAGCAGGATTAGTGAATGGGTTCAAGTAATCAATATCAATAGTTGGATTGTATTCGTCCAAAGCTCCACCAGCAGCACCTTGTTTATCCATTGGTGGCTGAGCCCTACGAGGATGACCAGAGGTACACCCAGCATCAGGAGTAGCATACTGAGGAAGACCACCATCACCATCCATAGAGACAGGCATAATCAGTCCGTCCCAAGACATAAAGGCTTTTGTATCATACCTAGCGAACTCTGTTACCATTTCTCTAGCTGATTCGTCTGCTATATTAGACCTTCTAAAGTTTGTTCCAGTACCCCAAGGGTTTGAAGAACCAACCAAGACTACGTGAGGGGTTGATGATTCTTTTGCACCATCTTGGTTTAACCTTATCCCAAAATTATTCTTTCTGAACGTAGCAAGATTTTGAGATGATTGACTCCTAGCTTTTATTCTTTGTCTATTAAAAGCTCTCATCTCTTTACTAGCATTTAACCGATTTTGCCCTGCTGCTTTTAGTCTATCAGCATTATACTTAGCGAACCTGCCAAACTTAGGGGTATAAGTTCTCATTGTATAGGTTGTGGTAAACCCACTAACACCCACACTAGTGGTTACCCCTGTAATATTAGGCCCGTATGTGCCGTCCCATGAGCCAATAGTAGTACTGACATACTGACCATAAGAACCACCCGTAACAGTAAGGGTTCTGTTCTCATATAGGTTGTTTCCACCACCATTAAAAGGACCGGCTCCAGCGAATCCATTTGCAGCACTTGCAGATAAAAGCTCAGCACCAATCGGAACAGTTGGATAACCAGGGATGTTTAAACTACCCTTCTCTCCAACCTGCATAGAGGTAATACCCTCTGTGGACAGTAGTCCACCAGCAGTATTCATACCAGAGTAGCTACCGTATGACCAAGGGACAAGACCTTCTTCGTGAACTACATTTGCTTTTCCTGCAACAGTAGAAGAACCATAAGGACCATATTTCAAAGCATTGCTCTTAATGCCAACAGCCGCAGCAATAGGCATTTTTGACTTATATCCATATTCCCCATATACACCTCGTCCACCAACCTTTTTCAGTGCTTCTTTCTCTCTTTCTGCCATAGCAGCCTTAGCTACCTCTGTTGAGTTTTCGATAGCAGGAGCCCAATCTATTAACTTTCCTTCTCCTTCGTCCTCAACGTCGTCAACATTACCAGAAATAGTTAATATAGCTCGGGGAGAAGCAAGGGTGTATTTGTTAGTATAAACAAAGTCAGCTTCTATCTGAGCTTTGACCCACAAGTCTTTATTGACCGCATCTACTACGAACTCGTCAGGATTAAGAGAAGCAAAATCTGTCTTATCTGCACTATCAAACCTCACAAAATTCATAAACCTACCATCTTCATGGCGAAAATAATCAGCAGCAACAGAAGGATTAGTTATTCCTATTACAGTAGACAGTTCTGTCCAACCACCATCACTAGGTTCCTCACTAGTTTGAATCTCCCCACCCCATCCAACAAAAGCAGCATCTTGACTGGTTGCTATATATCCACAAGAATTAGGGACTAGAACTTGAAACTTCTTGCCGTAAAATTCGGTAGCATAATTATGAACAAAATCAAAAACCTTTTGTAAAGCCCATCTCAGCTTATCATCATCTACATCACCAGCTTTAAACTGCGCCCCACCAAGATTAACTATATCAGTAGCCTGAATTTCATCAACAGGGATTCCAGTTAAAACCTGAAGCATGTCTAGTCTAATTTTACCCTTACCATAACCATCAGACCCAAACGCAGTATATAAATCTGTAGCGACCTTCATTGCCGAAGCACCAACCCATATTTCCATACCCCCAAGAGCAGCTCTTAGCTCTCTTTCAGTAATAGTAACTGAGCTAACACCCATAGCTAAACCATAATCAGCAAGCTGAATGTTTAAATTTGTAATATCTGCTTCAAATTGCCAATTACCACTAGCATCTCTAGTTGGGACAATAACATTTCCGTCTGAGTCTAATCCAAAATACGGAAGAATAACCTCATTACCAGGACCAACCCCATTTTCAGTTTCGTATATATTCTGCTTCTCTCCACCAACAATTAACTGTTGGGTCTTCTCATTGCGAAGCTCTCGACCCACTTGATTCTTAATGGTTCCTGAACCAACAGCATCAGTAATAGTTATAAATTCTTCTATAGCACCGAATAATGGTTGAGCATCACGGTCTGACGTGCGAATTTTGATAATCTTGACTATATTTTGACTATCAACCACAGTATTTGTCCAACTAGCACCAGTTGCATCAACAGGCACCAGCTCTACATAATAATCGCGACCGGAGATTCCAGTTACTTGAGAAATAAGTTCTTGCAGAGAAGAGGCTACCCCGTTCATTCTAATCTGAGCTGGAAGAGTTGGTACTTCTGAGAAGTCTACCACATAGTGGGCTTCATTGGTGGCGTTTTCGTCTAATAGGCCCATACCTGAGGTAAGACCAGTGACACCTGAGTAGCCTGTATTAGATGTTCCTTTGAATGCTATATAACCTGTAGAGAATACTCCCCCAAGGGCACCTACAGTACTGGAACCACTTAGAAGAACCTCTGCGCCCGCTCGAATGTTATTCCAGGGCATACCATTAGAGTCAACATCAGACCCACCGAAACCTGCTGCTGGTGAACCAAAGATAGTGCCGTCTACGCCCTGAGCAAGGGGACCGCAATTAGCTGAGAGAGCTTCCATGAAACCGTAGGCATTAACGATATTGTCTAAGCCTGTTGTAAAGCCAGCATATTCATTGATAACTACCTGGGTGGCGGCTAGTAGCTCTCGGGGGTCTTCTATCTTAACAACATAAGCATTGTTATTAATCATAGATTTGACAGGCAGGCCAGTATTAAGAGAGCGAATATCTGTCTTAGACCAGTCTGAGATTAGACCACTAAATTCAAAATCGCCCACTCTAAAGTAAACTGGGGCACCAATAATATTGTTCTCTTCTCCAATAAAGCCTGGGTCTGCACCTGTCCACGTCTGTTGGTTTAAGGAGCGGTCATAATACTCTTTACTTCCTGCGCAAGGGTCTTGAATTAGCTGAACTGTTAGTTCAGACTTCTGTTCTCCCCAACCTGCACCTGCATCAAACGATACGACACTACAGCCCAAGAATAGGGTCTGAGTAATCCCTCCGAAGACGCTTGCTGGCGTACATGTATTTTTTACTGGTAGTACCATTATTCCTTAGTTTCCCTTATTAACATACTGTTGTGCTGCCAGTACCAGAACATTCCTGATATGTCCAGCCAATATTCCTACTATATCGTCCTTGTTGCGCGACCCAAGATTCATTATCTTGATGTTTGAATACTTGGTCAGCAGCGTCCGTTAGTTCCGTTTGGAACTCACATAAAATATCTGCTACTCCAGACTTGACTTGGTCTCTATAGGCATTCCAGAGAGTAATAGAGCATCCTGTTGGAGGGTCAACGAGAACCTCAATGGAAACATCTCTCTTCAGCTCAGTGGTTGTACTTATCTCCTGCAAGACTGGACCATTAGGTCTTCCTAAGACAGGAATAACAGCAAAGACATCTGTGTGATTGGAGTCATTCACCGTAATGATTTCACTTAGTACGCTTCCACTTAAAGAACCTGTTTCAAGCAGGAAGCAAACTCTGTTGTCGTACTCATATGTATAGTTTATTACACCCTTGGCTTTAGCGTGGGCGATTGTATAGCTTAGGGCGTCTGTATGTAATGACCTATTCAAAGAGAGTGGGTCTGACACGGCTTTAGCTCTGGCATATAGTCTATTCTGTACTGTTGACCAGTATGAGGAGGCATTGGCATACTTATCTGTGGTAACGGTAAAATCACCTGGGTTAGTACCATAATCTCTCACCTCTAGTCCCTGAATACTACCTTCAACTCTAACAGTAGTGTTAGGACTAGACTTAGCTGTCGTTACAGTAACAGTAAAGTCTTCTGTTGCCCCGGCAGAAGCTAATCCTGAAATTCCAGTATTAACTAATAGCCAAGTCTCTGTTGCTGCAAACGAACCATTAACCTCATCCTGATTATTGGTTCTCATATGGCTGTAGACGCCTAAATCACCAACGTCTACATTAATAACACCGCTAGCACCATCGCTAATTCGAGTTGAATCATAACCTAGTCTCGGAATAACCCAGTCTCTAGCCTCTTCCCACCCATCACTACTATATCCACCACTGCCCGTACCAGAACAAACAGCGATACCTTCTGCTGAAAGCTCATGCGTTAGCATCAAAGCATAAGGCGTTGTGTCTTGTCCTGTGTCAATAGTTTCCGTGTACTGACTGTATTCATCTGCAAACTCTAAGCTCCAAGACTCACTAGTAGCCTTTACATTCTCTGTATAGTTAGTAGACTCACCAACTTCAACAGCGAACTGTAGAGTTATTGTAAACTCAGTAGTTAGTGTCCAGTTGTTATTGCTCGTACTAAACTGAGGAGGTGTTGTAACCTTAGGATATGCCCTAACAATATCTACAGCCCCACACTGAACTAAGAATAATTGACAATCATCTTTAAAAGCATCTCTTAGGGCATCAATCCTAGTCTTAAGATTTTCAATACCCGCATCGCCCTGAAGATTGTTTGACGCTACTATAGTACCCGTAATTGTGACAGATGTAACCTCTTGAATTGGAGAATCATCACCAGACCTAGTTATTTCCTTAGAAATCTCGATAAAAGGAACGGGCGAAAACGAATATGCCCCGTATGTCATCGTTGTTGTTGCTGCCATTATATTGTTCCTTCTTGAGTTTCACCAGTGATTGGGTTGATACTATTTCCAAGAGCTTCTCTTACCTGAGTAGCAATCATATCTTGAATTGGTTCCTCGATGTTAGCAAGAGCTTCTGCTCCGTTAATATTCACGTTGACCTGAACTGGTGCTACTTGCACCTCTATCCTATCTGGGAAGATTATCGAAGACAGAGTATCAGCCGCCAACTTCAAAGAACTTACAGCCTGAGTAAACCCATCGAAAGATGGAATTGCTGCGGCTAATTCGACAGCAGCGGTAGCAAAACCAGCTAATGCAGTTTGAGAGGAGGAGTCCAGCTTCATCTCTGGTGGTGTTCCTCCAGCGCTTGGTGCAGAGAAAGGAAGGTTTTCTTGGGAGCCAGTAGAGAATCCACTTACTTTCTTACCCCTATTCATTGCTTGCAGTACTGCTAGGTTAGCCTGAACACCCTTCTTGTTCACTACGAACTCTCCTGGTGTTAGCATTGCGGGAATACTATCTGTATTTCCAATACCTGGAACTCCACCGCCTGTGTTATAGGCAGACCTTCTACCTCCTGGGCGGCGCTTTTTAAATACAGGGGTCTCCTCAGGTTTAGACCTAGAAGTGGCTACTGGTGTGTTATACAGAGATGTATCACCTCCAAAACCCTTGGCTTTTATTCTTTGTTGAACTCTTGTGGTAGCCCCACCGCTGCTTTCTTGAGAGGTCTGAAACCGCTCAGTGTGTTTAGTTTGAGCTTCTCGTAGTTTACTAGCTAATGCCCACTGCCCATCTTTTTCTAGACTTGCGATAATTGAGGCTATTCTACTACTACTTCTTTTACTTGGCCCAAACACAGCTAATTGTCTTAGCTCGGACCTAGCATTATCAATGGAGTTACGAGTTCTTGTTGCTTCTGCTGTTCCTTGGGCACTCCTATTCTCAACTTGTTTTCTAGCATCAATTTCGCTATTTATTTTACGAGAAAGGTTTCTTCCGTCCTTATCTTTATTGTACTCTACTTGAGCATGAGTCGGACCAGGACCATGATGTGAGACCTTCTCCTTAGAAACACGAGTTCGACCTGTTGTTAGACTCGTTGTTCTTTGATATCCGTCTGGTCCAACAGAGATACTCTTAGGACCAAAAGACGTTCCTGCTGGAGTATTTCTTCTTGCGCTTCTTCTACTACGAGACGATGTACCAAACCCTTCTTCTCTTGCTTTTTCAACGCGAGCGCTTGTTGTTGAGCTACCACCCCCTCTTGCCCTTGCAACTCTAGCAGCAGTTCTATCTGCACTTGTTGCCCCAAGAGGTAATCCTAGTGCTTCATTTGCTCTTTGAGCAGCATCGTCAGCCTTGAAACCCTTAAGAGCCGTGTCTGCCTGAGTTGGAGGATTTAAAGAAGGAGAGTTTAAGCCAAATCTACTAAGGTCAGCAATACCGCTTATCCCCAATCTTTCATCTTGTCTAGTTTGGGCAACAGCGGCTTTTTTAGCAGCAATAGTAGCCTTCTTATCTTCATTCTTCTTTATCAGTCTGTCTCTTCTATTCTTTATAATCTCTTGTGGGGTAAGTCTTCTCTGACCTGAACCTCGACCAATGGCTTGGACTGGACCCTGCATAGGACCATCAGAAGTAATATTTATTTCTGGACCTTCATCTTTATCAGGACTAAAACCAAATAACCTTAGGCTATTAGCTAAGACACCTCTTGCCGCACTAATAAAGCCACCACCGGCTGAAGAGCCTTGGCTTCCACCACCGGCTGAAGAGCCTTGACTTCCAATTAGTGAAGGGCTGTTAAAGAAGTCACTACTTAGCGCTCCTGCTCCTGCTCCCCGAATAGGAGAAACAGGTGCTGGAGAAGTACCAACGGTTAATCCTCCTCCCGCATGGTCTAAATCAGATTGTGCTGAGCGACGGTCAAATGCTTCGGATTCCTCCTGACGAGCCTTAGCAGCAGCGTGTTTATCTCTCGCTATCTGTTTCTTACGAGCGGCAGCCTTAGCTCTAGCAACCCTTGCTTCAAACTCTTCTTCTGGGCTACCTCCAGCATTAAGCCTTACACCACCACTATTGATAGCACTCAGCAATCCACTATGCCTATTGGCAGCAGTTTTGTTTACTACGAACTCACCAGGGGTAAGTTTAGCATTGACAGTATCTGTGTTTCCCGCACCAGGAACGCTACCGCCCTTGTTCAAATGCAACCTAAAGATGTCAGGGTCTGTGTAATTAATAGGAGCAGCAGGAGTAGGCGCCGAAGCTGGGTCGTACCTTAAGACTCCTGTTGTGGGAGTATGAGCTTGACTTGCTAATTGGGCAGGACTTAAGGAGGCATTTTGTCTCTTTTGTATAGCTCTGTTTTCTGCTTCTCTAAGCTGATTTCCTTTTTTAACCACAAGACGTTCTGCATCTAATTCTTTTTGGCTTGCGATAGCGGCTTTATTACGAGCCTTGAGCAAAGCTTCGTGAGCAGCATTAACTTCTTCTGAACTATACTTACCCTCAATTCTTCTTATCTCATTTGTTGCATCTTTTCTTTTATTACTAAAAGAGTCTGCTTTGCTGGTCGCTAGCCCAGCTTTATGCTTGGCTATTTTTATACTCCTGAGTTGTTTTGCTCTAGCAACTGGTCCGAATGCCTTCGGGAGAGACCTCAGCCTGTCAACCTCTGCCCATGCCGCCTTAGCATCTTTTTTTGAATCTTCTTCCTCTTTGCTGATAATTGGACTACCCTTAGCGTCTGTTTTTAGGGTGCTTTTTAGCTCTTTAATACGAGCTTCATCAGCCGCAGACATTGGTTTTTTTGCTTTAGCCAGTCTTTCTTCAGCAGCAAGAACCCTTGCGTCTGCCGCATCAGTATCTGACCTAGCTGTGCGAAGAGAGCCTTCAGCCTCTTTAAGGGTTTTCTTGGAGGCAAGAGTACCATCTTCATCTATTTTACCTGCTTCAAGAGCTTTCTTTCTTTCCAAGGCATCTAATTCTACAGCTTTTCTAAAAGCTTCTACCCCAGAAGCAAAAGCACCAGTGGTTTTATTCCATACCTCAGGAAGTTTACCAGCCATATAATCAGCTTGAGCCTGTTGAGCTTTTCGTTGTATCTCAAAGACAGCTTTCATCTGAATTATAAGTTCTTTTTCTCCAGAAGTTTCACCTTTATCTGTGCTAGCTAATCCCTCAATCGTTTGACCGTCACCAAGGTCTATATCAAGACCCCTAGTTACAGGACCAGCAGCCCTAAGCCTAGCATCACTAATAATCTTTCTTGTCACCCTAGCATCTTCTGGGCTTTGCAATGCTGCTATCTGCTCTAATCTCTTAGTTGCTTTAGCAAGAGCTGGTCCTTGAAGTTGTTCTCCAGCCCTTAGTCTACCGGCAAGGTCTACTTCTCTTGCTATTTCCCTTCTTTGAAGAGGGTTTGCCTCAGCTATTTCTTGAACTAAACTCTTCGCTCCAACTCTACGATTTTCAATCTCTGCAAGTTTTGATTGAATAGCAGTAAGTCTTACTGTTGACTTAGCCATTAAACCTAAAGCTTTATTGTTTGCATTTAGAGCTTCAGAATTAAGCCTTTCTTCCTCTGCTAATGCATCAAGAGAAGCAATGGTGTCTGCGCCCTGAGCATCCCCACCGGCTAGAGCTAACCTACGAGAATCAATACCTTCTTTTTCTGCTTCTAATTCAGCAATTCTAGTTGTAATACCAGCTACTCCACCAAGAGGATTAGCCCCACCTCTTGCTTGAAGTCTAGCTAGCTGGTCATCTTCTGGTCTTGCTTGTTGGTCAATAGACAGGATATTCCCAGCGGCTTTATCTAAAACAAGAGCGTTCTTAGCTGTGTTTAGTAGAACCTGGTCTTGAGCAGCATTAACTTTATTCTGCAAGGCAATAAAATTATTTAGAGATGTTTCGTATTGAGAGTTCAAAGTAGCCAATGCCTTAACAAAGACTTGTCCTTGCTCAGCTATCTTCTTTGCTAAAGGAGCTAATACTCCTGTTAGGTCTCCATCATTTAAGAAGCTTTGTATTCTTTCTGTATCAAAAGTTCCTCCTTCAGACTGCCTAGAAGCAAGAGCCCCTTCAAGATTTTGTCTAACTATCTTCTGTAGTTGTTCTGGCAGTGAAGAGAGAGCCCCACTAGAGTCTATATTATCTATAATCTGTGCAGCATTTAGTTTTTCTCCACCGGAAACAGCGCCAAGGAGGGCGTCTTTCATAACCTCTTCTATTTGGCGACTTCCAACAATGCCTGCTTTTAGGTCTTTCTCTAGTTGAGTACCAACAATACCTGTTGTTCTAGCAAAGTTTTCAAAATTCCTAGCTATCTCTTCCGTGCTTTTAGTTAAGGGCGCTTCGAAAGGATTCACAGCATTTAGCGTTGTTACTCCAGCGCCAGGACCATTATTAATATCTGCTGATATTGATTTAATAGCTGCGTTCTGAGTCTTTAGGGTTGATTCAAAGACGACAAGTGCTTGGGATGCAACATTAACTCTTGAACCTATATTATCAAATTCTTTACCTGCAAGGTCTGCTGCTGATTTAGCTGCTGCCATCTGAATAGCTGCAAGCTCAGCCTCTTTAGCTGTCTTGATTAATCCTGCATCCAGTCCCTTAAAAGGACCAGAACTAAAGAATGAGTCTATATCTGCTGTTGCTTCTTCTAGGGTTAGAGAACCTTCTTGAAGTTTATGAGCTAAAACAGCAGTATTGTTACCAATAGCGGGAGCTGACCTATCTAAGAACTCTTGGGTGTCTACTTTGTTGACAATCTTTTCTTGTTCTCTTAGGGCTCTAATTCCAGCCTCTCCATCTCCTCCTCCAACGAGGTCTCCTATTGTTGCTCCTATTGACTGTATGACACCAGCAGAGCTTTGCCTTCCTGCTTGTCTAAGGGTGTCTACCCTCTTCTCATTCACACCTGGGAGGTTCTCAAAAGCATTAGCGACAAAACCAAATAAAGTCTTTTCGTTTTTAGACACTTCCGTTACGTCTGATGAAGATTTTAAAACCCTTTGTATCCTAGCCTGAGTTCCACTGTCGTCTTTTGTAAGTTCGAATGTCTTAAAGCTTATAGCTAGTTCTTTCGTTGCTTTGTTTAATTCAAGCATAGCGTTAGACTTAACAGCTTTATTGAAGGAGTCTATCCCTGAAGCAGCAGCTCCTAAGCCTGCGCCAATAATTATTCCAGGAGCACCAAAAACAGAACCTGCCGCCGCTCCACTAGCAGCCCCAGATAAAGCCCCTGCTCCAGCAGCTAATCCGGCATTTTGTTTTTTTCCAGGGGTTTGAAACTGAGCAAGTAACGCAGGAGCGGCGAACGCTAAGCCACCAGCACCAGCTTGGAACGCACCAAGAGCCTTCTGTCTTCCAGCAGCTTTTCTTTCTGCTATCTTTGCTTTAGCTTTATCTCTAAACCTTCCTGTCTTCTGAAATCCAGTAGGTCCAGGTGGTCCAGGTGGTCCAGATGGTCCACCACTACCAAAAGCACCTCCAGCACGAGCAGAATCAAGAGTTGCTTGAACATCACCTGGAGACTTCTGAGCTGCGCTTCTACTCTTAGCTCTGTTGTAATCCCTGTGTATTAAGGTCTCTCCTGGAGTATACGTTCTTGCATTAGCCAGTCTTGGGTCTAATGGCTGGAAGCCCTGACGACTAGAAGCAATTCGATTTCTTGCTGCTCTTGTAGCATTTTTAACACTATCGCCCTTATCTAACTTACCTTTAGCTGCACGAATACCTTCTATCATTTCGGCAGTTGTAGCACCGGCAGCTTTAAGCCTCTTTGCTAGATTTGCTAATTCATCTCTAACACTACCTGAAGCTTGAGTTGTTTGCTTCTGTTGTTTTTGTTGTTTCTTTTGCTGCGTCTGCTGCTGCTTTTGCTGTTGCTTCTGTTGTGTTTGCTGTTGCTTCTGTGATTGAGGAGTAGGCTGAACAGGAGCAGGAGTAACTGTTGTTCCAGCAGGAGCGCCACCACCAGCCTGAAAGGATTCAGCCTGAGCATTATATGCCTTCAGGTTTTCAGGAGACATAGGTATAGGTTTAGGAGGTGGGCCTAAGCCTGCTGCTTGTTCACCTTCTGCCACTCGCTTAGCTTCTCGCTCAGCTTCTCTTCTTGCCTTATCTTCATAGGCCCTTTTCCCTCTTCTCTTCTTCTCTCTTCTCTTGCTTCCACCAGAAAGCCTTACTCTGTCTCCAACAAAACCACCTTCATTAAAACCTTGGACCTTACCTTGGTTCATCTTACGTAGGTTGTCCTCACCGATTCTATTTACGGCATCCTTATTGAATACGAACTCACCTGGGGTCAGTAGGGCTGGAATGGTATCCTTCGGGGAAATGCCTCTTGCTGAACCACCCCTATTTAACTTGTTTAATTTTTGTCTATCTTTAAACTTTTGTTGTTTTGCTTGAACCTCTTCTTGGCTGACAAGGTCATTATCAGCTAAGAAATTTCCAAACTGCCTTAAGATGTCTGCTTTAGATTTCTTACTACCTTCTTTACCCAAGGTTTTTACTGCGTCTGTAGGAATATCACTAGGCATACCAGGGAATGCTTTTGCCACATTACCAAGACCAGTAGGAAAATCAATAGACTTACCAAAAGAATCTTTCCCCTTGCCTACGTAAGGTTCTTGAACAGAAGCAAGGCCCGCTTCAAAAACAGTACCAATAGCTGACTCAGGAAGAGCATCCGACAACGCACTGCTAACATTCTTTGAGCTAAACTCCTCTTTAAGAGCTAGTTCTTCCTTAAATGTAGTAGCTAATTGACTTCCTGTTAACTCAACAGCATGTTCTAACTGCTCTTTTATCCTGCCTTCTACTTTTCCTTTAAACTTATCTCCTAAAGATTTTTGATAAACCTTAACATAAACAGGTTTTTTAGTATCAACTTTGTTGCTAGATAAAGACTCTACCCCTTCTTTGTTTTTTGTTACCTTCCTTTTAAAGATAGGAGCCTGTCCAGTAAGAGGACCATCAATCCCTTTTACTCCCTCTCCAACAGGTTTACCTGACAATCCAACAAGACCAAATTCAACAGGTTTCTTTGCAGTTGCTTTTTTTCTAGTTTCTAGACTTGCAGCCTCTCTCTTTGCCTTAGAAAGACGTAAAGCCTTATCTCTTTCAGTATTTTTACCTACGGGAAACTTGACAAGACTACCGGGCTGTGCTACGCTAAATTTCTTTTGTCTTTTCTTTTGACTTGCTGCAATAAAAGCTGCTGAAATAGCCCCAGGATTATTGCTATTGTCTGCCACCCCAGGGGTGTCCCTTAATATATTAAGCTCATCCTTAGTCAATTGACTTATGTTGTTTCTTTTTGCATCCACCCCTGAGTACAACCTTTTCCCTTTTCCTCCAATTGCCTGAGCTTGAGCTAAGGTTAAAAAGCGTGAACCATCAACCTTGTCCCCATCAGTAAACCTAACACGACCACCCTTGTTGTAACCAAACTTCTTACTAAACCTACTAGTTCTACTCTTGTTAATCTCACGCAGACGAGCCCTGTTCGAGACAAGCATCTCCCTTTCTTCCTGAGTCAGAGCCGCCTTCTCCTCAGCCTGCTCTATCTTCTGCATCAACGCTTGCTTTTTTCTACCAACATTACCAGGAGAACGACCGCGAGTTGTAAGGTTAAACTTAGCAGAACCACCCCTATTTAGTCTTTGTAGATTTTCGTGACCAATACCCTCAGCAACCTTCTTACGGATTACGAACTCGCCTGGAGTTAGGTCGGCCCTAACAGTATCAGAACTACCTTGACCTGGAACCACACCACCAGTATTGAAACCTAGAACTTTACCTCCACCACTAAATTTCTTACTACCCCTAATAACCTTGGTTAGATTAATAAGGGCTACAGTGTTAGCTTTTACCTCTGTTGTATTTTTAGAGATAGCAGCACTACCTCCTCCAGTTGCAGCCTTAGCAGTAGCAGAGCCTAAACTCTTAGCTCCACCAGCCCCACCAGAACCCTCTCTTAGACCGCCAAAGAAACCCTTGCCGAATTGTGATGCAGCAGAAGCAACCTTAATGGCGGCAAATGCCGTTAGCAGGGGAAGAACAGGCTTGACAGCACCAGCCAGTGTGATTAGGCTCTTGGCTGTTGTCAGAACGATGGTTGCAATAGTCTTAAAGGAACTCGTATTGGTCAAGTCACGAATAAGGGCAGAGAACTCTTCACGAGTCTGCGCGATTTGGACAGCTAGGGTCTTCTGTGCTTTAGCAGCATCAGTAGCTAGGGAGTCTTGACCTTGTTGGGCAACCTTAAGGGCTTTCTGTGCATCCCCAAACCTTTGGATTAACGGAATAACCTTACCTACCTGACGGAAACCACCAAGTTCTTCAACCAACTGGTTAAACTTAGCGCTACGTGGGTCAAGGTTTTTTAACCCGTCAGAAAGTCTTTCAACAGCTTTGAAGGCCCCAACGAAGTTACCCTCTGTGTCTTGTAGCTGAATACCTAGTTCTTTAAGGTGAACAATGGTGGAACCACGCTGGATACGTGTAAAGACGGTTCTCAAACCAGTAGCGATAGTCTCAGCAGATTCACGGGTCGTAGCACGAACGCTAGTGAACAAAGCAATAAACTCTTGTAGTTTTTCCAACTTGAATGAGTTGGTAAATGTTTCAACATCACCAGAAGCAGCAGCAAACACACCACCAGTACGTCGTACAGCAGCGATAATATCTTCAGCTTCTACGGCGAACTTACCAGCAACAGCATTAATAGAACCTAGAACCTTCTCTAGGTCTTGGGCGCCAATTCTAAACTGCCTCATAGCAGCGATAGCACCTTCTGTTGTCTGTTTGATTTGACCAAATGTTGGGGCTAGGTCAGACTTAGCTAGGGCTTCAAGAGCAACCTTAGTGTCTCTTGCGCTAAGACCTGTCTGAGCCAAGCTACGAGACACCTCCAATAGAGAGGCAGATGAAGTACCAAAAGTTGTAGATAATCTTGTTATCTCTTTAGTTAGGGAGCTAAGGGAGCCAATGCTTCTATCTCCCACCTGTGCAATCTTAACCAACTGACGCTCAAAATTAATAGCCTCAGAAGCAGCAGACGAAATAGCCCTTACAAATCCAAACACCAACCCAGTAGCAATACTAAAACCGGCGAATCTCTTTAGAGCCAAACCACCAGCCTTACCAAGCTCGAACATGAAGGTAGTAGCCTCTTTTGCTGCTTCACCTGTTGCTTTAACTCCAGTGGCAGCGGCCTTTGCTGCGGAAGAAGTTTTAGCTAGACCAGTAGCGGCAGCGGAAGCAGACTTACCCATACTACCTAGAGAGGCAGCGGCAGCAGCAGATTTGGCTGCAATAGAAGTGAGCGTCTTATCAACGGCCTGTAGCTCTTTATTTAGAGCTGTTACTTGTCTTTGTGTGGCTTTGTTCAGACGTAAGGTTATAGAACCATCTAAAGCTGATAGTTCTGCCTTCGCCTTCTTAACTACTTTACTTAAACCTGTTGGTCCTGCGAAGTTAAGTACTGCTGTCAGATTGAATGCACTAGCCATTAAGTTACCCTATAAAAAAGTGGTCATACCGAAAGGATGCAAAAGAGATATATTTCTCGCCTGCATAACTCTTCCGGTATAACCACTATCCATTTACTTAGTTCGTTTCTGAAACGACTTCTTCTTTAGCTTTAGCTTTAGCCTTAGCTTTGGTCTTGGTCTTCTTCTTAGGTTCTTCTGGCTTGGTTTTATCCTTGCCGTAGCCCCAATCATTATCAGCGACCTCAGAACCATCGTCCTCCAAGAAGGGAGATGCTTCAACCAAATAGTCTCCATCTTCATCAACAAGGACGCCATCCTTATCTACTCGCTTACCCTGAGCGTTTACTAGGTAACCCTCTTCATCGACCTTATTTCCGTCAATGTCAACAAAGTCTCCCTCTTCATTAACAAGTCTTAGTTCATCATCCATGAACCCAAACTTAGTTAAAAAGCGGTTTTCAACAAGACCCTTTTCATAGTTGTCGTCGACACCATAAAGGTCTTGAGCCAAGATGTTAGCGCCTTGAATGGCTACTTTATTAGTGCTGCTATTTAAGTAGTCTTCATAAGAAGCAAAATATCGTTTCTTACTATCATTATACACCACACAAGAAGAAACAAGACAGTTAAACTGCTCTGCATCAGCCTGTCCCTCAGCGGAATTAACATCCATTGCTGTTCGAGCTGACAACATACCAAAGATTTCACTCCTAAGTCGCTTAATCTCTAAGGCAATAGCCCTAGCAGCCGACAACTTAATACCACCCTTAGCTAGTGCTTTTTCCTTCTCTAGGGACTGCTTTTGCAATCCTTGAAGCTCAGCGGCCTTCTCATCGTTCCACAAACCCTGGGCTCGTAGCACATCATCCATCTTTGACCTAACAATAGTATTACTGTTTAGGCAATTGCTAAATGTTATATTATATATTTTTTTAGCCTCTTGGTAATCCTTAACGGATGGTTTAACCACGGCTAAATTGACCTTCTTCTTAACTGGCTTGTCTTCACCAGGAACATTAACGTCAATTTCTACTTCGAATGTTTCGATAATATTATCGCTCATCACTTTTCTCCTTGTTGTCCGCTGTAATTGTGATACTCTTAACAGGTAATTTTAGCTGATAGCCATTGTATTCAACATCATAATGTGCTGACTCTTCTTTAATAGCTCTCAACTGATTGTTTCCATTATTCAGAACTTCAGTACGAGTTACGTCCCAAATTTCTCTCCATACTCTTTCCTCTTCTGTGAGGTCGCTAGGTGCTTTACCATGACCCCATAGCTCGCCAAATCTCTCTTCAAACCGCGATAGAGAACCAATCATAGTCGTCTTAAATTTCTTCTCTATTACATTATCAAGTTTACGTCGGGAGTTAGCCGAAGTACGTTCCTGATTAGCTTTCTTTTGAGCCTCTTTCAGCTTCTTATTGGTTAGGAAGTCTGTGAGGTCTTTTGTCTTCTCTCCCATTTTGTTTTCCTTTATCCTTTACTAGATTTAATATTCTGAGATAGCAATTGTGCAGCCTCAGTTCTTATTCTTATTTGCTGGTCGGGCAATGCAGCGTCATGCAACTTACCACCAGCGGCCTTAATAGCGGCCTCTCTCTGCTTCTTAATCATTTGGTTTGGCATATCATTCAAGGAGTTAATCTTCTTAGCATCCTTCTGTGAGCCTGCTACTACGAATAATTCATTTGCATTCTCATGCTTACCACCAGTAATATCATCAACCATTCTTTGATTCTTATCTTTCTCGCCCTTGCGTCTCTCTTTAATCATCCACCCATCAAAAGCATCATCGTCATTTAGTATGTCTTCATCAGGACAATCAGGATGTTCATAAGCACTATCGTACATCCTACTCATCTGACACAGCAACCTTTGGTCATCAGTTAGTTCAACAGAAGGTTTTCCAAATGGATTTCCGCTAGCCTTACCTAAAGACCAATAACCCCGCCATGATTCCATACGAGATAAAAATCTAATTTGACCCTCATCTATACGGCGTGAGTTTAATATACGAATTATTTTGTCGAGCAGGGAAAAATTGGCGTCAAATATCTCTTCCTCTGCGAAAATAGGGCGGCCTTGCTCGTCTTTCATAGTCATAGCAACAAGGGCTTGCATCTTTATTATTTCGGAATAGCCTTCTCTAGTCATTGCGTCATACTGGTGGCGGCTCATGTGCATTTCTGCAACTTTGGACTTTACCTTTCCTAGTATGGTGCGAATCTTATCTCTTTTCTGGGAGTCGAACGCTGACTCGAATAGCTCAACCTTTAGGTCTTCTATGCGTGTTTCGATTTCTTTGAAGTTTTCGTCTATCTCTTTAGAGATTTGTCCCAGTGAGATAAGCAGGCGTTTATTGACGAAATCAGTAGTCCACATGTCATAGGCTGTATCTTCATACGCCTCTTGTGCTATTTCTGCTGCTCGCCGCTTTTGGGAGATAGTCGGACTGTGTACATGATACGTTTTACCTTCAACGCGCACTACAACGTGACCCGACATTATTTGATATAAGAGGGTCTCTGCCTCTTTACTTTCCATATAAGCTCCTGCTTGTCCTAGGGATAGGTTAGGTTATCCACTTGCCCCGCCAAGGTGTTCTATAAGCGATTTTTGGGCTATCGCAAAATAAGCTAACCAACCTCATACATTTAATATTATACACAATAAGTGGTCAAATGTTGAGAAAAAAATAGGACGTAGCCCCAAATGAGGCTACGCCCTTTAAATCTGACATCTTACAGTAGGTGTGTCGCTCTCGCTGCCCACCAAGCTGAACCACTAGCATGTGGGTCATTCAAGTGCAAGACCGTTAGGTCGTTGAACGTGGAGTAAGAGTAGGTTACACTTACGTTACCACCACCAGAATCACCACCAGTATAGTTCACAGAAGATAGCTTGTTCTTAGTACCAAGCCATAGTCTAGTACCTTCACACGTTGCAACACGGATAGAAGCATCAACTAAGTTGCCTCCGCTATCGCATGGGTGAGTACCAGTACTGTAAATACCGTCTTCCGTTGCGGAAATCAAGTCACCAGAGTGAGAAGTAACTTCAAACTCACAGGTCACTTCGATTGGGAACGTCACGACGCGGTGATATGGGCCACGACGACCAAGCTCATTAATCTCTTCACGACCAAGGTCGGCAGAAACGGAGATGCTTGAAAGGTGGGCACCAAACTCAGTACCTGCGTCGATATTATATCCTGTACCATTCAAACCAGAAATACCAGGTATTTCAAGAGGGAATGCACATACGTCGTGAATCTCAATACCGATGGAGGCATTACCCGTACCCATGATAAGGTTTTCACGTCGGTTTACTCCACCAGAACCAGTTGGCTCGTCGTCATTATTCTGGAACGGAGTAATAACAATATTTTCGTTCGCAGGCAGCGTAGCTGTTGCGTTAGGGTCATTACTCCAAACCTTGTTATTACCAACCAAAGTAACGTCTTCAGTGAAGTTATCTTCTAGCGGGAAGTTGTATGACAATGAAGATACAAACATTCCTGAGCAGTTCAGGCGTGAGCCTGGGCTACCACTAGCGGATTCTTGAGTGTCGTCGAAAATTTCGAGTCCAATCACACACTTAGCGTTAGAACGACCGGCCAGTGTTGGACCAGTAGCATTAGTTGTTGATTCATGATAAATCAGTGGGTAACCATCCAGAACCTTAGTCAACGAGACTTCGACATCTGGTAGGTCTTCGATATTATCGTAGATAGCCAGCTGACCTAACTCAAAGACTTGCTCCAAGTTAAAGTTAGTAGTGATACCTACAGACTGCGCACCACGAATAGCGTTTAGGGTAGACGATAGAATGTCTCCATTATCATCAAGGCCCTTAGCGCCAACGGCGTGTACAGCATAGTAAATTCGCTTATTTGCCATCAGAAAACTCTCCTATAAATTGTTTGCAGTAGTCAAGCGATGGGTGTAATTAATTATACACCGGAATTAAACATTACCGTAAACTATCTCCAATGTTGCTGTTACTGTACCCTCATAAAGGTTAGGATGTATAGCCTGAACCTCAGATAAGACACAATTTTCAAACCAACACTTTTTATAGCGATATCCACCCTCAGCCACCAAATCAGGATACACATTTGAATTGGCGATGTCACCATCAGAATCTAAGGGCCAAACATCAGCCGCTATAATAGCATCAGTATCAAACAACCAGATAGTTTTTTCCTTCTGGAACCGAAAAGTATCCACAAGGTTGTTCCTCATATAAGAATCCTCTGCCACTATGTGAAACATCACATCTTGGCTAATCTTGAGAGAACCGTTTCCTAACTCATATCCTTCCGATGTTCCTCTTGGTACTGCCTCTACTACGACTGCTGGCAATTGAACACGGTGTTGTCCATTAATGGACCATCCACCGCCCGCTGTGTCCTGCTGAAGGAAGTCAGAGTTATCTCCGTCGAAAGAGTGCGTCTGAATCTCCCTAAACCATTTTGCTTTATCCATAGTGTAAGTGTGTACCCAGCGAAATGCATATTCCGCCCTCACCTCTACTGTAGTGGCTTTTGCCGTATTGAAAATTATCCTTCCAAGACGATAGTTAACCACATAGTTAGAAGAGCTTTCTAGAACGCCATCTACATATACTATTACCGGGTTAGGGTTATATGTAGCTGCGTCTACTGGACTAACATAGTCCACTCCTTGTTCCCAGACCCACTGCATCCTAAATGCTTCCCAAACTTGACCCGAAGTATAACTTGGGTCATCAACTAGCCTGCACCTTGCAGGGTCAGCCGTCTTTGGAAAGGAAGTATTACTGCCGCCGCCGGGAGTGTAATCTACATCCCACCAGTTGCCCATTTGCATGAACGCCCAGTTTATATATTGTTCTAGGTTTGTCTCCAAATTATTTAATAATAGAACATCCCCAATAGCATCAGGGACTAATTTGAATTTTGTATAATCTGGAGAAGCTACCATTTATTTTACCTGTTTTATTAGTTCAGTCTGAATCAAAGCTACTATTTCTGCCTCTGTGGTCTCTAACGCCCTAGTAACAAAATTATTACGAGCAGTACCAGCAAAACCAGGAGGCACGCGCCATCTTCTACCCTTGCCTCTTACCATTAGGGCTCGCCCTGTTCTACCTCTTCTTGCTGCACGAGGGTCAAAAGTCACCCCATAGTCCCTTACTATAACTTTGTTACCAAAAGTAAGCAACCACTCTAGCCAGGGTAATTCTACACCTTTTTCTGTAGTTATTCTCGCTGCTGGGTGAGCCAGGGCATCTGCCCAGTCTCTTTGTATAGCAACTAAGGTAAAACCACCTCTTATTCCCGCCTTAATAGAGCGAACAGGCTTGATTATAACCTTGACACTATTAGCCCAAAGGTCTATAATTGCATCTAGCTTCGCAATATCTGCCATTCCAATCTCACCGCCCAGCTTGCCAAACTGAATAGATAAGTATTCACCTGTGCTCTTAATGGCCTTAATTAGTATCTCTCTAACCTTTGGAGTTAAAGAGATTGCAGTTCTATTAAGAGCAGAGTTTAAGTCTTTTAACAATGCTCTTTGGGCTTCAGCCTGAATAACCTTTTGAGTCGGAAGCTTTGCTGTTACTTTAACCACCTATTTTTTTCCACATAGTTGTGAAGTGCGTAGTAGCGCCAAAACCGCAAGGCTCAGGCTCACTAGCTCTCTCAAAGGTATGGCGAACCTTACCTTCCAGGTCTTCATCTACAACTAGCTTATTGACCCTCTTCAAAATCAGAAGGTCATCAATACTAGTCAAGGTTTGGACATGCACTTCTGGTGCATTGATTCTTGATGCAGAAGCAACAGTATTAATCCAACTTTTCGAATCCCAAAGGACACATATATAAACAGTATCACCCGCCGTGGAAGTATCCTCAACAGCATCCCCATGTGGGGCGAATCGAGGACCGCCGTGTAGGAAGATGGGAGAGGGCTTATTCCCTATGGGGTCTACAGCATTACCACCAGTGATGGTTTCTGTCTTACTACCTTCATAGATGGGACGACATGGAACTGTGAGAGCCGCATCCTCTAGGAGTGCATCTATCATATTTTTCCACATCGTCTTCATCTCTGCTGTAATTATACCTGAAAAGGGATTTGGCATTATTGCATTTCTCTCCAAGTCATACTGGCTTCAACGTCGTGAGCGTCTGTTTTACTGTCATAGCAAACTCCTCTATTAAGTTATGGCATCGCCAGTGTAATAACGAGGGCCGTCAAATTTATCATCGTACTTAGCGGCAATACTCGCCACAGTACTTGTCTCTTCATCAGCAGGGCTGTATGTGTGCCCACTTCCAACTGTTGGTCGTCCAGGTTGAAAGACACGGACTGTGCCCTGTACCTGATTGCCCGTTGTTCCATTTGCTGTGTTCAGAATATCATTAGCCATTGCTAATTACTCCTTCTAGTATAAGAATCCCGTAAAAATGACGGGTCGAAATTGTTTCCTCTGAAAGGACTTAGGACTGCCCTAATAGCAGTAGTACCATTGAAGTTATTCTCTTGCCTTAACTGAGTGTATGACTCACAAGGCCCCTTAGTTATTAAGGTTCTGAATCCCTCAAGGTGTTGTAGCGTCTCTAGTACAGCGGGGCCACACTTGGCCTTCACTCCTGCAACAAGAGCTTTCTGTCTGTATGTACTCCAGTCTGTCAAGCACGCTGCTTTTAAAACCATGAAGTTGATAAATGTTGTATCAGCATCATCGTCTGGGTCTGGAGAGATAGAGGTTGAAGACACATTAACCGTATAGGTGCCAATATTATTAACCTCTTCTGTCACGTACTTAGCAGCCACCACTAGAATTTCTTCTAAACGGTCGTCTGTATACCCATAATTCGTAGGGTCGTTATCATCAATGAGGACACGAAGCATAGGAATTGTTTCTTCTTGCCAAGTCATGTTAATCCCTTATTGATAGTATGCCGTCACCAGACAAGATTTGTCCAGTGCTAGTTGTGATTAAAATGTTAACCTTGTACTTACGTCCGTCCGTACCTCCTGAAATTGTCATAGTAACGGTCTGACCCGATACTGCAACAGAACCAATGGTTAAGTCGGTAGAAGCTGTCCCACCCTGTCTCGTCTGGGTAGCTGCTGGGGCAGGCGAAGAATCCTCAATGGTTTCTCCTGTAGCCATACGATTTGTAAAGTCCATGTCAAAATGGAGCGTCTCGTCAGCCTTCTTTTTCAGGGTTGTGATTGAGCTTACTCTAGCCATTAGATACTCTGTCCTGTGGTCTGTAGGGTGAACTGAACTTCTTCTGGTGACTCACCAGCGTCAAGGTCTAGTTGTAGCCAAACGCCAATGTGGTCGGAAGTGCCAGTTGTACGGTCTCCAAGACTACCACCTGGAACACTGACTTGAGTGTCGGCCCATGTTGGCGCACCAACCATATCTCCACCAGCAGGTGAAGTAAGTCTGTTAGTTGTAGAATTGGTGTCATTAACTGAGCCCTCAAGGTCAAAGTCAAGGATATTACTGGCCGTACCGTCTACTGTTAGTTCGATAGCTGCGCTTGTTAGGGCAATGCTAGCATGAGTGTTAGCCACGAAAACCTTCTCGAACAATTCTTTGTCTGAACCACCAGATGCTTCAGCAGCAGAATCGTAGAAGAGGATGCGGGATTCTAGGACGGCTGTTCCACCAGGAGCGGCACCACTACCTTGCATATCTACCAGAGTTACGTTACCGCTGGCTTCTTGAATATTGATAGTTCCCGTGTATGTAGCACTTACCACAATCTTAAGAACCCTCTCAAAGGTTGTAGAACCCACCTGAGGGGTAGTTCCAGCCAATGAATAGGCTTCTGTGTCAATAACACCAGAAGGTAGGCGTCCAGTAACGGTAACAGTCTGAGTAGTGTCTCCACCCGCATCACTAACCACATCCAAGGTATCATTGCCGCCAATGTCCCCAATGTTTTGGGTCAGTATTGTGACTGTCTTGTCTATAGCACCACCTGAGGTGCCGGTATCGTCTTCAGGCATATTGGCTGAGCCGTAGACGATTATATCTGTGTCTGCAACAGGCATATTATTTGCTCCGTAAAAGTTGTTTTTTGAATGTGCCTAATAGTATTATACACTATTATTGTAAAACCCAGCTAGTTGGACAATCTGCCTCAACCCAACTAGTGGGACAGGCTGGGATTACCCAGGAAATTGGATTGGCTGCCAGGGTCCAAGTCGTTGGACAGGCAGGGATTATCCATGATGTAGGATAGTTAGCTAAAATCCAAGTTAGTATAAATTCGCTTAAAAGTTGCCTATGTTCTAGGACTAGGGTGGAGTCAATGGACACATTTAGTATGTGTTCCAGGGCTCCCATATTGTCAGATGTAACCGACACAAAAAGGGTTAATAGGTGTTCAAGAGCTAGTTCATCGTCACTTGTTACGCCCACTATGTGTTCTAGGTTGTTCTCAACGGCAGAAGCAAGTGCAATAAGGTGCTCTACTGAGAGGGTAGTACTAGAGGATGCTTGTAGGACATGCTCTAAAACAGAGGTGTTACTAGAGTCTACCCTTAGTAGGTGTTCTAGGGTCGCAGTATCTCCTGCTTCTATCCCTCCTAGATACTCCAGTGCTAAGTCCTTATTTGAGGTTACCCCAAGGATATGCTCTAATAACTGAACATCATCAGACTCTAAGGATAAAATATGCTCTAATGCTTGAGTCTTGTTGGAGGCCAAGGTTAGAAGATGCTCTAACGCTAGTGGACTATCCGCTTCTATCTCTGCCAAGTGTTCTAATATTAAGCTCTTATCTGACGAAGCATTAATAATATGTTCTAGTACCTGAGTCTTATCAACAGATAAACCTAAAATATGTTCTAGGGTTAATGGATTACTTGCTGATACTCCGGTGCCTGCTAGGAGATGCTCTAAGATTAGGGTGTCATCAGATTCTAAACCTAAGATATGTTCAAGAACTAAGCTCTTATCCATCTCTAAAGTCAGGATATGTTCTAATATTAGCGAGCCATCTGACTCAATCTCTAATAAGTATTCGGCAGTACTTCCATCATCAAACTCGATACTAAAGATATGCTCTAAGGTAAGGGTAGAAGAATCCGTCATCCCTAAAAGATGCTCAAGAACTAATTGCTTGTCAGCCTCAACTCCCAATAAATGTTCTAAGATAGCTTGTTGATTATCTTCAACTCCTAGTATGTGTTCCAGTATGACCTGCTGATTGTCTTCAACTCCTAATATATGCTCTAGTATAAAAGATGTAGAATTATCTACGCCAATTATATGTTCTAAGATTAAAGTCTTATCTACTTCTAGGCTGAGCAAATGCTCCAGTATAGCCACGTCATCTGACCCCACACCTATGATGTGTTCAAGGATGACTTGATTATTTGCCGTTACGCTTACTGGTCCTCCACCGCCAAAATCAAATCCGAAATTAGTGAAGGCCGTACCGTGCGCACCTAGGGTTGTAAAAGATGTTAATGCCATATTAGATTATTACGAAGGTATCTCCATCGGCAGGAGTGTCTGTCATAGTAGAGACAGTAAAGACACCCTCTCCACTCGTAAGAGCATAGTCTGTAATCTGAGCAACAGAACCTATCAATGCTCCCGTAGTCCAAAGGATAACTCTATTATTGTAGTGGTCGGCTGTGGCTTCCGTAATATCTGCGGCAGCAAAAGAAGTAGTGGTCGGAGATGTAGTAGTATCCTCTACTGTGCCAGGGATAATTTGTCCTGCTGATAGGGCTAGTCTAACGGCGGCGGCTGTAGCTGTATTGATAGCTACTACATCAGCATCTATTACTCCAGCGGCACTAACCGTCGCTGTTCTATTATCTGTAGCTGGCTTTAATGAACGGTCAGCAATAATATCAATGTTGTCTGTAGTTGCTATTGTAAAGATGCCAGGGTCATTAAGCAATGTAATCGTTTTAGTAGAACCAACATAGTCACTGACTACACCCACGCACTTCTGAGTAGAGGTAGATGCGTCTTCTATGACGGCTAGACAGCCGATGTAGGCGTCATCGTCGGTAGAACCCGCAGTCAGAGTGAAAGAGGTCTGAGAGGCTAGTGTGGCAATCGTAGTGGTTTGTAGAACGTCTGGTCCATCGCCACCTCCACCACCAGCGGCAGCAGCACAATAAATTTGTGCTATTGGCTTCTTCTGCAACACAGAATTGACAGTGGCCTCAACCTCTATAGTGTAGAACTTCCCCTCTTCATAGCCGTTAGCCGCACTAAAAGTATCGCTTACTCTATAGGTTCCTGTTAGGGCTGTTCTCTTTACAATAGTAGGTGTACGAATTGCTGTATCTGTATCTTCTTCAAAGATAGCACATGTAGGTAAAGAGTCAGCGTCAACCAAGCCGCCACCCACAGGGTCTTTGGTATTAAAGGATAGATGAACTACTTCATCCAGCTCCACATGTGTCATTCCCATGTTATCTCTCTTATAATATAAATGTATCTGATGGTTGGGCCGTTACGCTTCCTGACAGGGTAGCTACGGTAAACTCAGCGGGAGAACCAGATGAGTCATAAATAATATTAAGTTCCCCTGAATAATACCCCACAAGGGCAGTATCAGCCACAGAAAGGGTCACCGTGTAGGTTGACCCCTCTCCTACGCGAAATCCGTCAGATTGGGCCGAAGTGATTCCGTTTGGTAAAGATAGGCCGTGAACAATTAAGTCTCCCTCAGTTCCCGTGTTCTCAACCTCTATCTCTACCGTCTGAATAGGTTCTAATGTAGCCCCTACCATAGAGAGGACTTTTGTGCCCACATGAATGTGGCCCGTATTAGTGGTAACAGCCGCCCCATCATAATTAAGTTGAAATGCTTCTGCTCCAACCGTACTAGTCATAGTAGAAAAGATTTCAGAGTTCCAGTCGAAAGGAGACCCCGTATTATCTAAGATGTCTGCATTATCGTAAAAACCTGAGGAACCCCATCCTGAATTAACACTCCACCAATACTGCCAAGAATAATTTTCTATAATAGTATCAGAGGCAGACCAATTAGCTTTCTTGAAGTAGCAACACTGGGTCCAATATGATGACGACGCCGTTGCTGTTTTAGGGGCATAAAAAACATTATACAAATAAGCATAACTACCAGCAGATGTGCTATTTACGGCCCACTGAAGCCTGTTGTTGGTTTGATTGGCAATCATACTTCCTGTCTCACTATAGGACAGTCCACAAGTAGGAGCGCTTTCAGAAGGTTTGACATATATCCTTTTTAAAGTAACCACATCAGACGTAGTTAAAGAATAAGTTCCTTTGAAAGCAGTACCTAGCGTCACCTTTATATCATCTGGATAATTAGTTAAATGCCCCACCCACATTACCGCCAGATTCACATAGTAAACACCTTTTGAAGTATCAACGACCATTTGCTGTTCAAGGAACTGAGTCTGGGTAGTACTAGCAGCAGAAATATCAAAGCTCACCATTAAATCTTGTGTCTCAGCAGCACCAATCTCTAATCCTGCAACAATCGCATTACTAGCGTGCATCACAAACGGACTAGATGGAGTTGTGACTGAGTTAATGATAATCTCGCCATCACTATTGTTATCAAAGGTAATCGTCCAGGTAAAGTCTGAATCACCATCCTTTAATAGTTCGGTATAGGCAACATGGTCGGAATCGTTAGGATGTGCTACGGAACCTTGACTTACTGTTAGCCCTCCAGGGTCAGCGGTGGCTATTGCCGTTATGATGTCATTATTATATGATTTTGAAGTTCCAAAATAAGCTGTGTTCCAACTATCTAAATCGAAGTTGTCGTCACTCCACAAGGCTCCAAAGCTATATGCTGACTTTGCACTCTCCCTTGCAGAGCCCTTCCAACTAAAGTTAGTCTCTGCCGTGTTAGGTAAAGAAGCGGCAGCAGTAACCGTATTACCACCTTGACCAAAATACATTCTAAGACGGTTTTTGTCGTCGTCTGGGTTATCAGTTCCGTCTTCCGAATAATATAGATAGTTCCCTGTTTCTTTAATTTTTTTAAGAATAACAACGTCTGTAGAATCTAATCCATTACCACCAGCACCCCATGCGGTGCCAAGTGTCAATTTCATACCACTCGGAGATTCAGGAAAACCTACAAAAGTACCCATTTTATTTTAACCCGTCTGCTAGAGCCACACGTTTAGCTAAAGGAAGTATCTGCGTCTTACCATCGTTCCATCTTCTTTGATGTTTAAGAAAAGCCTGCTCCCAAGTCATTGTCTCACCATTATAAATTACTTTTTTGCGAGTCAGTACGCCTCTTGAACCCAGGTCCAAACTATATTCTTCTTCTGCCTCACCTTTCCAACTAGGAGAGCATTGAGGATGTAGTCCCTGTCTAAACTCTCTTCTTGCTCGTCCCTTACCGTCCAACCATTCTTTGCGATAGGTAAAGTCAGTAGCAAGCCTGTCGTGGACAATACCAGGGGCATAACAACCAGTACTAGGGTCGTACCAAGGAGTTCTATCAAGTCGTTCAGCTATGGCTGTTGCCTCAGCCTTATCACATACCGCCCTTAGACCAACTAGGTCTACATCTTTTGCGGCAGAATAAAAATCATCAGCAAGTTCGCCAATAGCCTTATTGTTCTCGTTGTATCCCTTAAAGGCATCCTTACTTCTGCGGAGCTTAGGGTCAACATTATCGACGGCACCTTCAGTTACTTCTATCCCCAGAAAATCTGCGACCTTCTTAATTGTCTCTCTTGGAGAGTCAATCATATCATCATAGTCTATAACTAGAACCTTAGCCATGCTCTCTGGATTCTCTAGGAAGTACTCTACTAAACCCCCGTTCTCAACCATAAAACGGCGGGGATTACAGGGCTTATCTGGGTTAGTCCATCCATCAGCACCAGCAACTTGAAGACCATCTCCCTTTAACTCTGTTTGTGACTGGCTAACAGACTGCGGATTTCTAAGACACCAAATCCACTTGTAAATCAGCTTCTCTGGAGTGCCTTGTTCACCACGGGGATATGCGCCAGGAGAAATAATCTTTAGAGCCTTACCTCCAAAGTCTTCAATGTCTTGAGTCCCTTGCATAACCGTACCGCTAATCTCATAAAACCCCTTAGGGTTCATACTCTTAGTTTTGGCTAATTCCTTAGCCCACTCTTCCTCTAGCTCAGCCTTCTTCTCTGGGTCCAACCTTAGGTTCGGTCTATCTAACTGTCTGTATCGCCCCTTCTTCTCTTGGGGAAACTTGTCTCCTACCACATCAATACCTAGAAGATATAGAGTACGCATCATTAAACTAGTACCTGAGCGCGGGTCTCCGGTAACACAAAGAAATTGATTATCTGGAATTGGGTATCCGTTTACGGCCATTGTATATCTCCTTGTGGTAGAATAACCACTGTCTTGAGGTGCCCCACTCGTCCTATGGGTCTTGCGGGCACTGGTAATTTATTTGAAAAGTACTGGCACTCACACCCGTACTCACTCCTGTCTATATTGGAGACATCGTCCTTACGAGGAAGATGAAAATAAGGTCTCTCCATTGTCTCTAAAAGGTCTCGGCTATACTTACTAAAGCTACAGCCAAAACTTGCCTCATGGCTACCTTGCTGACAAGCATAGGGACACCAGAAACAATCGCCTTGCGCTTCCAATATCTCATTAGTCTCTGGCAGCGGATACATGTCTATATCCACCATCAACAGATACTCATGGTCATACTCCTGAAGGAATTTTTCTACTGCCTGATTACGACAGATGTCAACTCCGAACTCTTGCGAGCCCCTAAACCATTCTAGCTTATTATCTGCCAACCATCTTTGTAGATGGTAGTTCATTGGCGCGTGCCATGCCATGACTGCTACTATTACACTCATAAAATACTGTCTCCGTAAGCAGGGTCAACTGCGTCTGGAGGGTTTCCAATTGCTAAGTAGGAAACATTGACACCTCCCTCGTTTGTTACGTTGAGACGAAAACCATCGTCTTCCATTGCATTATAAGTAAGAGTAAAGTCAGTAGCCCCAGTTCTAGTCATCTGGTCAAGACAGGCAGAACTTGAATTAGACCTTGCCCATCGTCCCGTTGCGTAATTATCATCGCCCACCACACACTGACTCCATTGGTCGGCACCATTTGGACCTATGAAACCACGGGTTGAAATCCAGTCAGCAGTATGCCCTGTTGAACTACGATTACCACTTCGTAAGAAAATAATGCGAGGCTTGAATCCCGTTGTAATCTTCACAGTTGAATCACTAGCTCTCCAGCCAGCATCACTACTTCCAGGTGTAAAATGCCCCACCGCAGAGTTCTCGTTTTTCCCTGCTAAGAAAGAAATCTGCGAGCCTAAGTTGGTCGTAGCGTGCGTAGAAAAATTAAGAGTTATTCCCCAGTCTTGAAATGTACAAGTAGAGATTTGGTTCCAAAGGGCGTTGTTCCAATATTGAGTAGCGAAGTTTGTTGTATCGTAATAGCTTCCGCAATCTTGGTTAGCTTGTCCGTCTTCGTCCCAACAGCTATGGCACTCGATAGTTCCGTCTCGATGCGCGAAGGTATCGAAACAAACAGGATGAGCGCTTTGAAATGTTGCCCATTCGTCGTAAATAGACCAGCCGCTAAAAGCCCATATCCAGTCGGGAGCAAAACCAAACGGAATTTTCCAGTTACTTTCAGTCGTGCTGGCTTGATACCTTCTGTTCATTAGTGTCCAGGGTTGCTCACCAAAGCGTAGAGAGGTGTGTACTGTATATTGAGTTATATCATTCTGTGCGACATCAACATAAACAGAACGTCCATCTGTATTATAACCAAAGTTACTTATTCTCGTTTGCAATTCGGTATCTGTATCCCTAAAGACCCATGACGCATAAAGAGTACTACCAGTTCTAGTATTTAACGTAGTGGTAGGACCGTGGTCCATATACATACCATAACTCTGTGCGTTATTACCAGTATGACACATTCCCTGCCCCCAGTAAGCATCACCAAAAGCCGCCGAGTTTAAACCGCTATATCCAACAGTATGGAACATCACCAATTCTACAGGAAGGGTCGTATCGCTTGACTGAAATGTAGGAGAAAACGAATAATTAGTCGTTCCCGACATACTTCTCCAGTATACGTCCGCATCTACTTGGCTCATAGGGTGATTCCTAGTTTGGTTCGGAACTCCGTCTCATCAATCAAGCCTTGCTCAGCAAGAATAAGTACTGCCTTAGCCTTAGCAAGCCACGCAAGACGATTAACTTTGATTTCAAATGCTCCTGACCCACCTTGGCTATTCATCTCTGCTAAGAGGTTCGTTAGGTCGAGTTGTTCCGCTGTATCTAAAGGGTCGTTATTACCCCTGGCAAATTGAGCATTAATAAACGCTAACACCTCTGCTCCTGAATATGTATTTGAAGAAGCCAATACTAAAGAGGACTCAAGCGTCCATACGTTAAGTCGTCCTAAAGTAGAGTCGGGGGTTTGGCCGCTTCTATCTATTCGGTCCCAAATTCCTGCCATGATATTTCTCCAGGTATATAAAAAAAGCCAGTGGCAGCAAAGTGCCACCACTGGCGTAATAGGTATTTAACCCGAACTCACCTTATAGGGAGCCCAATACAACTCTACGGTTGTCTAGGACAGCAAAGCCCTGCTCAGCCCATCCGTAAAGACCAGCACGCTTCTGACGATGAAGGTTATCATCCTCAAAGATTTGTACCTGCTCACGAACTGGCATCACGAAGCTGTCGTTTCGGCTTTGGTCAAGACCAACAACCAATTCAACGTCGCCACCAGGAAGAGAACCACTTAGTTCATTGTCATAGAACAACTGGTATTCTTGACCTTCACCAAGTTCGTCAAGGACGTGAAGATTAACACCGAAGATACGAGACATTACTGCATCGTCATCAGAGCCACCCACGAAGATTTCTCTACGTGTTACTTCATCAATCTGGTCAACATTCCAGTTACGGATGTCTTCCATAGCCTCAACGGAGATGTAAACGTCGGTTAGTTGACCACGGTTATTGGAAGTGGAGTTACCACCACCGTTACGTCGCATGACAGTCTTCATAAGGCTGATAAGGCGCTTAGTGAACTGACCAGCAGCAGCATCGGAGTCAAGGACTACGATATTGCGGTCGAAAGCAGCAGACAATAGTGTGTGCCAACCGTCGTCGTTTAGTTTCTTAACGAAAGAACCTTCAAGAACTTCCATTGCACGACCAACGATATCCCAACGGGCATCGCGGGCATACTTCAGAGTCCAGTCGATAGAAGAACCAATATCATAGGTCGGAACCATGACATAGTCGCCTTCAACTGCTCGCTCTGGAATGTAACCGTGATTAGAAATCGTATACGCTACGAAGTCCTTCTCGGTTCCTGGCGCTAGAAGGTCTAGCGGAAATTCTGATGTAGCATTACTGTCCAAGACGATAGTCTCGAAGATGCCACCCAGAATGTCGCCCATTAGGACACCCTTACGAAGAGGAGTCTCAAGAGCTACGGCCAACTCACGTTGCGCCTCAAGAGCTTCCACTTTGTTGTATGAGCCAGACCTACGAAGTAGGTCTTTCATACCGGCTGTCGCTTGGGACGAAAATAGTCTCTTACGTGCCATTGTTATTTAAATCTCCAAAAAAGGAATAGGGTTTATGTAATGTTGATTTCTACTTTGCAGTAGCCATCAGCATCTGGACTAGAAAGGAATGAACCAATCTTTGTAGAATTAGTGGAGGTTGTTGAAAAATCTCCATCAATTGTAAAATACGCATCGTCACCAGGAACAGGAGCGTCACCACTCAGAATATCATCTGTTGTGACTTGTCCTTGCTTCAAGAGACATACTTTACCGCCAATTTGAACTTCGTTCTTATGGGCGTTTAGGTGTTGACGTGTAAGGTCAAGGTTGACCACGTCAGTTAGGAGGACTCCTGCTGGCTTTTCGCCTGAACCACCTGTTACGTCAGGTAGCTTGACTACGTTATCAGCATCGTCCATGCTTGCGCCCAATCCACTGGTTGCAGGGTCGTGTACTACGACTACGCCGCGAGTTGCGACTTCATTCATAAAGAATGAAATGTCAGTGTGGGATTCAATGCGGTCTGGTTTAAGTGCCATATCGACTTAACTCCTTACGAGTATATGAAAAGTTTTGTTGTTTATTCTTCGTCGTCGGCTTCGACATCCTGACCAAGACGTTGTGCGATAGCGTTACGGAGTTCTTTGCGGGTTTGCTCCATACCATTGTCAGCACCTGACTCATCAGCTTTTGCGGATAGCGCAGCTTCTTCATCAGCCTTAGCTTCTTCTAGCGACTCTTCATCAGCATTTGCTTCTGCTGAATCTTCTTCCTCATTGGCTTCCTCTTCGTCAGCCTTTGCGTCATCCTTCTTCTTCTTATCCTTCTTATCTTTGTCTTTGTCTTTGTCTTCGTCTTTATTGAAAGGGAAACCAGCGACAAGTGTCTCAGCAATAACAGCCCATTGCTCATCACTTAGAGCTGTGAACTTCTCGACCTTAGCAGCAGCGTCTTCGACAGAAGCGCCAGCTTCAACAAGCTCAGCAACGCGAGCAGCAGTCGTGATAGCAGCCTTTGTCTCTTCAACCTGAGCAGCAAGCTCTTCGTTAGCCTTAACCAACTCTTCAACCTTGGCATCAGCCTCAGTCTTAGCGGTCTCTAGCTCAGTCTTAGCTGTGCTTAGAACATCGCGCTCATCAGTCACGGTAGCAACTTCAACAGCCAATGCTTCGATTGTAGCTTCTAGCTTATCAACACCAGCTTTTGTGGTCTGAGTACGAAGCTCTTCGATTGCCTTCTCTAGGTTAGCGACCTTTGCTTCGGCCTTCTCAGCAGCTTCTTTGTAAATTTCAGTAGTCATATCTTTATTCTCCGAGGCGTTAGCCATTGAGTTATGTGTATCCTCTGTTAAGATAGATACACCTGAATCGTTTAAAAATGGATTTTCTTGCTTTGCTTCGCTAAAAGAGAAGGTTTTTGCAGAGGAAAATATGATGGAATTTTTGTTGGCGGGCTTATCAACATAGCCTTTTGCGCTGAATATGATGTCTCTTGGTACTCTTCCGACCCTATGGCCTTCGTATGTACCCGTACCACCATAAACACGTAGATGCTTAGTCAAAAAAGCACTCTGTTCGTTTCGAGCGAGCGTGTAATAGTTGCCGTCTGGAGAGATAAGGGCGTAACCGAAGTTACTAAATATGCACTCCATAGAGACAAACTTTTCACCTGCCTCAATCTCAGCTATTAGCTTTTGTGTCCGTTCGACCAGAACAGGGTCTTGCCAAGTAGTATATATAACTGCACTGTTGACGATATGGAATAAATCGGGCACATCCTCGATGGCTGTATTATCCGCGATTGTGTTTCCGTCAGCATCAACGACCCAACTGTCTGTCATATGACCCACCATTTGGTGTTCATCGTGACCGATATTCGTAGGCTTATGAGCAGGCGTGTTACGGGCAGCAAAAGTCTCATACTTATCAAAAACATCGTCGTTCAGGTTCCAATTGGACGTGACTAGGATGGATTTGGTTGGGTATAGGTCTGTGTCCTTAACACCGGAATGGGCTTTAAAGAAAGACTCTGGCAAAGACGCCACAGCTTTATTAAGGTCCAAGTCCTTCATAGGTTTTATTTCAGAAGCGTAGGTAATACTGGCGTTTGCTTGAATTTGTTCAGCCAAACCGTCAACACTAGCCTCAGCTTTATAGATTGGGATTTGTTTCATATTAAGTTACCTCCAAAAATATGATACACCACTTACTCGTCATCTTCTGACAATTCCGAATATAGTGCAGCTTGGAGTCTTCGTGTTTCGTCTAATGTCAACTGTCTGTCTAGTTGAGCCTCGACTTCATGGACCCAATCTTTGTAGATTGTTTTCGCAGCAGAAGGAACACCGAGTTCCAGCGCCTCAAAAATGGCCTTTTCGTCAAGAACACCCATAGGCTCTAGGTGACATAGGATTCCAAACTTAACTTCTTCTACCTCTTCGGTTTCCTTTGAACTTAGGCTTCTCATGTTCTTCTTTTCGTAGAACTTAAGCAAGTCATCGTTTACGTACTGCGAAATAGCTTCCTGAGCGAAACTCGCCCATATCTCTACTGCGGCCTTACCCCTTGGGGTAAACTTCTTCGTCTTGCGAGTCGTAGAGTCCTTCGCACCTCCAGGTCTTCCCCCGGCTTTCTTAGTAGTCTTCTTTGGTCCACTTCCACCTGGGCCAGCAGGCGTTGGTTTTTGCTCTAGGGCTGTCTTTTCACCCTTTGCTTTCGGATACATCTTTAAATCAGGACGCACCTCTTCCTCCCTTAGTCCAACTTGACCAGGGGTTACCACACCAGTTGTTAAGGCTACCTTCTTCAGGGCAACTCCAAACTGAGGGTCATAGAACTGACCAGACTTAGGCACCATTCTTCCTGCCTCACGGTCGCGTAGTTCACGGTTCAATCTAATTTTCTCCATGTTCGGTTCAATCTTGAACGTCTCTTGTAGTCTCTCGTCGCTAATTAGGTTACGGTCTGCCAACTGAATTAACAGGGCTTTTTGAGCATCTTCGTCCGCAAGGTTTGTTTCATCAAACTCTACTTTTGCTGGTAGTCTAAAGCCCATCGCTTTTTGCACAAGTGCAATTTCTGACTCCCAGAATTTACGAAGAACGTCACGACCATACTGTAGTCTTTGAGTAAGCGTCTTCAAGGAAATGAAGTTGTTAGTTGTTCCCGCTGCACCGAACGTACCGGTAAGCGTAGGAGGAATACCAAGTCCAGCATAAATATTATTCATCGTTGGCTTGTATTTTTCTTCACCTAGGAATTTGTGAACCTGGGTGTTTGATTCTAGCAAGTCAATATCTGGTCCCCATACAAGGTCCATAGTACCAACGCCAGTGTTATTTTCTAAGATGTCGGAAAGTAGTCCTGCTGCTTCTGCGGTAGGTGGAATCTTGTGTTCCATATTACCAATCTTCCACACACGAATGTTAGAGATGGCGCCATCTAGAGCGGCTCTGTCTGCTAACTTTAACTTTCCAAGGGTAACTAGGTCTTCCATAATTGAGTAAATCATAGGTAGTGCCCATGCGTCCCAATCGTCCTTCTTATAGTGGTAGACCGCAGTCTTATCAGGCGGCAAGATTACCGCAGAGTTCTTTGTTGCTGCTTCACGAATCTCAGCAGGTAGTTCGGCAACTAGTGCCTCTTCAACTGGATTCTTTGGAGATGTAATGATACGTCTCAGATTCATAGGAAGCTTAATAGCATATGTAGGCTCGCCAACAAAGGAGGCTAGCGGCCCGCCCACAACAATAACTGTTGCGGGATGAAGAAAGGTATACTTCCAGGGGATTTCCCTAGAAGCAACCTTCTTGGTAGATACTTTTATGTCAGGGTCTGCTACTGACCTATAGATTTCTTTTTCTACCTTGACTGGAATCTTAGCAGTTTGCTTACGAACTATTACGTTCCCAGTTCTATATAAGTAGTTCAAAAATCTTTCCGAACGCTCTTTACCGCCAACCCTGGCAAACCAGTTGCGATAAAATTTCTCTATCCTTTTATTGGGATGAACCAATCGAACACCTTGGCAGGCGAAATCGCCCATCAAATCAATAATGTTACGAATAATACCTTCACCCTTATAAAAGTCATCAACAGCAAGCATGATGTCTTCGTGTTTAGTAGGACGGGCTTCATCTGGACGGAAAGCATCATAGTCTCTCCATCTCATTCCCGGTCTACCAGAAGTCTTAGTGTCCAAGTCTGAATAATCTGAATAGCGACTTGAATTAAAGGCTCTGGCACGGAAGTGACCTGAATAATTCTCTGAAGCAGAAGCAAACATAGATAGCACCTTTTCATCGGGACCACCTTCCCATTGGGAGCGTTCAATATCTCCTAGTGGGGTGTTCGGATTTCTCAGCGAACTCTTTGGGTATCTTCTTTTAGCCATTTGTTGCTCTTATTTAGTTAATAGTATTATAATCACATTGTCAATACTATTGTACACCTAAGTTCTCTTTTTGTTGATTTTGCGCATCCAATTACCTGTTCCAGCCCCTTCTTGTAGCCATGCTGGCGCTCCTGCGTATATAGATTGACTTCCAGACCTCTCTTTAGCCAAATCATGGGAAAATCCACCCACAACCCCAAATCTTACTGGAGAAAGCTCTCTCTGGATAGACCTAGCTACCATATTTGCCATTACGAGGGAGGAATATCTATCCTTTCGAAGACGCCCCTTACGACCGTTCGGCATAACCAACTCAGGAGTATCCCACCTGTCTCGGGCTCCCACACCATTACCTGTACGGGTCATTGTTATGGTACAAAGCTCATCCTTTAGCTCCTCAAGCTCCATTAGGGAGTCTTCTAGGGAGTCGTACATAGATGGTTCGAAAACTTGCCTCTTGTCGCCCTTAGCTCTCTTCTTAACGCTCTCTTCCACGTCTGCCATATTGCCATCATACTCTATAGCTAGGGCTAAAGACATACCATCAAACCTTGGGAACAACAACACCCTATCCTCAAAGTCCTTCCTTAGGCCGTGGTTAGCCTTGTATACCCAGTCGTAATTAGCGAACTGAATCATATGGAGATAATGGTCTCCAGCCTCATGGTCGGTCAACTGTTCCTTATCAGGGTTTATAACAGGCCACAGGAGCCTTTCTCCAGGCATTAGCTTAGCTGGGTCGTGTAATGCTTCCATGACCGCTATACCACCACCCTGGGCGTCCAGAGCGATATTCTGGGTTGGGAAGACCTTCATCAGGTCTCGTATCTTTCTAGCACAGAATCCATAGAAGTCAGCATCAGCCGTAATACCAGCCTTCTTTCTCTGCACAAAATCCTTACGAGTTGTCGTCCAAGAATAGACTATGCGATTGTGGTCCTCTCTCATCTCTAGAATTACGATGGAGAAGTTATCATTTTCAGAAGCAGGGTCAACACCATAGACATACTCATAGCCAGGATTACCTCTGATTAGAGCATCGAACTGAATCTGGGCCTGGGCGACCTGAATCTCCTTATTGGTTACACAGCTCTCAATCAAGCTACGCTTAAAGAAGCCATCACTGTCTGTGGTAAAACAAGAACCATACTCCATCTGGTAAATACCAGAGTGGACTGTGGCCTTAGCTTGTGCCACCTGTTTGTCATCCATGAAACCCTCAGGAATCATCTTGTAGGGTATTCGAATAACAGAAAAGTCGGTATAATCAAAGTTCTTTGGAATCTCATCGTCTCCGAAGATTTCCTTCAGTCTTTTTGGCTCACCCTTGCTACGAATAATTTTGCAGTACTTACGCCAGTAATCAGCGTAGTGTTTGAAGTCATAGTCAGCAGTACCAGAGATAATAACTTGGTTAACACGACGGTTACTATAATTACCCTCTTTATTAGCTGTCCATAGGCCCCTAGATATTAAATTAGCTCGCCTAGCAGCGTCCTTCACGTTATCAACAGGCTTAGCAGATACAGCCGTAAAACCACGAACAACTGTCTCGAAAATATCTGGTGGGATAGATGCAAATTCATCAGCCATGATTGTGTGGGCACGAAGACCACGAATTTTAGACCCATCGCCTAACGGTACAGCCATAGCCCAACTATCATTGATTCTCATTAGGCAGCGGTCAGGACTAGAACGAGGCCCAGAGTTATTATCACAGATAGACCTTAGGATGGGAGCATTGTCCCACAGATTTACCATATACTCAAAGATAACCTTAGACTGACGGAAGGCGGCACCAACAATAACTATTTTGGTTCCAGGTACGAGGGCGCATTTCAACATGGCATACACCGCCAGTAGAAATGACTTCCCGAATCCACGAGACGCAATATACATAGGGAAGGGACGCTTCCACATCTCTTCTAATACAACGCACTGTTCAGGGAGGGCTTCTAGGCCCATCAATACCTCAACAGCATAACCAAGGTAGTTACTATCTCGCATTAGCCTCATCTCAGCTAAACCGGGATGTTCTGAATCCTTGTCTATTAAAGGATTGTTTATTTCAAGTTTTCTAACATCACCCAGGTTTAACCAAGCGTTGTCTTCGATACTACGTTTCAGTATCGGTAATGCTTCCTCGTTCTCGCTCATAAACTCTTTTCATTAGGTTGACACCAATGTATTCTGCATTACTTGCATCCCCAGCAAAAATAACATTGACACCATATTTGACTTGTATTTGTGAGATACACTTCATTATGTAATCTCCACGCACTTTGAGTTTCTTCCAACGGCTCTTAGGTATTCCTGAACCTACCGGATAATCCCTGACTTGGCTTACTGTGAACTCAAATACCAAGTAGCGATACTTAAACTCAAGCATTCTTTCCAACTCATTCTTAAACCTCTGAGCGGAGACGTTTGCTGCAAACTCTGCAACGCTTCTCTTGCGCTCTATACACAGTATATTTTCTTCTAGTCCCTCTATACTATAATCACCGGTGTCTAGTTTCCTAACCACCGTATTATCTATTGTTGAAGCTATTAGCCTCCAGGGCTCTTTCTCCCTTGTATCAATTATCGCGGTGAATCCCATATCTCTTCTCCAAAGCCTTTCCGTCTGCATAGTCAAAGCCACCTATAGACCTATACTCTTCTATGTCTAGTTTCTCACAATGACTCACTAAATTATGCTCCTTTGCATACTCATCACTATAGTGATAGTCAGGGCCTGCTGTTATAAAGTAATTCATCATTCCAAACAGATGAAATGGAAGCCCTAGAGCTAACATAGTTCTTTCACAATAAGGACAACTCAAACAAGTGTAAGAATCTCGATGGTTGCCACTATGAGTCCATTGAAATATCTCCTCACACTTGATACATATTGAATAGGTCTTTCCTGTTTGACTTGAACCTGTAATCATCTAACCACTCACTATTCTAAAGAACATTAAAGCATATGACTCTTCGTGTCCACCAATATGGTCGTGACACTTTTTGCAGAGACATATACCATTGTTTATATTGTACCTCTGAGAAGGAAAGTCAGCCCACTTACGAATGTGGTGAATCTGAACCTTTCTCTTTGAATTACAGCCTGGAAAGCGACAGGTACGCCTATCTCGTTTATAGATAGACGCCCTCCACGCTTTATATACATCTGTATCCTGCCTACCATGATAGTAGAACTTTTTCTTTGGCCTTCTGGGCCTTCTAGGTCTACGCATCGCCACTTGCAATGTCGTAGTCTATCATACGTTCTACCAACTGTTGAAAGGCAACCTCAGGCTCCCAACCCAACTCACGCTTAGCCTTGTCTGAGTTACCTAGTAGGTATTCTACCTCTGCTGGCCTAAAGAACCTCTCGTCCTGATAGACATAGGGTTCCCAATCAGCAATACCAACGTAACCAAATGCAGCATCCAAGAATTGTCTAACGCTATACGTCTTCCCTGTTGAGATAACGTAATCATCAGGCTTATCTTGTTGTAGCATTAGCCACATCGCCCTCACATAATCTTCTGCGTGTCCCCAGTCTCTACGGGCGTCTAGGTTCCCCAACCCCAAATGTTCGACTTCGTCTGGACCCTTAGTATGAAAGATAGGTTCTTTTCTACCCATCTCGTGATAGGCTTTCGTAACCAACGTAGAGACATAACCAGTAATCTTACGGGTGACGAACTCCTTACCTCTCAACTCACTCTCGTGGTTGAAGAGTATTCCGCAGGAAGTAAACACGTCGTATGATTCCCTATAGGTATGACATAGGTTATGAGCGGCCATCTTAGCAACAGCATAGGGCGACCTTGGGGCGAAAGCAGTCTCTTCGTTCTGAAACTTTTGAAATTTTGGGTCGTCATGTAGATAAACAGACTCCGTAATAATTCCATCTGCCTCTGTAGGATATGTCGTGAAGTTATCCCCAAACATCTCGCTAGTACTGGCCTGATAGACCTTACTGTGTGGAGATGTATTTCTTACTGCCTCAAGGATGTTCAAGACTCCCACAGCGTTCACCTGAAAAGTAAATGAGGGCTGCTTAAAGGAAGTGCCTACATGAGACTGGGCTGCAAGGTTATAGATTTCATCAGGCTGATTATAGTTGATGATTTGACTTACAGAGCTGGGGTCTAGGAGGTCACCCTCCACCAACTCAAACCCATCTGCCTCTTTTACAGCACCTAACCTCTGTGTATTGTCAGTAGACGTTCTCCTGGTAACAGCGACTACTTCGTAGCCTTTGTCGAGCAGGAAAGAAGAGAGGAAGGAGCCGTCTTGCCCTGTTGCTCCGAATATAATTGCGGTCTTGGTCATTATCCTAAATCCTTTACTGGAAATATTTGTGTTTGCTTTACTTTTCCTTCACATGTCAGAAATTCCATGTCTAGTTCAAAGTTGTCTACCATCGTTATTTGTAGGATGTCATTTCCATAGGCATCAACATCAATCTTGATAGCCCTAACACCCTTTATCTCTACTCCTGTCTCTTTGTCCTCAAGTGTCGTCGTGGGTTGCGAGGGCCAACCGTTTGGCTTTGTTGCGACCGTTCTTTTGACTACTATCATTAGTTATTCACCGGACGGTCATCATCAATCTTGAAGGCACCATCACCAAGCTTCTCAACGGCGGGTTTTAGGTGCTTACGATGGAAGCGATTAGGTAGCCCGATAAACATTCCTTTTCGTTGACCCTTACGTTCTTGCGGCTCTTCTTGAAGAGGGAAGGCGTTACGACTTCCTGCCATGCCAAGCTTATCATGCAGTTCGTGGACTTTAGAAATTGGGCCATCTGGTCCAGCTTCCACTCGGTCGTCTTCATCGACCTCTTGCGTCAGTGCCTCCTTGAGGGCACTAAGCTCATTAGCTAGGGTGTCGGGTTCTACTGCTTCATATTCAGAAACAATCTCATCCGTCTCAGGATTCTCTACGACTTGCTCCTCTACTTCTTCATTGACCTCAGTTTTCTCAGTTGCTTCTTCACCCAACTCATCCACGATATCTTCTTGTTTGTCTTCTGACATAATTGTTCTCTTTCGTAACAGTCTTTTAGTTTAGTCTTACCGTCTACTATTTCAAATGTATAGGTATTTTCATACTTCTTTGTGTCATATTCTATCTCAGTATCATGGCAATCAACTCTACATTCATCACAAAATTCGCTACCCAGAAATCCATCGGGAATTGGATAAAAGATGCCGCAATCTTTGCAAGTAGATAATTTATCATTCATAATCCTCCTCGGTCCTATCTATTTCTTCTAGTACAGTTTCAGGAGTCAGGAGAGGTTGGTCAACCTTTCCATCCTCATACTTATGCCACTTAGACAGTCTCTCGCGAGCTTTGTCTTTTGCCATTCTTTTTATCTCTGCATCATCACCAGCATTACGACGCTTCTGCTCTTCCTCAAGAATCCTAAGATAGCCTTGCCAGCTAGTCTTACTATTCTCAATCTTCTTAACACGAGCATCGCGCGTAGCCTTCAGGCTCTTCTCAATATCCTTAATCTTATCCAACAACTGGGAGTGCTCCCTAGTGAAGGCAATCATACCCTCTCTAGCAAAGCCCAACTGTTGATTAAGGTTGTTAAGCAAGGGGACGTCCCGTAGGTCGTCATCTAGCTCCATCTGCTCGTCAATCTGTAGTTGCAACGCTGTTGATTCTTGCATCGCGCCCTTACGACTCTTCATGCTTCTATCAGCTAGAATCTGCAAGAGAATCCACTGTTTAAGCTGAACCTCTTCCGTATACATTACATCATCTCGGAACTGTAGCATGACCTCAACCCAATCCTCCTCAAAGCGTAGCATCTCACGTTCTGTGAGCATGTCTTTAAGCTCTTTATGATAGTTACGGTCTCGCAACTTATTCATCATCAGGTTTTTGTTATACTCATCTTCGTCTACAATCCCCGTATTCTTTAAGTTCTTCGCCTTGATAAACTTCTCCACAGGAGCAGTTGTTCGGTTCATTGCCTCTGCAATCTCATCGAGACTTAGCTCATGTACGTTCTCAAGAATGAACTTTTCTTCTGCTTTACTTAGCTTACCACGCTTCCGGCTCATCTAAACCTCTTTCTTCTAAGATTACCCTAATGGCGACGTAAACCTTTTCCCTTCGTGGCTTCGGAATAGTAATCCCATTTCGTAACCGTATCAGGTCAGCCTTCAAGTCTAATGAAATGCTTCCCTCAACCAACTTGAAGAACTCCTTCATATCTAACTCCTGGTCAAGGTCTGAGTGAACCTTCATGTTGTCTTCATGCTCATCTATAACGCTTACAAATCCAATAGGATTCAAGATGTTATTTTTACGCTCATTCCTTCGAAACCACCTCTCATGCACCTCACACTCGCTCTTATCCTCAAAAGCAGTACAACCATTATGAGACTTAGCACAGTGTTGGTCATATGCATCTAATGGACACTTTAAGCATGGTGGGTCGGGCCTAGTAGAATTATCTCTCTTGAAGTTAAACAATCTATTTCTAACATGTGTCCACAGGAAGTTTTCTAAGGGTCTGACATTATCATATAGGTCTAACCCCTCCCATGCTACCAACCTAGCCTGTTGTTTCATATCATCAATGGTGTGGTATCCGAAGCGAAACTTACGAGCCAACCTATTGGCAACCTTATCAATAATTACCATAACCTCGTCTTCCGTCTTACCTTTAGGAATCTGAGTCATCACTTTTCACTTTCAGTTTTAATTCAACATCTCGTAGCTCTAACGTAGCCACGACTTTCTTATTCGCGCTGACATAGATTTCTATCCTGCCAACCATATCAGTGATATCATCACCGTTCTCTTGGTTTATTATACGCAATTTACCCTGCGCATCCGTCTCCATTAGTATTCTCATCACACCCACCCTCGCGTAGCACTGCTTTAGCTATGTCCTTATCAGGGTCCGGTATATCTAGGTCTTCAGCAACACTATCTTGTAGGTCTGCTGTAGCCCTCATTCTCAGTTCGCTTGGAACAAAAGTAGTCTTTTTCTCGTCATTCATTGAAATTTCTCCTTTTTTTAAAAGTAGCCATTGACAAACGGGCACTTATCTAGTACTATAATACACAGAAACCGACCTCGTGTTGAGCGGTACACCAAAAAAAGTATAGATTAAGGAAAGAAAAATGAACAAAGTATGGAATAGTGCTGAAAGGGAGTATATCCGCAAACATGCTGGTAGCGTGAAGGATAAAGACTTAGCAACTAAGCTCTCAGAAATGACTGGTAGAAAAGTAAGCCTACAGGCAGTACGTAAGCAAAGACAGAAGATGGGGATTTCTAAGAACCCAGGACGTGGCAAGTGCCAAGTAGTCGGGCAGGAAGAAGAAGGCACAATTGTGCTTCCTACGACTATTGAGGTAGGAGATGTACCTGAGACCGGTTCTGAAGACGTAACCGTTACCACGGAAGGAACAGCCTATGTCAGCAGAAAACCTGGACCCAAGGCGTACTTCGGTGACAACTAAAGTGAGAAACTGGCTATTGCAGACTCTATGGTTTATGTTGTTCTGCTTAGCCCTAATGTATGGGATAGTTTTATAATGGCTAAAACCAAGCAGGAAAATCCAAAGTGGCAGTGTCCTATCTGCGGAGACATAAGATATGAGACTGTTAAGACAGAGGCGAGGAGGATGGTGGGTGAAAGTGGACAGTTGACCTACAAGGGCATTCAACATGCCTGTCGTGGTTGTAGTGTTCTCTTTAGGAATCCTCACTTATTTAATAAGGGGAGGATAGAGTAGTGCATAAAAATGACACCGTAGAGGTTGGAAACCATAAGCTTTGCTTCAAGAGCTGGGTTTTTATAGAGGCTGGCTTCTACAAGGGACATAATGGATATGTTGTAGAAAGAAGGGATAGGACAAATTATGGCTATTGCTATAAGGTTGCTATCTCTTCATGCACTATTGGTTATGATGGGCATGTAGATATAACGAACTGGATACAAGGGGACTACCTTAAGACGTACCCCTGTTGGATTGAGGAAAACAACAATGACTAAGAAGCAGAAGACACACACTATTGCGGTAGACTTTGACGCAACCATCTCGGAGTTCTATCAGTTTGAGCTATTTAAGATGGGGCCTCCACTAGAAGGGGCGAAACAGTTTCTTGAGGCGCTACATAGGCGAGGGTACAGGATTCTCATCTATTCTTGTCGTGCTAAGGGAGAGAAGGTGGTAAAATCTATGGAAGACTATATGCATAAGCATGAGTTGCCCTTTGACAAAATTTTTGAGAAGGGATACAAGCCTGCTGCTACTGCGTATGTAGATGATAGGGGCGTAAGCTGCCAGCCACAGAAAGAGGGCGTTTTTGCTTACAACAGGGCGCTTGGTAGTATAGAGGATATTATTATTCAGAAAAATAAAGAGAAAACAAAAGGGGTAAACTGATGGAACTATTACTTGCCGCACTAGCCGGAATATTACTGACTATAACCTTAGGGTTGTTGTTTAAGCACACCTACGATAGGGGAAAAAGCAGAGCAGATTACGACGTTCGCTTTGAGGCCCTTGAAGAATTAAAAATTAAGGACGTTGTTGTCTTCGACGAGCAGGCAGGATGTTGGAGGTGGGCCGACAACGGACAGACGGTACAATTTGCGAGATTTATTCGCACCAACTATTGACAGGGGAAAAATATCCCCTATAATTTAGGAAAAGGAGGACGACGTGGGAATGTATTATTCGTGTGACATTGTTTATGGGATTCAGTTAGACACTGAGGAACATGTGACAGAAAGCATCAGGACTAAGTACGACGAGGACACTGGAGAGCCCTATAAGATAATAGATACGGACGTAACCTATACTATAGATGGGGTTGACAAAGATGAGCTTATTGAGAAGCTCTATGAGATTGAGGAAGAGTCAAATGTACTGAGGGTCTTCCAGCTTGGAGACTTTGGAGGCACCGTGTTTGGTTGGGCTTTAGAAAGTATGGATGTCAATCGGCCAGCTTCTATTCCAACCCCCTCAGCAATAGCTGAAGGCCACCTGAAGAAAACCCTGAAGGAACTTGGTATTACAATTGAACCTGAGGTTCTAGTACTTTACAGAGTAGGATAGAGAAATGGGAATGTTTAGTTCGGACGAGCAAAGTTCGCCCTATGATTTACAAAGGATAGAGGAGCTTGAGGAAGAGCTTCACAAACTAAGGAAAAAGACTATGGAAAAAAACATCATGCTGCTGACTGACAGCTACAAGCAGTCGCACTACAAACAGTACCCGCCTAACACCGAGTACGTGTACTCCTACTTCGAAAGTAGGGGTGGAGACTTTAAGGACGTAGTCTTCTTTGGCCTCCAGTACTACATTAAGGAATACCTTGAGGGCGAAGTGGTTACGACCGAAAAGATTGATGCTGCTGAGAAGCTCGTCAACGCCCACATGGGTCCAGGCACCTTCAATCGTGAAGGATGGGAACACATTCGTGATAAACACAAGGGTCGTCTGCCCGTTACTATCAAAGCTGTCCCAGAAGGCACAGTTGTTCCCGGCAAGAACGTGATGATGACGGTTGTGAATACAGACCCTAAATGTTTTTGGCTCACTAACTTTCTAGAGACGCTCCTAGTGCAAGTTTGGTATGGTTGCACCGTAGCCACGCAAAGCCGCCAAATGAAGAAGGTTATCAAAACCTATTTGGGTGTTACTAGTGACTTGCCTGAAGATGAGCAGGGGCTAGAGTTCAAGCTACATGACTTTGGGTTCCGAGGTGTATCCAGTGTCGAAACGGCTGGGCTCGGTGGGTGCGCCCATCTTGTCAACTTCTTAGGGACCGACACAATGGCGGCCCTACAAGTAGCGCAAGAGTATTATGGGGTGGATGAAGCAGCGGGCTTCAGCATTCCAGCTTCGGAACACTCCACCATTACCTCTTGGGGTCGTGCAGGAGAAGAGGCTGCTATGGAAAACATGCTAGACCAATATCCGACTGGGTTAGTTGCCTGTGTGAGCGATAGCTATGATATTTTTGAGGCGTGTAGTGGGATTTGGGGCAAGAAGTTGAGGGAGAAGATTCTTAAGCGCGACGGCGTTCTGGTTGTGCGACCTGACTCTGGCGACCCGCCCATCATCGTTGTGGACGTTCTGGACGCACTCTGGGAGGCGTTCGGGGGAAGTGTGAACTCGGTGGGATTTAGGGTGTTGGACCCTCATGTTCGAGTTATTCAGGGAGATGGCATTGACTTTGAGATGCTACTGAATATTCTTGAGGCGATGACTAAGGCGGGTTACTCCACAGAGAATATTGCGTTTGGTAGTGGGGGCGGCTTGCTACAGAAGTTAAATCGGGATACTTTGAAGTTCGCCTTCAAGTGTTCGGCTATTAGGGTGGGCGGCGTTTGGAGAGACGTTTACAAAGACCCTATCACTGACCCTGGTAAGATTAGTAAGCAGGGCGTGCTACAACTTGTTAGGGAGGAGGGCGCTCATGGTAGCTATCTTACTACGAAGAGCAAAGACGCTAACGAGTTTGACCTTACTGAAACTGAAGACCTTCTAAGATACGTATTTCACAATGGCGACATAGTAATGGAGAATAACCTTGAGCAAATTAGAGAACGAGCAGCGCTTCATCCCAGGGAACTTTCGCAAGCTGTATAGGGCGATTATGGAGGATGATGTTGAGTTGCTACAGGACATGCAGCGGAACACCCTGTCTCCAGATTTTGATAATTCCATTATTGAGTATGGGGAAAATAGGGTGGGAATTAATGTGTTGGAGTTGGAGGTGATTAGGGGCGAACCTTACAAACAGGTTGTGGGTATGGTGGTTGTCCAGAAGACGCACAGAGGTCTTTACCTGCCTGACATTACTATTGACCCTAACTTTCGGAGGGCTGGACTGGGAACTTATTTGTTAGACAAGGTTAAGTTGTCAGTAGACCCAAATTTGCCCTATGTGGAGGTCTTTATTAATGAGAGGGACTTGAGAGCCCTTAGTTTTTTTAAGAAGGGCGGTTTTGTTGCCAATCCAGTGATGACCAAGGATGTTTTCTCGGATGGGGATGGTGTTACTATGGTGTATAAGAGAGTAGAGGGCTAAACCCTCTCTCATCTACAAGCCGAAATCTAGCAGAAGGAGAAACCGAGTTATGTTGGTTATATTCACATTTTGCTAAGGAGGTGGTCATGTCTTCGTGACGCCTCCACACGGTTATCAAGGCGAGGTTAGAAGTTTACATAGAGGGGTGCGGCATTCGTGTCGCATCCCTCTTTTTTGTTCATGCAGAAAGAAGGGGCGATATGGACGACAAGGAATACGTTGAGGAAGAGTTTAGGAAATATGGAGAGAGGGCGAAGACTAGGGATGTCGAGGATACGGTGCTTCACAATGGGGCTGGGGACCAACTGACTTGGGGCGAAGCAGCACAAGTGATTGCGGATGCTTGGAATGAGGATGAGAAGTGTCCTATGGAGTTCAGTGCGGATGACATTATGAAGTTACATCCTACTGGGGAATTGTATTGGTTTCCTCGTTTATATGAGGTTGCGAAAGAGGGCAGCGATATGTTGACGGGGTTGCTCTTAGTTGATTGGACGTATGCTAAACTATTTATTCAGAAAATGGACGCAAAGGAGAAGGAAAAATGATTAAAAGAAGGTATGACTTAGAAGTACAGACGAGCTTGGTTCGACCGCAGCTACATATCCATGAGACTTTGGATGGTGTGATTCAAGAGGCTAAGAATTTTTTGTACTTTAACGGGAAGTAGGGGGAAAAGTGGACACTTCAATTCTGGGGGTCTGCAATTTTTTCTACACCACCCCCGCCCTTTTGGGCACTAAGGAACCCTATTAAGAAAAACAAATAACCTACGATATATAATAACATCGCATCGCATCGCAACATCGCACCCTAACATCGCATCGCATCGCAACATCGCATCGCAACATCGCATCGTAAAATACTTTGGAAAGTTTCCACTATGTTTCAAGTTTCCTATTGACTACGACGATACTAATGGTATAATAAGCGTATGACAACGACACAACCAACCAACGACACAACGACGATGAAAAAACTTTCTAAAATATCTCAAGTTGCTATTGACAACCAACCGATAACAAGTATAATTAAGACAGACAAACCAAGTTCAACACAAGGAAACACGACAATGAAAAACGCTAACGATTACTCTCCCCTCGCTCACAAGTCGTCTACTTTCGTAGGGGATAGGTTTTCCTTCCTTTACAATACGCTTAACAAGGAAGGGATTGTAACCAAGTGTCAAGCTCGACTAGGGAACGTCGTCAAGTTCAACGCTGATACGTTCACACTAGATATCGGCAATGACCAATTCCGACAATTCCGATGGAACCAAGTGCTTGGTTCCGACGTAGCAGAAAAAACCGGAATAATGGTAAGCTAGGCTTGACAAGCCTAGTCTACTTGTTACAATGTATTTAGTAGTCAGAAACACTCCCCCACACTAAGGAAACACGCCACTATGACAATCAAGCAAACTATCGAATCCCTCGCCGCTTCCATCGACACTATCCTATTCGATTGCGATAGCGAACAGTGGCACTGGGAGATTAAGCACGTAGCAGAATACGCCCTTGCTCAACTCAAGTGGGAGCGAGATACTGTTATCGACGTAGCTTTCGATTTTACCCGTATCATCGTCAGCGTCTACCATACCACTGGTGACGCATCGGACGCCATCGTGGGGGGTGCTCTTAAACGGGCTATGAAAAACGCCTCCCTATAGTCTGGGGGGTTAGCCCGCCAGTCAGTTACAAACACCCACCCTATTGAGGATAACACAATGCCTATTGATACTAGAGGTTACACTACCGTGAGCGAGCGAGCTACTGAGGCAATGATTACCAAAGTGACTAGTTGGGAACTCGACCACCTATATGGGCGGTGTGGTAGTACTACCTCCGCACGCCGTATGATGCTGGCTCGCCAGCTACGTACCATCCGCAAGGGGGGTATGCATGGGCTAGCCAAGGCGTTCATCAAGTCCCTCCACTGGGTGGGTACATACCCCAACACATTACCTAGTGTATAACGATTCACATGTGGCGTGTGAGGCATAGCCTATATGGGGTGAGCATAGCTCCCCTGTATGGGCTACTGCTATAGGTGGGTAGCTGTCCCCCCTAACCTAGGCCCCTGTGCAGTGGGTGCCAGTGAGTACCATTGGTGGGGGTGTGCGCTGCCTGCCTGTACCCCTGCTTGTGAGGGGGTATGGTATACCCCATTGGTGGGGGTGCGGCCGCAAAAATCGTCGTAAGTCCTTTCATAGTAACGACTTACATCAATATAAATAATGGGTGTGTATACTATAGCCAAAGGTAGGGTATGATATAAATATAATTTATGTGTGTGTCCCCATTAGAGGGGTATAGATAGAATCAGGATATGTACAAATAAATTCTCATTCTATGCTCGCCCCCATTAGAGGGGTACATTAGAATGTGGTATTGTCCTACTTAACCTAGACCCCTGTATGTGGGTGGTGCTGTATGGCCCAATAGAGGGGGTGCTGCCGCAAAAATCGTCGTAAGTCCTTTGATACCAAGGGGTTACGTCAATAAAAATAGTGGGGGTATGCTACTAGCAACAAGAGGGGCATAAAACAAATTATAAAAATTATCGGGGGGTATGATGGGGCTAACATTAGGGGTATAATATAAATTAAATTTCTGTGCGAGACCCCATTAGGGGGGTATGAACAGAATCGAGATATGCGCAAATAAATTCTAATTCTATACTCGACCCCATTGGAGGGGTACTATATAATGCGGTATTGTCCTACCTAAGCTAGACCCCTGCCATGTAGGGGTCAGCGAGACCCCAGTAGAGGGGGTGCTGCGGCGATTTTCGTCGTAAGTCCTTTGATACCAACGACTTACGTCAATGTTTTACATGCAAATACCGTGCCAAAGAAAATGGTCGGGGGGTATGGTCGCCCCATGCTAAGCCCCCCTAATGGATTTCCCTTACATCCCAATAGTGTGGTGTACATTTGCATTAAATAGTTTCACAAAATAGTGGATTAGACGTTGACAATTAGCCGATACTTAGTATAATGGAAGTATAAGAAACAACACGCCACTAAGGAGACAAGAGTTATGAAACTAGGAATTATCGAGACTAAGAAAAACGCAATCGAACGCTCCGGTGGAGCATCCGGTGGTCTTTATGATGGTATGCGTCACATGCTTGACGTAGTGCTAATTCGCCACTGTAAGTCATTTGGCGAAATCCGCGTAGTGGAAGCGGATGGTGAGCTTAGCTCGCAATGGACCGATGGACATAGCTGGCCTTACATTCGCAAGGTGTGGAAAACCCTAAAAGAAAATTGCGATAATTCGCTCTAAGGGGTTGACGCCTATCAGCCGATTGGTTATAATTGAGGCAGACAGGAAAATCATAAGGAAAACAAAATGGTCAAAGAATGGGTTCAAGTTCTCGTCTCGCTTTCGGGAAATACTAGGGTTGTTTCACAGTGGCACTTAGTAGAAACTGACGGCAGTTATGATGCTGTTCAGGTTGCGGTAAACCGCATTGTAAATCGTAACTTTTTGGTGGGGGATGTTATTAGCTCCCATTGGCAGTATTAGACCCCCTGATTGAACTAGACTGGCTCTGGCCGACCTCACCCCTAACATTGGGTATTGACATGATTCGTGACATAATTTCTTTTTTTACGCAAGTTTTCGTTATCCCCGCCCTAGTCCTATTTATGGGTGTGCTTGCCATAATGGTACTAGTTAGCATTATCCCCCACTAACAGGGGAGGGTCAAACCCCCAAAAGAGGGGCCGCCGCCGCGAAAATCGTCGTAACTCCTTTGGTAGTAAGGACTTACATCAATCTTTCCCCTGCAAATATCGTGCCAAAAGTATTTTCGGAAAATAGTGGATTAGGTGTTGACGTGATGCCGATACTTAGTATAATGAGGGAGTTGTTTGGTTACTTGTTTTCTCGGAGGTTTGAGTTATGGTTAGCTGTTCTGTTTTGAAGCTCGCGGTTATCGAAGCACGCATCGCGTATATGGAATTGAACTTTAGCGGGTGTGATTGGTGCTGTGGTGGGGGTGATGAAGAAATGCGTGAGCTTATGGCTGAGAAAAAGGAATTATTAGCCAAGTAGCTATTGACAACCCTCTCCTTTTCTGCTACAATTCAGTTATTCAAACACGCCACTTTCCTAAGGAAAAACAAAATGCAATCTTCTCAACCTCTCGTCAATTTCAAGCACGTTGTTATCGAGTTCGGGAACACCAAACGTAGGTTATTAAACGAACTAATTGAAGAATACAAAGGGGAGGGGTTTACTGTACGAAATTCAGTATGGTTCGATAGAGGGGTATACCGCGTTATCTTGGAAGATAAAAAAGCGGAAAATATCCTATATAATCCAAACTGGTCACGACCCACCCATTAATACCACCAATGGGATGTAAGAGAAATCCATTAGAGGGGGCGCGGCCGCGAAAATCGTCGTAAGTCCTTATGTAGTAACGAGTTACGTCAATGTTTTACTAGCAAATACCGTGCCAAAAGTATTTTGGACTAATTCGTGATTTTAGTGGTTTTGGTGTTGACAAATTGCCGATGTTATGTATAATAGGGGAGTACTAAACAAGGTTACTAAGGAAAAACATCATGCCACGAAAACCACACGTTTGGGAACACAAAGAAAAGGGTTCGGGAAACTGCGGCCTATGCGGTAAGCCTTGCAGTAAACCCGTTGCCGGTGCTGTGGTGTTCCACGGAGCTTGTGCTTTCCCTAAACCAGTGCCCCCCTACAAAGGGCTATACGAAAACTTTCTGAACAAACCAGAAAAGTAATTGCAAATGGGGTTGACAAACCTCGCCCCGTCTGCTATACTTCAACTATACAAAACACAACGCCACTAAGGAAAACTAAAATGTCCGAATCTTTTGAAGCTCTTTCTATCGTTGACGGTCTTGACGATTCTCTTGGATACTTTGAAGCCACTTGTGAGGAGTGTGGGCAGGGTCACATCGTTGCCCACGGGTCACACCAAGACCTATACCCTTGCTGTGGTGCCTGCGGTTCTTCGGACTTAATCTGTACCGATGACGACGTATAACACCCCCTGATTGAACTAGACTGGCCTTGGCCGACCTCACCCCTACATTGGATATTATCATGCAGCCATATCAACTAGTATGCGAATTGGAAAAGTATTTCAGCGAGCAAGCCACCCAAAGGAATGGTATGCACTATCATTGTGCATTGGTGCTCGTTTTGGAAGCACTGAAACGCGTAAAAGCTTTCATGTAATACTAACACCCCACTGGTGAGGGTAGCTAAGCCCCCATCAGAGGGGGTGCCGCCGCGAAAATCGTCGTAAGTCGTTTGATAGTAAGGAGTTACGTCGCTTCGCACCCTGCAAATATCGTGCCAAAAGTATTTTGAGAAAATTGTGGATTGGGTGTTGACATGCCGCCGATACTATGTATAATTGGGGAGTTGTTTGATTGTTACCTTTCTTCCTTTTGGAGTTTCTACTATGCTTTTTGAAAACAATGCCCGCGAAGAGTCCGATTCCCGTATGGCTGTAGCTGGCCGCTGGACCTGTGAGGACTGCGGTTCGCTCGTTGCGAACGATGTGGAAATCTGTGCTACCTGTGAGGTGGCAGAGATGGAGGCAGAGGAGCATGAAGCTGAGTACAATCGGGACTTGATGCTCGAATCCCAAGAGATGGAGGACTATTGCGAATGTGATGAGTCTTATGGGTGCTTTGGGTACGATGAGTACTAAGGGGTGCTAGGGGCCTAGCTGTCGCGGCTAAGCTAGAGCCCTGCGCCGGTGGGGGCCAGCGAGAACCCCAGTAGTGGGGTGGTTGACAATTATCGTCGTAAGTCCTTTGATAGTAAGGAGTTACATCAAAAAACGCGGCGGCACCCCCGCTAATGGGGGTGTGGGCTACACCCAAAGGTGGGGTATTAAATTTTAAAAATTTTTCGGGGGGTATGGTACACACCAATAGTAGGGCGTACTAGCAAATAGCGTGCCAAACACCAACAATCCGAAAAGAATCCCAAAATGAGAATCCAGTCCCAAAATGAGAATGGTCGTAACCCTATACCACACAACGACTTACATCGCTATTTTGGAAAACGCCCACAAATTGACGACACTTCTTGACAAAAGGGGGGTTTTGGAGACGCTCTTTGGCACGACGTAAACCCTTACAGCATAACGACTTACAACTAAATTTCAATTTTGTGGGTTTTGGCACGAATAG